>JGI26470J50227_1000002_pt1 | contig 342430 bp, 323 predicted proteins | sample FreactTroBogLake_FD_50227 | JGI IMG/M metagenome (IMG submission 50227)
GAANGCAACCTGGACTTTTCTCTTTAATCGGTGGACAATTCGAGCACGAAACAACTTCATATTGCGTTAAAAACCCACACTTGGAGGATTTTAAGTCCTCTGCCTCTGCCATTGGGCTATCGGGGCGCACTTGACCGAGGAGTGCCGATCAACGAGAGCGCGAGTCTACTAGCCTGTCAGATGCCAAAAGACCCAGCCACTGTTCAGGCTAAATAGATCAATTTCATACTGCTTTGACTAGCTTCAACGGGTAATTTCTGCGCATGGCAAAATTCAATCCTGCTCGCAGAAGCGTGCTTATTGGCTCTGGCACCGCACTTCTCATGGCTAAGTTTCCGGTCACTGCCTTTGCACAAGGCCCAACCGCCATCTGCTCTCGCGTCGGCCAAAAAATTATTTCTAAAGGGAAGAACTACATCTGCGTAAAGAGCAATGGAAAATTGCAGTGGCAGGCTCTCGTACCAGCAAAGCCGCCTATTTCAGTGCACCCCTCAAAGGCATCTGGCGGAACAGCACCTGCCCCAGCAACTTCTCCATCAAAGGTCAATGGCTATCTCGTTGGCCAAATCTCTGAATTATCAGAAGGTGTATCGAAGATTGTCGTAGCAAAAAATATGCAGGGTCAATCTGTATCGATTGCGCTATATCTCTCTGGAAAAGTAGTTACGGCTCATTCAACTGTCTGCACACATATGGGTTGCACAGTTGGAGCAGCAGGCAAGCAGCTTGACTGTCCTTGTCATGGATCTGTTTTCGATGCCCAGACAGGCGCTGTAGTCAATGGTCCAGCGCAGTCTCCACTTCAAAGCTACCAAGTAGCGCAGGTGGGCAACGAGATTTACATTACTAATTAAATCGAATTAAAACATTCGTCGGAACGGTAGTGGCTTACGCATCCTAATAATTAGTAGTAACGGTATGAGAACGTAAGGTCCGTTATATGCCAAAAAGACCCAAGGGTGCGGTGTTCGCCATTGAGGTTCACCAAAGAACTCAACGCCAAAGACAACAACGCCTGTAATTCCCGAGATCAGAGTTCCATATATAACTGCAAAGAGCTGAATCCACTCTTTGCCCTTAAGAATGGAATACACCAGAACCAAATAAAAGGGAGCGTAGACAAAGGCGGAGAGTCCCGTCACGAATCTCATCCAAATAGGCGGGTGCAAGAAAAGAGGATCATTGACGCTGGCATACGAGTAATTAAGCCTCGCCAGAATATTTCCACTATGTGGGGATTCAACGACACCTAGAGTGGGGATGGCATCGCTGATGATGCAGGTTATAAATGCCCAGGAGAAAAAGATGAGAAATAGATAATCGAATTTTCTCTGTTTAAGTGGGAGAGTCACCGAGGAAAATTATCACACCTTGAAATTATTTCTTAGATGGTAAATAAGATCGTTATTAAGGCGCTCAGCATGATGGCACCGGCTTGGCCAGCGGTGACAATGTGATTTTCACTCCCGAGAGTTACTGCGGCTGCGGGAATTCCTAACTGGGCGCTGGCCAGAAAAATATTCCGCTTCGGTTGGGCAAAGAGGGCTGAGGGTAGGTGCGCTATTAAGGCTCCAAAGCACATCAATATTGCCAAGATGATGGTGTCGCGGGAGTGAAAAGTTTGGCGGATATTTATCGAGGCACCTAACCAGACGAAATAAATAGGCGCAAAAAGTCCTTCGCTCACTCCAAATATCTGCCGCGATAAACGATGTGGGACTCCTATGCTGGCGAAAGCTACCCCCAAGGTGAAGCCCGCGATCATCACCGAGGCATGAAAGCGAATTGCAACTGCGGCAACTAAAAGCAAGGTTGCCAAACTGATGCGGAGCTCTAAACCCAGGTGATCCAATTTGGAGACCCCATGAGCTAAATCGAGCCAACCCTTACCTTTTGCATATCGCAGCGCAAAATAGATCACAACTGATAACGCCAGAACCAGCAGCGCACCCACGGTTGCCTCGACTCGGTTCGTCTTTTGCGTAAAGAAAGGCAACGCTACAAAGGCGATGGCATCGGCGAGAGTCACTTGCGTGATCAAAATGCTGAGTGAGAGCGAGGGAGCCACACTCTCGACGAGCGGAATGACGAGGGCGGCAGAACTAGAAAAAGAGATGACTGCTAGCAACTTCCAGTTGTGGAAGTGAGCGAAATGATCAATAAAAACTGCTACGACGACTGCCAATCCAAAATTGGCAAGAAGTATCCAGATCGCCTTCTCAAAGGATTTCTTGGTAAGAGTTCTGTAGTCGATATGACTTCCCGCGCCAAACATGAGGAGGGCGAAGCCAACTGTGGCAAATAATTTTAGGCTGGGATCTGCAACTGGAATCTTCTTAAAACCGCTATCTCCCAAGATGGCGCCAATGAGTAACTCACCAACGGCTACTGGCACTCCCCACCGCTTTGGGATTCGAAGGAGTGGCCCCACCAATCCAGCGACAATGAGACCGCCTAATAACTGGATACTCATTGGAGATAGGCTACTGCCAGAGCTGAAACCGCAACAGTGAGGACGAATATCAATGTCAGATCCGATTACTATCCAAGAACTTTCCGCTGATTTTTGGAGTTGGAGAGCGGCGCAACAGCCCCGCTCCGGTGATGACATTCCCCGCATTGAACGTCCCGACAACTGGATTCCGCGATGGTCGGCAAGTGATGTAGAGCGATACAGAGTTGAACTCGCCGCATTTGAAAGTTCCTTAGCCTCAATTTTTAATCGTGCGGATCTTCATTCCGCCGACTCCCCATCCGAGTGGATCGATAAAGCCCTAATACATTCCGCACTGTCACGCGTTAAATGGGAGTTGGATTACTTAGAAATTTGGCGGCGCCAACCTCGCTTCTACATTGATCAAACCGTTGGGGTTATCTTTGATTACTTGACCCCAGTAGAAGTTAACGAAATAACTATTAAGAATGTTCGCAGAATATTGCTGAGTTTTGCAGCCATTCTCGCTGACGCCCGAAGCAATCTGGCCGGAAGTGCTTACAAGGAGTTAGCGCAAGAATCGATTGCCGAACTCGCTCATATCCAAGAGCAATTAAATAACGTCGGTGAAAATCTGCTCTCATATGTCTCGACAGATGAGGCCGATGCCTTTTTAAGTGAGTTCGCAACCGCAGGTAATGAACTTGCCGAGTTCCGCACCTGGCTCATCGAATCGCTTCCGACCTTTCCAGATTTCAAGCCGATCGGTCTAAGCGGCTTTGAATGGTTCTTAAAGAACGTTGCCTTCAATCCACTTACACCTACCGAACTGATCAATATTGGCCATTTAGAGTTTGAGCGAGCCATCTTCCTTGAGACGGTGACTAAGAATCGCTATGTAAATGTGGCACAGCCGCCATTGCCAAGTTCCGCCCAAGCTCAAAGTGATGATGAAGCACGCTTAGAACGCGAAGTTAGAGCATTCTATGAGGAGCAGAATTTGCTCAGCCAACCAGAGAGTCTTGGTGAGTACTTAAATGCACCTCGGCCAAAGTATCTCGAGCCAATTCGTTGGCTTGGAGTGAGCGATGATCTAACCGGTCCATCCCGACTGGATATCAACGGCATTAGTTACGTGCCCGAGCCACATCCGCAACTGCCTTACTTTTATGCCGCAAACGCGAAAGATCCGCGGGCAGGCATCGTTCACGAGGGAGCTCACTACAAGCAACTGGCTCTTTCATGGCGCCATGAGAACGAAATTCGCCGCCACTTCTATGACTCGGGCGCCAATGAAGGCATTGCCTTCTATAACGAGGAGTTAATGCTGGCAGCGGGTCTCTTCGCTGATAAACCCCACTCCCAGACCTTGATGTATAACTACGCTCGTCTGCGAGCCCTGCGGGTAATCATTGATGTCTCACTTGCTACTGGGCAGATGGATATTGAGACCGCGGCAGAGTTCCTGGCACACAAGGTCCCTATGGATATGGAGACGGCTCGTGAAGAGGCGGTCTTCTTCGCGGGATTTCCTGGACAAGGCATGACCTATCAAATCGGCAAAACTCAGATCATTAAGTTGTTGGCTGATGCCTCTCGTGACACGAACGCTGACTTCTCACTTCGAAAATTCCATGATTACCTCTGGAAAAATGGAAATCTCCCCATCAGTTTGCTCCGCTATGAATTACTCGGAGATTCAAGTGACATTGAGAAGATCACTGGTCATAGCGATGCACACGATGTAGAGATCATCTGGGGAAATGTTCGCAAAATGCTGGATGCATTTATGGCAAAGAACAGAGCTCTCGCTGACTCGTACATCAGCGATGATGTAACTCTGTGGGATTCCGAGGAACGTGACCTAGTTCATACCTTGGTTGGGCTCAATCAACTACGAGATCGCAGGCCAACTGATGGCAGCGGACCTAAATTATTGGGAATCGACAACATCAAGCCGGTCATCACCATTCATGGGGATCTTGCGATTGCTCGCTATGAACTACATGTAAGGACTGAGGGCGGAGTTCATGATGAATATATAAGGAATACCGCTATCTGGCGCCGCGAAAATGGTGGTTGGAAGTGCTTCCATAATCACGAGGATAAGTTGGCCTTATAAGTTCCACTATGTAAGACCTACGATTCAAGACCTACTTTTATAGACCTAATTGCACCCAAATGTCCTAAATGTATTGTCTTTACTCCTATCCGGCTTTAGTATTCCCAAAGTCCTGGAATCACCTTTCGCACACTATTAAAACCAGGTGAGTCAAAACCAGAACCATGCCCAAGGGCGCGCCTTACCTGCTGGTAATCCCACGGTGACATCTGTTCCAACATATCTAATGGTTCGTGGCAATACTCAATGCAGAGAAGAATGCGTGGGAATAGGCGAAGTGCCATCTTGGGGTTATTTGCCGCTAAATACTCCAAACTTTGCGATATCTCGGAGGTGGCAAGTTTCAACCATAATTCCGAAGTTTGGTGCACAACGGTAAAGAGCAACTCGTCTCGATGAACCCACTCATCGGGTCCCTTCTGTAAACGCAAGAGTTCTGAAGTGCGAATATATCTTTCGTAGTCGCTAGTGCCTTCGCCTTCAAGGATTTGATCTGGACCGTAACTCATGTGTATTAAGGCTCCGACTCTTTACAGGGACGTTGCAGCGACTGCTATGTTCGATACAACGCTTTATAAATATCAATCATGAGCCTACATGAGCATCCCCTAGAATTCTCCTCATGCCCTCGATAGATAGATCCCATCTTAAAAAATTGACAGAGATTGAAGAAGAGAGATTTCTTGCGCTGCATCCAAAGAGCGGGGAACTCTTCGCCCAAGCCAAGAGCGTGATGCCAGGTGGGGTTCCAATGTCTTGGATGGCTAAGTGGCCAGGCGCATACCCAATCTTTGTGGATACCGCCCAAGGGGCGAGATTTACAGATGTCGATGGTCACGAATATGTGGATCTGTGCCTAGGAGATACCGGTTCGATGACGGGTCACTCACCAGCTCCTACCGTTGCGGCCATTCACGCCCAACTCAAGCGCGGTTTGACTGCGATGCTTCCCACTGAAGATGCTGTAATCGTCGCATCGGAGTTATCACGACGTTTTGGGCTACCGCTCTGGCAATTTACCGTGACTGCAACTGATGCCAATCGACATGTAATCCGTTACTCCAGGTTGATCACTGGTCGCTCAAAGATCATCGTGATTGATAAGTGCTATCACGGTTCAGTCGATGAAACTTTTGCAACACTCGATGAGTCCGGCAGAACAATCAAGCGTCCTGGCAACTTAGGTGCCCCAGTTGACCTTGCAGAGACCACACGCGTCGTGGAGTTCAATGATCTTGCAGCAATGGAAGCGGCTCTAGCGCAAGGTGATGTCGCAGCCATATTGATGGAGCCAGCGATGACAAATATCGGCATCGTTCTTCCAGAAGATGGTTATCTACAAGCGGTGGGTGATCTCGCCAAGAAATATGGCGCGGTCTGGATCATCGATGAGACCCACACAATTTCGGTTGGACCCGGCGGAATGACCGCCTTACATGGACTGAAACCAGATGTGCTAACTATCGGCAAGGCGATCGCTGGCGGCATTCCTACTGGAACTTTTGGAATGCGTTCAGAGATTGCCGATCGCATCAAGGCAAAAGTTGAACGTGAACTCATTGATACCGGTGGAATTGGAAGCACTCTTGCGGGAAATGCGCTGAGTTTGGCTGCAATGCGAGCAACGTTGACAGAGGTCCTTACAGATGAGGCCTTTGCTCGAATGGTTAGGCTTGGATCACTATGGTGCGATGGAGTAGATGCAGCTATCAAGGAATTTAGCCTGCCGTGGTACTGCTCTCGCCTTGGTGCACGTGGTGAGTACCTCTTCCAGCCATCCGCGCCTCGCACGGGCAAAGAGGCCTCAGATGCTGGAGACTTTGAAGTTGAGCAGTATGTTCACCTTCGCCTTCTCAATGATGGCTTCCTTATAACTCCATTTCACAACATGGCTCTGGTCTCTCCTGATACGACAGAGGCCGACATTGCCGCTCACACCGCAGCCTTCCGAGCTATGTGCGCTGACTTGGTCTCTGCTTAATGCAATTTATTAACGTATTGCGGCCACATAGAACCGTTCCTAAGACGAGTTGGACAGCACCTGATCAATGGTCTCTCACCCCATTGAGACTGCTCATCCTGGCCTTTGGGCTTACGATCTTTGGCTTCGGTGAGGCACTTTTAATCCAATCAACTTTAGGTAACACTCCCTGGGCCGTTTTATCTCAAGGTTTGAGTCGTCACACTCCCCTCTCACTTGGGTGGTCAACTTTCTTCATCAGCATCGTTGTGCTTCTCGGATGGATCCCTCTTAAGCAGCGGCCTGGCTTTGGCACTCTCGCCAATATCGTGATTATCGCCTTCATGCTGCAAATAGGTACCGACATTTTTCCCATCCAGCACCACACTCTCTGGATTAGGTTCGCATATGTATTCGGAGGGATCGCGCTCATTGGATGTGGGTCGGCCTTCTACATCACTTGCGGTCTTGGCCCCGGACCTAGAGATGGGCTAATGACTGGATTGCACCGAGTAACAGGTGTCCGAGTTGGCCGAGTTCGTTTAGTTCTTGAAATTATTGTCTTTAGCGTGGGCTGGGCATGTGGCGGTCGAGTAGGAATCGGAACTCTATGTTTTGCGCTCTTTATTGGAAACTCAGTAGCAATTTGGTTAGGGCTTGTTCGCCATCTTGAAAATGTTATCGAGCATCGGCGGGGTTAATTTCTTAGTAAATGTATTTTGTTGGCTAGGGTGATAGCTCCCAATCACCTTGACCTTCTGAGCTGATGGTGAGACAGCTGCAAACGTCGCACCATGACCGAACTTTGGTCGAGGCGTTGGTACTTCAAAATCCATCTCAGTTAATTGTGCAATAAGCCCAGTCCACGCAAAATTACCAAGAGCCACAAAGGTTTTTACGGTTGGAAGAAGTAGCTCAATCTCATTGGCCATAAAAGGCGCACATGTTGCTTTCTCTTCTGTCGTGGGTTTGTTATCTGGAGGAGCACACCTCACTGCACATAAAATTCTGGTTCGAAAGAGTTCCTGTCCATCCTTACGAGATTCACTGATTGGTAATTTGGCAAGGCCACAACGGTGCAGGGATGCGAAGAGAAAATCACCTGAACTATCTCCAGTGAATATCCGTCCCGTTCTATTTGCGCCATGTGCTCCTGGCGCCAACCCAACGATCACTATCTCGGCCTTTGGATCGCCGAATCCAGTAACAGGTTTACCCCAGTAGTCATGATCGGCATAAGACTTCCGTTTAGTGAGAGCAACGTCTTCACGCCACTCAACGAGTCGAGGGCAGAGTGTGCATTGAGTAATCGCCTTATCCAGCGCGGCGATAGTCTTATATTTCGGCAAGGCCCCAGGCGATTCCATCGAGAATGTCGGATTCAGATGCCACGAACTCTTGCGCCCCAGTAAGAGTCATGACGCGAGAGAGCACCAAAGCGCCAGAGGTAATTACATCGACTCGACCAGGATGCATATATCCCAGCGCGGCAATCTCATCACGAGACATGGAGGCAAACATGCGAGCAACCTCATGCACTTGTTGTGCGCTAATTCGTGCCAGATGAATTGAGTAACGATCATATTCCAGGAGCCCTAGCGCGGCTGCGGCGACTGTAGTTGCGGTCCCAGCCACGGCGATCAGGGTCTGTGCTGCCGTGAAATCGACATGCTCGCCCGCCTCGGAGATCGCCGTATCGATATCTGCGCTAGCCGCAGCTAATTGAGCAGAAGTCGGTGGCTGATGGTTGAGGTGACGCTCTGACATACGAACACAACCGATATTTACCGATCTAGCGCTTTCTACTGAGCGCTCCCCTAAAACAAATTCAGTTGAGCCACCACCGATATCAACAACTAAGAATGGTGCTAACTCTTGGCCCAACTCCTTCGTGGCTCCCAGAAAAGAGAGAGCAGCCTCCTCCGAACCCGGGATTACCTCTGGAGCAACTCCCAAAATATCTTCGACTCCATCGATGAATAGATCTCGATTGGATGCATCTCTCGTGGCGCTCGTCGCGCAAAAACGTAGGCGTTCAACCCCTTTTGCACGAAGTACCGATGCGTATTCCTTTGTGACCGCTAAGGTCCGTTCGATCGCCTCTGGTGCAAAGGCTTTGTTCTTATCAACGCCCTGGCCCAGCCTGACAACCTGCATGTCGCGATGTACTTCGCGAAAATTGTTTCCATCAATATCTGCAATGAGAAGACGTAGCGAATTTGTCCCGCAATCAATCGCTGCTACTCGCATGGGCTCGCCTTCCACCAATCGGGAAGCGCTGCCAGAGCTTCATCGCCGAATGGATTCACTCCTGGCCCAGCTCCTAATGAATGAGCAACGAGTGAGTGTAAACATTTAACGCGGTCGGGCATTCCTCCTGCGGTGATTCCCTCAACTTCTGGCACATCCACCCCAAGAGCAGCGCGTGCAGCTAAATAATCATCATGGGCTGCGTGGTATTCACCTACAAGATCGGGATCAACTTCAAGTCTGCCCTGCATATCTGCCATCAAACCAGAGCTCTCCAAAGTTGAAATCGCACCAGTCAGCCGAGGGCAGGTGGCGTAGTAGAAAGTTGGAAATGGAGTGCCATCTGATAAACGTGGTGGAGTCTCAACAACATCGGGTTTGCCACAGGGACAACGATGGGCGATAGCGTGAACATCACGCGGAGTGCGACCAAGTTGTTGTTGAATCGCCGCAAGATCTTGCTCTGTGGGTTTTTCGCTCATTAGTTTTGATGTGCGCTTTCGATCGTTGAAATCAAACGTGAGTACCAGGGCGTTACTCCGGGTGCGACTCCTTCAATTGGAGCTACCGGTACCGTCTGTGCTGCACTCGTTTGGGAGTTGGAAAGTACAACGTACTCCCGCTCGCCAGGAAAGACGTAGTGCAGTCGGATACGAGCCTGGGATGCCACATAGGTAGGGTCGGTCCAAAGGGTGAGTTCTTTCTCTGCCTCGTGCAGAGTGGCAGCGGATTGGGCCAACTGCACTTTATAGGCATCAATCTGGGCACGTTGCGCAAAATAACTGTGCAGCGGTGGGGCCAAGGTTATTGCGAGAACCAAAAGCACCGTGGCGAAGGCTAAGCTTCGCCCAGATAGGCTCTTGAACATCAAGGACTCTTAGCGGTTAGCCATTAAAACGTGGGAAGGCCCCGCGTCCAGCATATAAGGCCGACTCAGCCAGCTCCTCTTCGATGCGCAGAAGTTGGTTGTACTTTGCAACGCGCTCAGTACGAGCTGGTGCACCAGTCTTGATCTGTCCGCATTCCAACGCGACTGCCAAGTCAGCGATAGTTGTATCTTCAGTCTCACCCGAGCGGTGCGACATCATTGATCGATAAGAGTTGCGATGCGCAAGCGATACGGCATCGATGGTCTCTGTCAGAGTTCCGATTTGGTTTACCTTAACGAGCAGGGCATTTGCAGCGTTCTCTTTAATACCACGTGCTATACGCTCTGGATTTGTTACAAAGAGATCATCGCCAACGATTTGAATCTTAGATCCTAACTCTGCAGTCATCTTTGACCAGCCTGCCCAGTCATTTTCATCAAGCGGATCTTCGATGGAAACTATTGGATATGAAGAAACAAGACCGGCATAATAGGCGATCATCTCGTCGCTGGTTTTCTGCTTACCTTCGAAGGCATATGTGCCATCCTTGAAGAATTCGGTTGCAGCAACATCCATCGCGAGCGCAATATCCGTACCTGGCTTAAATCCTGCTGCTTCGATCGCCTCTAGGATCAAATCGAGTGCGGCGCGATTGCTATCCAGATTAGGAGCAAATCCGCCCTCATCGCCGACGCTGGTCACTAAGCCACGCTTTTTAAGGACTGCCTTGAGTGCATGGTAAATCTCAGCACCCCAACGCAGGGATTCCTTAAATGACTCGGCGCCAATTGGGGCAACCATGAACTCTTGAACATCAACGTTGGTATCAGCATGCGCACCACCGTTAAGAATATTCATCATTGAAACTGGCAAGGTGTGAGCTGTTGGCCCACCGATATACCGGAAGAATGATAGATCTGCGCTATCGGCTGCGGCGCGAGCGGCGGCGAGNGAGACACCGAGAATTGCGTTAGCACCTAAGCGAGACTTGTTCTTGGTGCCATCCAGAGCCAACATCTCAGCATCAATCAGACGTTGATCTTGAGCGTCATATCCAATAACTGCGGGAGCGATCTCATCAATGACGAAATTAACCGCCTTTTCGACACCCTTTCCGCCATAGCGCTTTCCGCCATCGCGAAGTTCAGCAGCTTCAAAGGCACCTGTAGATGCACCGCTTGGAACTGCGGCGCGAGCGCTGGTTCCATCTTCTAGAAGTACTTCAACCTCAACAGTTGGGTTTCCGCGAGAATCTAGAATTTCGCGAGCGTGTACCGCATCAATTAGTGCCACAGGTTTCTCCTTTTAGTTGTTATGGGTTAATTCTAGCGAGTTGAGTCCGATGCCTCGGCCTCATATGCATGGATCTGATTGATATAGGACTTAGTAGCGGTACGAAGCGCTATCTCAGCATCTATACCCAGCTTCTGAGCCTGATCCAATATGCCCAAGAGGATCTCACCCAATCTCGCCTCATCAGTATCGCTGGGAAGAGTGACGGGGTGGGCAACAGGAAGTGAATAACCATATTTATCTGCGCGATAGATGACTTTGGCAGCTAGTGCCATCGCTGGTTGGGCAAGCGGTACGCCATCTGTGGCGGAGGTTCGCCCCTTTTCCTCGCGCTTCTGTTTCTCCCAATTCTCAAGGACATCGTCAAAGGTGACCTCTGAATCGGTGAAGACGTGTGGGTGACGGCGAATTAATTTATCTGCGATCCCTCGGGCTACATCCTCAACAGAGAATGGATCGTTGGGATCTTCTTCGGCGATGGCAGAGTGAAAATAGACTTGAAGCAATACATCGCCGAGCTCTTCGCGCATCGCGGTGCGATCTCTCTCATCTACCGCCTCGGAGTATTCGTAGGCCTCTTCGAGAAGATATTTGAGAAGTGAGTCATGAGTCTGCTCGGCATCCCAGGGACAACCGCCAGGAGAACGCAGGCGATGCATGACCTCCTTTAGACGTAAGAGCTCAGAGGTCATGTTCGCGGAATCTCTACTTCGTGGTTGTTGAAGTGCTTGAAGCAGTGGCAGGTGGGTTAACAGTTACATTTGTTGCATCCCACGTTCCATACTTCTTATCGATCTTGACGCCCTCTTTGGCGGCTTGAGCTCGAACCAGAGCCTGCACTGCAGTTCCGGAATTTGATACCGAGGTACCTTGCTTCTCTACGAGTGCGGTGAGCGCCTCGACATAAAGAATCTCTTTTACATAGCCAGGGAAATCTGTAGATGCGATGCTGGCAGATACCTCACCCGACTTAAGTTTGGCGGCACTTCCCTCTTGCTTCAAAATCTCTGCCTCGCGGGCGGTTACTTCTGCATCGGTCACTGTGACGCCATGTGCCGCGGCAGTGTCTGCGAGAAGCGTTGAGATGATGTAGTAATTAAGTTCTTCGGCGTTAAGGGCATCTCCAAAAGCCAACTGCATGCCGGTGGTGGAGACGGTCTTACGCTCGGCAACGATCGTCTTTACGCTGCTATTGATCTCGCTCGCCGTAATTTTGGTCTTGCCTACGGTCGCTGCTGGTGCGGAGGAGTCCAAGACCAACCAGAGAGCGACTCCAGCACCTGCCACAACCAATACGCCAACTACGGCAGTAAGAATCTTCTTCACGCGCTGCTCCCTAAAGATTGTGCAGGACTTCCATAGTCCACGACAGGACAGAAGTATCGCCTACGGAGGCATTTTCAAGCCAATTTGGTGCGGAATTACGGGCAATAAGCGCACTTTTCGTCGCCTGTTTGATCAAAGTACCTGGATAAAGCCGCTCTAATCGCAATTGTGCCGATTCTGGGAGGGTTATGGGCGCCACCTTAAGGAATTTGCCCTGCCAGACCACCTCGGTCAACTCCATGCTCTTCGCCTTGGTGCGAATGCGAGCAACCTCAATGAGACTTCGAGCTGGCTCGGGTAACTCTCCGAAACGATCGACCAACTCCTCAACGATGGAGTTAAGGCCAGCGTCGTCAACGCAGTCCGCCATGCGGCGATAGAGATCAAGGCGAAGTCTCTCTGAGGGCACATACTCAACGGGGAGATGGGCGGTGATGGGAAGTTCAACTTTGCACTCTTTTATTCGCGGATTTACATCAACGTAGCCGGTCTTAAAGTCTTCGACGGCCTCACCAACCATGCGCATATAGAGATCGAATCCCACCTCAGCGATATGGCCAGATTGCTCTCCGCCCAACATATTTCCAGCTCCACGAATCTCTAGATCCTTAAGAGCCACCTGCATTCCAGAACCCAGATCGGTATTGGTTGCAATTGTCGTGAGGCGGTCATGTGCAACTTCGGTAAGAGGTTTATCTGGCGAGTACAGGAAGTAGGCATAGGCCCGCTCGCGTCCACGTCCGACGCGTCCACGCAATTGATGTAGTTGCGATAGTCCAAATGCATCCGCCCGATCAACAATCAACGTATTGGCATTAGGAATATCAATTCCACTCTCGATAATTGTGGTGCAGACCAAGATATCAAAATCCCGTTGCCAGAATCCTAAAATCACATCTTCTAACTCGCGCTCGCTCATCTGGCCATGAGCGACACGGATCCTTGCTTCCGGAACCAACTCTTTAAGTCGTGATGCAACGCGATCGATACTCTCAACACGATTGTGCAAGAAGAAGATCTGTCCGTCACGAAGCAATTCGCGATGAATCGCCGCGGTTACTTGCTTCTCATCATAAGGTCCGACATATGTAAGTACGGGGTGACGCTCCTCTGGCGGGGTCGTGATGTTAGACATCTCGCGAATACCAGTGATCGCCATTTCGAGCGTACGCGGGATCGGAGTAGCTGACATCGAGAGCACATCAATATTTGTGCGAGCCTTCTTCAGCTCTTCTTTGTGCTCTACGCCAAAACGTTGTTCCTCATCCACAATGACAAGACCCAAATCACGAAAAACTACATCTTTGGACAGGATGCGATGCGTTCCAATAACAACGTCGATACTTCCCGCGGCAAGACCTTCCAATATTTCCTTGGACTCCTTGGCGGTGTTGAATCGAGAAAGCCCCGCGATCCTTATTGGGAATCCCGCATATCTCTCTTCGAAGGTTTTGAGATGTTGCTGTACTAAAAGCGTTGTCGGCACCAAAATCGCGACTTGCTTTGCATCCTGTACCGCTTTGAATGCGGCTCGAATTGCGATCTCGGTCTTTCCATAACCCACATCGCCGCAAATAACGCGATCCATAGGGTGGCTGCGCTCCATATCGCGCTTCACCTCTTCAATAGTGGAGAGCTGATCGATGGTCTCTACATAAGGGAAGGCGGCCTCCAACTCACGTTGCCACGAGGTATCTTGCGAGAAGGCAAAACCTGGAGCGCTCATGCGAGCGGCATACAGTTGGATTAATTCAGCAGCAATCTGCTTAACCGCTTTACGAGCCTTGCGCTTGGTGTTCTGCCAATCCGCTCCACCAATTCGATGCACGGTTGGCGCCTCGCCGCCAACATACTTTGTGACCTGCTCCAAAGTATCTGTTGGCACAAAGAGGCGATCGCCCGGCTGTCCTCTCTTCGAAGAGGCGTACTCAATTACTAGATACTCGCGTGAGACTCCTGCAACTGTTCGAGCGACAAGTTCTATATACCGTCCAACTCCATGTTGCTCATGCACAACGTAATCGCCGGGCTTGAGCTCCAGAGGATCAATCGCCTTCTTGCGTCGTGATGGCATACGCGCTTGATCCTTATTAGAACTGCGTACACCCGTAATATCTTTCTCAGTTATAAGTGCGCTCTTAAATTCGTGAGAGATGAAACCGTGTTCTATGGGAGTTGCTAGAACATAAATAGCATCTCGAGTTAACCCGGAAGATATGTTCTTAAGGAGGCGAACTGGTAATCCGGATTGCTGAAAGAGTTTGGCATAGCGTTCCACTATCCCGGGACCCGCAGCGGTAAAAATTAATAGGTAATTCTCGGTCAGCCATTCACGTAGATCAGCGACTAACCCCTCGCTCTTTCCACGATACTCAGGAATTGGAAGTAGCGAAGTTACGGTTGCTCCTTCTTCAACCCCACTGGAATATGGATCAATTGAGCTCCAATGATTTGCCCGTTCACGAAGTTGATCTAATGTGAAGTAACCACCACCTGCCAGTTCGGCAGTTAAGTTGATGGGAGCATCAGCTCCATGTGCAGCATTGGACCAAGAAGCATCGAGGAATTCTTTATTGGTTGCTACTAAGTCAAGGGCGCGTGAATTGATCCGGGGTTCATCGACAAGAACAATCTGAAAGTTAGGCGGTAGGAGATCAACTAAAGATGTGAGATCGTTTCGAAGCAGACCTTGCAGAGACTCCATACCATCGACATAGATTCCCTCTGCCAACTTGGCCGTGAGCTCGGCAACTTCAGGGAAGGCGCGAGTCAGATAACGAGCCCGCTCTTTGATTTTGTCAGTCAGCAAAATTTCGCGACAGGGATAAATAGTGACTGCACCTGTGACCGGCTCAAAAGTCCGCTGGTCGGCAACGGTGAACCAGGCAAGTTCCTCGATCTCATCACCAAAGAAATCGATGCGAAGTGGATGGTCTTGGTCTGGCAGAAAGAGATCGAGAATGCCGCCTCGAACCGCGAAATCACCGCGCCGTTCCACTAGATCTGTGCGAGTGAAACCAAGTAGCACCAGGTGCGCCACCAGGGACTCCATTGAGATCTCATCGCCGAGCTCCAAGCTCTTTAGCGCTAGCTCTTGAGGGGCGATGGGTTGAATCAAGGCCCTGACGGAGGTAACTATGACCTGGGTATCTGCCAGGTGTGAGAGCACCTTTATGCGCGCAGCCACGGTGTCGCTCTTGGGGCTGAGTTTCTCGTGGGGCAAAGTCTCCCAAGGCGGCAGCTCAGAGACGGTGCCCTTGCCTAGGTAGGTATCTAGTTCATCCTTTAGTTCATCTGCCCTACGAGATGAGGCGGTGACGATGATGAGCGGGGATTCTTGGCTTCTGGCGGCAAGCAGGAGGCCGGTTGCAGAGGTTGGCGCCGCCAAATGCGCAGCTGACTGGTCGATAGAGATATCAGAGAAGGCCCTCCATAGAGCGCTCATAGATCCCCCCTCCACGCCAAAAGCCCCCAATATCCAAGGAGATGGGGGTACGAACTAGTGGAATTCTAGCCCGCTAGAGATGGGATGATTTACCCTCGTAATCCCCGCCCCCACCGATGTGGGCAGTACCCGATCTTAAAAATTTGCGGAGGTAATGCGCGCATGAGCAATCTCGTCCCAGCTCCAACCGAGGGCAGCGATCCACAAACTTCGATCGCACGCGATGATCAAGCCTTACGCGGAGATGTACGCAAACTCGGAGAGTTACTCGGCGAGACGTTGGTACGACAAGAGGGGCCAGAACTTCTAGAGCTTGTTGAGTCGGTACGCAAAGCAGTTCGCGAAGGCGGCGGTGAAGAGATCCTCTCTCATCTATCTGTCGAAGATAGCGTGCAGTTGGTTCGAGCATTTAGTACATATTTCCATCTAGCGAATGTCGCAGAACAAGTTCACCGCGCCAGAGTTCTACATGATGAACGTGAGGCGAGCGGCTCTTGGATCTCACGAGCAGTAGATCGCATTATCGAAGTCCAGAAGAGCGGACATGAGTTTACGCAATCAGATTTACAGAGTTGGATGGATGAGTTCTCAGTTCGCCCCGTATTCACTGCTCACCCAACCGAAGCCGCGCGTCGATCAGTCCTCAGCAAACTTGGAACGATCGCCGACCTCCTCGACGACAAAAAGGATTCGGTCCGCGAACGGCGTATGGCCGAGACCGTTGATTTACTGTGGCAGACCGATGAGTTGCGTCTCGGTCGTCCAGAGCCACTCGATGAAGCTGTTAATGCTCTGTATTACCTAGATGATCTCTTTGCAATGACGGTCCCCGAAGTCCTCGATGATTTCGCACGTGAACTTTCGCGACTGGGAGTAACAATCTCTCCCACTGCTCGTCCGCTCTCTTTCGGCACCTGGATTGGTGGCGATAGGGATGGAAATCCAAATATCACTGCTTCGGTAACTCGCGATGCAATTATTCTGCAAATTGGTCACTTCATTCGCGCCATGTTGGCAGCGCTAGATCCACTCCGTCAGGCTCTCTCAGTCTCCACCAGGATCGCTGGTGCATCACCTGCTCTCGAAGAATCTGTCGCCCGCGATTTGGAGAATCTGCCAGAGATCGAGGCACGCTTCCGTCGACTCAATGTTGAAGAGCCTTATCGCCTCAAAGCAACGGCAATTCGCCATAGATTGATCTTGACCCAGAGAAGGCATGCGGCTGGCACTGATCATCAACCAGGACGCGACTATGACAACACCGCGGAACTACTTGCCGATCTGACCCTTATGCGCGACTCATTACTTGCGCACAAAGGTGAACTGATCGCCCATGGCTTACTGGAGCGCGTCATTCGGGCGGTATCGAGTTTTGGAATCACCCACGCGACGATGGATGTTCGGGAACATTCAGATGCCCATCACCATGCTCTGGCGCAAATTGCTGCCAATCCAAGCGCCCTTGATGCCGCCGCACAAAATACCGTCGATACCTTTAAAGCGATCGATGAGCTGATCAATAAATTTGGCCCAGAGGTTATAGAGACCTACATCATCTCAATGACCAAATCACATAAGGATGTCCTTGCCGCGGTCGAACTTGGAAAATATGTAGGACTCATTTCCGATGGAAAATCAAAGGTTGGCTTCGCCCCGCTCCTTGAAACGGTCGCTGAACTTCGTGCAGCCGACACAATCTTGGACCAACTGCTCTCCGATCCTGAGTACCGCGAGATTGTTCGAAGCCGTCACGACGTTCAAGAGGTGATGCTCGGATACTCGGATTCAAATAAAGATGCTGGAATCGCAACATCCCAATGGGAGATTCACAAGGCACAACGCAAATTGCGTGACATCGCAATCAAACATGGCGTCAAGTTACGTCTCTTCCACGGTCGTGGCGGATCCGTTGGTCGTGGAGGCGGACCTACCTACGATGCCCTTATCGCGCTTCCATGGGGATCTATTGATGGTCAGGTGAAGATGACCGAACAGGGTGAGGTCATCTCAGATAAATATTCATTGCCCGCACTCGCTCGCGAAAATGTAGAGCTCACTTTGGCCGCTGCGCTAGAAGCGACGGTTTTAAATCGCGCTCCACGCCAGAGCGCAGATGATTTAGCGCGTTGGAGCTCATGCATGGATCTGGTAAGCGATAGCGCATTTGCTCGATATCGCACCCTCATAGATCACCCCGATCTGCCTGCATATTTCTACGCTTCAACTCCCGTTGAACAACTTGGTGATCTCTTCCTTGGTTCGCGTCCCTCGCGTCGTCCAGATGCATCCAGCGGCTTGGGAAGTCTGCGGGCGATTCCATGGGTATTTGGATGGACTCAATCGCGCCAGATTGTGCCGGGCTGGTTTGGAGTTGGATCGGGGCTTAAGGCCGCTCGCGAAGCGGGTCAAGCACCCGTACTGACCGCGATGTTGAAGGATTGGCATTTCTTCCGCACCTTTATATCAAACGTTGAGATGACCTTGGCGAAGACCGATCTCGATATGGCGAGCAAGTATGTAGAGCGATTGGTAGATCCTTCACTCCATCACTTCCTGGAGACCATTGAAGAGGAGTTCAACCTAACTCGGAGCGAGATCATGCTCTTAACCCAGAAGGATGAGATCCTCGGAGATCAACCAATATTGGCTAGAACGCTCGGCATTCGTGAGGCCTATCTTGCTCCGCTCCACCTACTTCAGATCTCGCTTCTGGAGCGAGTTCGCAAAGGTGAGAGCCCTGATGCGACTATCCGCCGAGCTCTCTTACTCACTATTAATGGCGTTGCCGCCGGGCTGCGTAATACGGGTTGATTAAGCCAGTTTAGGCAGCGCCGTGGCAGCGCTTGTATTTACGACCTGATCCGCATGGGCAAGGAGCGTTCTTAGGCGTTCCCCCACTCTGCACAGCTGAACCATCCTCATCAGCCGCTGAATAACGTAACTGGCTGACTGCTGGTTGTTCTGGTGTTTCTAATCCAGGAGCGGCGATAACGGGTGCACCGTTCTCATCAGTGGCCTCCACATTAACCTCAACATGGAAGAGAAGACCGACGAGCTCTTCTTTAATGCCATCCATCATTGCGGCGAACAACTCATAACCTTCGCGTTGATATTCAACGAGCGGATCGCGTTGCGCCATCGCACGCAATCCAATTCCCTCTTGCAGGTAATCCATCTCGTAGAGATGCTCACGCCACTTGCGATCGAGAACTGAGAGAAGAACTTTGCGTTCAAGTTCACGAGTCACTTCTGGAGTCAATGACTCTTCGCGAGCCTTGTACTGCGCGGTTGCATCATCCAAGACTCGATTGAGAATGAGATCAGCATCAAGATTTGCGACCCCACCAACCTCTGCTGCGAGAGATTCCGGAGAGACCGTTGCCGGGTAGAGAACGCGCAAGGCTGTAAATAGCGTTTCGAGATCCCATTGTTCTGGATAGCCCTCAGCGGTTGCACCTTGGACATAAGCTGTCAGAGTATCTCGCATGAAATTCTGTACTTGCTCGCTGATATCGGCGCCTTCAAGAACTTCACGGCGCTCAGAGTAAATAACGGTACGTTGACGATTCATAACATCGTCATACTTCAAAACATTCTTACGCATCTCAAAGTTGAGTGACTCGACCTGAGTCTGCGCCGAACGAATTGCGTTAGAGACCATCTTGGATTCGATTGGTACATCATCGGCAATGCCGGCGGCACCTAAGAAACGCTCGACCAGGCCAGAGTTGAAACGGCGCATTAAGTCATCTTGGAGCGAGAGATAGAAACGTGACTCTCCAGGATCGCCTTGGCGACCAGAACGTCCACGCAACTGGTTGTCGATGCGGCGTGACTCATGGCGCTCGGTACCGAGCACGTATAGGCCACCAGCCGCAACAACTGTCTCATGTTCTAAAGCCACTGCGGCTTTCTGCTTTGCAATCTCAGCGGGCCACGCAGCCTCGTATTCCTCTGGGTTATCAGCTGGGTTCAATCCACGACGTTGCAATTCGAAATCAGCCATAAATTCTGGATTACCACCGAGCATGATGTCGGTACCGCGACCAGCCATGTTGGTAGCAACCGTGACCGCACCAATTGTGCCGGCGCGAGCGATAACAGCTGCTTCCCGCTCATGTTGCTTTGCATTCAATACTTCGTGCTTGATGCCACGACGAGTGAGAACCGCAGAGAGCTCTTCAGATTTCTCAACAGAGACAGTACCAACCAATACTGGCTGGCCCGCCTTGTGGCGCTTCACAATATCCTCGGCAACAGCTAAGAATTTTGCTGCTTCAGTCTTGTAGATGAGGTCAGGAGAATCGAGACGAGCCGTTGGCTTATTGGTAGGAATAGGAATAACGCCAAGCTTGTAGATCTGCATAAATTCTGCAGCCTCTGTCATTGCTGTACCGGTCATACCGGAAAGCTTTGAGTAAAGACGGAAATAATTCTGCAAGGTAATTGTCGCAAGAGTCTGATTCTCATCTTTGATCTCGATGCGCTCCTTTGCCTCGAGCGCTTGGTGGAGACCTTCAGAGTAACGACGTCCAGAGAGCATGCGACCAGTGTGTTCATCAACGATGAGGAGTTCACCGTTCATGACAACATAATCTTTGTCGCGCTTAAAAAGTTCCTTGGCACGGATACCGTTGTTGAGGTAACCGATAAGAGGGGTATTTAACGCCTCGTAGAGATTTTCGATTCCGAGAATCTGTTCTACTTTGGTTACACCATCTTCAAGGATGGAGACGGTCTTCTTCTTCTCATCAATCTCATAGTGAACATCGCGTTGCAATTGACCACAAATGTTTGCAAACTCGACGTACCACTTGGTTGCTTTATCCGCAGGACCACTAATAATCAGCGGAGTTCTAGCCTCGTCAATCAAAATCGAGTCAACTTCATCGACGATGGCGAAGTTATGTTCGCGTTGAACACAATCTTCCAGCGACCACGCCATGTTGTCGCGGAGGTAGTCGAAACCAAATTCATTATTTGTTCCATAAGTAATGTCAGCTGCATACGCTTCACGACGTTCAGCAGGAGTCATGCTGGCGAGAATGACGCCAACCTTGAGACCAAGGAATCGATGAACGCGTCCCATCCATTCACTGTCGCGCTCGGCGAGGTAATCGTTTGTTGTGACTACGTGAACGCCTTTGCCGGTGAGAGCGTTGAGATAGGCGGGAAGGGTCGAGACAAGGGTCTTACCTTCACCAGTGCGCATTTCGGCGATATTTCCGAGGTGAAGTGCAGCTCCACCCATGATCTGGACGTCGTAGTGGCGCTGTCCCAGGGTTCGCATGGCTGCCTGGCGTACAGTTGCAAATGCTTCAGGGAGCAAGGAATCGAGATCCTCGCCTGCCTGTAAGCGATCTCTAAACTTCTGAGTTTGGGAGCGGAGTTCTTCATCGCTCATTGCGGCAACCTTGGTCTCCCAAGAGTTAACCTCAGTAGCGATCTTCTCTAGGTTTCGAACCGCACGACCTTCGCCAGCGCGAAGAATTTTATCTAGAACAGCCACGAACCCTCATTTCAGAAACTCTTATCATCTACTAGCCCCCTATCGTATTAGGAAAAAAGACGGGGTGAGACCCCGGCGGTCAGCACCCCAGCCGGCCTCAAACCGGCCTGCCTGAGCGCGCGAATCCCCTCCCGCACCGAACTACCTGTCGTCAGCAGATCATCGATCAGGTAGAGATCTGCCTGCTCGGCCAGATCTCTGGTTTTTGTGACGGCGTAGGCACCTTGAACATTGCGCTCTCTCTGCTCACGATTGAGATTGGTCTGATCGGCAACTTTTCGATTTACCACCAGCATCTCCTGGATAGATACCGAGCCCCTCTGGGTGAGCGGCATTTTCTTCACCATCTGGCGTGCGAGGAGATAGGCATGACGATATCCACGAGTTCGATTTGCGCTCTTACTTGAAGGCACTGGAACGAGGATAGTGCGCTCTCGTATTTCAGATTCGTTCCGCGCTCGCATAAATGATTCAACAAGGAGCTCTGCAAGAAAATTCCGCGCTGGCAAAATATGTTTCTCTTTCGCGAGCAAGATCAGTTCAGAGAGTTCATCCCCATACAGTGCACCTGCCCATACTGGGATATCTGAAATGTAGAGGCCTCTACGGTTTCTCCTAATCTTTGTGCTGCACTCGCTGCAAACATCTACCCCCGGCTGGTTACAAAGAAGACAACTTGAGGGAAATAGGAGTTGCGAGATGGCGCCCATTGCAGAAATTCTGCAGAGATTTAAATGTCATCCTCATCAAATGCTAAGAAAGATGTGGAGGGTTCAAAGCTGGGGTTTACTGGGATCGGCTCACCTTGTAACGGGATTCCAGGCGCAAGCGGAATTGTTACAACGAAGTTGGCTCCCTTGCCTGGAGCGCCCCATGCCTTGAGAGTTCCTTGGTGCAACTTCGCATCGTCGAGTGCAATCGAAAGACCTAGCCCCGTACCACCACGTAATCGTGAACGTGAAGGATCCGCGCGCCAGAATCGATCGAACAATCTCTCTGATTCACGTTCAGTAAAACCAATTCCATAGTCGCGCACACCAACCGCAAATTCGCGTTCGCTCTGCCTAATAGTGATATCGATGCCCTTGCCCTCACTGTGATCAATGGCATTGGAGATCAAATTCCGCAAAATTCGCTCGATGCGGCGCAGGTCGACCATGGCGACCACCGCACCGTCAGAGAAGTCGGTGCGAATATCGCCCACATTTCCCATATGGAGTTGGTCAATGGTCTGAATGACCAAGTCTTTGATATCTGTCTCTTTGAGTTCCAGGATAGATGCAGATGCATCGAATCGGCTCACCTCAAGTAGGTCGGTGAGCAATGATTCAAAGCGAGCTATCTGAGATTGCAATAACTCCGCACTTCGAGCTGCAGCCGGATCCATCTTTCCCTTGCTCTCCGCAATAACTTCCGATGCCATACGAATGGTGGTGAGCGGCGTGCGCAGCTCATGAGAGACATCGGAGACAAATCGTTGCTGTAATCGCGAGAGATTTTCGAGTCTTGAGATCTGTTGTTGCATAGATACCGCCATCTCGTTGAACGAGATAGCAAGGCGGGCCATTTCATCTTGACCGCTCACGTGCATTCTTCGATTGAGATCTCCAGCAGTTAATTGCTCTGCAATCTCAGCGGCGTCGCGCACGGGATTAATCGCTTGGCGAATCACATACCAAGAGATTCCGCCGATCATAAAGACCAATAAGAATCCCGCAAAGAGCAGAAGTCTGCCGATGAAATCAACGATCGTCTGCTGCTCGGTCAAGAGAAAGACGTAATAGAGTTCATAAGGAGATTGCGGTGGAATTTCGACAGCATGGCCAACGATGATTGCGCCCTTTTGAGTTCCATCTTTAAATGTGATTGTTCCGCGTATCCATTCCACCAATCCAGACTTGCGAACAGAGGCGCGCAGTGAAGATGGGATAGAAGTCAAATCCACATTGCCAGATGCCCCGTTATATAGGTCGTTAGAGCGGTGTAAGACGGGAGATCCGATAAGTACTACTTCACGAGGGGTAGTTGCAACTGTTAAATCACTGGCCTGCAAAATTCGATTAACAACGATCGGTAATTTAAGGGAGGTGAGATACAACGTCGCATCGAGTTGCCCCTGTGCGTAGTCATACAGTGATTGAGCTTCGGATACAGATTCGTTTGTCTTCTCACGGAAAATTCCATCGGATATTTGAATAAATAGAATGCTACCTACCAGCGAAATAAGAATGATAGAAAGTAAAAATGTGGTGGTAATGACGCGAAAGAGGATTGAGCTCCGCCATTTCACGCCGAGCCATCTCATGCCTGACTCGTTCCCGCCTTATACCCAACTCCACGCACGGTAAGAACTACCTGCGGATTATCGACATCTTCTTCCACCTTTGCGCGCAAGCGTTGTACGTGCACATTTACCAGACGGGTGTCGGCTGCATGCTGATAGCCCCACACCTCGCTTAAGAGCGCATCTCGCGTGAAGACCCGACCGGGCTCTTTTGCAAGCGCAACTAGTAGATCAAACTCCAAGCGGGTGAGCGGGATCGTCTTTCCATTACGAATGATGGTGTGCGCGACCTGGTCGATAGTGATGTCACAGATTCGCAGCGTCGTAGATGTTTCGGAATTGGAACGGCGCAAGCGCACCTTAATGCGGGCAACAAGTTCGGATGGGTTGAAAGGCTTGACCATGTAATCGTCGGCGCCGGCCTCTAAACCCTTAACGACATCGTAACTATCGCTCTTAGCAGTGAGCATCACGATAGGCACCATGGATTTGTCGCGGATCAGTTTGCACACCTCAATGCCGCTTAAACCTGGGAGCATGACATCAAGAAGTACAAGATCGGGTTGGTGAGAATTAAAAATATTCATCACCTGATCACCCGAGTTAACCAGGTCAGCCTCAAAGCCAGATCCCGTGAGAACGATCCCCAGCATCTCCGCTAAATCTTGGTCGTCATCGACGACCATGATTAGAGTCATTAGCTACCGTGCTCCCAAGAGTTGAGGTAGTGCTCTTGAGCCGGAGTAAGAGTGTCGATAGTGACTCCCATGCTTGCCAACTTGAGTCGAGCAACTTCCTTATCGATCTCAGTAGGAACTTCATGTAATCCAGCACCAAGTGAGGCGGCGCTCTTGAGCAACCACTCTGCAGTCAGAGCTTGATCTGAGAAAGACATATCCATCACCGATGCTGGGTGACCTTCTGCGGCACCGAGATTCACCAGTCGACCTTCAGCAATCAAGAGAAGGCGACGACCATCAGCAAGCACATACTCATCGGTCTGGTGGCGGATGCGACGATTCTTCTTGGCGTTCTTCTCGAGCCACGCCACATCAATCTCAATATCAAAGTGACCTGAGTTAGCGAAGATTGCGCCATCTTTCATAACGGCGAAATGCTCCTCGCGGAGCACATCACGGTTACCAGTAACTGTAATGAAGAAATCACCGATCTTGGCGGCTTCGAGGGAATTCATAACACGATAGCCCTGCATCAAAGCATCGAGAGCCTTTGTTGGGTCGATCTCAGTTACGACAACATTTGCTCCCATTCCGCGAGCGCGCTCTGCCACGCCCTTTCCGCAGTAACCAAATCCGCAAACTACGACGGTTGATCCAGCGACCAAACCATTGGTTGCACGGAAGATTGCATCCATGGTGGATTGTCCAGTACCAAAACGGTTGTCAAACATATGCTTGGTATCAGTGTCGTTGACGGCGATCATTGGAAATTTGAGCGCACCATCTTTTGTCATCTGGCTCAAGCGAATTACGCCGGTCGTGGTCTCTTCGCAACCTCCCATAATTCCATCCAGGAGTTCGGTTCGAGAGGTGTGCAAGGTGTTCACGAGATCGCAGCCATCATCGAAAACTAGATTTGGCTTAATATCAAGGGCGGCGTTGAGATCGCGGTAGTACCCATCGCGATCCACTCCATTGTGAGCAAATACATTGATGCCGTACTCGTAGACCAGCGCTGCAGCAGTGTCATCTTGCGTGGAGAGCGGGTTAGATGCGCAGAGCGCTAACTCGGCGCCGCCAGCTTTAAGGGCGCGCATAAGGTTTGCCGTCTCTGTGGTCACATGCATACACGCTGCAATCCGAATTCCAGTAAATGGTTGTTCCTTGGCGAAGCGCTCTTTGATCTGCGCGAGCACGGGCATGTTGCGCTCAGCCCACTCGATCCGCTTCTTCCCTTCAGCTGCTAGAGCGGGATTTGCAATATCGTGGCCAACAGATGTTTCAACTGACACAAGAACTCCTTCGAGACTTCAGATACAAGTCATATACATGTCTAATAGTGGTATTACGGGCGACCGCAAGGCTCAAGGTTACCCGATTAGCGCCAAGACCTGGCTCTGAACCTGCTTCAACTGTTCTGGGGAGTGAGCTTCAACATTGAGGCGAAGCAGAGGTTCGGTATTGGAGGCGCGAACGTTGAACCACCAGTCTGGTCCAGTCACGGTGATGCCATCGAGTTCATCGATGGCATAGTCCATCTCAAAGGAGGCCTTTATAAAGGCAATGCTCTCGCTGGGGTTATCCACTCTGGTATTGATCTCGCCGCTGGAGAAATACCGATTGAGCGGGGCTATCAGCTCCGAGAGAGGTTTGTCGGAGTGAGAGAGCTCTGCAATCGCGAAGAGGGCAGCCAGGGCCCCAGAATCAGCTCTCCAGAACTCACTAAAGTAAAAATGGCCGGAATGCTCTCCCCCAAAGACCGCTCCACTTTCAGCCATCATCTTCTTGATATATGAATGCCCAACTCTTGAGCGCAACGGCTTGCCCCCATTTTCCAGCACTATCTCGGGAACTGCCTGTGAGGAGATGAGGTTATAAATAATGGTTGAACCGGGCTTGCGCTTAAGTTCACGAATGGCGATCAATGAGGTTAGCGCAGAAGGGTTCACCAACTCTCCGCGCTCGTCAACAAGAAAGCAGCGATCGGCATCGCCATCGAAGGCCAGACCAATATCAGCCTTCTCACGCTTAACGCGCTTCACCAGATCAACTAAGTTTTTGGGATCAATTGGATTTGCTTCGTGGTTTGGAAAATTCCCATCAAGTTCAAAGTAGAGCGGGACTAACTCCACATTAAGTCGACTCATAAGAGCGGGAGCTGTAAAGCCTGCCATTCCATTTCCAGCATCCACCACAATTTTCAAGCGGCGACCGCTGGTGAATTCATCGCTGCTAAAAAGTCCGAGTAGACAATCAACATAGTCATTGAGAAGTTCTCGCTGCGTTGTTACTCCGATAGGGCCGAGCTTCATCGGAATCTCACTGCCCATCAGATCTTTGATGCGAAGCAATCCAGATTCAGAGCCAATCGGGCGCGCACCAGATTTGGCCAACTTTATTCCGTTATAAGCCGCTGGATTATGACTTGCCGTAAACATTGCGCCGGGAAGGTTGAGTGATCCTGAAGCAAAATAGAGCATATCCGTAGAGGCGAGTCCGATGCGGATTGCATCTAACCCTTGAGAATTTAATCCATCGGCGAAGGCAGTCGCTAAATCATCAGAAGAGGGACGCATATCCTCACCGATTACTACCGTTGCCGGCTCTCGTTCTTCAATGAGGAAACGGGCAAATGCCGTACCTAATACAAAGGTGAACTCTGGAGTTATTTGTTCTTCGACGAGGCCTCGAATGTCATAGGCCTTGATTACCTGATCTAACTCTTCCCGACTGAACATGTCATAAATCTACTTGAGAATTGGTGCGGTGAATTAACCGCAGGTAGAGAAAGTTAGTTCTGGGTTGAAGGGATTGCTCGCAGGTGTCCGCGACGTCCAATCTCAGGTTGAGTGGGTTGAGCAGGAATTGGTGTGCTCTGGGCGTTGCCTACCTCGCGGACCGCATTAGCGATCGCCATCAAGTCATCCTCGCTTGGGCCGGCCTGATCAGATTCGGGTTCTAACCGCACGACGCTCCACCCATTGGGGACGGTTAACTTTTCACTGTGCGACTGGCAGAGATCATAGGAGTGGGGCTCAGCATAGGTAGCGAGCGGGCCAAGGACAGCGGTTGAATCTGCATACACATAAGTCAAAGTCTTCACCGCGGGTAGCTGGCAACTGGCGCGCGAACAGATTCGACTGGAACGGTGTTGTGTTCGCATAATTGAGAGATTAGTGCCTTCCGCTCTCGAAGTGGTGGATTTGGCTCTGAATCAGAGTTTATCGGCGCGCCAAGGTTCGTACATCGGCTACCGGCAATTGGGCTCTCGAGACGAGCTCATTTGCAATCAGGGGTAGATAACTCAAAGCACCTGCCGAGTTTGAAATAAGCGCCCCGCCGTAGACCGGCTTCTTAGAAAGTACGGTAAAGGAAACGGTATTTATTGCACCCTGCGGATGCCATGAGGCCTGAGTATCTCCAGAGATGATCTGAGATTGCAACTTACCTTTCTGGTCTCGCCAATCGGCCTTCACAACTGGTGACTGCCCAATGAAGAGAAATTGAGTCGACGCTCCACCGAGATTAATTTTGAAATTAGACATCTGCGGAATCTGGGTGCCCCAGGCAAAATCGCTCCCGCCTGATGTAGTGCGCGTTAGGGTCGAGGCAAAAATTGGTTGGTCTGAATCGACTTCGATTCCATAAGGAGTTGAAAGAGAAATTTTTGGAAGCGGAACGTCGACCACTCGCTGATGTGCAATCGAGAGGGAATCAAATCCAACTGGGGTGAGAGTTCCGCCGTCCGAGTAAATTGTTAAGTGAACAGTGGCGTTGACATTTCCTGGAACTAAAAATCTCATGATCGAAGAGGACTTGCTGGCATTTCCATAAAGGGCTGCGATATAACTTTTAGTAGCAGGGGCTGCCACACCCGCCACAAAACTGGAACCTAAATCGTGCAATCCATTTTTACGATGATCTAGGACGAACGAGGTCACGCGCCCAGACTGCGTCACAACATGGAGAGCAATCGACTCCTCACCTGGCACGATCGATGCAAGCGGAAAATTTCGAGCCGAATTCGCTTTGATGGTGAGCGAGATAGGAGCTAAAGCAACTTTGGAGCTATACGGAAAGAGTTGAACAACGGAGTCGCTCAATCCACTATTTATTATTTGAAGGACCCCTTGACTGGTCACTCCTGCAGAACCACCGATAAACCACTGATCTGCTCCTCCCACATCACAGACCGTCTCTGCAGTACTCGTTCCCGAGATAGTCTCTAAAGCAATCTCTGCGCCAGAATTTCCGCTTACAAATGTAGGAGCACTCGATCCAGCCAGAACCGTGGCTTTATGTGATTTGAGTGTTGTCGAGGAGCCAGCTACTAGTCGAGTCGAGATGCTGCTACTGGGCAATGTGATGGTTTCGTTTGCACCACTCAGAGCTCCAGGGCAGACCACCGCCGGATAACTTCCGTTGAGAACGATGTGGCTCTTTGCTTGCGGGACCAAAGTTGCAATGGCAACAGCCACTGAAATTATGAGCGGAGCTCTCAGCGTGAAAAGTAGATCCCGTAGGCGCGACCTCATACCAACTCCTCCAAAGGAACTTGGCGTTTACGGCGACCAGATGGCAAGGCCATAACAATCGCTACTAGCAAGGTCATCAACTCTAGGGAGATCAAGCCACGGTGTGCAGTTCCATCGAATAGCAGGGAGACCTTTCCAGAAGTTGGGATAGTAAAAATAGGCAGACCATTATCAGCATGTTGGAGCGGAACACTCGCGCCATTAATCAATAACCGCCAGCTTCGGTCATATTTCTCGGCAAGCGAGATGACTCCGGGACTCTTCACAACTCCTAGCGCGCCAACATCACCTGCTGGGATCAAGGTATTGCGTCCCTTGCTATCTGTTAACACAACGCGTGGCGAAGAACCGACGATATGCCAGACAATTCCGATATCGGTTGCCGACATTCGGGTGAAGCCGCCAACTCCATCAATGAGGCGCGCGATCTCTGGTGATGCCGGAGATTTTAAGTAGAGGTACTGAATTCCATAACTTCCCATGACCTTGGCTGAGCTGACTCCTGAGCCAGAGACCAGTTGAGTTACTGCATCAACAATTTGTGGTGGGGTCGCGGTTGCGACATCTGCATCACCAATCGTGAGCGGATTTCCACGCGAGATAAAGAATACGGTCTGCGATGGAGTGGATGAGAGAACCAGAGTCTTTGGCTTAGCGGGACTCTGCGCAAGTGAGGAGACGAATGCTGGAATTACATCGCTCTGATCCGACTGCACGAGGGATGTAGTTTGACCAACAAGTACCCAACCCGCGAAGAGCACTGTGGAGAGGATTGAGAGAACCGTTGCACCAGCTATCGCTAAGTGTGAAAGCCCCAAGTGACGTACTCTCAAATTTGGAACAACCTTTTCGATGACCACCATCATCGGTGGGATCAAAATTATTGAAATGACTAGGAAGGCAGCTCCAACATAAATGGGCTCGGTAGCTCCATGCCCTGGTATGTGCACCGCATTGAGCAAGATCGCAGAAGCAAGAATGATCGCCGAGACAAGCGAAGCTCTGCGCATAGATCTAATAAAAAAGCTGAAGAGAACGATGAGTGCCGTAGGTGCGATTACCCACCACGGTGGTGCACCTTTACCGCCAGGGTTAGAGAGCAAGGTGACGATAGTCCCACCATTTGCCAGTGGAATTCCTGGAGCAACTAAGAATTGAGTTGGATGAATAAGAGCGCCGAGTGACCAGGGCAGGGTCAGAAGATATGCCGTCAGAATCACTGTAAATCGACGCACCACTGGCTTTGAGGCTTCACTTTCAACAACATCTATCCAGCCGCGCGATCGATCTGCAGTTCGATAGAGCTTGACGATCCCAACGAGGAACAGATAAATCTGAATCAGGAGCCAACTCGCGAGCAAGAGCGGTGAGAAAGAGGCGACGAGAGCGATGAGAAGAGTCTGTGAAAATATCCGACGCCAACTCATATCCACCAGGTTTGTCATCACTGGCTTGATAGTGATGAAAATCGGTGCAAAGAGATAGAGCACAAGTATGTCAATCCGCCCCTGATTAAGAGAGCTCCATAGCAATGGGGTAAGTATGTAGACGGTGCCACCAAAGGTAGAAGTCGCCTGTGACGCTCCCTTTCTGCGGAGAGCATTTACAAAAATAATAAAAGCGATAGGAGGTGTTAATAAGAAGAGAGCGGTGATAAAGAGGGACAAGTGGCCAAAGGAGATGAGGCCAACAACTCCCAGAACCGCCAACCAAGGCGGCGCCGCCACTGCAGAACCCATGCCGACTAAATGCCAAGCCTGCGCATAATTTCGAAGTAAGTCGCTACCGCTCGTTGGAATGAAACCAAGCGCTCCTCCAGAGAGCGATCCAAAGCGAGCCCTGGCGGAGATAAATGAGAGAACAGTTATTGCAATGAGCGCCAAAGAATCTGGACGCCTTAATACGCCGCGCATTATTGAACTCTTTGATGAAAGCAGAATATCTGGCTCATCAAACTCTTCAGTCATCACTCCAAGATCTGAGTAACGAGGAGAGTCATCGATCTCTTCTATATCGACCTTGCCTCTCAGTTTCTGAGAGATGGTGCTGGTGACGCGATCCACGCCGGCTCTGATCTGGCTACCTCGGGGTGGGATGTATGGCTCTACGACAGATGGAGATAAGAGACGTTTGCGCCGCCTGGCTCTTCTCGCCTTAATTAAGTCAGCTGGGTGAATAAGTAAGAGTCCAACAGCGGCAATCTCATCGCCGGCATACCCAGGCAACTTAGCCAGGAGGTCGAAGACCACTCGCAAGAGGCTTGTACCTAACAACTGCAGCACCAGCCATGGCAGTGTCCACCATGAGGAATTGGCCAACATTACATATGCAGCATTTCTTCTATCCAGCATCAATGGGCGATGTAAAAAAGCCTCAGATACATCAACTTTTCGTCGCTCACTGGCTGAAGCTTGTGCATGGAAAGCGCTGGCTTGACCTACGCAGATCGCGCTAAATCCAGCTACGCGAGCGCGCCACCCTAAATCGACATCATCACGGAAGAGCGCCAGGTTTGGATCTAGACCGCCCAACTCTTCAAATGCGGCGCGACGAACTAACATGCCGGCGGTACTTACAGAGAGAACCTCTTTGATCTCATCATGCTGACCTTGATCTTGCTCGCGTCGTTCGAGGCCAGTCCATCGCGCACCATTGGGAGCAATCGAGATGCCCGCTTCAAGTAGGTGATCTCGGTCGTACCAGCCCAATAATTTAGGTCCTGCGATAACAACCTGTGGCCTCTCGGCAATTGCCGATAACAAATAGTGCAGCGCATCTTTTGCGGGCGCACAGTCATCATGAATCAACCACAAACATTCATTAGCTTCATCAATTGGATCGAGCAATTTTGGACTCTGCTCAAGTGCGATCTCGATTGCATCACCGTAACCAATATCGCGATCAGCGGAGATGTAGGTAATACCTGCAGCGCGCAATAGTTTGGGCGAGCTATCAACCGAGCCTGTATCAACCGCAATGATTCGATCAATGGGCCGGGTTTGTGAGGAGAGCGCGGCAATAACTTCCGGTAACCATGAAGCTCCATCGTGGGTGACGATGATTGCTGTAACAAAAAAGCGTGAGAGATCGATTTCCGAATCGTTATGAGTTGAAGATAACTGCGCTGCCATTACTCGGCACCTGTGTTGAAAGGAATATGCGCGTTACGCTGAACGGCGCTTGAGGCGACGGCGCTCGCGTTCGGAGAGGCCACCCCAAATACCGAAGCGCTCATCATGACCTAGAGCGTATTCCAAGCACTCTGAGCGAACATCACAGGAGAGACAGACTCGCTTGGCTTCACGGGTTGAGCCGCCCTTCTCAGGAAAGAAGGCTTCGGGATCTGTCTGGGCGCACAGAGCGCGCTCCTGCCAGGAGAGATCAGGGTTTCCTGAGTTTGTGTTGCCGATGTTTGTAAGGCCACCCATTGCAAATTCTCCGTAAGCTGCGATCTGGCGATCTGACATACATACTCCTCAAACTATCTGGCGCAGTGTGCGACACACGGTGTGTCTCGCTGTAACTACGGCTTGGGTGAATTACACGCGTGTAATCCCCGCGAGTCAAGTCCGCTGCGACTATTTCTTTTCGGAATATCCAAAAAATTGGCCGGTTGCTATAAATCCGCCCGGAATTGAGGTATCTGGGGCTACAAAAGAGTCAAAAAGAGCAGATTTTGCGCCTACTTTGGCTCCTGGCGAGATGAAGCTAGCGCTAACCCGTGATCCCTCGCCAATGCTGCTACCCGCACCAACTACTGAGCCATTCTCAATAATCGAAGATGGATCGAGAGAGGCGCTACGAGAGATAAGAGAGTTGGAGGCGATCTCGAACTCCCCCCGTGAGAGGAGTTCATCAAAGGCGGTAGACCGAGCCACTCCACAGATTAGGTCGGCATTCGCCTTGAGAAGTGCCGCCGGGGTACCAATATCTAACCAATAGGAAGAGTCCAGATACCCAACCAACTTTGAACCAGCTGCGAGAAGCGATGGGAAGGTCTCCCGCTCGACACTTACAACCCGATCATCTGGAATCGCATCGATAACCGCACGGTCAAATATGTAACAACCGGCATTAATAATGTTGGTTGGAGGATTTTCCATCTTCTCGTTGAAAGTCAAAACGTCAGTTCCATCAAGTTCGACAACTCCGAAAGCGCGAGCATCAGGAACACGCGTTAAGTGCAAAGTGACATCTGCCCGCTGCGCACGATGCAAATCCATTTGGGATGTTAAATCATGACTACTCAACACATCACCATTGAAAATGATTACAGGCCCACTACCCCGCAACTCCTTGGCAGCGTTTGCAATTGCTCCTCCAGTGCCAAGAGCCTGCTCCTCAACCGCATATGAGATGCGAATTCCAAATCTCTCTCCATTGCCGAAATATGGTTCGAAGACTTCGGCAAGATAAGAAGTCGCCAATACGATTTCCTCGACGCCTGCAGCACGCGCCTTCACTATCTGGTGTTCGGTAAATGGAACGCCCCCCACAGAGAGCATAGGTTTAGGCGTCTGAGATGTAAGAGGAGCAAGTCGAGTTCCAAATCCACCAACTAGCAATATTGCTGAGGTGACCTGCTTTTGAGTATTCACTGATTACCCAAGAATTCGTGCAGCTGCGGCATTGATCTGCGCGTCAGTGGCGGTGAGAGCTATCCGAACATAAGTGGCGCCCGCTTCACCATAGAAACTACCTGGGGTCACCAAGATTCCTAGATCTGCTAAAAATGAGACTGAGTCAAAGTCACGTTCATTTCGCGTGCACCAGATATATAAACCGGCCTCGCTGTGCTCGATAGAAAAGCCCAATGAAGTCAAAGCGGGGCGCAATATTTCACGTCTCTTGGCGTAACGCAGCGCCTGTTCATGGACATGAACTTCATCGGCGAGCGCAGCCACCATTGCGGCCTGTACTGGTGCGGGAACGAGGAGTCCAGCATGTTTGCGAATCTCACGAATTTTTGCGATCAGCAGTGGATCTCCGATGATCATGCCTGCGCGATAGCCAGCAAGATTAGAGCGCTTGGAGAGTGAGTGAACTGCGAGAAGATTTTTGTTATCACCCTTGGCCACCTGCAAGATTGAAACTGGCTGCAGGCCCTCTTTAGATGCAGGAAAATTGAAATAACACTCATCGCTAATGATGACCGCATCTGTTCTACGTGAGTAAGCGATAACTTCTTCTAGCTCTTGCACCGGTGCAATTCGACCAGTGGGATTTGAAGGCGAGTTGATCCACACCAGATCCGCATCTGGCCACCCTCGTGCATCAAAATCGACGGGATGGCTTTCCGCCTTGGCGAGCAAAGCACCTACTAGGTACGTTGGGTAGGCAACTTTGGGATAGAGAACCTGTGCAGCCTCTAACTGTGCGGGGAGGTTCGCCACGACCTCTTTTGATCCGATGCTTGGTAGTACATCGAACTCGCCAGATACTCCCAGAACATTTATGGCCCAATCTCTCATCGATTGTCGGAGCACAGGCGATCCGATGGTCAGTGGGTAACCAGGAGCGTTGGCGGAATTGATAAGGGCAGCCTGAATAAAGTCAGGAGTTGGATCGACAGGAGTTCCTACAGAGAGGTCGATCGCCCCATCTTTATACTCGCGAGCGCGAGCGCCATATGGAGCCAACAGATCCCATGGGAAATCCGGGAGTTTGATTGTTTACTCTCCAGCCTTAGGGAGCGCCACAACTGTTGGGTGGTCGGCATCGGTCGCCCCAACCTTGCTTGCTCCGCCGGGTGAACCAATTGTCTGGAAGAAGCCAGCATTGATCTCCCCAAATTGCTTCCACTCACCTGGTACGTCATCCTCGTAGTAGATAGCTTCTACAGGGCATACAGGCTCACAGGCGCCACAATCTACGCACTCATCAGGTTGGATGTAGAGCATCCGATTGCCCTCGTAAATGCAATCAACCGGGCACTCCTCGATACATGACTTATCTTTCACATCCACACACGGTTGGGCGATTACGTAGGTCACGTCAATCCTTTCAAGTAGCGGTTCCAATCAACTGCGGAACAATATTATGTAGTGGTTCTAGGTTGTAGGTACACAATATGGGCAGACAATATGGGCAGACAATATGGGAAGAGAATAGTGGATTTGGGCGCAATTCAATGAGTCAAGGATGAGCGAGGGGTATCCAGTGGCAACTGAGGACGGATCCAAAGCCCTCCCGTCGGCCGCCCACGTGGGTCAGCGGGTCAGTATCCGCTCTCACGATCCTGAGGGTGGCTTCCGCGACCTCTTAGGCCACCTTGTCAGCCCGACCCAAGTGCGTAAGAAGAATGGCCAGATAGTCACCTTCGACCCCTCTCAGATAGCGCTCTGGAAGGTGGTCCCCTCTCAGGCGATATCGACTGGGATATTTCTTTACGACACCATGAGTAGAGCCCAAAGAGAAATCGTCATCAGCGATGGCAAAGCCCTACGGATGTACTGCTGTGGCCCGACCGTCTATCGAGATACCCATGTCGGTAACTTGAGAACCTTTCTGCTCGGAGATCTCATTTCGCGGCTGGTACAGGTCAGCGGATTTTCAATTCATAGCGTCCAGAACATCACTGATGTCGGCCATATGGTCGACGACTTACATGAGCCTGGAGAGGCTGACTCCGAAGAGGATAAAGTTTTAACTCAAGCAGCAATGGAACATAAAGATCCATTCACTCTGGCTCGCTCGTATGAAGCGAAATTTCACAAGGATATTGCCAGGCTCGGGATCCGAGGTTTTGATATTTATCCGCGGGCGAGTGAGAGCATCGAATTGATGTTCGCCTTAATTCAAAAACTTATTGACTCTGGACATGCCTATGTTGGAGAAGATGAATCGGTCTACTTTTCCGCGAACTCATTTGAATCGTACGGAGCACTCAGCGGCAATAAGTTAGAAGCACTTGTCCCGGGCCATCGCTACGAATATGTCGGCGATGGAGCTAAGCGCTTCCATGCTGACTGGGCGCTCTGGAAAGCTGCCGGTGCACGTACCGAGATGGTCTGGGAATCACCTTGGGGTAAAGGTTTTCCTGGATGGCATATCGAATGTTCGGCTATGTCATTGCACTATCTACACAATCACGTTGACCTACACCTGGGCGGAATTGATCTTCGTTTTCCACACCACGAAAATGAACGAGCGCAGAGCAATGCAGCCACCTTAAGCGAAGTCACGGACCATTGGGTTCATGGAGAACATCTTCTATTTGAAGGACGAAAGATGTCGAAGAGCGCAGGCAATGTACTTCTCTTGGAAGATCTCGTTCGGGCTGGGTACGACCCACTATCTCTGCGGTTGGTCTTTATGGAGAATAGATATCGCAGTCAGATGGATCTCAACTGGGAGCAGATCACTGCGGCACATAGCACTCTCCAGCGTTGGCGCAGCAAATGTCACGAGTGGTCAAAGGCAGAACTACATAATGATCAAGCAATTGTCGCTGAACTCATTGAAAGTATCTTTGAGCCACTGCGGGCAGATCTCGATACTCCTAAGGCACTTCTCAAATTGCGCGCCATAGAGCGTGATGCGAACATCTCTGATCGCACTAAGGCACAAGTATTTGAATCTGTAGATAGGTTCTTCGGCTTGGATATCAATCGCGTTGAAGTTACAAAAGAACTTCCTGCCGGTGCCGAGGAACTACTCACCGCGCGGGAGCAGGCTCGAAAAGCCCGAGATTTTGCGCGCAGCGATCAGCTAAGAGATCAACTGCTTGAACTCAAGATTAAGGTGATCGATAGTCCTGCTGGTCAGAGTTGGGAAGTTATTCCGTAACACCGGCAAAGAGATCTAGTTCGCGACCATTTTTATCATACGGTCCGGCAGCCTCCCCTTTAACGCGGATGTAATACTCGGTGCCGCCTACCCTGGTTGATAGGCGTTTGGAGAATTTAAAGAGATCTCCATTGATAATGAGCTGAGTCTTATGAGCCTTAAGCGCCGCTAACTTTTGTGGCAGGTATTTCTCTCCATCAAATTTTGTCGTGACAACTCCATCGGCCTTTACAAAGGGGAGCGCCAACCATTTAGAGGGAACATAGTTAAAGAATTTGATGAGTATTTGAACAAAGATATTGCTGCTCGTCAAACTTCCATGCAGAGCCGAACGCGGAATCGCGCTCCAATAAATCTTTGATATCTCCCAAGGCTCGCCAACGCCAACATGAGGATCTGCGGCTAGCTCTGCAGCGCGCATCGCAACCTTGTGCGCTTTGATGTGATCTGGATGGCCGTACCCACCAAAATCGTCATACGAGATCAATACCTGGGGTTTGCGATCGCGAATAATTTCAACGAGCTCCATCGCCGCTTGCTCGAGATCAACCTGCCAAAATGATTCGGGAGCCTCGTTGGGTGGGGTACCCATCATTCCGCTATCGCGATACTTGTGCGCCGGTGCTCCAAGAAATTGAAAGTCGGTTACTCCGAGCTCTGCCATCGCTGCGGCCAATTCGCCCTCACGATACGTGCCTAACGTGTTCTCTTGAGAGGCGGCATGGTGTGCCAGCGATGGCACCAGCACTTCACCCTCTTCTCCTCGAGTGCAGGTCACCAAAGTCAATGCTGCCCCCTGCGCGATGTAGCCAGCCATAGTGGCGCCGTTATTAATCGTCTCGTCATCGGGATGCGCGTGTACAAGTAATAAGCGTCGAGCAGGTAGTTCAGTCATGCGCTCATTATGAATCATGGGATAACATCGTGCTAATGAGCGATGAAAAGGTTCGTCTGCCGCGCGATGAGCGCCGGGCTACGCTTCTAGCGGCAGCCCTAGAGGTCTTTACTGCCGCCGGTTACCACGCTGCTGCCATGGATGAGATTGCAGATCAGGCAAATGTCAGCAAGCCAGTTCTCTATCAACACTTTCCCTCAAAACTCGATCTCTACCTCGCCGTTCTAGATATTCACTGCGACTTTCTCGTGGCCGACATCAGAGCAGCAGTGGCTTCGACCAAAGACAATGCTGGTCGAGTCCTCGCCACCGTCAACGCCTACTTCGATTTCATTAACCGTGAAGGTGAAGCATTCCGACTTCTCTTTGAGAGCGATATGGCGGTTGAGCCTCAGGTTCGTGAACGCCTCAACAAAATGTCATACGACTGTGCCCTAGCCTTTAGCGAGGCAATTACGACTGACACCGGAATCTCTCAAGAATCAGCGATGATGCTCGCCGTTGGGCTTATTGGAACTGCCCAGACCACGGCACGACACTGGTTAGCTCGTGATGGAAAGATCGATCGGGATTTAGCAGTTAAATTGGTGGCGAGCCTGCAGTGGCGTGGAATTTCAGGTTTCCGCAAAATCTGAAGCCCACTAAACTCATAACATGGCTAAGAAAGAATCAGAGAATAAGACCACAGTCCGCGTTGGTATTAGCGAGACCTCCCAAGAATTGCACTTTGAAGTTTCCCTCGAGGCATCCAAAGTTGTAGCTCTTGCCCAAGAATCAATCAACACCGGCAAAACCCTTGAACTCACGGATATTAAAGAGCGCGTAATACTGATCCCTGCCGCAAAGATCTCCTACATCGAAATTGGTGATACGACAGATCAGAAGGTTGGCTTCACCGCTTTGTAACGCGCACCACGCGACGTAGATCCGCCTTGGATTCGAGTCTCTCAAATTCTTCAGGCGAAGTGTGAAACTCCGCTAGTTGGTTGAGTTTTCCATTTCCGTGATAATCGCTGGCCCCCGTCGCTACCAGATCAAATTCCGCTGCGATTCTCAGTAGGAGTTCGCGATTAGGTAGTGTGTGATCTCGATGGAAAACCTCAATTCCATCGAGCCCCGCAGCAACATAACTTTCAAAACTCTCCGGAGAGACCACTCGTCCACGCAGAGAAGACATTGCATGCGCGATCACTGCCACTCCTCCAGCTGCCTTGATGTGAGCAATAGCTACCTCTGGGGTAGGCGAATAATGAGCAACATAAAATGGCGAGTCGTTGTGGAGGACCTCCGCAAAGACCTCTTCGCGAGATTTCATGTAACCCTTTGAAATCAAGGCATCTGCCAAATGTGGCCGGCCAAGAGTTGCTCCATCTGATAGTTCGGCTTCGACATCCTCCATCGAGATTTCGTACCCGGCGGCAGAGAGTCTGGCGATAATTTTATGCATTCGACCAATCCGGTTATCGCGAGTCGCCGCCATCATGGTTGCTAGTGCTTCATTCTCTGGGTCAAAGAGCAGGCCCAGCATGTGCACGCTAATTCCATCTTCGGTCTGACAAGAAATTTCAGAGCCAAGTACCAAGTCGAGTCCTGGTCGCAATCGTTCTATTGCCTCATCCCACCCAGCAACGGTGTCATGATCGGTGAGAGCAATGGTTGTTAGTCCTGCAGCATGAGCCTTATTAATCAATTCCGCAGGTGTATCCGTGCCATCGCTGAAATTTGAGTGAGTATGAAGATCAATCACTTTCTACCTTATTTCTTAATACAAAGATCGCACATCCGACAAGAAGCCCAATGATTCCAGGAATCGTTCCTGCTGATGGTCGTTGATGTAACCAGAACCAAGCAATGATGGCAGCAACTGGCACTTCGAAGAACACGACGAGTGAGACCACAACAGGAGATACTCTTTTCAGGGTCATATTAAAAAGGGTATGACCCAAGAACTGTGCTCCAACAATCAATCCGAGCAAGTAGATCCATTGGATTGCGGGAAAGTGAAGGAGTGGCGAGTGTGTAATCCAACTTCCAAGTAATGTGGTTACTGCACATGAACTAAAACAGACAGTCGTATAACTGGATGTTGGCAAGGATTTTTGTACTCCAGAACCAATGATCATGTAAGCGGCAGAAAGGGCTCCGCAGAGAATTCCAAGCAGATCTCCTACGAATGCTCTTGTTGATACTGTGAAATCGACTCCCGTGATGAGAAATAGCGAGGCGAATGCCAGAAACATTCCTCCGAGCGATTGCGTCGAAATTCTGGCTCCACGCAATTTCATATACAAGGCGGCGAAGATTGGTTGGAAAGCAGCAAGGGCAGTTCCTGCCGCCACTGTCGTGAAACGCATTGAGGCGAAGAATGTTAGAAAGTGAGCGGCCAGAATCACTCCAGCCAGAGCCGATATTGCGATTAGACGACGGTTCTTGCGGGCGGTTAATTCACCGGACTTGATTGCGAAGGGAGCCATAATCAAAGCTCCACCAAGATTGCGCCAGAAGATTAGAGAAGAGATTGGCATGGAACTCTTTGCAATAAGCGGTCCCGACGAACCAATGCCAAATATTCCGGCTACCAAGAATGGGATATCGCGTCCCTGCGGCAGCGCGGTGTGATCGTGCGTTCTCGTAGTCACAAGTTAAATATGAACCAGAACTGGGCTAATACACAGACAGCCACCAGCGCAATAATCGACCCATAGAGGGCTTTTGCCCGCGGCCCCGATGAAAATTCGCCCATCAACTTCTTATCTTTGGCAATGCCATACATGTAAATCAAAAGTGGAAGTAAGAGAATCGCATTAAGAATCTGTGAGGAGATCAGGATCCAGATAAGTGAAACGCCGGGAATCATGATCAATCCACCTGCTACAAGCGTGATCGCCGCGAAAGTCAGATAGAAGAGTGGAGCTTCATCAAATTGGTCATCCAGCGCCGCTGGAGAGCCAGTCAGATCGCTAATTGAATAGGCCGTAGAAAGTGGAAGTATTGAAGCTGCAAGTAAGGCAGCGCCAATGATTCCAATGGCGAAGATATCTTTTGCCAGGGTTCCCGCAAGTGGCTGAAGTGCTCGCGCTGCTTGAGAGGCATCCGTGATATTTGTAATGTGTTGATGATTCAAAGTTGCTGCGCAGGTAACAATTACGAAGAACCCAATAATTCCGGTCAGCAAAGATCCCACCCAAACATCGGCGCGTAACAATTTAAGATCTGATCGAGTAAGGCGCTTATCCACTGCGTAGGATTGAATGAAAGCCAGCCCCCACGGAGCAAGAGTTGTTCCCAGCGTCGCAGTGGCAATATTTATTGCGCCGCGATTAAACGGCATCGATGGAACTACCATTCCGCGAAACGCAGATCCCCAATGCGGGTGTGACATAAAGCCAGCAATTACATAGGAGATGAATACTGCAGAGAGAATAAAGAAGACTCGCTCTGCCTTTTTAAATGTTCCGCGAAGAACTAAAGCTGAAATAAATATTCCCGTAAGCGGCACGGTAATGAAGCGAGATATTCCAAAGAGTTGGCCCGCTGCGGCAACACCTGCGAACTCCGCCGTCATCGTTCCTAGGTTGGCCAAGATCAGAGCAACTGCGCTAAAACTGCCAGCTCTAGCTCCGTACTTTTGGCGAACCAATCCGATTAAGCCTTGACGAGTGACAACACCGATACGTGCACCCAAATCCTGAAAGACAATCAGTGCCAGAGTTGAAATAACGAGTACCCAGAGCAGGCGATATCCGAACTGTGCACCTAACTGCGAGTAGGTCGTGATGCCCGCTGGGTCATCATCCGAGAGACCTGCGATAACACCAGGACCCATAACCGCGAGAAAGGCGGCTATACGAAGCTTGCGTCCGCTTGGAATAGTTACATTCGTCATGAACGATTTCCGCCACCCTGCGAGAAGAGACCGCGGTTCTTGGAGAGAGCATCGACTAGATCATCGGCCAAGATGCGACCAATTGGCTTGTTCTTCTCATCAATAACGATGATGGAGGAGCCTCTGTTGTTGGAAAATTCCTCAACTACATCTGCGATAGGAGTATCAATAGAGACCGCGGTTGGGAATGGTTTGGCAACGAGCTCTGAGACCAAACTTTCTGGATCAGCTGCAATCAATTCAACTGTCTGAATGTGGTCGAGCAACTTACCTTTACCGTCGATAACCACGACGCCATCCGAGCTTTCGCGTTCACGATTTTCTACCAAGAGTTTTAGCGCATCTGCAACGGTCGCCGAGTTTTTCACTACCAAAATGTGGGTGGTCATGATTCCGCCAGCGAGCTCTTCATCAAATGAGACCAATTGACGCAGTTGCTTTGCCGTGCCAGTCTCCATGGCACTCAAGATGCTTTCGCGGTGTTCATCTTCCAAATCACGCAAGACTTCAGCCGACTCATCTGGCTCCATGCGTGCCAAAAGTTCAGCGGATCGCTCTGCTGAAAGGGAGCGCAGCAAACCTTCAAGTTCATCATCTTCCATCTCTTCAAGGGCATCTGCCGCAAGATCTGGATCCAACATTTCAATCAAGGCACCTTGTTCACGTCCCGCTAAGTCTTCAATGAGGTCAGCCAAATCTGCAGGGCGAAGTTGTCCGAGCGCAGATCGCGTTCCAGATGTTCGAACCACTCCAGGTGTATCAGTGAGCGATGCGACTGAAGCCCAGTCCAGAACATGATCTGGGGTTGGACGGCGTGAGAGAGATCCGGGGAAAAGTCTGCGTAAGAATGAGACAAATGAAATATCTACTCCGACAACTCGAATCTCTTTGTTGAATGGCGCTAGATATAAATCAGAGGTACGAACAACCCGAAGACCATCAACATCAACGATCTGGTGGTCAAGAACATCTGCATCAAGCAACGACTCACCAGGACGTCGAGCAAATGGTTCTAAATTAATTTTGGTTGAGGAGAGTGTGATCTGGCTTGGTGTGAGTTCGGAGATGCGAGCGCCATTGATAAATGATTTTCGATTGGCAACTTTCACAATCAATCCAGAAACTGGTGGGTATGTCTCCTCACCATGACGAACAACGACATCGACCAAGCGACCAATCTCGCGACCATCGGGATCCACAACAGGACGACCGATTAAGCCGGCCAACGAAACGAGAGAGTCTCGCACACTCTTACGCGTTATCAGCAGGTCGCTACGACCAACTAACCGCTTCGCAACGGTGTTGATTGAGGCTACTGGTGGGCGTTTCACCCCGTAAGTCTACGGGCTACCCCTTGAGGAATGAATTAGGTATGGAGATTGAGCGGTACGCCGACGAGCGAATGAGGTCGAAGCATCAGCGACGACAAAAGTTCATCAAATGTTTTCTTGATTGAGCCATTCTCTGAACCGAGATAGGCCGGGGTCCCATTATCTCCCCCGTCACGCAACTCAATATTGAATGGAACCTTGGCAAGAAGTGGCACATCCGATCCGACGAGCGCGCTGAGCCGCTGAGCTGTCTCGGCCCCGCCGCCACTACCAAAGAGAGCTATAGGTTCACCGCAATGAGGGCAGGGACTTTCAGACATATTTTCGACGACTCCGAGAATACGTTGCTTCATCTGAAAGGCGATCCGCCCCGCGCGCTCCGCTACTTCTGCGGCGGCAACCTGTGGAGTGGTTACGACCAAGATCTCCGAACGCGGAATCAGTTGGCCGAGTGAGATAGCGATGTCACCAGTTCCCGGTGGAAGATCCAATAGCAGTAGATCAAGCGCCCCCCAATAGGCATCGCTCATCAATTGTTCAAGAACTCTATGTAGGAGCGGACCGCGATATGCGATGGGATCTTCACGATGTGGCTTAAACATCTCCATCGAAACTATCTTCACGCCATGACTCTCAACCGGGATGAAGGTCTGATCAAGCGCTGTTGGTCGCTTATCCAAAATCCCCATCAACCGCGGAATCGAATGGCCATAGACATCGGCATCCAATATTCCAACATTGAGTCCTCTTGCTGCGGCAGCAACCGCCAGATTAGCTGTGACAGAAGACTTACCGACTCCACCCTTACCTGATGCAATACCAATGACCCGAGTGAGGCAATCTTCTTGAGCAAAGGGATTAAATTTCTCTCGCCCTCCACGAAGCAATTTCTTTACAGCTTCACGCTCCTCATCCGTCATCACTCCGAAGTTAATCTGAACCTCTGTAACTCCGGGAACAGAAATGGCAGCTGCCGTTACATCCCCGTGCAGACGATCGCGCATGGGACATCCACTTATCGTTAACTTGATCCCAATTGTTGCCTTGCCATCTTTAAACTCCACAGATTCAACCATTCCCAAATCTGGAAGTGGTCGCCTTAACTCTGGGTCGTTGACAGTCGCCAATGCACGGTGAATCTCGTCAATCATCTGCTGACTCATAAGAGAACTCTACGACGCTATATAGCGGTCATTGAGAGGCGACTAAGGTCACTTGAACCGACTTAATCACACTTCCGCGTTGATATTTGAGCGTCACAGTGTCGCCAATGGCATGGGAGCGGATCGCAACGATCAGATCATCTGCGACTGAAATCTCTTGACCATCGATCGCAATAATGATGTCTCCCGGTTGCAATCCAGCCTTGGCTGCAGGTCCTCCTGGAAGGATGGCGCTTGCCGTATCTGCGATCTTTGCGCCTGGTCCTGGATAGCTTGAATCAAGAGACATGCCCACGATTGGATGATGAGAAGTTCCGGTCTTGATCAGCTGATCTGCTTGAGTCTTTGCTTGATTAATAGGAATCGCAAAACCTAAACCGATTGAGCCAGGTTGACCGTCGATCGTGGATCCCAAAGAGGCGATTGCGGAGTTAACACCGATAACAGCGCCCGTTGCATCGACAAGTGGTCCGCCAGAGTTACCTGGGTTAATTGCAGCATCGGTCTGCAGGGCATCGATAAATGAACTCTCACCGGCGGTGTTATCCGAGCTGGTAGTTACAGGACGGTTCTTTGCCGAAATAATTCCAGAGGTCACGGTGCCTTGAAGTCCTAGAGGTGATCCAATTGCTATAACAGGATCTCCTACTTGAACGTTGTCACTGTTGCCGAGAACAAGGGCAGGAGCATCTGAGACATCAATCTTTAGGACTGCTAAGTCGTACGATGTATCGCGTCCTACAACGGTTGCGGTGTACTCGTTGTTGTTGGAAAGTTTTACCGTGATCTTCGCCTTGGCGAGAAATGCGGTTTCAATAACGTGATTGTTGGTCATGATGTAACCATTTTTTGCAATGAAGAATCCTGATCCAGTGTCACTGCCACTGCTTGTTGTTGAATCAATCTCTACAACAGAAGGAGAGACACGCGCCGCAATTCCTGCGATCGAATCTGGAGCTCTATCAATAACTTTATTGGAGGTGATGAGATTGGTTGAGTTATCAAATGCAGTTTTACCAATCAATGCACCAACAACACCTGCGATAAGGGACATTGCCAAAGCGATATACCAAGTAACTTGAATAACTCTCTTAGCGGGAGCAAGAGTTGTAAGCGAAGTTGATACTGAGGAGGATGCATCCGAAACCCACCATGGTGTTTGAGTTGGAGTCGATGGAGGTGTCTCGGCTTCTGGCGTTGATTCTGGTGCAGTTACAGGTTCTACCCGTGGAGTAGATTCTTCTGCGGAAGTGATCTCATCATCAGACATCTGCTCATTATAAGTGAGTTAAAGCTTTGTTGCTAGAAGAACTCCGGCTCCGAGCGGTAAGACTGTAGAACTCCAACGTGAATCTTCCTTCACTGCTCTGATGCCATCACGTCGAGAGATACTTTCGAAATCTCTCTGGGTGGGATCTGCAACTTTGCCTCCGCTGAGAGCCTGATCAACAAAGAGAATTCCGCCAGGACGTAGAAGTCGATGCGCCTCGTGAATAAGGTCCATCAAATCCGCAGCGGGTCTAATAACGACAAGGTCGTAATTGTTATCTGCAAGTTTGCCTACAACTTCCATAACGATTCCTGTGATTAAACGAAATCGTTGGGTGGATACCCCGGACTCTTCAAAGACTGCGCGTGCTGAAGCGGCGTGTTCACGCTCAGTATCGATAGAAGTTAACACCGCATCTGATGGCGCACCGGCAAAGAGCCAGAGACCACTTACGCCTGAGCCAGTACCAATTTCAACCATCGAACGCGCTTTGAGAGTCTCGACGATATAGCGCAATAAACCGCCTACTGCTGGCGTTGGATCTATCGTTCCTAATTCCTGGGCATTGTTTCGCGCCTGCTGCATAAAAATATCTTCGCGAACATACCCTTCAGCAAATGCTGCCATGTCTCCGCGATTGCCGATCATGAGAGGGAAGCTAACCACTCAATAAGTAAACGGGTTCCAAATCCAGTTCCACCTTTAACGAATTCTCCTGCATCAACCTCAGAGCGACCAGGCCCTGCGATATCAAGATGTACCCAGTTCTGCTTGCCCACAAACTTCTCCAAGAAGAGTGCTGCAGTTACCGAGCCCGCACTAAATTTCTTTGCCGAAGCATCGTGGTTTAAATCTGCAACAGTGCTCTGCAGTGCGGGTACGTAGTCATCAATAAGCGGCATTGGCCACACGCGATCGCCGATACGTTCGCCAATCTCATGAAGTTGTGAGGTTAAAGAAGGATTGCGTGAATACATAGCTGCGTATTGCTTGCCGAGTCCCTGGGTAGCTGCTCCGGTGAGGGTTGCAATGTCAAGCAAATAATCTGGGTGCAACTCAAGATCGGCGTATGCAAGTCCGTCGGCCAAAACTAAGCGACCTTCTGCATCGGTATTGATTACCTCAACAGTTGTTCCGCCGTATTGAGTAATCACATCTGAAGGACGTTGCGCAGTTGCTGAGACCATGTTCTCCGCACACATCATGAGTGCGGTAACTCTTACGCGAGGTTTAACTTCTGCCATCGCAACTGTTGCAGCCAAGATTGCTGCCGCACCTGCCATGTCACTTTTCATCGGAACCATGAGGTCATAAGGTCTCTTCAACGATATGCCACCTGTGTCGTAGGTGATTCCCTTACCAACCAAAACTACATGCGGCCAATTCTTGCTTCCTCGCGGGGCGTAGCGAACTTCCACCAGATGCGGAGCCGAGTTAGGGGAAGAGTTTCCTACCGCGCGCAACCCACCAAATTTTGCGAGCGCCTTGCCCTTCTTAACGATCACGCTTAGATCTGCGGACTTAGTTTTCTTAACTAATGTCCTTGCGGACGATGCCAACCAGGCGGGATTCTTAATATTTGAAGGTGTATGAATCAAATCGCGGCTGGTCCACACTGCGTTAGCAAGAATGGTGGCGCGCTTTATTGCATCACCATTGTCGGCGCTAAAAGAAAATGCGGTAGCGCCTTTTTCTCGAGCTTTTTTATCACTTTTAGAATGCTCGCTCTTCACATTCCATCCATATTGTGAAAGTGAGATTGCGACGAGATGGGCAACCGCGGCGTCGAACTCGCCGACATAGGAGTTGAAAAGAGCGAAGCCTGTGCCTTTGCTCTTGCGCCCCAGTGCAGCACCGGCCTTACGTGCATCCTCGATGGTGCCAGTTCCAAAACCAAGAACGAAAAGTCGAGTCAGCTTTCCCATTCCGGTAAGAGGGATTTCTAGAACCTCCCCAGCCTTGGCTGAGTAGTCCGGCCACTGTTTGCGGATCTCTTTGAAGGTCAATCCAGATTTATTGAGGAGAAAGGTTGAAAGCTCCGAAGAGTCTGCTTCTGCGCCATCATCAGTAGAGAAGGCGGGCAAGACGAGGGCGTTGTATTTTTCAAAGCCATGTTCCTTTATAGAACCAACCGTAGTAAAAGTCGGTTGTGGCAGATGCATCAGTCGACTCTATTTCTTAACGAGAGCGACCGCTGCCTGAAGGGCATTTCCAAGATTGGTGGCCTCTTCGACATTCAGTTCTACGACTAACCGGCCGCCACCTTCGAGAGGAATACGCATCACCAGGCTACGAGCCTCCTTGGTGACCTCCATGGGACCATCGCCGGTACGCGGTTTCATGGCTGCCATGGTGAAACTCCCTCACTCAAAAACGATTCAGAACGTAGGGAGAAGTATCTCGCATCAGGGGAAAGGTGGGAAATCAAGGGCGGCAAATAAGCGCTTTTTACCCTGTTCAATTACAACTTTTACCGATTTATGGGGAACTCCGAGGGTTTGTGCAATCTCAGCGGTCTCCATCCCCTTGACATAATGCAACGAGAGTATGAAGCGCTCCTCTTCTGGCAGACTCGCCAAAAGTTCAGCGAGAGTCGGCGCAGGCTTCATGGATGGCAGATTACTAGTCCCCTCCGCGAATAGTTATCCCTCAGAGCGCAAGTGGGGCGATTTGATAGCGTTCGCCACATGAGAAAAGGCTTTGGAAGTGGCGTAGCGACTATCGCGGCAAATGGTGATCTTCTCGATTGCTGGTTCCTCAAAGTCAGCCTCGATCCGCTCTCCGCTCCGGTAGATCGTTCAAACTTGGTCTCCCCTGACCCAATTCGTGGAGTAACGCGCGAAGAGGTTGACCTCGAGATCGACTTAGATGCGGCGCCACAATCAGCTGCCGATGCTTACCTCCGACTCCACCTGATCTCTCATAGGTTGGTACAGCCACACGGGCTTAACTTGGATGGAGTCTTTGGACTCCTCGCAAATGTTGTTTGGACCTCGGAAGGCCCCTGCTCTCTAGTTGATTTTGAGACGACTCGTGCTCGTCTCAAAGCGGCACACGGAAACGTGACCGTTTACGGAGTAGATAAATTCCCACGCATGGTCGATTACGTAATTCCAGATGGCGTTCGAATCGCTGATGCAGACCGAGTTCGCTTGGGTGCCTACCTAGCATCAGGCACAACCATCATGCATGAAGGATTCGTTAACTTTAACGCCGGCACATTGGGCAAGTCGATGGTTGAAGGTCGCATCAGCGCTGGAGTTGTCGTCGGCGATGGAAGCGATGTTGGCGGTGGCGCCTCCATCATGGGAACTCTCAGCGGCGGTGGCAAGGAAGTAATTTCAATCGGTGAGCGCTGCCTACTTGGTGCGAACTCAGGTTTGGGAATCTCACTCGGAAATGATTGCGTTATCGAATCCGGTACTTACATCACTGCAGGCTCCAAGATCATGCTGCCCGATGGAAAGGTCGTTAAGGCGCGCGAACTCTCTGGTGCAAGCAATTTAATTTTCCGTCGCAATTCAATAACAGGAAATCTGGAAGTTGTTCCTAAAGTCGGAGGCTGGGAAGGCTTGAACTCAATCCTGCATTCTAATTAACAACTCGAAGGCTTTCGACGGAATCAGTAATAAAGAATCTCTCAGCAGTGAGTGAATCACTAGCTAAGATCACTTCGATTAGTTCTTGAGATCCACCAACCAGCGTGACGTCCAAGTCAATTTCAGTGGCCAAAATCCAATTTCTATCATTTGGCCAAATGAGATTTGGCGACTGGGGATGAAACGATCCCATCCGCACATGGCCAACTTTTAACGCCTCCATGAGTGGACCTTCGGCTAACAAGTAATTGCGATAAGGCAAAGTGAATAATTCAGCATTGAAGATCCCTGAAGGCAATGTATGCAAATCGGGATCCGGAGTTGAGGGAATGCGCGTTCGACTACGCGGGTTGCTTCCATATCTCAATCTAAATTCGCGAACAAATCTCTTAAATCTTGATCGGCTGAGAGGTGTGAAAGGCACACCTGGATTTCCCCAACCAAAGCCTTCCCACATTGCATAAACACAATGGTCAGGAGTATTTGTAAATGAGGAGAGCACCCCGAGAAGAGTTCCAAGTGTTGTCGGTCCAAGAGCTCCTTGATAATCACCTTCGCCGAAATGCCTGATCAGCACGTAGCTTTCAAAGCCTGTTGGAATTATTGAACCGATAGTCATCGGATCATCAGAGAATGGAATCCAAGGTACGAGAGAATCTCTAACCCAATCCCCTTTTGAAACATCAAATGAAGCATCCATGTTTGCTTTTTCGGGTACTGGGGTCATGCTCAGAACCTACCAAACACATCTACCTTGAGGCTAGGACTAGAAATCTATTTAGCAATCAGTTGTTTTCAAGAAGCTTTCTATTCTTTACTAATGAGGCGTACTACTGTTCCTCTAACAAGAGGAAATGGAGATCAACATGACAGAACTATCGGATGTCGTTGCGGCCCAAAATAAGACAACGATATTGTTGCGAGCCTTCCTGAAAATATTTTTAATATATTTTGGCGCCTCATTAGTCATAGGTTTGTCCGTTGTTGGCTACTTGTATTTCACAGTGCGCAATTTGACTGGATGTGCCCTGTCTTCTCTTACGGGAAATTGCTCCACGAACAATCTTCCCCTGTTCTTTGAAATTGTGATAGCAATCGTTGGGGTAGCATCAATAATTCTAACTTTGGTGATTGCTAGTGCTGCTTTGACTGAGTCAGTTCCCGATACGGCTGAAGAAGCATAAACTAGATCTTCGCTAATAAGTATTGGGAGCGATCTCAAACCAAGAAGACGGCACTTTCAATTTAGTTTTGAAATCTCCCACCGTAAGTTGGGCCGTAAGGCCGTTACTCGAAGTTGCCGTAATGACAGTTGCGCTATTTGTAACTGTGCGCGCAGTGATAGCCAGCGTTACAACATCAGGTAGATTGAAAGCCGTTGCTACATCTTTTTGAATTAATACGCGCTGCCAGTGGGCGTACTGTGGATTTAAGAAGATATCTAAACTCCAAGGATCTGGCACATTGATCAAATATGGGAAGGCTGTTCCCCATACATCGATACTTTGTTGAGTTTGTCCACCATCAGAGGAGAAGAAGTAAACGTTGATCGGCTTACCCAGATAATAAATTGCTTGGGCATCGGTGGGATCAGTTTCGGTTGCCGTAACTGCAGCAACCCAATTTTGACCAACACCGGGCTCTGACTCTTTTGCATAACCAATATAAGCCTGGTCGCTGGTATTGCTGTACACGTCGCAATCACACGAAGTGCGCAACGTAAGGTGAGCTAAGCCGTAAGTGCGAGATGCGATCGCCTGTGCTTGAAGTGCGGCTGGCAGCCAACTTGAAGACATCTCACTGACCCCTAAGACGTACTGATCGATCGTCATAGTGTCGGTGACTTCAATCTTGCTTCCAACTATTTTGAGTTGGACTTGTCCGTATCGCAATTGAATAGTGCCCGTAGCCGTGGTCACTTTGATAACGCTAAATGGCGATGGTTTAGGGCCAGTTAACCCACCAGCAGGATTTGGATATGCCGTGGTGCCAGTCCAATAGATATTCCATAGTGGTTGTGCAGCAAAAGGTTGCACCAGAAAACCCTTACTAGTCTCTGACGCCACAATTTTCTTGCCCAATACCGAGAACTTGTAGATACTGGTGGAATCACCCAAGCCTGAGTTATCTAAGGAACCATCTGCATTGGCAGAGAGATCTATATTCGATCGCGTGAAGCCGCTGGCCAAAGCAATCGTCGCAGAGGTGACTTGGTGCGCGATATTCACTCTAATTAATTGTGTATCAGGAACAGCAACAAGTTGAGTTCCGGGGAACCAATAATTAACTATGTATTGCGCGTTCTCGCCTTCCATCGCCTGTCCTTGTGCACCGATCTGACTCATCCCAACACCATGACCAAAACCAGAACCAGTCAAGACGAAGTGAGGGGGAATCGTCGCGGCAGTTGCAGCACTGGGTAGCGCAATAATAGGAATCAATGCCAGCGCGAGCGCAATGAGCCAGCGCTTCATTATTAGATCAATCCTCGTGGTGAGGTTAAGAAGCCGATCCCCCATGAGAAATGCATCGTCGCCAAAATTGCGGGGAGCATGATCTTCTCCTTGAGATCTTTTCCAATCACAAAAGATCCAACTAAATTTCCAAGCAGATAAAGACCTGCGGGCAAAAAGAGGAAGCTATTAACGGTTGCACCGAGAATGATTGAGAGCGCTGTAATCGCAACTGTTACAGGTGGAGCTAAATATCTAAAATTAATTGTTCCCTTGTGGTTGCGACTTACTGCTCTGCGCCAGCGACCGTATTCAAAATATTGTTTAGAGAGCGCTCGAAGATTCGGACGTGGTCGATAGGTAACGACAAGTTCGGGATCGAACCAAATAGTTCCACCAGCTTGACGCAAGCGATAGTTAAGTTCCCAATCTTGGGCTCGGGTAAAACGTTCGTCATATCCCCCGGCCGCAAGTAGTGCATCCTTCTTAAAGACTCCGAGATACACGGTGTCGGCTGGACCAGCCTTACCTCCTACGTGGAAACGAGCAGCTCCAACTCCGAGTGGGGAGCGCATTGCAGTAGCTACAGCACGTTCGAATGCACCGACTCCAGATGCCGCCATGATTCCACCGACATTCACTGCGCCGGTCTCGTTCATCACCCGCACCGCACTATCAATGTAGGTAGGGGCAATTTCGGCATGGCCATCGATGCGACAAATAATTGAGTATTGGGCAGCGGCGATAGCCCGGTTGAGGGCGGCGGCGGTGCGGCCAGTTGGGTTGTCGACAAGAACTACTCGAGGGTCGCGCGCCGCGAGCGAGGCCGCGATCTCATTGGTCTTATCTTTTGATGGTCCAAGGGCCAGGATCACCTCAAGTGGGCCGTCATATCGCTGGGCCAAAATAGCGATGATCGCGTCGTCGAGGTAGCGCTCCTCGTTCAAAATGGGCAGAACAACGGAGACTCCTGGGGCTTGGCCATGGGGAGTTTGCTCTGAATTAACGAAGCTCTGGCTCATACAGCGCTCACGCTACCGTTTCGGAGCGTTACTATCGGCATAATGACTCTGAAAATCTCTGTGATTGGTACTGGATACCTGGGTGCCACCCACGCAGCGTGCATGTCGAACCTCGGCTTTGAGGTCGTCGGCATCGATCTCGACCCGGCCAAGATTGCAAGCCTCTCTGCTGGCAGAATTCCATTCTTTGAACCCGGGCTCGAAGAGCTTCTTCAATCAGAGTTGAAAACTGGTCGGCTGACTTTCTCGACTGATTTCTCAGCAATTGCAGATTGCGATGTCCACTTTATATGTGTCGGAACTCCGCAATCTAAAGATGGTCTGGCTGCAGATCTAAGTTACGTCTTTAGTTCCCTGGAGGCGATCGCCCCAGTCATCAAGAGCGGTTCCCTTGTCGTTGGAAAATCCACGGTGCCGGTCGGGACTGCAGCAAAGATGCGAGCTCGCCTGCTTGAGATCAATCCAGATGCAGATTTAGCCTGGAACCCAGAGTTCCTACGTGAAGGATTTGCAGTTGAAGACACCCTCCATCCAAGTCGATTGGTTGTGGGCGTTGCCAGCCAGAGCGCCGAAACAATATTGCGTGAGGTCTATGCAAAGAACTTGGCAGACCAAATTCCTTGGGTTGTCGCTGATCTTCCTACTGCAGAACTAGTAAAAGGTGCGGCTAACTCATTCCTAGCAACCAAAATCTCCTTCATCAATGCGATGGCAGAAGTTTGTGAAGCCGCTGGTGGAGATGTGACTGTTCTCGCCAAAGCGATTGGTTATGACCCACGCATTGGAAGTCGATTCTTGCAAGCAGGAATTGGATTCGGTGGCGGTTGTCTTCCAAAGGATCTGCGGGCATTTATGGCACGCGCGCAGGAACTCGGAGCAGGTCAGGCTCTGGAGTTCTTACGCGAAGTTGATTCAATCAATCTTCGCTCACGTACTCGCATGATTGATCTAGTACGCAACGAACTCTCCGAAGATTTACGAGGTAAGAAGGTCGCAGTCTTGGGAGCTGCTTTTAAACCCGATAGTGATGATGTCCGTGACTCCCCAGCGCTTGATATCGCAGTTCAAGTGCAAGCGGCCGGTGCACAGGTGACTGTGCATGATCCCAAGGCAATACATAGTGCGAAGCTACGTTTTCCTGCTCTTGCATATAGTGAAGATATTTCGGCAACTCTTGCAGGTGCAGATCTAGTCCTTCACTTGACCGAATGGAAGGTCTACCGAGAACTTGATCCTGCGGATGTATTAAAGGTGGTTGCAAATCCTTTAATTATTGATGGACGCAACGCACTTGATCGCGATAAATGGCGCAGTGCGGGTTGGAAATTTAGAGCTTTGGGACGCGCAGAAAACTAAAAGCCAGTACGAGTATTGCGCTTGGCGTTAAGACTTTTACCTTTTTCTAGCGAGGCGATTCGAGCCCGCTCCATTAAATCGCCAATCTTGACCGCAACTTTAGAATCACTCGAACCGATGATGCGCGCCGCAAGTAGCCCAGCATTTTTAGAATTTCCGATTCCAACAGTTGCGACCGGAATTCCTGCGGGCATCTGAACAATAGAGAGCAGTGAATCCATTCCATCTAAGGTTTTGAGTGGAACTGGAACACCAATGACAGGCAAGGTAGTTGCTGATGCGATCATGCCGGGCAGATGAGCAGCTCCTCCAGCTCCAGCAATAATTACTTTGTAACCGGCCGTCGCTGCGCCTGCTGCAAAATCCAACATCTCATGAGGAGTGCGGTGTGCACTGACGACATCGACGTCATACGAAATGCCAAGGTCGTCGAGCACTGTTGCAGCCTCAGACATGGTTGGCCAATCTGAATCAGATCCCATAACGATTGCGACATCTTTACTCATCAATGGCTCCGCTCAAGTAATCGACTGCGTGGCTTACCTCAGACCTTAAGTGTAGAAGGTCATCGCCTAGAAGAGTTACATGTCCAACCTTGCGTCCGGGGCGCAACTCCTTCATGTACTGATGAATCTTTAGGGCTGGGGTACGTGCCATGAGATGGAGGTATGGCCTATATAGATTGGAATCTTTCCGGGTTTCTATTCCAATTACATTCCCCATAACTGCATATGGGGCAACCAGTGAGGTGTCACCCAAGGGAAGATCCAGCACCGCGCGCAAATGCTGTTCGAACTGGCTCGTCACCGCACCTTCAATGCTCCAGTGCCCGGAGTTATGCGGGCGCAGCGCAAGCTCATTGATGATCAGGTGATCACCAACTACAAAGATCTCTACTGCCATCACTCCAACGAGATCTATCCCCTGTGCAATTCGCAGCGCAATCTGAACGGTCTGTTGCGCGAGTTCTTCTGAAAAATCTGGAATTGGGGTAACGGTCTGAGTGCAAATTCCATCGCGTTGCACAGTAAGAGTTGGAGCCCAGGTCGCTGCCTGTCCATGAGGCGAGCGGGCCACCATGATTGCAATCTCATAATCAAAATTTAGTTTCTCTTCAAGAAGCAACGGCTTATCAATCGAAGCATGTAGCTCGCGCAATTGTGCTTCATTCTCAATGACGAAGACTCCGCGTCCGTCATAACCTCCAGAGATACTTTTAGCGATCAAGGGAAATTCAAGTTCAACGTTCTGGCCGTGATACTCCTGCCAACGCGGACTTGGAAGTCCCAGCTCCTGCATCTTGCGACGCATCTCTAATTTATTCTGGCTGTAGGTAAAAGAGTTCGCCTTAGGAAAAACTTTAACCCCAGAATTTTCAATAGCCGTAATTAAATCTTGTGGAATCAACTCATGCTCGAAGGTAACGACATCGCAATGAGAGGCCCATTCCAGCACCGCTTGAGTATCGGTGAGTGATCCAACAGTATGAGGCGCAACTTGCGCACCACTTTCAGTGGAGGAACCAGCGAAGAGCGAGAGAGAGATACCTAAATCGACGGCAGGCGGCATCATCATCCGGGCCAATTGACCTGCGCCAATTACTCCAACCGTTGGGAAACTCACCTGGCAGAGTCTAGCGAAGGTGAACTACATCCCCCACGTTTATGAGATCACCGCTCTCGAGAATGAGTTCTCCTTCAGCGCTCACACCGATCGCGACTCCTTCGATCGTTGCAGAGTTCGGGAGCAAGACTCGAACCGGCTCTCCGATCGTTGCACTCAAAGCTCGATATTTAGGAGTGAGATCTTCTCCAGTTTCCCACTTATCGAAAAGGGTCTGAAAATTTTGAAGTAGGGCGGCGAGTAAATCATTTCGATTCAACTCGATTCCGGTTTCTATGAATACAGAGGTTGCGGTATCAACAGGTAATTCTTCTACCTGGGTCGAGACATTGACACCGATACCAACGATGATTCCTTCACCGAACCTTTCGCACAATATTCCGGCAACTTTGCCGCTGGAACTCAAAACATCGTTAGGCCACTTCGTTGCAAAACTCTCCGAACTAGTCACCTCATTCAACGTCTGGGCGACACTCATCCCAGCAATAAGCGGAATCCATCCCCACTGCGAGCCACGACCTGGCTTTATATAGAAAGAGAACAAAAGTGCGACGTTGGGAGCAGAGTCAAACTTTCTATCGAGGCGAGCACGACCTGCGCTCTGAAATTCTGCAACAACACAATCGCCGTTACTGACGAGTTCATTTTTTAACTCATCTTGTGTTGAGCCGACCTCTGGAACTACCCGTACCCGCCAGTAATTCGAAGGCATTTGCGCCGAAATAGCGCCTTCATCAAGAGATGCACGTATCACAGAAGCCCGCTTCACTAGTAAAGTGTGGATGTGACTGATGCGATAAATACTACTGCCGCCAAGATTAAAGAGTTAAAGGCACGCCTTGAGAGCGCTGCGCAGAGTGGAACACCTGCAGCAATCGAGAAGAGACATGCAATAGGTAAGTACACCGCTCGCGAACGTATTCACAAACTCGTCGACGAAGGTTCCTTCGTAGAGTTTGATGCCTTCTCTACGCATCACTCAGATAAATTTGGGATGGATAAATCCCATCCATATGGTGATGGTGTAATCACCGGATACGCCACCATTGATGGCCGCACAGTTGCTATCTCCTCTCAAGACTTCATGGTCTTTGGTGGATCACTCGGCGAAACCATGGGTAAGAAAATCGTAAAGGTCATGGAGTTCGCCCTTAAATCTGGAATTCCAATGATTGGTCTTAACGATTCAGGTGGAGCTCGTATTCAAGAGGGCGTCGCCTCACTCAGCCAGTATGGCGAAATCTTCAAGCGCAATGTGCGATCTTCTGGAGTTATTCCGCAGATCTCCGTCATCTTGGGACCATGCGCTGGCGGCGCGGTTTATTCNCCCGCCATCACAGATTTCACAATCATGGTCAATGAGACCTCACACATGTTTATTACAGGTCCTGATGTCATCAAGGCAGTAACAGGTGAAGAAGTTGCTATGGAAGAGCTCGGTGGCGCTGCAACTCACAACACCAAAACTGGAAATTCTCATTACCTGGCCGAGAATGAAGATGCCGCCTTGGAATATGTAAAGGCGCTGCTCTCATTCTTGCCAAGCAACAACTTAGATGACGCTCCAGTACTGCGAGCAACTGAATCTGATGGGATCGCTCCCTCAGATCGCGCGCTCGATTCGTTGATCCCCGACAATCCCAATAAGCCGTATGACATGCGCGTTCTTATCGAGGCTATCGTCGACGAGGCGGATTTCCTCGAAGTTCATGCGCTCTTTGCCCCAAATATTCTCGTGGGATTTGGTCGGATCGAAGGACGTTCGGTTGGAATTATTGCCAACCAACCGCAGAGCTTTGCCGGCACCCTTGATATTGATGCCTCCGAGAAGGCGGCTCGTTTCTTGCGTACCTGCGATGCCTTTGGAATTCCCGTTGTAACGCTCGTCGATGTCCCTGGCTTCCTTCCTGGTACTGAACAAGAGTGGAACGGAATTATCCGCCGCGGAGCAAAATTGCTCTATGCATACGGCGAAGCATCTATTCCGCTAGTCACAGTTATTACGCGCAAGGCATACGGCGGCGCTTACATCGTCATGGGCTCCAAGCACCTAGGCGCAGATGTAAATCTTGCGTGGCCAACTGCCCAGATCGCCGTTATGGGTGCTCAAGGTGCCGTCAACATTCTCTATCGCAAAGATATTGCCGAGAATCCAGAGCGTGCTCCGGAGCTCATCAATGAATATGAGGAGCAACTTCTCAATCCTTACATTGCAGCGGATCGTGGATTTATCGATGCGGTCATTGAGCCACACACAACTCGCAGTCAGATCACCAAGGCGCTGCGCGCCTTGGCCAACAAGAGAGTTGATCTTCCAACCCGTAAGCATGGAAACATTCCGCTCTAATGCCACACAGCAACGACTTTCCCCGCGAGTTTCGTAAGCTTGGCTTTACGATCCACGCTGGCACACCTACTCAGGAAGAGTTACTTGCTCTAACTCGCGCCATTGATGAGATCGAAAAGAATTCCAATCCGCCAACGAAATACCGCAGCTCCTGGGCTCGCCTGAAGATTCAAAACTCTCTTCCTCGCAAGTGGGGAACGACAGCTTCATGAGTAAAGAGATCGTTCTCGCCTCCGCTTCCCCATCGCGTAAGAAGCTGCTAGAAACAATTGGCATTAACCCCATTATTAAGGTGAGCGGCGTTGATGAAGAGACTCCAGAACTTTTAGCGCTCCCCCCTGCTGATCTCGTTATCGCACTGGCGATTCTCAAGGCTCATACGGTCAGAAAAAATTCCCCTGAACTTTCTAATGCTCTCATCATCGGATGCGACTCCACCTTCGAATTCGAAGGTCAAAACCTGGGTAAACCAGGAAGCGTCGAGGCAGCCTTGGAACGTTGTCGTTTGTTAAGCGGTAAGACTGGTTACCTCCATACTGGTCACTGCGTCATCGATGTCGATCAGGAGCTTGAAGTTTCAGATATCTCGACTTCCAAGGTGACATTTGCCAAGATGACTGAGAACGAGATCATCAACTATGTAAACACAGGCGAGCCAATCCAGGTCGCCGGCGGATTTACTCTCGACGGGCACTCTGCGCCGTTCATCACCCACATCGAAGGAGATCCGAGCGGAATCATCGGCCTCTCTCTTCCAACGCTTCGTAAAATCACCATCAACTTAGGGCTCGAATGGTCCGCGGTCGTACCAGCAGGAGCAAACACATGAAGAAAATATCTGCCGTCCTTATCGCCAATCGCGGCGAGATCGCTGTCCGCGTAGCTCGCGCCTGTCGCGATCACGGTGTGAAGTCGATAGCCATCTACTCAGACGAAGATCGCAACTCCCTGCACGTAGCAACGGCTGATGAAGCTTACGCACTCAATGGTCTATCTGCCGCCGAGACCTATCTAGACCAAACTAAGATTCTTGAAGTTGCTAAGTCATCTGGTGCAGATGCGATCCACCCAGGTTATGGATTCCTCTCCGAAAATGCTGGCTTTGCCGAGCGCGTTATTGAAGCTGGTTTAATCTGGATCGGACCGCCACCTGCAGCTATTCGCGAACTGGGAGACAAGGTCTCCGCCCGCAAGATCGCCGCCAAAGTTGGTGCTCCATTAGTAGCCGGAACCGCAGACCCGGTTGACTCCCCCGATGAAGTGATCGCCTTTGCCAAAGAGCATGGGCTGCCTGTTGCAATTAAAGCTGCCCACGGTGGTGGCGGACGAGGACTTAAGGTCGCATTCACTCTAGAAGAGATTCCAGAACTCTTTGCATCTGCAGTTCGTGAGGCGATCACCGGCTTTGGTCGCGGTGAGTGCTTTGTGGAGCGCTATCTCGATAAGCCACGTCACGTCGAAACCCAATGCCTAGTCGATATGCATGGCAACGCCGTTGTTGTTAGTACACGCGACTGCTCACTACAACGTCGCCACCAGAAACTAGTTGAAGAAGCTCCCGCACCATTTCTTACGGATGCTCAAATAGAGCAGCTCTACACCTCCTCAAAAGCAATCATGCGCGAGGTTGGCTATGTTGGAGCCGGCACATGTGAGTTCCTGGTTGGAAAAGATGGCACCATCTCATTCCTTGAAGTAAATACCCGACTTCAGGTTGAACACCCTGTAAGTGAAGAGGTCACAGGGCTTGACCTAGTCCGCGAACAATTGCGCATTGCATCAGGTGAAGCGATCAACCCAGTGGATCCTATCATCCGCGGCCACAGCATCGAGTTCCGCATCAACGGTGAAGATCCCGGAAATGGATTCTTACCTTCGCTCGGAACCATCACCCAATGGGAAGTCCCTTCGGGACCTGGGGTGCGCATAGACGGTGGATTTGATCACGGCCACACGATCGGTTCACACTTCGATTCACTCTTGGCGAAGTTGATCGTTACTGGTTCAACCCGCAAAGAGGCGATCGAACGCGCTCGTCGTGCGTTGCGTGAATTTGAAATTGGTGGACTCGCAACTGCGCTGCCTTTCCATCGTGCCATCGTCAACGATGCAAATTTCACCGAAGATTTCAAGGTTTACACCAGTTACATCGAGAACGAATTCAACAACCAGATTCCTGCATTTAATTACAAGGAGAGTGTTGCCGCCTCGAAGATCGCCTCACAAAAGGTGGTTGCCGAAGTTAATGGACATCGCTTTGAAGTGGTCTTGCACTCTGGAGCGCCAGCCGAAAAGCGCCACCGCATCAAGAGCAACAGCGTCGCCAAGAACTCCGGCAATTCAGTAGTTAGCCCAATGCAAGGTACGGTCGTGAAGATCGTTAAAGCCAATGGTGATCGCGTTGAGGTTGGAGACCTGATTGTTGTCCTTGAGGCGATGAAGATGGAGCAACCTTTGATTGCGCAAAAGGCCGGAGTGATCGCTCAACTTGGTGTAGGTGCCGGTCAGACCGTTTCGAGTGGCCAACTGCTCTGCGTGATTGAAGATTAAGGAAGCTTTACCTTTCCACTCTTCAATTGCAAGACAGCGTTTTCAACATTTACAGAGTACTTCGCACCTAAAGCCGTTAGTGCCATTGACTCCCCGCCATCTTTGACAGTGTAAATATGCCCGAATATTCCCTTGGCCTCATCAATTACATCGACAATGCTCTGATTGGTAAGGGAAGCAGTCATAACATCGGCAACCGCCGTGTTTACATGTTTAGAGACTGCACCGATAAGGATTTTTTGGCTGGAGTTACCAAGTAAAAAGTATTGATCGGGCGAAACTCCGATCAACGCTAACGGGTGTTTGGTTGTATAAATCTTGGCTATCGTGTCTTCAACCTCACTCGTCGCAGACCACTCTGAGAAGATCACATCGCAACCGAGACTCACAAGGTTCTTTGTCGGAGGAATAGGTGCCGAGTCGATAACCTCCGCAAATACGCTTGCCTTCTTATTGACTGTGGCAACGCCTTTCTTAAAATCAGGAATATTAGGAGCCCAGGCTGTTGGTGCAACGATCCCGATCTTATTTGTCTTGGTTGCACTGCCGGCCAACACTCCAGCTAGATAAGCCCCTTGAGGGTTTGAGAAATCCATATCGCTAACATTCAAATTTCCAACGCTGGAATCATCGATCAACGCAAATTGGGTTGAAGGAAATGCCAGTGCGGTAATGCTGACCGCCTGGGCATATTGAGCCCCGATAGCCACAATCAAGTTGTAATTTGCATTAGCCAAAAATTGCAGCCGAGACTCGCGATCACTTTCGGTTCCGTTAGTGACCATCTCACGGACGTTGAGGGCGGTCAGTCCATACTTCTTCTTAATGTAATCAACGCCGATTGCGGCCGAGTCATTAATGCCATGGTCTCCACGCCCACCAATGTCATATGCAATTGCAATTTTTATTGATGCAACGGCGCGAGCAGGTAAGGCTCCCATCGAGAGCACGAGTGAAGTGGCTGCAACAAATACAGCGAGCTTAACCGCGCGCAAGTAAGCCAATCCGTTCATACACATCACCAAGTGTCTTACTTGCAACTGCACCAGCTTTTTCTGCTCCATTTTTTAGGATGGCATTGAGGTGAGTTGGGTCATCCAAAAGTTCTAGAGTTTTAGCGCGAACTGGTCGTAGATACTCGACGACAACTTCCGCGACAGCGCCCTTGAAATCACCATAGCCCTTGCCAACAAATTCATTCTCGATATCGGCGACAGTGCGACCCGACAAGGTTGAGAAGATAGTAAGGAGATTGGAAATTCCTGGCTTCTCGGCAACGTCAAAGCGCACCTCACGACCGGTGTCAGTAACCGCACTCTTAATCTTCTTGGTATTTGCCTCTGGAGTATCAAGAATCTCAATCAAGCCACTTAGAGATTCGGCGGACTTACTCATCTTTGATGTTGGATCCTGGAGATCGTAAATCTTGGCGCCATCTTTAAGAATATATCCCTCTGGGATTCTAAAGGTCTTGCCATATTGACTATTAAATCGAACCGCCAGATCGCGAGTTAACTCGATATGTTGACGTTGATCTTCCCCCACGGGAACTTGATCAGCCTGATAGAGCAATATGTCAGCGGCCATGAGCATCGGATAGGTAAAGACGCCGACGCCGATTCGATCATTGCCGACTTTCTGCGACTTGTCCTTGAATTGCGTCATGCGGCTCGCCTCGCCGAAACCGGTAAGGCATTCCATCACCCAACCAAGTTGGTTGTGTTCAACGACATGGGATTGCACGAAGAGGGTGCAGTGGTCAGGGTCGACACCGAGGGCCAAGAGTTGAGCCACTGAGATCAAAGTGTTCTGGCGCAGCTCTTTCGGATCAGGTGAGGAGGTTAAAGCGTGCAGATCCACGACGCAGTAAAAGGCATCGTGGCTCTCTTGAAGCTCAACCCACTGCTTAACTGCCCCCAGATAATTTCCAAGGTGAAATGAGCCATTTGTTGGCTGGATTCCTGAGAGCACGCGCGGTTTAGACATAACCGCATCCTACCGAGTGCTAAAGCGCGCTCGAGATCAATAATTGACCAGCCCGCTTCCCTTCCAGAGTCAGGACTGTAATTCGAACACCAGGAATGGTTATTACATCGTGGACGGCTGGAAGGCGACCCAACCAATGCATTACAAATCCACCTGCGGTCTCATATGGTCCCTCAGGGAGTTCAATTCCGGTCTGCTCTTTGAGATCCTCCAAGGAGATCAGGGCATCCACTTCGAAATCACCGGTGCGTGGTTGAGCCGTCACCTCGCTCTCGGGTTCGTCGTACTCATCCTCGATCTCACCGATAAAGCACTCGACGATATCTTCCAGAGTCACAATTCCATCTGTGCCGCCATATTCGTCAAGAACGATGGCGAGGTGTGAACGCTTGATACGCATCTCGGTCAAGGCAGGTAAGACACCCTTGGTTCCAGGTAGAAAAATCACAGGGCGCATGATGTCGAGCAAAGTCTTATTCATATCCTCATCGCGAAGATTTAAAAGATCCCGTACATGCAAGAATCCGATTACTTCATCACTCGAGCCTCGAGTAACTGGGTAGCGTGAGTGAGCCGTGCGGATCGCAACAACTTTTGCCTCTGCCAAAGTTAATCCAACATCAAGGAAATCAACTTCGGTGCGCGGGACCATGATCTCGTGGAGTACTAAGTCACCCGCGGTAAATACATCCTCAACGATGTCGCGCTCTTCATCCGAAAGCGCGGCATGGCCAGTAACTAGGTCCACAAGTTCTGCCTCTGAAATTTCTGAGCGAACTTCCTGAGCCTTTAAACCGAAGAGTTTGACGATGGTGTCGGTGGATTTTGAGAGGACCCAAATAATCGGACGAAAGACGTTAGCGATGCGATCAATGCTCGGAGCGGCAGCGAGCGCAATCTGCTCAGTCCGATAGAGGGCAAGGCGCTTGGGTACGAGCTCGCCAATCACGAGAGATACATAGGCGATCATCAGCGTCACAAAGACCACCGAGATAGCGGTGCTGAGACCGTGGGATAAGCCCCACCTCTGCAAGATTGGGATAACGAAGGAGGTGCCGATCCGCTCAGAACCCAGGGCGGCAGAGAGAAAGCCGCAGAAGGTGACGCCCACCTGAGCGGCCGCCAAGAATCGGTTGGGATTGGTGGTCAGCTTCGCCAAGCGAGCTGTCCTCTTGGGCTTAACCCCTGCCGCCTCCATCTGGCGAAGTTGGGACTCCCGGAGTGAGATCAGAGCAATCTCGGCGGCGACGAAGATGCCAGCCACAACGATGAAGAGGAGGACCAGGAGCAGATCTAAGACCAGCTGGCCGGTACTGCCTATCGGGGGCTTGGGCGCCATAGGTCAAGGGTAGCGCGGCGCCAAATGGCAGGGCTCCGCTATACCTTGGTAAAGGCGGACAATGTGGCTAATCTTTACCCACCAGCAGGCTTCCGCCAGTTGGCGTTTTACCTTCATCCAACGGATCGTCGGGCACGTACCTGCCCGGAGAAGGAGTGAATAACTCATGGCATCAGTCGTATTTGAAAACGCTTCTCGAATCTACCCTGGCACAACTAAGCCGGCTGTCGACAAGCTCAACCTCACCGTAAACGATGGCGAGTTTCTTGTACTCGTAGGCCCATCTGGTTGCGGTAAATCAACATCCCTTCGCATGCTTGCTGGTCTTGAAGAGGTCGACAATGGTTCGATCCGCATCGGTGATCGCGATGTAACAGATGTTGCTCCAAAAGATCGCGATATCGCGATGGTTTTCCAGTCTTACGCTCTCTACCCTCACATGTCAGTTGCAGAGAACATGGGCTTCGCTCTCAAGATCGCTGGAGTTGCTAAAGAGGAGCGCGATCGTCGCGTTCTCGAGGCAGCAAAGCTTCTTGACCTTGAGCCATACCTAGATCGCAAGCCAAAGGCTCTATCTGGTGGTCAACGCCAGCGTGTTGCTATGGGTCGCGCAATTGTTCGTGAACCACAAGTCTTCTTGATGGATGAGCCTCTCTCTAACTTGGATGCAAAGTTGCGTGTAGCAACTCGTACTCAGATTGCTGCTCTCCAACGCCGCTTGGGAATCACAACTGTTTATGTGACACACGATCAGGTTGAAGCTATGACCATGGGAGATCGCGTAGCCGTTCTCAAGGATGGTCTGCTACAACAAGTTGATACACCTCGTAACCTTTATGACGCACCAATCAATGCCTTCGTAGCAGGATTCATTGGCTCCCCAGCCATGAACCTCTTGACCGCTCCAGTATCTGGCGGCAAGGCAAGCCTTGGTGATTTCAAGATCGACGTCCCAGGACATGTCAACGGCACAGTCACCGTTGGTGTTCGCCCAGAAGGCTTCACACCATCTTCAAGTGGCTTCCACGTTCTCGTAGAAGTTGTTGAAGAACTCGGTTCAGATGCCTTCGTTTATGGTCGTCCAGTTGATCAAGATGTGAAGTTTGCTAACGGCACCGATGAAGGCGCACAGGTAATCGTTCGTTGGGATCCAAAGAACCCACCAAAGCCTGGCGACACAATCACCGTCGAAGCAATCCCACATGCAATCCACCTCTTCGATTCAGCAACAGGTGAGCGCATCAACAAGTAAATCTGGTAATTAAAAAACCCCGGTGAGAAATCATCGGGGTTTTTTATTGGTTCTCGAAAGCGGGAAATCAACTCGTCTAAATGCCTGGGCAATAAGTGAAATCGGATGCGAGACTAAAATAAATTCACATCATCCGGATGGGTATAGACCTCACGTTCCGCGTTGGCCAATACCAATCTGTTGTAGACAAATGCTCTATGGCGATCGCCTTCAATTTGATGGTCTACGGTCATACCAATTTTCGAATTTGACATCTCAACCCCCTTCTCACCCATCAAGAGTCCTACAGCTCGACTCATTGGTATGTATACGCCGCGTGCAAAATAGTCTTCCCCATTTCCTGGACCCCAAATAATAGGGTTGTCACAAGTTGCCAACTGATTGCTTTCAAATCGAATTACCATCCAAGGGCGTAGGAAGAATTCCTCTACAAAAGTTCCGAATTCATTTCGAATAAAAGCGGCATGCTCCGCTGAACCACTCTTCACCACTTCATGAGATAGGCCATAAGTGGATAATATAGCGGCGTCCTTTTGGACCGTATCTTTTATTATGGATCGAATTCCCTGGCTACGCAAATGTTGGAGTGCCACCCAACTAGCAATGCGCTGACGGGTGACGTATCTGATTGGCCACTCGCTGTCAGCAACCAAGGACCGAAATCCTCGCGCACCCTCGCTCTCAACTTCGCTAAAGAGATTCTCAAGTCCGTCCGTTATTTCTCCATCCTGACCTTTGAGAAGGTAGAAATCTCTTACAACACTTGCCCTCGATGTGGAAACAATATGCGTCCGATTAGGGTCCGACGAGCGAATAACGCGGACTTGTCTTGATTCATCGGCAAATCCATTGAGGTAGAACTTTGAGACAGTGTGATGATTGCGTTTAAGGGATTCCACTTTACGTCTTTCCAGGTCTGGGTGAACGTCGCGCTACTTCATTACGATTTCCAATGGCATTCAGCTGTTTTGCCTGATCCGATTCCACCCGCCGTGAAATAGAACCAAATACCCATTTAACTTCTGTTGCAATTCTTCGATGGCCATAGTCCAAAATAGCGTGAGCGAAGTTGAGCGGAGTGAATATCGCAGCCATCGCCAGGATCAAAGCAATCGCCCTATTAACTAGGCGCTTTTTGACCTTTAAGCCGAAAATATGTGAAAGTAAATCCTGATACAAACGCATACTAAAATGGTATTTGAGTGAGGTGACATGCCCCCGCCTGCTGGATACAAGATTTGACCGGATCCCGATTTTAGGCACCTTTGCATTCCACTCAGTGCCCATATTCTTGGTTGAAGTCATCGAAAGCTTTGCTTTAACAGCGAGAAGAGAAATTGGGATGGCTGTGTTGAGCCTTTAATCTAGGCATTAGATTCGGGGTATTCAAACCAAACAAGCTTAGAGCGAGTGCTCGATAATCAGTTTTCTAGGGCTAGGGAAGTTCAAATCCCGTTCACAGGGCCAAAATGTCTCTTACCCACACCTCCCTGTATTACGGAATTGTTATAAAAAAGAAATCTAGAAACATTGCGCTTTCTACTGTTTGCAAATTAACCTCTCCTTCACGGACTTACTAAAGTAAGTAAAGAAAGTAAGTTCACTTCTGGACGAAGGGGATAACAATGCGCGATAGCACAAATGAGGTCTTGCGAGCCATTGCTACCAATGGACCCATTTCTCGAGCACAGTTGGCACGGGACTTAGGCCTTAGCGGGCCTACCCTCACTCAAGCTACTAGATATCTATTCGAGCGCGGATTAATTGCAGAAATCAAACAGTCTCCGTCCACCGGTGGTCGTCCGGCCACCCTGTTGGGGCTTGTCGCCAATGCGGGACAGGTACTTGGCGTCAAGCTCGCCGACAATCACGCCGTAGGGGTCTGCATTAACCTGCAATCAGAAGTCTTATGGAGTTTTGAAGAACCATTTAGCTCACGTGGAGACGAAGCGATCAGAGAGCTGACGGCTCTACTCAAAAGAAACACCAAGAAAATCAAAGGTCAACTTCTTGGCATCGGAATAGGTATACCAGGGGTTGTGTCAGCTAACGAATCTGGCATAGCTAATTCGGCCATGTTGGGTTGGGATGGGGTTAATGTAGGGAGGCAACTCTCCGAGGCACTGAATACTCCAGTTCTCTTGGAAAATGACGTGAATACTCTTGCAATCACAGAAAGTCTCTACGGCCATGGTCGGGACGTCAGCAACTTTCTCACCATAACCCTTGGTCGAGGCATTGGCATGGGATTAGTAATCAACGGTGAACTTTATGCCGGTTCGAATGGTGCGGGTGAATTTGGCCACGTAAATGCGATCACCGACGGTGTTCGTTGCGAATGTGGGAAATCTGGCTGCCTTGAGACTATTGCCTCGAGTCCTGCTATTCATAAAGCAGCCGTTGCTGCCGGTTATATTTCAAAAAATACTTCCATGACTAAGTTGTGGGATCTCGCCAGAAAGAACAAGAAAATGGCGAATGATCTTTTCAATGGGCCTGCTAAGCAACTTGGTATTGCCTTAGCTAATGTCATCAATGTCTTTGGACCTGAGTTGATATTTATAAGTGGTGAAGGAGTCGAAGGCTGGGACCTCTGGGAAGACATATTCACCTCCACTTTAAATTCTCATGTGGTCTCGACCATGGCGGGCTTTGATATAGAAGTTGATCCTTGGGATGACACAAAATGGGCTCTCGGAGCAACAGCAATTGTGCTTCAAGCCTCTCTGAGTCGGAATCAACGAGTCAATGCAAATGTAATAGAAGTAAAGAATCGGCTCCGAATCGCTGCAAAATCCGGAGCAAGGGTTTCTTAATGTCAACATATCGCAAAGACAATCTCCACGCGCTAGGGGCAGGAGGTGGATTGAGTTTGAAAAATACTTAATAGGAGCAGACGGAGGGAAACTCGTTTCAATCAATATGTTCCTACTTACATCCCCATGAAAAACATTTCTCATAAAAAACATCTAAATGATAGGAGTACTAAATGCTCTATAGAAAAAGACCCACATGGGCGAAGCGCACAATTGCTTTGCTTGCGATTGGTTCTCTAGTGTCTGTGTCTCCCCTTCTTTCAAGTGCCAATGCGGCAACCGCCAAGAAGGTTACGATCACGTTTTGGACTTCATATTCCACATCTGAAACTCCAACTCTTGAAAATACCCTCATCCCAGCATTTGAAAAAGCAAATCCGAACATTGTTGTTAAGCATGTAGTTTTTAGCCATGATGACTTGTATCAGAAGCTATTAACCAGTGCTATGACCAATACTCTCCCGGATGTCGTTCGCTCAGACATTACCTGGGTACCCACATTTGCTCAGGGGCATGTCTTCGCACAACTGGATGGCTCAATGCCTAACTTCAGCAAAATATCCAAAACCGTATATCCAGGTACGTTGTCTACCAACTACTATGCTGGTCATTATTATGGACTTCCGCTCGACACAAACACCAGAGTCATGTTTGCAAACACGGACGCCTTTGCGAAAGCAGGAATAACAACCCTTCCAAAAACTTTTGCAGACATGTTAGCTGACGCCCCGTTGCTTAAAGCTCAAGGTATTTACCTCTATGGCGATGGCGGTACCGGCGGTTGGAACGTGTTGCCATGGATCTGGTCAAACGGTGGAGCCGTGACAAATGCAACAAATACGACTGCAAAAGGTTACATTAACGGAGCCAAGTCAGTTGCAGCTGTTCAATTCTTGACTGATCTCTACAAGGAAGGTGCCATTCCAGACATCATGCTTGGCGCTTCTGGTGGACTTAGCACCTACGATGGCGTAGCAAAAGGAAATTATGCTATGACATTGGATGGTCCTTGGATGAATCCAATTTGGGCAGGTGGTTATCCTGATTTCAAACCTGTTGAAGCTCTCGTTCCCGCAGGGGATGCTGGAAGCAGCAGCGTTGTAGGCGGAGAAGATATCAACTTGATTTCTCGAAGCAAGAACACTGCCGCTGCCGAGAAGTTTATTGCCTTCATGCTTTCGAAGGATGCACAAATTGCAATGACCAAGGCTGGGCAGCTTTCAGTTCTCAATAGCTTAACGAGCCAAGTAACCGCAATTCATCCTTACTACGCCACCTTCTTGCAGCAACTAGCTACAGCGAAGGCACGTACGCCTGTTCCAAACTACCCAAAAATTGATTCAGTAATTTCAACTCAAGTAGCTTTGGCTATGCAAGGAAAACTAACCGCACAACAAGCAATGGATGAGGCAGCTGCACAAATTGAGCCTCTTCTCAAGTAAGAAAAGTCGAACAGCGTTGGCCAGCCAGAATATGCTGGCCAACGTTCCTCGTCGACCATCTAAAACATCTAAGGCAGGATTGATCCCTTATATATTTCTAGCGCCTGGATTCATCATCTTCCTTGTGATGATTATTTTTCCGATGGCCAGAGCCCTACAAATTAGCTTTTACAATTGGGGAGTATTTCCAGGAAGTACAACAACATTTGTTGGATTGCATCAGTATGTTCGCGAGTTTCATGATCCTGTTTTTTGGCGAGCGCTCGAGAATTCCGCTTTTTATACAGTATTTACCGTTCCATTTCAGATTATTTTCGGACTAGCGGTTGCGCTTCTCCTAGTAAGAAAAATCCCTGGCCGAGGTCTATTTCGAGCACTCTTCTATATTCCGGTGGTAACTAGCTGGGTAGTTGTTTCCCTATTATTTAAATTCCTTTTTAGTACCGATGCGGGATTTGTTAATTGGCTCCTCCGCTCAGTTCATTTGGCATCCCACAACATAGGTTGGCTCGACACGCGCTGGCCATCGATGATCACAATCGGAATCCTTGGAATCTGGAAGGGGGTTGGATGGTCAATGTTGATATTTCTAGCAGCCCTAATGGGTGTTCCTGAAACCCTCACGGAAGCCGCGGCGATCGATGGCGCCGGGCCTTGGCGCACATTTATAAGTGTTACATTGCCTTCCATCCGCTTAACTCTTAGCTTCGTTACGATTATGTTGGTTATCGGTAGTCTAAATGTCTTTACCTCTGCCTACATCATGACCGGAGGAGGTCCGCAACAACAAACAGAGGTTGTATTAAGTTACATGTATCACCAAGCTTTCGTATTTCTGGATTTTGGGTATGGGTCAGCTCTTGCATTTACATTAACTCTGATCGTTTTTGCGATTTCATTCGTTCAAATGAGGCTATTTAGAGGTGGCGTATCTAGGGTGATCCGATGATAGCTGGGAGCAAAAAAAGGAGATTTACCCTTAGATCCTTACGCTATCTAACCTTAATCCTGGGTGCAGCAATAATGATCGTCCCCTTTCTGTACCTTTTTGCCACATCGTTTAAGCCCCAGCTATATTTATTTGAGATTCCTCCACAATTTATTCCCAAGCACCCAACGCTGAGCAATTACCAAGCCGCATGGACTTCTAATAGTTTTGGTCATTACTTTGCCAATTCTGTCTTTGTTTCACTAGTTTCTACAGGACTCGCCGTAATTTTGGCAGCCATGATGGCTTACGCTTTCGCGCGTTTTAAATTTCACGGTCAAAACATAATGTTCTGGATGCTGCTCGTTGGCTTGATGGTCCCCGGAATGATGCTTCTCATACCTCAATATCTGTTGGCTAATGAATTACATTTGATTGACTCGTTATTGGGACTCATCGTCTTTTATGTCGCCACAAATCTCGCCTTTAATACTTTCTTGCTTAGGGGCTTTTTTGAAGAAATCCCATGGGAATTAGAAGAAGCAATGATTATGGATGGGGCTGGATCTTTTAGACGCTTTTTTAGATTGATCTTACCGCTGTCCAGACCGGCCTTAGCTACAGTCAGTATTTTCACGTTCTTAGCAGCTTGGGACGAATACGTCTGGGCGCTCACGATAATCAATGATCCGAGTAAGCGCACTCTCCCGATCGCCATTTCAATATTCCAGGGTCAGCACCTCACAAATTGGGGATTAGTTTTTGCTGCTTCAACAATAACGATAATTCCTGTAATCGTTGTTTTTGCGATTTTCCAGAAGCAGTTTGTTCGCGGTCTTACCGCAGATGCCTTGAAAGGATAGTTACTCATGCCTACGCCCAACTTCTACACATCAAACGCTCGTGATCGAGAACTTGTCACAAAAAGCATTGAGATAATTCTCCAAGGGCAGTCGCCAAGCGGCGCCTATATCGCTTCACCCAATTTTGACTCCTATAAATACTCTTGGTTGCGCGATGGAGCTTTTTGCGCCAAAGCAATGGATGCGGTAGGAGAAACTGATTCAGCACGTAGATTCCATCGATGGGTCGAGTCCACATTATTGGGGCAGAAACTCCATGCAGAAACCTTGATCCAGCGACTAGAGGCTGGCGAAGTTCCAGAGATGGGCGATATGTTGCCCACGAGGTACACACTCGCAGGAAAACTTGAGGAATATGGTGAAGTTGAAGACTCGCCATGGCCAAATTATCAACTAGACGGGTATGGAATCTGGCTCTATGAGCTCGAACTTCATCACCGCAATTTAGGAACTTCTGACTTCAATTCCGAAGTGGTTGACCTTGTTGCTAGATACTTATCAGCGGCCTGGGAAACCCAATGCTTTGATTGCTGGGAGGAAATTGGCGATGGGCGTCATGCTTCAACGATTGCAGCGATTTCTGCTGGACTAAAAAGTGCCGGTGCGCTCTTGGGTATTGAGAAATTCATCCTAAAATCCCGTGAGATCCGTGAATATCTTTTAGCAAATTTTGTTAGGGATGGCAGATTTTGTAAAGGCCTACTTGATGACCGTCTCGACTCCAGCTTACTTTGTATCGCACTTCCTTTTGAGATCGTTCCTCTAGATGACCCACGCTTCATGCAAACCGTTGAAGCAATTCGGAGGGATCTTCGTGGGACCAGTGGTGGCATATATCGCTACCTTGGAGATACGTACTACGGAGGTGGTGAGTGGATACTTCTAACCAGTTGGCTTGGTTGGTACGACCGAATGACCAGCGATTCGTCTGGATTTGAAGACGCTAAGGAGTGGGTAATGAATCAGGTTACCGATAGTTTCGAGTTGCCAGAACAAAGCACCCTGGGTGTTCAAGAACCTTCGATGGTTCGGCCGTGGGTTGAACGTTGGGGTCAGGTTGCGACCCCGCTTCTTTGGTCTCATGCAATGTATTTACTTATGATCCAAGAGGGAGATAAATAACGGTGAATTTAATTTTTGAGAAGACTAGTTACAGGCCGACTGAAACTATTACCGGTTTCGCACCCAGTTCGGGATCTATTAGAGTTTTACATCTAGGAACCCCAATCAAGGAAGTTGCCTGCACCGATGAATTCGATCTTGGTATTTTCCCAGAGGGTTCCTACTCAATAACTTGGTCTGGAAATGGCGGCGAAAAACAAAGTTCTGCCTTCGAGGTTTTACAAGACCCTTGGTCCAGATTGCGTTACGGCTTTATCTCAGAGTTTTCAGATTCAGTCGAAGTGGACAACTACGTTGATTGGGCTAAGAAGCTGCACATCACGGCGGTTCAATTTTATGATTGGGCATGGAAACATGAGTTTCTAACAACAGAGACCACTCATTATCCAGATCCACTTGGTCAACTCATTTCAACTGAGAAGATTAAGGAATTAATTCGCAGATATCAGGATATTGGCGCGACCGCGTCAGGGTACGCAGCGATCTATGCCGTTGACGGAGATGGGTGGGAGCGATGGAAGTCATCGGGGCTCTTCGACACCAAAGGAAATCCCTACACTCTTGGGGAGGATTTTCTTTGGATAGTAGATCCAGCCGACCCTAAGTGGCTAAAGCACATGACATCTGAACTGCAAAAGGCCCATGAATTTGGATTTAATGCGTTCCACCTTGATCAATATGGGTGGCCAAAAAATGCTCTCAGAACCGATAGCGTGGCCGTTGATCTTTCGACGAGGTTCCCTGAGATGCTCAATCACTTCGTTTCCGCTCTTCCAGAATGCAAACTGATATTCAATAACGTGAACGACTATCCAACGTGGTCTACTTCTCAGACGGGACAACATGCAACTTACATTGAGGTTTGGGACCCTCATTCTACCTACCGTGATCTGGCAGAACTTGTATCTAAGGCGAGGCGATTAAATCCAGTTGATCCTGTAATTCTCTCGGCCTATCTTCACCCATTCGGGAGCATAGGGAAGGGCGTAGAGGAGGCTGAGGCAGTTGCAGCTTTTGAATTGACATTTGCGAGTATCACCTCCGGAGGTGCTTCGCACTTAATTACGGGGGGAGATGGACGAGTCCTCCACCATGCCTACTACGTGAACAATTACATTGCTCCAGAGGCGACAATAAGAACTATCCAGAAATATTTTGACTTAGTGGTTGCTAGCGGAGACTTGTTATATGACACCTCCCGAGAAGATGTAACACTCATCGAAGCCTTTGGGGTGAATAATGAAATTAAATTTGACTCCTCGGTTCCATTCAGTTATGAACCTCTTCCCAGAAACATGTGGATCAGAGTTTTTAAAGGAAAGACGGGGATCACAATTCACATCATTAATCTCCTTGACCAAGACAATTGCATTTGGGACACGCCCAAGAATCAGATCACATCTTCAGCAGAACTTGGGATCTCTATTGAAGCCGCCGCTTTCAGTAGTCAAATTTCTGTCGCTCGGGGAATCTCAGGTTCTGAATTTCAGTTGAAGAAGATGTCCATCGAAGGATCTCGACTCCAAGTCAAAGTAGATATTCAGTCTGCATGGACAATCGTAAATATTCCATTCGATGCAAATAACTAGTTCTTCTTGGAGCTCTAAGAACGGAAGTTCATGCTGAGCCATACACCATTGGGCTTAGGTCACCCCTATCGATACGAGCCGGATCAACGAATACCAGCACTGCCCATTTCTGGAGAGCCTTGGAAAGTACGAGCACGAACAGATTCGACGACAAAAAGTGTTCGTTTGTACGTCCGCAGGGAAGACAAACTCGAAAATTACGAACTAATTTTGTTAGGTCCAGCTCACGCAGATACCCATGGTCCGTATGGAAAAACTGCTAAGAAGTTGGACTCCATCACCCACCTAACCGCACTTGCGACCAATTCAGAAGAATTCCAGGATGATCTTGAATGGGAAATTGAATTGGCTGGGCTCAAGGAAAACGAGGAGATCTCGTATTGGTTGGAAAACGACACGTTTGAGTTCACTAGCACGTTTGAACTAAGCGCCTCGACTTGGGTCGCAGATGATGGGGTGTTTCTCAAGTTTGTCGGAGATTTGCCGGGTGGAATAACCGCGTTCAATAGAGAGGTGCTCAAGAACTCGTATGGTCAAATTTTCCGAACCCGCTTTACTTTCCCGCTAGCTCCCGACGACCATGTAATTGGCTTTGGAGAAAGATTCAATTCGGTCGATCAAAGGGGCTCTTTCCTCGATGCCGTAATCTACGAAGAATATAAAGGACACGGTCAGCGCACTTACCTACCAGCTCCGTTTGGAATGGTAATTGGCAGTGATTATGGATTCTATTTAAAGACCTCAACACCAAGTAGATTCGACATAGGGGCAACGCAAAGTGATCAACTTTCAATAGAAATTGATACTTCTCCCGAGATTTCAAATGTTGAAATCCGCACCTATGCGGGAACTCCAATCTCAATTTTAAATGCCTACCTGTCAGAATTTGAGTCTCCAAGAAATCCACCTGCCTGGATATACAAACTCTGGGGAAGTAGTAACGAGTGGAATACGCAGGATAGGGTGGAAGCGGAGGTTAGGGCCGGAGAAATCTCAGGAATTGATTTAGGAGTTATCGTAATTGAGGCTTGGTCGGATGAATCTACCTTCACTGTATTTAGAGATGCCCAATTTGCACCGACTGATGGTTCAAAGGGTTTAAATACAAGCGCAATCACATATCCATCGAGCGGCGCATGGCCCAACCCTCAGAAAATGATTTCCGACCTTCATCAAAAGGGCATCAAGGTATTACTTTGGCAGATTCCGGTGATCAAAGAGGAAGGAATAGAAGGTTCACAAATTAACGCCATCTGGAATTACGCTCTTGAAAACAATCTAGTTATTAGAGATGGGTCGGGTATCCCCTATAGAGTGAAAGCACCCTGGTTTCGCGACGCTCTGCTACCCGATCTCACATCTCCTTACGTTCGACGATGGTGGACGAGTCTGCGTGAATACCTTGTGACCGAAATGGGGGTTGATGGATTCAAAACAGACGGTGGAGAGCATGCTTGGGGTAACGATCTCATTTATTTGGATGGTCGATGCGGGCTCGAAAAGAATAATCTCTTCGCCAATGGATACATTCAATCTTTTCACGATTTACTAAAGTCATCCAACAGAGAAGGCATTACCTTTTCACGGGCAGGATTTGCAGGAAGTAGTTCGTATCCCACCTTTTGGGCGGGAGATGAAGACTCCACGTGGGAAGCTTTCAAAGCTTCTATTAACGCTGGAATTTCGGCTTCCGCTAGCGGAAACTTCTTTTGGGGTTGGGATATCGCGGGATTTAGTGGTGAAATACCAACAAGTGAGCTGTACCTTCGCGGAGTTGCAATGGCAACGTTCTGTCCAATTATGCAATTCCACTCAGAATTCAATCATCATCGCGAACCCTCAAATGATAGAAGTCCCTGGAACATTAGCGAGCGGACTGGCGATTATCGTGTCCTTCCCATATTCAGAAAGTTCCTAGCAATTAGAAATTGGCTCATTCCTTATTTGGAGTTTGAGGGTCGAGAGGCAATCGCATCAAGCAGACCCCTAATGGCTGGACTATTTTTTGATTACGCGAAAGATCCAGAGATCTGGAAGGTGCCATCGCAATACTTGTTGGGTCGCTTCTTGCTTGTGGCACCTGTCTCAGATCCAGGATGCGCGAGTGTGAATGTCTATTTACCTGAAGGAAAATGGCTCGATTTCTGGGACAAGACTGAACATGTCGGTGGGAAATGGATAGAAGTAGAGACTCCGCTAGACACTATCCCAGTATTTATAAAGAGTGACTCCCCTAGCTGGCTATTAAACTATAAGTAGACAGGCACGTAACTAGAATATTGCACCTAAATTTTGTTCAATAGAAAGGCGCAATACCAAATCTATGGCCGCCTACCCAATTTAGCGAGCTTCTTCTGCAGGTTCTCATCGATTGCAGCAAGGAAGTCTTGGGTATTAAGCCAAGGTGCATCCTTCGAGATCAAGAGCGCCAGATCCTTTGTCATCTTGCCAGATTCAACAGTCTCGATGCAGACCGCTTCCAAATTCTTGGCAAAGGCTGCAAGTTCTGGGTTGTTATCCAACTTAGCGCGGTGTGAAAGACCTTGGGTCCAGGCAAAGATTGAGGCAATTGGGTTTGTTGAAGTCCGCTTACCGGCTTGGTGTTCGCGGTAGTGGCGAGTCACTGTTCCGTGCGCGGCCTCTGACTCAACTGTCTTTCCATCTGGTGTCATGAGCACTGATGTCATCAATCCGAGTGAGCCATAACCTTGTGCCACAGTATCTGACTGAACATCACCGTCGTAGTTCTTACAAGCCCAGACATAACCACCAGGCATACGAAGAGACATTGCAACCATGTCATCGATCAAGCGATGCTCGTACCAGATTCCCAGGGCATCAAATTGGCTTTTGAATTCTGCTTGGTAGATCTCTTCGAAGATATCTTTGAAGCGACCGTCATAGGCCTTCAAGATGGTGTTCTTTGTTGAGAGATAGACCGGATACTTGCGGAGCAAACCGTAATTGAGCGAGGCGCGAGCGAAGTCGCGGATTGAATCATCGAGGTTGTACATCGCAAGGGTGACGCCAGATCCAGGGAAGTCGAAGACTTCGTGCTCGATTACCTCGCCACCATCTTCAGGTACAAACTTAATGGTGAGCTTGCCCTTACCAGGAATGCGGAAATCGGTGGCGCGGTATTGATCACCAAAGGCATGACGACCAATAACTATTGGCAAAGTCCAGTGTGGAACTAATCGAGGAACGTTAGAGATGATGATCGGTTCGCGGAAGATAACTCCACCGAGGATGTTGCGGACGGTGCCGTTAGGCGACTTCCACATCTTCTTCAAGCCGAATTCTTCTACGCGAGCTTCGTCAGGTGTGATGGTTGCGCACTTAACGCCAACGCCATGCTTCAAGATGGCATGAGCTGAATCGATTGTTACCTGGTCATCTGTTGCATCACGATTTTCAATGCTGAGATCGTAGTACTCGAGGTTCACATCGAGATACGGCAGGATCAACTTATCCTTGATGAACTGCCAAATGATTCGGGTCATCTCATCGCCGTCGAGTTCGACGACTGTTCCAGTTACCTTAATCTTCGCCATTACTTTCCCGCTCTCCTGTTTGAATTTCTTGAAACAAAATGGTTCTTAAAGATCTTTTACGTCGGCTTGCTTAGTGCGAACTGCTTCAGCGGCAACTTTGAGTGCAGCGATCTCACTCTCGGTTAGGGCTGTTTCTACAACTTCTTTAACTCCGGAGCGACCGATCTTCGCCTCTACGCCGAGGTATACGCCGCTAATTCCATATTGGCCATCAACCCAAGCACATACCGGCATGATCTCGCCGGAATCTTCAATAACAGCCTTTGCCATACGTGCCGCTGCTGCTGATGGTGCGTAATAGGCAGAACCTGTCTTGAGAAGCGCTACGACTTCAGCTCCACCGTTGCGAGTGCGATCTACGAGCTCATTGATATCTGCCTCAGAAAGAAGTGCAGTCAATGGTTGTCCGTTCACGGTGCAGCGACTTGGGACTGGAACCATGGTGTCTCCATGCGAACCGAGTGTCAGAGTCTTTACTGAACTAACGGGAACAGCCAACTTCTCTGCCACAAAATTTGTGAAGCGAGCGGTGTCGAGCATTCCTGCCTGACCCATAACTTGATGATGTCGGAAACCTGTTGCGAGTTGTGCGAGCGCAGTCATCTCATCGAGTGGGTTTGAAACCACGATGATGACGGCGTTAGGTGAATGCTTTGCGATATTTTCTGCAACGCCACGAACAATGCCTGCATTTACACCGATCAGATCCATGCGAGACATGCCTGGCTTACGTGGCAGACCTGCGGTAATTACAACGACATCAGAATTTGCGGTGGCTTCGTAGCCTGCACCTTCTGGAGTTGTCGTTGCGCCGATTACCTTTGTTTCAAAACCTTCGATGGAGCGTGATTGATTCATATCAAGGGCCAAGCCTTCAGGCTTGCCCTCCACGATATCTGTGAGGACTACCGTCTCGAAAATGTCGTATTCTGCTAAGCGAAGCGCGGTGGTTGAACCATAAAAACCGCTTCCGACTACTGTGACTTTGCCAGATCTACTCATGAAATCCTCCTGAAAGTGAACTGGCTCAATCCTACTTTGCGTGTGGCAAAGTTAAAGACACGATAAAAAGGAGCAGGGTCACACCAATTGGGATGAGGAGTTCAATCGTCCGTTTTGTGAGGCTAGTCGTGTATGAGACATAGGCATAAAGCGCACCGCCTGCTGCAACCAAGATTGAACCGGTGCGAACTGCACTAAATATGCCCAGTGTGACGCCGATTACAACAAGAGCAATTGAGATGCTCTGCCAAAAGATTGTTGCCCCTTTTAGGGGTGGGAGTTTCTTGCTAAGCCTGGCCAGCACGAAGGGCCATTTCCACAACATTAGTGAGCAACATGGCTCGGGTCATCGGCCCAACTCCGCCTGGCATCGGCGCAATAAATCCAGCTACCTCAGCGACACCAGGATGGATATCCCCAAGCAGCCCCTCTGGAGTTCTTGTAATTCCTACATCCAAAACGGCCGCACCCGGCTTGACCATATCTGAAGTCAAAAGATGGGCACTTCCAACAGCCGCAATCACGATATCGGCCCGCCGAGTATGAAAAGCCACATCCTTAGTTGCAGTGTGAGTGATCGTCACGGTTGCATCATCACCCTTGCGAGTAAGAAGTAGAGAGAGCGGTCGTCCCACGGTCAGACCTCGACCCATAATTACAACTTCTGCGCCCTTCGTGCTGACGCCATAACGATGCAAGAGTTCCAAGATCCCGCGCGGGGTGCAAGGAAGCGGAGCTGGCTCCCCAATCACCAATTTTCCTAGGTTGAGTGGGTGCAGCCCATCAGCATCTTTATTGGGATCAATCGATTCCAAAATTAAATTTGCATTGATGCCCTTTGGCAGAGGTAATTGCACGATGTAACCGGTGCACTCTGGTGAATTATTGAGATCTTTAATGGCGGCCAAGATATCGGCCTGCGAGGCAGTCTCTGGTAGATCAACGCGGATAGATGCAATGCCAACCTCAGCGCAATCGCGATGTTTGCCACCGACATACGAATTAGAACCTGGATCATCGCCTACCAGGACAGTGCCAAGACCAGGCTTGACCTTCATCGAAGCAACAACGGCTGCCAACTCTGACTTAATCGTCTTGGCAGTTGCCTTGCCATCGAGAATCTGTGCGCTCATTACTAAATCCTAACTAGGCATGTGAGAAGTGACGAACACCGGTAAAGAACATTGCAATTCCAGCGGCTTTTGCAGCAGCAATTACTTCTTCATCCCGCACGCTGCCGCCTGGTTGTACGACTGCACTCACGCCAGCGTCAATCAAGATCTGAAGTCCATCTGCAAATGGGAAGAAGGCATCACTCGCCGCTACAGAACCTTTTGCTAGCTCTCCCGCTCGAGTAACTGCGAGGCGGGCTGAATCAACGCGATTGACCTGTCCCATGCCAACGCCTACCGATGCTCCATCGTGAGCTAAGAGGATTGCATTGCTCTTAACGGCTCGAACGGCACGCCACGCGAATTGCAGATCTTGTAAGAGCTCAGCAGATACTCGTTCACCAGAAACTTGCGTCCAATTGGCGGCATCATCGCCAGATGCATCAACTAAATCGCTCTCTTGAATCAAGATTCCGCCAGTGATGGGGCGACGCTCGACCGTTGGATTCACATATTTATCGAGGGTGAGAATTCTGATTGAAGGCTTCTTAGAGAGAACTTCAACTGCACCCTCTTCATAACTTGGTGCAATAACAACTTCAGTGAATATCTCAGAGAGCGCTTTAGCCATTGCAAGTGAGACGGGGCGGTTGGTCGCTACAACTCCACCAAATGCCGAAACTGGATCGCAGGCATGTGCCTTGGCATAGGCATCTTCGATGCTTGACCCGATCGCTATTCCACATGGATTGGCATGCTTGATAATCGCGACGCATGGTTCTGCGTGATCGTATGCACTGCGGACCGCCGCGTCGGCATCTGTGTAATTATTAAATGACATCTCTTTGCCATGAAGTTGTACAGCTTGAGCAATACCGGGTGTAATCCATGAGGTGGAGTTGGCATAGACGCTCGCCTTTTGATGAGGGTTCTCGCCGTAGCGAAGTGAGGCGATGCGATGGAAAATTGCTGCCTTCCACTCATCAGCTGCCTCGAGTTGTTCTCCCAGCCAGGTGGCGATCGCGGCATCGTATTCTGCTGTAGCCCGGAAAGTCTCCATCGCCAAACGAGTGCGCTCTGCCAAGGTAAATCCACCGGCTGCAAGTGCACTCTTAATCAATCCATATTGTGATGGGTTGGAGATAACCGCTACTGAGCCGTGATTCTTTGCTGCGCCTCGCAACATTGAAGGTCCGCCAATATCGATCTGCTCAATGCACTCGGCAAAGTCATCTGTGGTGGCGATGGTCTGGGTGAAGGGGTAGAGATTAATAACGATTAAATCGAATGGTGCGATGTCGTGCGCTGCAATTGCAGCCAGATGCTCTGGATTATTTTGATCGGCCAAGATACCGCCATGGATTCGAGGGTGAAGGGTCTTTACGCGACCACCCATCATCTCTGGGAAGCCGGTGTAATCCTCAACAGCGATCACAGGGACTCCAGCACCAGCGAGGGTTTTGGCAGTTGAACCAGTGGAGAGAATTTCGACTCCCGCAGCGGCAAGTGAGGTACCAAGTTCAATTAATCCAGACTTGTCATAGACGCTAATCAGCGCTCGGCGAATCGGTTTTACAGTGCTCACAGTGTTCCAGTCCGTCCATATTCAACGAGGGTCTCAACGATGAGTGCCCGTTCGGCAATCTTAATGCGTTCATGAAGCGTGGATTCGTCGTCACCAGACGCAATCACAACCTCGCGCTGTGAAATTGCCGGTCCAGTATCAAGACCTGCATCAACCCAATGAACCGTCGTTCCAGTGATCTGCGCCCCGGCCGCAAGTGCGTCTCGAACCGCATGGGCTCCGGGGTAGAGCGGCAGCAGAGAGGGGTGGGTATTTATTACCTTGAAGTGATGTACAAATTGCGGGGCCAGGATGCGCATAAAACCAACGCTCACAATCAGATCTGGCGCCAATTTCTCTGCCGCATCAAAGATCTGACGATCCCACTCACTTCGATCGGGAAGCATGGGTATATAGATCGTGGGAATATTGAACTCTCGCGCAATTGTGAGTGCCGGTGAATCCTTATCACTTATCAGCCCGACAAAATCTGCCTGGATTGCGCCTTCTTGGTGGGCAGCAAGGATTGCCTTGGCTAACGATCCCGCACCCGAGGCTAAAAGCAGAATCCGCTTACTCATGGCGCACCAGTCGTGCAACACCGATCGGTATATAGAGGGCCAGCAGAACCGCGGCGCCAAACGCGGCGGCCAAATACGCCAGAAGATGGAGCCAACGGACTCCAATTGGATTGAGATTGCTGGTGAGCAACTCTCCGGCAGATAAATAAGCGACCGCTGCAATAACAATAAAGATTCGAGCACCTTGCGAGATAAGTATCTGAGTGCGCACCAGGGTAGGTGAAGCTTCACGGAGAATGAAGATCATCAACAGCGCAAAGAGAACAAACCAGGCGGCAACGGCATATTTAAGTTCAGGATGAGAAGTAGTCGGAAGCGCTGTTAAGAAAGGAAGTGCAGGGATCTGCCCTAAACCAGTGAGCGAGCCATGACTAAATGAGGTTGCTCCGAAATTAAATCCAATTCCAGTTATATACGCCAGCGCCGCAAGGGCGAAATTTGGAAGATACAAGAGTTGCAAGAGCGTGGTGAGAACTCCCCCGACGATTCCACTGCCCAATACCACCGAGATACTTTTGATATCGCTCCAGTGTTGAACGAGCGAGAATGTGAAGGCGAGAGCACCGACTCCAAGTGCAATAGAAAGTAGGTGCAACCCGAAATAAAAGGCGCGGTTGAGCGATTGGTTGAACCTCGCAGTCGCAATCATGGCGATAACAAAGGTGAAGAGAGGTGTGAGATAGAGATTTGCGCCGACCCCGTGGTAGCGAGAGGCGAGCGCTAGTAATTCGGAGAGAATGGAGTACCAGAGCGAATAAATAATTCTGGCTCCATTGAGTTTATTGAATGCTCCTTCGACCATAGGAAGTCCACGTCGAATAGCCCACATGGGATAGAGAACTGCAAGGAGCGGTAAGAAGGTGAGTTTTCCAGAAGGAACCACAAAAGTGATGAGGTGAAAACCGAGGTAGAGCCATGCTGATGCTCGAACCGGATCGCTGGTGCTTCCAGCGGTGCTGCCGGCACTCGCCCACGAGAAGAGCGCGATAAAAGTTAGGGGAAATAGGGTGAGAGCGACGCTACGGAGGGCCTGCCTAAACGAGACCCCCAGTGCGCGTGCAATCATTTGTTAGCCGTTAAGAATCGCGCGCATAAGAGCCGCGGTCTCACTCGGTGTCTTACCAACTTTAACTCCAGCCGCTTCAAGCGCGACCTTCTTTGCTTCGGCGGTTCCCGATGATCCCGAGACGATCGCACCAGCGTGGCCCATCGTCTTGCCTTCAGGTGCGGTAAATCCTGCTACATAACCAACAACCGGCTTGGTTACATTCGATGCAATAAATGCAGCAGCGCGCTCTTCAGCGTCACCACCGATCTCACCGATCATGACAATGGCATCGGTATCTGGATCATCTTGGAATGCCTTTAAGCAATCGATATGAGTTGTACCTATGATGGGATCTCCACCAATTCCAACTGCGGTGCTAAATCCGAAGTCACGTAGCTCGTACATCATTTGGTAAGTGAGTGTGCCTGACTTAGAAACAAGACCGATACGTCCTGGTCCAGTGATATCTCCAGGAATGATTCCGATATTTGAAAGTCCAGGGCTAATTAATCCTGGGCAGTTTGGTCCAATTAGTCGAGTAGTTCCCTGGGCAACCGCATGCGCGTAGAAGGTGGCGGTATCGTGAACTGGAATTCCCTCGGTGATAACCACTACGAGAGGAAGCGCTGCATCTATCGCATCGATGACAGCTGCCTTCGCAAACTTAGGCGGTACAAAGACAACGGATGCATTTGCACCAGTTGCCGCTACTGCTTCAGAAACGCTATTGAAGACTGGAAGAACCTTGCCCTCGATCTCAACGCTCTGACCACCCTTACCTGGTGTTACTCCGCCAACGATATTGGTGCCGTACTTAAGCATGCGTCCGGTGTGCTTGGTTCCTTCGGAACCGGTCATACCTTGAACAATTACCTTGGTCTCTTTATTTATGAAGATTGCCATTTACTTTGCCGCCAATTCTGCAGCTTTAGCAGCTGCCCCATCCATGGTGTCTAACTGCTGCACCAGTGGGTGCGCCGCTTCATCAAGAATTCTGCGACCCTCAAGAACATTGTTTCCGTCAAGTCGGACCACGATCGGCTTCGTTGCCTTATCACCCAAAATTGCTAACGCTTGGACAATTCCGTTTGCAACAGCGTCGCACGCGGTGATTCCACCAAAGACATTTACAAATACGCTTCTAACGTCTGCATCACCCAAGATGATGGAGAGGCCATTTGCCATAACTTCAGCCGATGCTCCGCCGCCAATATCTAAGAAGTTAGCGGGCTTTACGCCATATTTTTCACCAGCATAAGCGACCACATCGAGCGTGCTCATCACTAGGCCAGCACCGTTTCCGATGATTCCAACTTCACCATCGAGCTTGACGTAGTTGAGGTTCTTCTCTTTCGCCGCAGCTTCTAGTGGATTGGCTGCTGCATGATCAACGAGAGCCTCATGAGTTGGGTGGCGGAATTCAGCATTGTCATCGAGAGTGACCTTGCCATCAAGCGCAATGATGCGACCATCTTCGGTCTTCACCAATGGGTTGATCTCCATCAAAGTTGCATCCTCCGCAACGAATGCGGCCCACAACTTGAGTAGGACATCTGCAACATCGTTGGCAACAGCATCGGGGAACTGACCTGACTTGACGATCTCTAGCGCCTTCTCGTGAGAGATGCCGACGTTAGGATCAATTCCAACTCGAGCTAATTTTTCGGGTTGAGTATGTGCAACTTCTTCAATCTCCATACCACCAGCAACAGAGGCCATAACGAGGAAATTGCGATTCGCACGATCGAGCAAAATTGCTAAGTAATACTCTTCAGCGATCGGAGCCGCTTGAGCGATCATCACCTTGTGAACGATGTGACCTTTAATATCCATTCCAAGAATTGCTTCTGCCTTGACGCGAGCATCTGCTGCATCTACCGCTAACTTGACGCCTCCAGCCTTACCGCGTCCACCAACTTTTACCTGCGCCTTGACGACAACTTTTCCACCCATGCTTGCAGCTGCACGTTCGGCTTCATCTGCAGTCAATGCAACTGCGCCGGCGAGAACTGGAATGTTATGTGCTTCAAAGAGATCTCGAGCTTGATACTCAAAGAGATCCACGTGGTACCCCGATCTTTAGAATGTTTACATGAAAGGAAGTGCGTACAGGAGTAAATCCTACTTGGAGTTGTGAGGGCTTTTAGAGTCGCTCGACTGGGGCATAACGCAATAAGAGCCGCTTCTCCCCCGCGCTACCAAAATCTATTGTCGCCTCAGCACGATCGCCGGAACCAGCGACGGCCACCACTTTCCCTAATCCAAATGTGTCATGGGACACACGATCTCCCACTTCGAGGACAAGTGTGGACTCCACCTTCTTCCCAGTCGCCCTCGGAGGTGGACCAAAAGTTCTTGTGGCAACGCGCGGTTTAGGGGCGCTGGAGATGGTGTTCCAGGAGATAACACCCTCGGGAATCTCGGCCAGAAATCGGGATGGGGCGTTGTACGTGGGAGCTCCCCACGAGGATCGATATTCTGATCGTGAAAGATATAAACGTTTACGCGCCCGCGTGAGCCCCACATAAGCCAGGCGGCGCTCCTCTTCAATCTCCGCGCGCTCTCCCAAGGTGCGTGAGTGAGGGAAGATTCCCTCCTCCATCCCAGTAAGAAATACCGTTGGAAATTCCAAACCCTTTGCAGTGTGCAAGGTCATCATGGTTACAACACCACCATGATCCTCGCCATCTGGAATTTGATCTGAATCTGCTACTAATGAGACATCCTCGAGAAATCCAGAGAGCGATATCTCTTCGCCTTCATCAACCTCTGACTCTTCATATTCGGTAGCGACTGAAACTAGCTCTTGTAAATTTTCAACGCGGCCTTCATCTTGCGGATCACTACTGTTCGCCAACTCCGCAAGCAGTCCACTCTGCTCTAAGACGGCTTGAGCGATTATCGAGGGTTTGGTACTTGCTTCGACTAGCGTGCGCAGCGAATCTAATAAGTGAATGAAGTCGTTGACCGCAACGAGTGAACGAGTAGGAATTCCTGGAGCGTTCTTGGCGTCGCAGAGCGCTCGCCAGAACGAGATTCCGTGAGTCGCCGCATGTAGATCAATGACATCAAGGGCGCGATCGCCGATTCCGCGCTTAGGGGTATTAATAATTCTACGTAGCGAAACTTCATCCTCGGGATTTACTAGTGTGCGCAGATATCCCAGAAAGTCCTTGACCTCTTTTCGCTCATAGAAGCGAACTCCGCCAACTACCTTGTAAGGAATGGCGGAGCGCAGAAAAGTCTCTTCAAAGATACGCGACTGGGCATTGGTTCGGTAGAAGATTGCAGTGTCACCCGGATTTGAGACGCCGATATCGCGCAACCTACGAATCTCACCGACGACGAATTCAGCCTCATCGTGCTCACTCTCGGCGACAAAACCTGTGATGGCCTCCCCATCGCCCTCCTGCGACCAGAGATTCTTCTCTTTACGCCCTTCATTATTCGCAATCACCGCATTCGCAGCGGTGAGAATATTCTGGGTGGAGCGATAGTTCTGTTCTAAGAGAACGGTTCTGGCGTTGGGGTAATCCTCTTCAAATTGCAGAATGTTTCGAATATTGGCGCCGCGAAATGCATAGATCGATTGATCGGCATCTCCAACAACACATAGCTCCGCAAGGGGGAAACCTTCATCTGGAACCCCAACTAGCTCACGAATCAAAATGTATTGAGCATGGTTGGTATCTTGATACTCATCCACCAGGATATGGCGAAAGCGCGAGCGATACCTCGAGCGTGCCTCAGGAAACCTCTGTAGAACTTCTACAGTTTTGCCGATCAGATCATCAAAATCCATAGCGTTAGCGGCAGCTAATCTCTTCTGATAGAGAGCGAAAATTTCCGCCACGCGCTCCTCAAAATAATTTGTGGTTTTGTTGGCGAAATCTGCGGGGCCGTTGAGCTCATTTTTCTCAGCAGAGATAATTCCCGCGACAGCACGCGCCGAATATTGCTTCGCATCGAGGTTGAGCTCACGAATGATCACCGTGAGCAATCGGACGCTATCGCTGGAGTCATAGATGGTAAATGAATTGGAATAACCCAACCTGGAAGCCTCTTGGCGCAAGATTCTGACGCAGGCGGAGTGGAAGGTAGAGACCCACATCGACTTTGCTCTCTCGCCTACTAACTCTGCGACTCGCTCTTTCATCTCGGCCGCAGCCTTATTAGTAAAGGTAATCGCCAACACTTCGTAGGGTGAGACACCTCGTTCGGCTAAGAGATATGCAATACGGCGCGTGAGAACTCGCGTCTTTCCAGATCCGGCGCCAGCCACCACCAGGAGTGGTGATCCGTGATGGATGACCGCCTCGCGCTGTTGCGGGTTTAGCCCCTCGAGTAGTGGTTCATCGCGCAGAGACATAGTTCCGAGTCTATCTATCAGCACTGATTCAGTAGGATTGCGCCATGGAACCTATGCTCGATAGTGAAGTAGAACGCATTCTTGTAGTCACAGCGCACCCCGATGATCTTGATTTCGGTGCGGGTGGCACTATCGCGCAGTGGAGCGCAAAGGGAATCAAAATCTCCTACTGCATCTGCACCAATGGCGATCAGGGAGGTGTTGATCCCTCGATCTCTCGCGAAGAGATGAAGCAGATTCGCCGTCGGGAGCAGACAGAAGCCGGCAAGGTTTTAGGAGTTAGCGATATTCACTTCTTGGATTATCGCGATGGATGGCTGACCCCAACTATTGAGCTCCGCAAAGATATTGTGCGAGTAATTCGTAAGGTTCGACCACAACGCATGTTGATTCAGAGTCCAGAACGTAACTGGAATCGCCTTGGAGCCAGTCACCCAGACCATCTAGCGGCAGGNGAGGCAGCGATTCAAGCCATATATCCAGATTCTGGAAATCCCTTTGCCTTCGAAGATTTGCTCCATGATGAACATCTAGAGCCTTGGGAGATCAAAGAGGCCTGGGTCATGATGGGAGAGGGCTATGACCATCATGTCGACATCACAGATACCTTCGATCTCAAGATGAAGGCGCTCGCCGCCCATGCCAGTCAGACGGCTCATGTGGAGGGTTTTGAAGAGCGTATCCGTGAATGGGGAACCCGCAGTGGTGCTGCAGCGGGACTTACCGATGGCCGCATGGCCGAGACCTTTAAAATAGTCTCGCTTCACTAATTTACTTAACGGTTACCGATTCAATAGCTATCTTTTGAACCGGAGTTCCATCTGTTCCGCCTCCAACAACACCTGCGGCAGCGACTCGCTTTACGATATCCAGACCGCTAGTTACCTGACCCCAAATTGTGTAGGTAGGTGGCAGGTAGGTATCTTTGTAGACGATAAAGAATTGGCTTCCATTGGTGCCGCGACCATTGGCAGCGGTACCAGAATTGGCCATCGCAATTGTTCCCGCAGGATAGTTATTCGGGGCATCTGCTGGCAGATTCTCATTGTCATAACTCCACATTGGTCCACCGGAACCACTGGCAGTGGGATCGCCACATTGAAGAACATAGAGCTGTGATGTTGTGACGCGATGGCAGAGCGAGTGATCGAAGAATCCTGCCTTGGCAAGAAATGTCATCGCTATCACTGTAACGGGGGCCTTCTTTCCGAAGGCGGTAAAGGTTATTGGTCCACAATTAGTGTTGAGGGTAATGATGTGATCTACCTGCGGAACTTTTGGATCCGGAGTTCCGACTTTAATCGGATAGTGAGCCGTTGCATTTGTCTTTGCGCAACCTTCAACAGTTTGAGCGGCCGTGGCGGTTAATGGTGCAGAGAGAGTTTTTGGAAGAGCCCTGGTACCCACCTTGTGTGTAGCCGTTGGGGATGGATGTGCAGTAGCGGAATTTTTTAATTGGCTCGCCTGCGCATTTGCAAAACCAGAAAGTGAAATCGCAAAGAGAGCAACTGACGCTGTCGCTACCAATCTCTTGGTGAGGTTCACTCTTACTCCCATTCAATAGTTCCAGGTGGCTTACTCGTGATGTCGAGTGTCACTCTGTTTACTTCTCGCACTTCATTTGTAATTCGTGTTGAGATTTTCTCAAGCACGTCATACGGCAATCTGCTCCAGTCTGCTGTCATCGCATCTTCGCTCGATACCGGACGAAGAACAATGGGATGACCGTAAGTTCGACCATCTCCTTGCACGCCTACGCTTCGAACATCTGCGAGAAGTACAACTGGACATTGCCAAATCTGACGATCAAGACCCGCTAATTTTAACTCCTCGCGAGCGATGAAATCGGCTTTCCGCAAAATACTAAGTCTATTCTCAGTAACTTCACCGATAATACGAATCGCTAAGCCTGGACCTGGGAACGGTTGACGCCAGACTATCTCGCCTGGAAGCCCTAGTTCTAAGCCCACTTCGCGAACCTCATCCTTAAAGAGGGTTCGTAGCGGCTCTATCAATTGGAACTGCAAATCATCGGGCAATCCACCTACGTTGTGATGCGATTTAATATTTGCGGTGCCTGATCCTCCACCTGATTCAACAACATCGGGATAGAGCGTTCCCTGAACTAAGAAATCAATAGAGTCATGTGCTGAAATTTCTCGCGCAGCAGATTCAAATGCACGGATAAATTCCGTTCCAATAATCTTTCGCTTTGTCTCTGGATCAGTAACACCTGAGAGTGCGTTAAGGAATATTTCACGTGCGTCAACTACCTTGAGTGCGACGCCTGTAGCCGCGACGAAATCTTGCTCTACTTGTTCTGCTTCACCATGACGCAATAGACCATGATCAACGAATACGCAGGTGAGTTGAGAACCGATCGCCTTCTGCACAATTGCAGCAGCAACCGCTGAGTCAACGCCACCAGATAACCCGCAAATGACGTGCTTATCTCCTACGAGTTCTTTAATCTTGGCAACCTCTGTTGCCACAATATTTTCACTAGTCCAGGTTGGTTCGCAGCCAACTATGTCGATCAACCAGCGGCGCAGAATCTCTTGTCCATTCTCTGAATGCAAAACTTCTGGGTGAAATTGCACCCCGGCAAAAGTTGCATCACTATTTTCAAAGGCAACAATGGGAGTGTCGGCTGTTCGCGCAGTAGCAGTAAATCCGGTCGGTGCTGTAGTTACAGAATCTCCATGGCTCATCCACACTCGTGACTGAGTATCTAAACCGCGCAAAAGTTTTGAGGTGTCATCGTGGCTCATTGATGTGCGGCCGAACTCAGATTTTCCAGTCTGTGTTACTACTCCACCGAGCGCAGCTGCCATAACTTGGAATCCATAGCAGATTCCAAATGTCGGAATGTGGTGTTCGAAGATGGAAGGATCAAGTGTAGGTGCGCCTGGTTCATAAACACTCGATGGTCCGCCACTCAAGATGATCGCCTTTGGTTTCTTGGCAACAATCTCAGCAACCGACATCGTTGAAGGAACAATCTCAGAATAGACATTTGCCTGGCGAACTCGCCGGGCGATCAATTGGGCGTATTGCGCTCCGAAATCTACGACTAGTACGAGATCAGGCACGGTGAATAACTACTTCTACCCGCTGGAATTCCTTGAGATCTGAGTAACCGGAAGTTGCCATGCCGCGACGAAGAGCACCAAAGAGATTCATGGAACCATCTGATGTATGTGAAGGACCTGTAAGGATCTCTTGCAACGTGCCCACTGTGCCAACATGGACTCTATCTCCACGTGGAAGTTCAGAGTGATGTGCTTCAGCGCCCCAGTGCCAACCTTTTCCGGGAGCTTCAACTGCGCGTGCAAGTGGACTTCCCATCATCACTGCATCAGCGCCACAGGCAATTGCCTTTGCGATATCGCCGCTGCGGCCTACAGAGCCATCAGCGATAACGTGTACATAGCGGCCACCAGATTCATCCATGTAATCACGGCGAGCAGATGCGACCTCGGCAACTGCCGAAGCCATGGGAACTGCAATACCCAATACGGTTCGTGTTGTATGCGCGGCTCCACCGCCAAAGCCAACAAGTACTCCAGCTGCTCCAGCGCGCATCAAGTGCAGCGCTCCCGTTGCGGTGGCACATCCCCCAACGATTACGGGTACATCAAGTTCATAAATAAATTTCTTCAGGTTAAGCGGCTCTGTCTTTGAAGATACATGTTCGGCGCTCACGGTGGTACCGCGGATCACAAAGAGATCGACTCCGGCTTTGACAACTACTTCATGTAATTCAGCGGTGCGCTGTGGAGAGAGTGCTGCCGCCACAGTTACACCTGATGCACGAATCTCCGCGATGCGAGCCTTAATGAGTTCAGGGCGAATGGGTGCCGCGTATAACTCCTGCATCCGGCCAATCGCCTGCTCTTGTGGGAGTGAGGCAATCTCTCCGAGTGGGATTCGAGGGTCTTCGTGGCGAGTCCACAGGCCTTCTAGGTTGAGAACACCAACCCCACCAAGCTTTCCAATAGCAATTGCCGTCTCAGGCGAGACCACTGAATCCATAGGGGCTGCGAGCATTGGAAGATCAAATTTATATGCATCAATCTGCCATTGGATTGAGACTTCTTCGGGGTCTCGAGTGCGTCGACTTGGCACGATTGCGATATCGTCAAATGAGTAGGCGATATGTGCGCGCTTTCCAGGACCGATTTCTATCTCATTCATTCTGATTCCTCACGCCTCTGTTATTTTCCGCCACGATAGTTCGGTGCATCTGCCACATCGATTATGTCGTGTGGATGGCTCTCTTGTAATCCCGCTGCAGTGATTTGAATAAGTTGGCCTTTGCTCTTCAAATCTGCAATCGTTGCCGCACCGGCATAACCCATACCCGAGCGAAGACCTCCAACCAGTTGGTGCACGACTGCTGCAACCGGTCCGCTGTATTTAACTTTGCCCTCAATACCTTCGGGAACTAATTTATCTTCGGCGAGGACATCATCTTGCATGTAACGATCTTTGGAATATGACTTTTGTTCGCCACGAGATTGCATAGCTCCAAGAGAACCCATTCCGCGGTATCCCTTGTATTTCTTGCCGTTGATCTCGATCAAATCAGCGGGCGATTCATCGCAACCTGCCAGAAGTGAGCCGAGCATTACAGTATCTGCGCCAGCGACGATCGCCTTAGCGATATCGCCAGAATGTTGCAGTCCACCATCTGCAATAAGTGGAATTCCTGCGGTAACACAGGCCTTATGTGCCTCCATGATCGCGGTGAGTTGAGGTACTCCCACGCCAGCGACAACGCGAGTAGTACAGATGGAACCTGGTCCAACTCCCACCTTAACCGCATCAACTCCAGCGTTGATCAGCGCTTGGGCTCCGGCACGCGTCGCTACATTGCCACCGATAATTTCAACGTGGTTGAACTCTTTTTTGATGCGTGCAACTGCATCTAGTACTCCGCGGTGATGGCCATGAGCGGTATCGACCACAATGACATCGACTCCTGCATCAATCAGCGCTACGGCTCGTGCATAACCATCTTCGCCAACGCCGACTGCCGCACCGACAATGCCATGCTCTTTAGCCAATTTAACGTGCTTGACCTGATCCTCAATAGAAAGGTTGCGGTGCAAGATTCCGATTCCACCGGCTTTAGCCATAGCAATCGCCATTGCTGACTCAGTCACCGTATCCATCGCAGAAGAAATGACCGGGATGGAGAGGGAGATGTTGCGCGTCAGGCGAGTTTGAGTATCTACCTCACTTGGCACTACTTCGGAGGCATCCGGGAGGAGGAGAACATCGTCATAGGTCAGACCCAGGAGGATGACTTTTTCGCGAGCCTTATCCATCATTGGCTAAGTCTAGGGGTTGCTCACCGCTACCTTCGAAGCGCGTGACTCGTGCGTACTTGGCTAGAGGCCAAGGGCAAGTGCGATCTCGCGGCATGCGCTCGCAAGATCTTCTGCAACAAATACGCCTTGGCAATCGGCGGAAGCCCAACCCGGTCCACCCAAAATAATTCGAGGAGCTGGTCGCACATTGGGGAGCGAGTTAAGAACTTCGATTGAAGCATTCTCTGGAAGTTGAGCCCAGAGGAATATCGCAGGTGGCGCACAACGACGCACTACCTCGTTAATGGCCTCTGTAGGAGTTCGTGCCCCCAGAAATTGAACTTGAATACCGAGATCGGCAAGGGAGGCCGCTAAGGCGGTAATAGCAAGAGAGTGCATTTCTTCTCCGATACAAGCGAGAAGAACGGGAACCTCGTTTCGTGGATGGGAGACTTTTATTTGTTCGCCCAGCACCTTCTTGATGACATCAGAGACCATGTGCTCTGTTGCGATTCCCTCACCGGTGCGCTCCCACTCTTCGCCGATTAAGCAGAGCAGGGGAACCAGGAGATTGACCCAGACAGCAGCAACTCCATCTTTAGCGATCTGCGCCCTAATTCCCTCTTCTACCCCAACACGATCAAGGACCTGTGAGGCGCGATAGAGAGAGGTGACCAAGTGTCCATCCACGCTCGGAATGGAGCTGAGCTCGCTGGGGGCAAATTCGGGTCGATGGCCAACTGCCAACTTGGCGGCTTCTGCAGGTGAGACGCCAGAGACGACCAATTTATGCATGTAGAGCAGGCGGGCGAAGTCCTCTTGGGTGTATTTGCGATGTTCGCCAACGCAATGGTCGCTAGGTCCAAGACCGTAGCGGCGATCCCAGGTACGAAGCGTTCCTGGAGCGATTCCAAGGCGACGGGCGACTGCGGCGACGGTGAGGCGGGCTAAGTCAGGGTTGGCAACCTCAGCGGCAGCGGAGATTTGTGACTCAGGAGACATGCGCTAATAGTCATGGAACGGGACTATTTCTGCCACTTGAATTGTTACTTGTGCAGAGTGTTATCTCTCAAATCACATCTTCGGGACTTGAACAACCTATGAAACGATTGTAGAGTGCGACTCCAAGCAAGGAGGAATGTCCATGGCTGAGATTTCACGTCTACCCCGTCCCGTCGCTTCAGAGTGGGAGTGGCAGTATCAAGGCGCCTGCCGCGATCTACCTACCGAGATGTTCTTCCATCCAGATGGAGAACGAGGACCTCGTCGCGCCAACCGTGAGGCAGCTGCAAAAGCTGTCTGCGCTACCTGCCCCGTAATTGAGGCTTGCCGCAAGCATGCACTAGCCGTCCAGGAGCCTTATGGAATCTGGGGTGGTCTCTCAGAAGATGATCGCCTTCACATCATCGAACAGAATGAGCGCCTAAGTCGCCGCGAGATTGCTCTAACACCAGCTTCGTAAGTTTTTCGAGGCTAGCCTTAGCAGACTAATTTCCTCCGCGAAATTCTCGAGCAGTAGGAAGTGGTCTGTTAATGAACATCATCATTGGGGCGATGGCCATTGTCGGCTTCCTCATAATATTGATGTCACTCTCCTCCTTTGTCGTATTACCTCTGCAAATCTTTCTGACAAATATTCATATTCGCAAAGTTCCCTCAATCATTGGGTTGTTCCTCTTCGGAATACTCCTGGTAGTACCCGGCGCACTACACGAGAGCAGTGTGGGTTCAGTAGATAAGAAATTTTCTGCTGTTACGGATCAGATATTTGATCGACTTACTAGTGCCGAAAAAGTAAAGGCTCTTACTTCAACCAAATCGTACGGATCAATAACTCTTCAGAGTTCATCCTCACTAATTTTACAAACCAGCCCAGCATCAAATATTTCTTATAAAACTACGGTGAATTCACTCCGACTACCAATTAAAGTCACCGGCTCTTTCTCTCCCGGATATCAGACTTGGTGTTTTGCGGCGACAGATGGCAGACGCGAATCGGTTTACGATCAATATGGAATAGCGATTTCGAACTTAGCAACGCACACTTCTATTACAAATCCACAAACCGGCTACTGCTTAAAAGGTCGCGCCTACACCCAAGACGGCTCCATAGAACCATAAAGGCCCCTCAAGTTTTAACAACCGAGGGGCCTCTACTTTGAGCCAAGTAATTAGTGGCTGTGTCCGCCAGGTCCATGTGAGTGACCTGCTGCGATTGCCTGTTCGCGTTGCTCATCTTCAGGAGTCTCAAATACGAGAACTTCAGTGGTGATAAACATTGCAGCGATCGATGCAGCGTTAGCGAGCGCGGAACGCGTCACCTTCACCGGATCGATAACGCCAACTTTGACGAGATCTTCGTAAACGTCGGTCGCTGCGTTGAAGCCTTCATCTGCACCCAAGGTGCGAACTTTGGCAACGACGACATAGCCTTCATGTCCGGCATTCTCTGCGATCCAACGTAGTGGCTCATCGCATGCCTTACGGACTAGGCGTACACCGACGGCACGATCACCTTCAAAGCCAAGATCATTTTGAATAGCGGCAGCTGCGTGAACGAGAGCAGCACCTCCACCCACAACGATGCCTTCTTCAACGGCTGCGCGGGTTGCTGAGATTGCATCTTCAAGGCGGTGCTTCTTCTCCTTGAGTTCAACTTCAGTATGTGCGCCAACCTTGATTACGCATACTCCGCCTGCGAGCTTCGCAACGCGCTCCTGCAACTTCTCACGATCCCATTCAGAATCAGTTGTTGCGAGTTCATTACGGATCTCGTTGACGCGGTTAGCAACTTCGGTGGTATCGCCTGCTCCATCAACGATCGTGGTGGCATCTTTTGTGATAACCACACGACGTGCCTTGCCAAGCAGTTCAAGAGTTACCTGATCCAGCTTAAGTCCGACCTCAGGAGTGATGACCTGTCCACCGGTCAAAATTGCAATATCTTGCAGCATCGCCTTGCGACGATCTCCAAATCCAGGTGCCTTTACAGCAGCTGAGGTGAAGGTACCGCGCATGCGGTTAACTACCAATGTTGAGAGGGCTTCCCCTTCAACATCTTCAGCGATAATCAAAAGTGGCTTATTTGCTTGAGCAACCTTTTCGAGAACTGGAAGGATCTCTGAGAGTGCGGAGATCTTCTGTCCGGAGATCAGGATAAAGGCATCCTCAAGAACGGTTTCCATGCGATCTGAATCGGTTACGAAGTAAGGGCTGATGTATCCCTTATCGAATTGCATACCCTCGGTGAAATCGAGTTCAAGACCAGTTGTAGAAGATTCTTCAACGGTAATAACTCCATCCTTACCGACCTTGTCCATCGCTTCTGCGATGAGATCTCCGATGGCGCGATCTTGTGCAGAGATAGTTGCTACATCTGCAATCTGATCTTTGCCAGAGACAGGAGTCGAATTCTTCTTAAGCTCTTCAGAGATTGCCTTAACTGCAGCCTCGATACCAAACTTTAGATCCATAGGCTGTGCACCAGCGGCGAGGTTGCGTAGCCCCTCTTTAACCATCGCTTGTGCCAAAACTGTTGCAGTGGTTGTTCCATCACCGGCAACATCGTTGGTCTTTTCAGCAACCTGCTTTACGAGCTGAGCGCCCATATTTTCTGCTGGATCTTCTAGTTCAATCTCCTTGGCAATCGTGACGCCATCATTTGTGATGAGTGGTGCGCCATAACCCTTAGCGAGAACGACGTTACGACCGCGTGGGCCGAGTGTTACTTTGACGGTGTCGGCGAGGATATTTACGCCGCGCTCCATCGCACGACGAGCGCTCTCGTCGAAGGAAAGTGTTTTACCCATGTCGGTTACTTCTCAATGACTGCTAGTACATCACGGGCAGAGAGAACGAGATACTCCTCGTTATTGAACTTAACTTCGGTTCCGCCGTACTTGCTGTAGAGAACGACGTCGCCAACTTTTACATCTACCGGAGTACGGACGCCATCTTCAAAACGACCTGGGCCTACAGCAACGACTGTGCCTTCCTGTGGCTTCTCTTTTGCAGTATCTGGGATAACCAGACCTGAGGCTGTGGTCTGCTCGGCCGCGATGGCCTTTACAACAATACGATCTTCAAGTGGCTTAATGGCAATGGCCATGATGTGCTCCCTTTTCATCTATTTATCTAGCAATTTTGGAGTTCCACCGCTCGCATACCCCGCTAATTAGCAGAGTCAGGGCGAGAGTGCTAACCAAACTCTAGCGAAAGCCCCAGCGGGCTGCCAAACGAGAAGGTGGGATGTGGGGGCTACTTGGGCGAAGTTGAGGTGAATTAGAGGCGAAAACCGGCGGCGCGGGCCTCGGTACGGGCCTCCCGGAGGCGACGCAAGCGCTTGACCAGCATGGGCTGGCTCAAAAGGGCAGCCTCACGGTCGATCAGGTTATTGAGAAGTTGGTAGTAGGCAGGAGGGGTGAGGTCAAAGAGCTCCTTGATGGAGGACTCTTTAGCGCCTGCATGACGCCACCACTGCTTTTCAAATTCCAGGATTCGAACTTCTAGGTCTGTGAGACCCGACTCGGGTTGAAGCGGAGCAGGCGATCCCTGAAGTTCCATACCTAGATACTAAATCAATTCCCCGACAATTCAGCGAGGAGCACCGCAAACCTTTTTCGTGTTGCTACCGGGCGCCATCCTTGCGAAGTGCCTCTTTCTCAATATTTCGCACCATGGTGGGAAAGATCAATCGATGAAAAGGAAGCACCAGAGCCCAGTAAAGACGTCCCCCTAATCCCTTGGGTTGGAAACTCGCCCTTTGAACGAGTCGCCGCATTAGGCGACCATCGTGGTTCACTTCATCGACTGTAAATTTCAGCCATGCCTTGCCGGGCAGAATCATCTCGGCATACAAAGTCAGTTCATAATTTGTCTGCAAACTTTCCACTCGCCAAAAATCTAAGCTCTCACCCTGACGTAAGAAATGTGGATCGCGGCGACCGCGACGCAAACCAACTCCACCAATCATTCGATCAAGCAATCCGCGCAACCACCACAGGAAGTCAGCTCCATACCAACCTCGCGGACCGCCGATCTCTTCGATGCTGCGCCACAAAGAATCCAACGATGCATCTGAGTAAATGATTTGATCATCGTGATATTCAGCATCACCCGCCCATTCGGGATCTGACTGCGTCTTCTGCCACGGAGGCATAAAAGCGCTCGCATCTGACCAGCGAGATTCGACTTCATTGTGTTCAACCTTTGAAAGCGCTAGTTCAAAGGCCTTATCTACCGTTAGTAATCCGTTTGATGGCGGTGGGATAAGTGTTGAAATACTGTGTCGTTGATCGACCATTGATTCATTAATAAGCGAACCCACAAGTGGTCGGGCAAGAGCTACTGGGACTGGCGTTACAAGACCAATCCATAAACTCGAGAGCCAGACCGAGAGAAAGGGAACTTTGATGATGATGCGCTTTCGCAGATTGGCAACAGCGGCAAACTCTTCAATTAAGTTTGCGTAAGTAAATATGTCGGGCCCGCCAATATCGTACGTACCTGATTGTGGTGTTATCAGGGAGGCAGCCTGCGATAAGTAGTACAACACATCGCGAATCGCGATTGGTTGAGTTCGATTATTTACCCACTTGGGGGTAATCATGATCGGCAACCTGTGCGTCATGTGACGAATCATTTCGAAAGAGGCTGATCCTGAACCGATGATAATTCCGGCACGAATTTGCAGAACCGGCACTTTGAATTGTGCGAGGCATGCTCCAGTATTTGCGCGCGAAGCTAAGTGTTGACTCGCCTTGTGACCACCAGTTGTGAATATTCCTCCGAGATAAATAATCTGAGAGACATCTGCATCATGTGCAGCCTGCCCAAAGGTAAGGGCCATGTTCTGCTCTACCTCATCAAATCGCGGACCCGCCCCGATCGAGTGCAATAGATAGAAGGCGGTATGAATCCCTGTGAGTGCGGTATGAATCGCTTCATATTCAGTGGCGCTTCCCACAGCGACCTCAACTTTGGAGTACCAAGGTTGACCCACAATTTTCGCTGGATCGCGGACGAGAACCCGTACTGAGGCGCCTTGATTAAGGAGCGTGGTTACGAGCCGACTTCCTACATAACCTGAGGCGCCGGTCACAAGTACCTTTCGAACTTCAGGAATACCCTTCACCTGATACACAGTAGACTGTGAAGATAGATTCGGATATTCGAAACCAGAGTTGGTAGGCGAACCGATAAGTGGCCAGTTTCAAGTCACATTGAGTGTAGAAAAAGGAAAAATCTCATGGCGAAACCGCGCGTAGTAATCCTTGGCGGAGGCTTTGGAGGCCTTGCAGCCGCAGAGGCGCTTGGCCACGATGCCGATATCACGGTTGTTGATCGCAATAACTACCAGACATTTCTCCCGCTTCTCTATCAGGTTTCAACAGCTGGAATTGCCGCAGATCACATTGCCTATCCAATCCGTGGAGCGCTGCGCAAAACAGGGGGCCGCTTCCACATGGGTTCACCCATCTCGATCGATCATAAGAACAAGACGGTCAAACTCGATAGCAGCGAGGTAATTCCATTTGATCATCTCGTTGTTGCCCTCGGCTCTGTAACGGCTGATTTTGGCATTCCAGGCGTCCACGAATTTGGACTAGGAATGAAGTCAATTCACGAATCACTCACCATCCGATCGGAGATCATGCGTCGCTATGAAGACCTCTGTCGCTTCCAAGATGACACACGCCTCAAGATTGTTGTTGTTGGCGGTGGCCCAACGGGTGTGGAGATGGCTGGAGCGCTCGGTGAGTTAATCAAAGGTCCACTGCACAACGATCAGGCCGAGGCTGCAGCAAATATCGATGTCTATCTCGTTGAGGCAGGTCCTCGTGTCCTGCCTATGTTCGACCAATCGCTGACCGACAAGGCGCAAGCAGAGCTCCAGAAGCTCGGCGTAAATCTCATGGTGAAGACCGCCGTGAAGTCCCTCGAGTCAGGGCAGATTAACTTTGTCGATGGAACTTCTATGCGGGCACATGTTGTGGTCTGGGCCGCTGGAGTAACCAGCTCACCTGCCATCTATAACCTCAATGTGCCAACGGAAGGTTTCCGACTCAAGACCGACCAGACCCTGCAGATCTCCAACTACCCGTATGTGTGGGCGGTCGGTGACTGCGCCGGAGCGCGCGGCGAAAACGGTCGCTTCCTGCCACAGGTTGCTCCCGTCGCAATGCAACAAGGTCGCTTCGTCGCTGAGCAGATCAAGCGCGTTGCCAAGGGCCAACCTCTAAAAGAATTCGTCTACAAAGATAAGGGCGCCATGGCCACCATTGGTCGCCACAAGGCGATCATCCAAGTGAAGAAGCTAAAGATCAGCGGTCCTATCGCCTGGTTTGGCTGGCTCTTCCTGCACCTCTTCTACTTGATGGGTGGACGCAACCGGATCGGCACCATCGCCGACTGGACCTGGAACTACCTCACCTTCGATCGCGGCAATCGCCACATCATGGATTCGCTCTAAAGATCACGCCCTAAAACTATGGCCTACATCAACTTACGCGGTCACCAAACGTGGAGCGTTGAATATCCAGCCGTAGGTGATCCTCTGCTTCTGCTTCATGGAGGCCTGAGCGCTACCGAAAACTTCGATCTCCACATTCTGCCTGCAGTACAAGATCGATTCTATGTTTATGGATACGACCGTACCGCGCATGGAAGAACGGGAATTCGTGAGGGCTTTTATCACTTTGATTTCCAACGCGACGAAGCGATCGCATATATCGAGGATGTTATCGGCGGTCCGACTCACCTACTTGGGCACAGTGATGGCGGGATCATCGCCCTCATGGTGGCGATCAAGAGACCAGATCTCGTGCTCTCAATTATCGCCACAGGCACGAATTACACCTGGGATGCCGGCCTGACTTTGGGTGGCGAAGTGATCATTACCGATGAGAATCGCGCCGAATTTGCCGAGCGCTCACCAGATTCACCCGAAACCCTTGATCGAATTATTCACAAGGCCTACGAGGTCTGGGAGACCGAACCCAACATGACTCTCGAAGAGTTGGGCACTATTACCTGTCCTGTACTTGTTGTTAATGGCGATGATGAACCTTTTGACCCACACCATGGCGTTGATCTCTTCCAGGCCTTACCTAATGGGCGTTTGGCAATTATTCCCGGTTCACCGCACGCAACTCACAAAGTAAAGCCCCACTTACTTATTCCGATCATTCAAGATTTCTATGACCACCCTGAACCTCGTGGAGAATCAAATCCCTTCAGTGAAGTTACTGGGGATTAATTCAAGATTTTAAGGAACGAGAAGCGTTGGAAGACGCAGCAGGTTAAAGACGAGATCTGGATAGACGCCCAAAGCTAAGGTTGCGATAAAGCAGATTCCAATTCCCGCGCTCACCATAAATGAAGGAACTTCCACAGTTACGGTCTCATCGGTTGGCTCTTTAAAGAACATAATCAAAATAACTCTGAGATAGAAGAAGAGCGCGATCGCACTTGAGAGCACACCAACTACAACGATGGCGATATTTCCGCTGTCATATGCCGCGGTGAAGATAGAGAACTTCGCAATAAATCCTGCGGTCAGTGGAACTCCACCGAAGCTCAAAAGGAAGAGTGAAAATGCGGTGGCGACGAGCGGCGACTTCTTCGCCAAACCTGCCCAACGATTGAGATCGTTTACCTCGCCTGTGGAGTCACGAACTAAAGTCACAATGCCGAAGGCGCCGATAGTGGCAAAACCATAGGCCACTAAATAGAACAACATCGAGGTGAGGCCAATTTGGCTCAAGGCAATAACGCCCGATAACAAGAATCCAGCATGGGTAATTGAAGAATATGCCAAGGTCCGCTTTACATCGCGTTGCGAGATCGCAGCGATTGCTCCGCCAGCCATCGTGACAGTAGCGATTGCAACAAAGACGGGACGCCAATCGCTCTGAATAGCGCCGAAGGCCACAACAAAGATACGGAACATGGCTCCGAATGCGGCCACCTTTGTGCAGGCAGCCATGAAACCGGTGACCGGAGTTGGTGCGCCTTGGTAGACATCGGGAGTCCACGAGTGGAAGGGAACCGCTCCAATTTTAAAGAGCAACCCGACTGATACAAAGATCAGTCCAAGGAATAAGAAAATGTGATTGGCGCCTGGGGTTTGGGCTGCGGTTCTGATAGTTCCAAGTGAGAGGCTGCCCGAGAAGCCGTATAAGAACGCTCCGCCGAAGAGGAAGAAGGCCGAGGAGTAGGCACCAAGCAAGAAATACTTGAGAGCTGCTTCCTGTGAGAGCAAGCGGCGACGGCGCGCTAGACCAGTGATGATGTAGAGCGGAATGGAGAGAACTTCGAGCGCGACAAAGAGCGTGATCAGATCATGAGCAACTGGGAAGAGCAACATTCCAGAGATTGCAAAGAGGACGAGAGGATAGATCTCAGTCATCTGAACGCCTGAAAGGGTCGCCTCTTTCTCTTCCGATGAACCTGGAAGCGCTGATGCCTGCGGAGCAAAGTGATCGTTCTGAGTAAAGAAGAGCAACGCCACGAATGCAAGAACGAGAATGGTTCCCTGCAGGAAGGTACCGGCTGCGTCAGTAGAAACAGAATCAATAGCAGCGGTCTGTGAAACTGCGGCCCTGATAGAGATCACCCAACCGAAAGCGGTTGCAACGGTGAGGAGGGCAATGATGATTTGCAGGCGAGCACGATATGCGCGAGCTACAAAACCTTCGACTAAAACGCCAAGGAGTGCTCCACCTAAAACGATAAGAATTGGTGCAAGTAAATTGTAATTAAGTGCGGGTGTACTAAGCATTATTTACCTGCCAATGGAGTTGGGTCACTGACGTGAACCTGTGACAAAACTTGGCTCGTCATAGGGTTGATCGTATGAATCGCAGGCTTTGGATAGAACCCAAGCACTACAAGAGCAACAATCACGGGAGCAATCGCTATCTTCTCGCGTAGATTCAAATCTGGCGTATCTTCATTTCCCTCTTGCAGTGGGCCATGGAGTGCGCGCTGCACCAGGATCAAGACATAGAGCGCAGCCAAGATGATTCCGAGCGTTCCTACAACTGCTGCCGCTGGATAACGTGTGAAAGTTCCAAGCAGGACGAGGAACTCACTTACGAAACTTGATAGGCCGGGAAGTGCAAGCGCTGAAAGTCCCGCGATGAAGAAGGACCATGCCATCACTGGAGTGATGCGCTGCAAGCCTCCAAAATCCGCGACCTGAGTGGACTTTCGACGTTCAATCATCCAACCACCAACGAGGAAGAGTGCGGCGGTCGAGAATCCATGGTTAACCATGTACAAACTTGCACCGGTGATGCCTTGGCTCGTAAGAGCAAAAATTCCGAGAACGATAAATCCGAAGTGCGAGATCGAGGTAAATGCGATCAACGAATTCAGATCTTTCTGACCGATAGCAAGGAATGCGCCGTAGATAATTGAGATCAGGGCCAACACGATGATGTACGGTGCAAAAGTCTTGGTTGCTTCTGGGAAGAGAGCGAGACAGAAGCGGATCATTCCGTAAGTACCGACCTTATCCAGCACTCCAAGTACAAGAATGGATGTTCCAGGGGTTGCAGAGCGAGCTGCTCCAGGAAGCCAGGTATGGAATGGGAAGAGAGGTGCCTTGATAGCAAAGGCGATAAAGAATCCTAAGAAGAGCCAATCTTGGGTGTTATGGCTGATCTTTAAGTGTGAAAGTTGAGTTACATCAAATGAGGCATGTCCCTGATGTACGGAGATGACAAAAATTCCAATAACTGCGGCGAGCATCAAAAGTCCACCAAAGAGGCTGTAGAGCAAGAACTTGAGAGCGGCGGCGCCGCGATCCCCGCGTCCAAATCCGCCGATTAAGAAATAGACCGGAACGAGCATCGCTTCGAAGATGACGTAGAACAAGAAGACATCGGTAGCGGCAAACACTGCCACCATAAATGTCTCGAGAACCAAGATCAAGATATAGAAAGTCTTGACGCTCCAGCGACCGTTCTCTGCCTCGTTCCATCCACCAACAACAACGATTGGTACCAATACCGTTGTCAGCAGAATAAGTACCAGCGCCAATCCATCGATTCCGACGGCGTAGTTGATGTTGAAAACTTTAAACCACGAGTGAGAGGAGACCAGTTGAAATCCTTGGACCCCAAATTTGTACTTGGTCAGCATCAAGAGCGAGCTAATCAAAGTAATGACTGAGGAGCCAAGCGCAATTAATTTGATGTTCTTGGTATTTTCACGTGGCGCAATAGCAAGAGCTAGGACACCGACCAACGGCAGGAGAATGGTGAGAGTTAATAAGTTCATTGAGTGACCACCCAGAGAATAAGGGCACCGATGAAGACGCCTACAAACATAATGAGTGCGTATGACCTGACGTATCCATTTTGAATCTTGCGTAATACATCAGAGATCTCGCTGATAACCCAACCGACAAGGCGCACTGCCCCATCGATAACTCTGTTATCGGTAAGGACCAATCCCTCGGTAAGCGCGGCACCTGGCTTAACCAAGACCGCATTGTTGAAGTCATCTTGATAAAGATCCTTGCGAGCAATCTTGGTAAAGATAGAGACCTTCTCTGGAGCGATCTCAGGAACGGTGCGGTATTTAGCGATCGCGATACCTGCGCCGATAACAACGACTAGGAGCGCAAGAAGTGAGACCACCAACGGTTTCATCAACTCTTTGCCGCCCACTGCATTGGAGGCATTAACCACTGGTTGCAACCAATTGACCAATGCGCTTCCAGCGCTCAATAGAAATCCGGATGCGACCGAGCCAATGGCTAGAACAACCATCGGCCCCCACATCAATACTGAACTCTCGTGTGGGTGTGAACCATCTTTCCAACGGCGGGCACCAGCGAAGGTCAATACGACAACGCGGGTCATATAAAAGGCGGTGATTGCAGCGCCTAGGAGTGCGGCGCCACCCAAAATAATTCCCTTGCCCCCGCCTTGATTAAAGGCGGTCTCAATAATCTTGTCCTTCGAGTAGAAGCCAGCAAATGGTGGAACGCCCAAAATTGCCAGATATCCAAGTCCGAAGGTGACGGCGGTAATCGGCATAAATTTGGCGAGACCACCGTATTTACGCATATTTACCTCGTCGTCCATGCCGTGCATGACCGAACCAGCACCGAGGAACATTCCAGCTTTAAAGAATCCGTGAGTTAAAAGGTGCATGATTGCAAAGGCATATCCAACCGGACCAAGTCCCGTCGCCAAAATCATGTAACCGATCTGAGACATGGTCGATGCGGCAAGCGCCTTCTTAATGTCATCTTTGGCGGTACCAACAATGGCTCCGAAGAGAAGAGTGATCACACCAACGGTGACAACCAAAATACGAGCGGTAGACGATGCATCGAAGATGAAGTTGGAGCGTGTTATGAGATAGACGCCAGCAGTAACCATCGTTGCAGCGTGGATCAGAGCGGAGACTGGTGTTGGACCAGCCATCGCATCACCCAACCATGATTGCAGTGGGAACTGCGCAGACTTTCCGGCAGCGGCCAAGAGCAGCATTGCACCAATCGCGGTTAGCGCAGCTGGTGATGCATGCGATGCACCTGCCTTAACTCCCGCAAATGAAACCGTTCCAAATTGGGCAAAGGAGATCATGATCGCAAGAGAGAGTCCTACGTCACCAACACGGTTGGCGATGAAGGCCTTCTTGGCAGCGACTGCATATGCAGGATTTTGATTCCAGAAACCAATCAAGAGATATGAGGCGAGGCCAACGCCCTCCCAACCAACGTACAAGTTGAGGTATGAGTCGCCCAAGACCAAAAGCAACATGGCTGCGATAAATAAGTTGAGGTAGGCAAAGAAGCGACGGCGATCCTTATCGTGATCCATATAAGCGATGGAATAGATATGGATCAGAGTTCCAACACCGGTGATGAGCAGCACGAAACATACGGAGAGTTGATCCAGAAGCAATGAGGCATCAACGTGGAGATTGCCGACCGCGATCCATTCAAAGATCTTCTGCGTAGCGGCGCGATCTGCTCCGGTGTGGTGGTGCATTGAAATAAATTCAGAGAGACCTATTCCAAAGGTGGCGGCCGAGACCAGCGTCGCGAGGAGGTGACCCCACTTATCTGCGATGCGACCTAATAGGAGCAATATCGCCGCGCTAAAGAGCGGAAGAGCGATGAGGTAAACCAAGTGGCTGCTAGTTCTCATTAGTTCTTCAACAAACTGGCATCATCAACAGATGCCGATCGGCGGGAGCGATAAATAGTGACGATGATGGCCAACCCAACTACTACTTCGCAGGCGGCAACAACCATGGTGAAGAACGATGCGACTTGTCCATCGAGATTTCCATGAATCCGAGAGAAGGTAACCAAGGCCAAATTGGCGGCATTGAGCATCAATTCAACGCACATAAAAATTACGATCGCATTGCGGCGTACCAGCACACCTAACGCACCGATTGAGAAGAGAATGACCGAGAGGTAGAGGTAATTTGAGATATCCATTTAGTCCTCCTGCTCTTCGATAGCTTCTAGAGCAAATCCAGCGCTGGTGATGATGTCACCACGTGAGCGCAGCGTCTGTGAGACCGAGGTTGGAGCTGGAGAGCCATCTGGAAGAAGCGCCGGGACATCGACCGCGTTGTGGCGGGCATAGACACCTGGAGCTGGAAGACCAGCTGCATCTCCCAAAGAGTCCTTGCGGAATCTGGCGATAGCCAAATCGCGCTGCGCAAATGGCGAGCGAACCTTCTGTGAGTGTGCCAAGACCATAGCGCCGAGAGCTGCAGTAATGAGGAGAGCTGAGACAACTTCAAAGGCCCATACATATTGAGTAAAGAGCAACTTAGCCAAACCTTGCACATTCCCGTCGGCGTTAGCCACGCCAAGTCCAGCTGCGGGTGAACCAACTGTGGCACGACCTAGGAGTGAGATAAGCAAGCCGCCTAATCCAATAGCGGCCACAATTGATGGGATCCGCTGTCCTTTGAGATTTTCAACGAAGGACTCAGAACTATCGACGCCCACCAACATAAGAATGAAGAGGAAGAGCATCATTACAGCGCCGGTATAAACCACAATCTGCACAATCCCAAGGAAGAGTGCATCTTCGGCGATGTAGAAGATTGCTAGCGTCACCATCACCCACGCCATCAAGAGCGCAGAGTGGACCGCCTTCTTCACTAACAAAATTCCTAACGCGGCGATAACCGCTAATGGAGCCAGGATCCAGAATTGCACCGCCTCTGGAGTGGCCGTGCGACCCACTGTTAGGGCTAAGTGAAATGAAAGGTGGAATGAGTTGTGCAACATTTTATTTCTGCTCCTCCGGTGCCTGCGAAGGGTGTGAACCAGTGATCTCACCTTTGTAGTAATTAAGGTGTGAAGAATCTGGATACATAGGGTGAGGCGGAGCGATCATTCCTTGGCGCAGTGGAGCCAAGAGATCTTCCTTCTCAAAAATTAATTTGGAGCGTTGATTATCGGCCAACTCATATTCATTAGTCATCGTTAGCGCGCGAGTTGGACAAGCTTCAATGCATAGTCCGCAGAAAATGCAGCGCAGGTAATTAATCTGATAAACCTGACCAAAGCGCTCACCAGGAGAGAAGCGCGCCTCATCAGTGTTATCTGCGCCTTCTACATAAATCGCATCTGCTGGGCAGGCCCAGGCACAAAGTTCGCAGCCAATACATTTTTCTAGACCATCTTCATAGCGATTTAACTGGTGGCGACCGTGGAAACGCTCTGCAGTTGGCTCTTTAACATCTGGGTACTCAACTGTGTTGACCTTCTTGAACATCGTGGCGAAGGTGACCCAGAACCCCAACAATTGCTTCGAGAAACTATTTGCTTCATCAGCCATTCTGGCTCTCCAATTCAGTAACGACACTTGCCTCTGTTACCAGAAGTTGTCCAGGAAGAGCGGGGACGGGGAATGATGGAGGTGGCAGGTCAGGCAGGGTTGCCGACTCCTTTGCCTTCGCGACAGATCTGTCATAGACAGTTGTGGCAAGGACTACTAAGAGAACGACGCCGATGCTGAAACCGAAGACCACTGGACGGCTTACGGCACGTTGTGACATGACGCGAAGTGTGGCCAGAACCAAGATCCATACCAGGCTAGTTGGAATCAAGACCTTCCAACCAAATTTCATGAATTGGTCGTAACGCAGACGTGGCAGCGTTCCACGCAACCATACGAACAAGAAGAAGAATGCGACCACTTTGCCAACAAACCAGAAGAGGGTGAACCATCCACCAAGCCAAGACTCTGTGAAGGTCAACCCAGGTAGAGCGTGATATCCACCCAAGAAGAGAGTTGTTGCTAATGAAGATACTGCAACGATATTTACATACTCAGCGAGGAAGAAGAGAGCGAATTTAAGTGATGAGTACTCGGTGTGGAATCCGCCAACGAGTTCGCCTTCTGCTTCAGCAAGGTCAAAGGGCGCGCGGTTAGTTTCGCCGACCATTGAAATTACATAAATTACAAAGGATGGGAAGAGAACAACAGCGAACCACCATTGATGTTGCGCCGCCACAATCTCAGAGGTGGACATACTTCCTGAGTAGATAAATACAGCAACAAGAGAGAGACCCATTGCAACTTCATATGAGATTACCTGGGCGCTAGAGCGCAATCCGCCGAGCAATGGATAGGTAGATCCAGATGACCAACCAGCGAGAACGATTCCGTAGACGCCAATCGATGCAATAGCCAAGATGTACAGAACGCTGACAGGTAGATCCGTCAATTGCATTGCAGTCTTATGACCGAAGAGCGTCACCTTGCCAGTAAATGGAATAACGGCAAATGCCATAAAGCATGTTGTAGCCGAAATAATCGGAGCGATAATAAAGACGATCTTGTCTGCAGCTGCAGGAATCAGATCCTCTTTGAGTGCCAACTTCACACCGTCGGCCAAGGCTTGTAGCAAGCCAAATTTTCCGACGCGGTTAGGTCCAAGACGCATCTGCATTCTGGCAACGATTCGACGCTCACCCCACACTGCCATCAAGGTACAGACCACGCAGAAGACGAAGATCAGCACGCCTTTTACGAGAATGAGCCAGCCTGGATCTTGGCCGATAAGAGTCGTTGTACTCATCGCTTTGCCACCTTTACAGCGCCATTGGTGAATCCAAGTGATGGAATAACTTGTGAGCCTTCAGAGTTACGTGGAACCCAGACCAAATTATCGGCGATCTCTCGGATAGATACCGGAAGTTCGAGAGAACCGCGCTCAGTTGATATCACAACTGAATCCTCCTCGGTAACTCCGAGTTTGGCGGCGGTTGCGGCTGAGATATGTGCGCGCGCCTTCTTTGCGGTACCCGCCAAATTAGCTTCGCCTTGTTGTAGTGATCCAAGGTCGAGCAAGAAGCGCCAGGAAACTAATGTGAACTCGTCCGTTGATGCGGGGGCTGCCGCGCGCCTTGTAAAGCTGACCTTGGCGCCATCCCATGCACCGAGTGATTCAATTTCAGCCGCCGCTGCAGTGATTGATGGAAGATTGATTGGCTTGCCAATCTCATCTGCCAAAATCGAGAGGATGCGTACATCACTTCGTAGGTCGGCATCGTCAACGCCTTTATCGAATCGACGTGCTACACCGCGCCAATCGAGATATGAACCCGATTTTTCAACGACGGCGGCAACCGGAAGCACAACATCCGCTATCGCGGTGACAGAACTATGTGAAATCTCGAGCGAGACGACAAAGGTATTGAGCATTTGATTGAGAGCGTCCGCTGAGATATCCATTGGATCTACTCCACCGAGCAGGATCGCATCGAGGGATTCGTCGCCAAGAGCTTCCAAGATCTCTGATGTTGAACGACCTAGTTGTGATGGAAGATCGCTCACTCCCCATGCACTTTGTACATCGACTCGTGCAGATGTATCTGCAACAGGACGATTTCCTGGAAGTAGATTTCCAAGAGCGCCTGCTGCGAGAGCTCCTCGCTCACCGGCGCGACGTGGAATCCACGCCAACTTAGCGCCAGTTGATTGCGCGATCTCATATGCCGCAGAGAGGGTGCCTGCGGTTTCTGCAGCGCGCTCACCAATCAGAACAACGCTCTGTGCTGTAAGGCCAGAGAGTTCAGAAAGATTCTTAATCAACTTTGCGTTGAGCTTCTTGCTACCGCGACTTGAAAGTGGAGCGTTCGACGTAACAGCGAGTCCACGCTTGCGAACATGGCGATAGATGCGCAAGAAGACGATGGGAGATTCTTCTTCGGGTTCAAAATCAACCAACACAACCTGGTCGGCCTTATCGATATCGGCATATGTTGTCTTGAGATCGGTAACAACCGCAGCCAGGAAGTCACGCTCTTCATCTGAGTGTGGACGAGCACGGAAATCGATGTCATTGGTGCCGAGTGCTACGCGGGCAAATTTGGAGTAGCCGTAGGCATCTTCATGAGTAAGGCGGCCACCAGCTAGAACTCCAACGCGCTTTCCCTTTAAGCCTGCAGCAGCTGCTGCAATTGCCTCAGGCCATGAAGCCTCGTGGAGTTCGCCATCTGCACCACGAACGAGTGGATGCTTGACGCGCTCACGCGAGGTCAAATACTTAAAAGCCCAGCGACCCTTGTCGCAGTTCCACTCTTGATTTACCTCTGGGTCATCTCCGGCGAGGCGACGCAGCGTCTTGTCGCGACGAATATCTGTGCGTAGATCACAACCAGATGCGCAGTGCTCACACGCTGAATTAACGGAGACCAGGTCAAAGGGGCGAGCGCGGAAGCGATAGGAGGTGCCGGTCAGGGCGCCGACTGGGCAGATCTGCACTGTGTTGCCAGAGTAATAAGACTCAAATGGATCGTTCTCGTAGATACCGACTTGTTGCAGCGCTCCACGTTCGTTCAAGGTAATGAATGGATCACCGGCGATCTCGTTAGAGAAACGGGTGCAGCGGGCACAAAGCACGCAACGCTCACGATCGAGCAGTACTTGTGAAGAGATATGAATCGGCTTCTCGAATGTGCGCTTGGTTCCTTCAAATCGAGACTCGGGACGTCCTGCCGACATCGCCTGATTCTGTAGTGGGCACTCACCACCCTTGTCGCATACAGGGCAGTCAAGAGGGTGATTAATAAGAAGGAACTCCATAATTCCTTCTTGAGCCTTAGCGGCAACAGGTGAGGTCAACTGAGTCTTTACAACCATTCCATTTTCAACTGGCATGGTGCAGGAAGCTTGTGGCTTGGGGAATGCACGACCATTGATCTCGACATCCACCAAACATTGGCGGCAAGCGCCAGCTGGAGAGAGCAGGGGATGATCGCAGAATCGAGGGATCTCCACTCCGAGTTGCTCGGCAGCGCGAATGATGAGAGTTCCCTTTGGAACAGTAACTTCTACTCCATCAATAACCGCGGTAACGGTCTCAACCGCTGCTACAGCTTGCTCGGGCGTCATTTAAGCACCTGCCGTTTCAAAGAGCGTCGAAGCAATTGGATCAAATGGGCATCCGCCGAGATTGAGGTGTTGGATGTATTCATCGCGGAAATATTTGAGTGAGGAGATGATCGGAGCGACTGCTCCATCAGCGAGCGCGCAGAATGAACGTCCTGCAATGTTGTCGCATAGGTCGAGCAACTTGGTCAGATCTGCCTCAGTTCCCTTGCCGGCTTCCAGATCTTTCATGATCTGAACCAACCACCAGGTACCTTCACGACACGGTGTGCACTTGCCACAGGATTCGTGCTTGTAGAACTCCACCCAACGGAGCACGGCACGTACTACACAGGTCGTCTCATCAAAAATTTGTAGAGCTTTAGTTCCAAGCATGGAACCAGCCGCAGATACTCCTTCGTAATCGAGAGGAACATCAAGATGTTCTGCAGTAAACATTGGGGTAGATGATCCACCAGGAGTCCAGAACTTAAGTTGGTGACCGGCGCGAACTCCGCCAGCGAGTTCCAAGAGCTCTCGCAATGTAATTCCTAAAGGCGCTTCAAACTGTCCTGGACGATCCACATGGCCTGAGAGCGAATACAAGGTATATCCCTTGCTCTTCTCGGTACCCATTGCCTGGAACCACTCGACGCCATTACTGATAATTGATGGAACAGATGCAATCGACTCCACATTGTTCACAACAGTTGGCATGGCATAGAGACCAGCAATAGCAGGAAATGGTGGACGCAAACGTGGTTGACCACGGAAACCTTCGAGTGAGTCAAGCAGAGCCGTCTCTTCACCGCAGATATACGCACCCGCACCGGCATGCAAGGTCAGCTCTAAATCGAATCCGCTTCCCAAAATATTCTTTCCAAGCAGGCCAGCTGCATAGGCATCTTCGATCGCCTTCTGAACTCTGCGATAGACATGCACTACCTCGCCGCGAAGATAGATGAAGGAGTGATTAGCGCGGATTGCATAAGAACCAATGATGATGCCCTCGATAAGTGAGTGAGGATTTGCCATCAATAGCGGCATATCTTTACAAGTGCCTGGCTCTGATTCATCGGCGTTAACAACGAGGTAATGAGCCTTGTTATCTCCTTGTGGAATAAAGCTCCATTTATTTCCTGTTGGAAATCCGGCGCCACCTCGACCGCGTAGGCCAGACTCTTTAACGAGGGCAATGATCTCGTCAGGAGTTGATTTAAGAGCCTTAGCAAGTGCTTCATAACCACCATGGCGCTTGTAACCAGCGATGGTGAAGGAATCTGCCTCATCCCAGTGGGCGGAAAGTACTGGAGTTAATGTGCTCATTTGCTGCCCTGCGACTTTGCGATGTTAAGTCCAAGTAGTGATGCTTCCCCTGCTTGCACACCTTCGTCGGCCAATCCATCGGAGATTCCGGCAAGGACTGCGGAATTCTCTTTCCAGGTACGCAACTTATTAGGTCCACGTGTTGGTGCAGGTGGATTTCCGTTGCGAGCTCCATCTACCAAATCTTTAACCGAGGCTGGAGTCTGGTTGTCATAGAACTCCCAATTCACCATCACGACAGGTGCATAGTCACAGGCGGCGTTGCACTCGATGCGCTCCAATGAAATCTTTCCATCAGCGGTTCTCTGATCTTTCTTTATTCCTAGATGATCGCAGACCGAGTCGTAGATTGCGTCTCCGCCCATGATGGCGCAGAGAGTGTTTGTGCAAATTCCAACGTGGTACTCGCCAACTGGCTCGCTCTTGTACTGAGTATAAAAAGTCGAGACCGCGGTGACTTCGGCGGTAGCAAGATTTAATTTCTCGGCGATAGTTTCAATTCCACGAGCTGTTACATAGCCATCGATTGATTGCACGTAGTGCAACAGCGGCATGATTGCCGAACGGCTTTTAGGGTAGCGCGCAATGATGGAATCCATCATGGCGAGTTCATCTGTTGTAAAGGACATTAGCGGTCAACCCCACCCATCACTGGATCTATTGAAGCAACTGCTGCAACGACATCGGCGATCATGCTGCCTTCGCACATTGCAGATAAAGATTGCAGATTGTTAAAGGAAGGTTCGCGGAAGTGAACGCGATAAGGGTGGGTGCCACCATCCGAGATGAGGTGGACTCCGGTCTCACCGCGAGGAGACTCAACTGTTGAGTAGACCTGACCAGCAGGAACTCTGAATCCTTCTGTTGAAATCTTGAAATGATGGATAAGCGCCTCCATGGATTGACCCATGATGTGAGCGATATGTTCTTGGGAGTTACCCATGCCATCGGCGCCGACTTTGAGATCGGCAGGTGAGCCGAGCTTCTTATCTTCAATAACTACAGGAGCACCTTCAAGCTTCTCAAGCTTGTCGCAGCACTGCTCGATGATCCGAAGTGATTGCTCCAACTCTTGCATTTTGATCATGAAGCGACCGTATGTGTCACAGCCATCATTTGTGATGACATCAAAATCGTAGTTCTCGTAACCGCAATAAGGCTCGGACTTACGAAGATCCCATGGCAATCCAGTCGCGCGGAGGATAGGACCTGTGATTCCCAATGTAATGCAACCTGGAAGATCAAGGTAACCGACACCGACTGTGCGCTTCATCCAGATTGTGTTACCGATCAGGATCTTGGCATTGTCTTTAAAGTTGTGACGCAACTCTTTTACGGTTTCACGGATCTTGGTAATGCCACCAGCAGGAATATCTTGCGAGACGCCACCTGGACGTACATAAGCCATGTTCATGCGAAGTCCGGAGACCATCTCCATGATGTCCAAAACTTTTTCACGCTCACGGAATGCAAAGAGCATCGGAGTAAGCGCGCCAAGTTCAAGTGCGCCGGTACCTAAAGCAACCATGTGAGATGAGATGCGCGTGAACTCCATCATTAGAACGCGAATAACGCTGGCGCGTTCTGGAATCTGGTCAGTAACACCCAGAAGCTTTTCAACGCCGAGGCAATATGCGGTCTCATTGAAGATCGGAGCCAAATAATCCATGCGAGTTACAAATGTGACTCCCTGAGTCCACGTGCGGTACTCGGCATTCTTCTCAATGCCGGTGTGCAGATATCCAATACCAGCGCGAGCTTCTGTGACGGTTTCGCCTTCAAGTTCGAGAATCAGACGCAGTACGCCATGCGTTGATGGGTGTTGTGGACCCATGTTTACAACAACGCGCTCCTCTTTCGTAGCACCAATTTCTGTGACGAGAGAGTCCCAGTCGTTTCCTGTTACAGAATAAACGCGACCCTCAGTCGTCTCACGCGAAGATGCGTATGGATCTTGTGTTGTCATCGATAAGACCTGCGCTCTGATGGTGGTGGGACAGTGGCACCCTTGTACTCAACTGGAATTCCGCCGAGTGGGTAATCCTTACGTTGCGGATGACCGATCCAATCATCGGGCATCAAAATACGTGTAAGTCCAGGATGGCCATCGAAGACCACGCCGAACATGTCAAAGGTCTCGCGCTCGTGCCAGTTGTTACCGGCCCAAATTTCTACCAGCGATGGAACATGCGGATGCGAATCCGGCACACTCACTTCAAGACGAATGCGACGATTAAAGGTAAGCGATAAGAGTGGGTAAACACAGTGTAATTCGCGGTCTTTATCGTTTGGATAGTGAGCGCCATTTACGCCCATGCACATCTCAAATCGAAGCGCAGGATTATCACGTAGAACTTGTGCGACGTGAGCCAGGCGATCTGCTTTTACATGAAGCGTGAGTTCGCCACGATCAACAACGACGCGTTCAATATCTTCACTGAATTGTGGATAGGCACGCTCGAGTTCATCTGCGATCTCATCAAAATATCCACCATACGGACGGGGAGTTGAGTCAACGCTATGAGATGTGCGAACTAAGCCGCCAAAACCGGAGGTATCTCCTGTGCCCTTTACGCCGAATGCGCCGCGATCTTCACTCATTGCTTCAGTAGCCCTTGAATTTGGAAGGTTGGCTTTGATGCGAGCGCAGCAGCTTCCACTTCACGAATAATCTCTTCGCGGTTAACACCGAGCTTGCTATTGCTGATCTGTTCGTGCAATTTAAGAATGGCATCCATCAACATCTCAGGGCGAGGTGGACAACCCGGTAGATAAATATCAACGGGAACGATGTGATCTACACCTTGCACGATGGCGTAATTGTTAAACATTCCACCAGATGAGGCGCATGCGCCCATCGAGAGCACCCACTTCGGTCCAGGCATTTGATCGTAAATTTGGCGAACAACAGGAGCCATCTTCTGCGATACGCGACCCGCAACAATCATTAAATCTGCTTGACGTGGCGAAGGTCTAAAAACTTCCATTCCAAAACGAGCTAGGTCATAACGACCGCCACCTGCCGCCATCATCTCAATGGCGCAGCATGCCAATCCAAATGTAACCGGCCAGAGCGAACTCTTGCGCATATATCCAGCCAAACCTTCAACTGTTGATAGCGCTATTCCCGCTGGTAACTGTTCTTCCAGACCCATGGTTAATCCCATTCCAATCCGCCGCGTCGCCACACATATGCATATGCAACAAAGACTGTAAGTATGAAGATCACCATTTCAACGAGACCAAAGAGTCCAAGTTGATTAAATGAGACCGCCCATGGATATAAGAAGACAATTTCGATATCGAAGACGATAAAGAGCATTGCGGTGAGAAAGTACTTAACTGGGAAGCGACCGCCACCTGCAGCAACGGGAGAGGGCTGAATTCCGCACTCATATGCCTGAGCTTTAGAGCGATTTGCGCGTTTTGGACCGGTAATGGCCGCCGTTGCGACTGAGAAGGCGGCGAATCCGAAGCCAATTCCGCCAATGGCCAGAATCGGGACGTAAGGATTCATGCTGTGAGCATACGACGGGTAAGGCCGTAAGAATAGGAGCTGTGGCGACAGTCACACCAGCAGAGATAATGGGTAAACATTCTTTAGCTGAGGAGCTCTGCGACCTTAGAACCCAAGGTAAATGGGTCAATTGGATGGGAGGTGACGGCATCGGCACCTGACCATTTGGCGAGCCAGCTATCTTGAGCCCGTTGGATGATGACCATTATCGGCGGGCAATCAACGAGTTCATCTTTTAGGCCATGGGCTAGGCCCATACCCCCCTCTGGGACCGCTTCGCCATCGAGAATAAAGAGGTCAGCCTTCTTCTTATCGCCTAGGTACTTGCGGAGGGCATCGGCGGTAGCAAATTCGACCACCTTATGTTCCCGATCTTCACCGGGGAGCTTCTTGCCCAAGGCAGCGCTCACCGCGGCTCGAACGGTCTGATCATCGGAGTAGACCACGATTACGCGTGGCAGCGTTGACCCTTGTAGAGCTGGGTCACCATAAACGGGAGCGGCGTCGACTGAACCGTAAACACTTACTTCCATATTTAAGAGTCTAGTACCAGAGGAGCTGATATTGAAGGCACCTTGTGTAACCACTTTGTTATCTGGCCTAGTATCTCGACTATTTTCAGCGGTCGATTGCTAGCGAGTCGATCGCGCTCTTGAAATCAGCAAGTGAAGAGGTCTGCTTGTCGCGTATCTTTGCGAGGTCATCCCAGAGTCGAACTCTCACTGCGTCCTCTGCACCTTCTCGCGATATGAAGTCAATCACTTCTTCTTGATTTAGTGGACCGCCCTGCATATAGAGCGTCTGGACGCTGGCGTGCGAGAGTTTAGAAAGATAATCATGGTTTGTTGTCACCAAATATCGCTTCGCAGCAACATGCAACCTCACGGGTTCGCTAACTGTGGCAGGGAAGCGAGCTTCAATCCATTGTGCCCCGACAACATCATGATGCATATCAATTCCAGAATCTTGAGCCCCCGGAGCATCATCTACAAGGAGATGACCGATGTCGTGAAGGAGTGAGGCGACTACTAAATAATCTGGAGCNCCTGCCTCTCGCGCTAAATCACCGCATTGCAACATGTGCTCAACAAGTTTTACATCTTCACCTAAATACTCTTCGGCGATTCCAGTGGTAAAGATAGTTTCAATCTCTTGGTAAACCTTGCTCATCCGACTCTCCTTCGACTCTTCTTCAACCATAGGAATCTATTTCGGTCACTCTCCGTGCCAGCCATAGCTTCAAGAGAAAATCTCTCTCCTCGTCTCTGCCAATCATTAGCGGCGAGAATACGTGAGAGACCGGCAAGATTTACTGGACTCTCCAGGTTGGAGATCGATTCCTCTAAAACGATGGGACTCTGGTGATCAAAGTTTGTTGTGGCGATAACAACATGTTTCTCATCCTCAAAGAACTCGACGAGTCGACCTTGTTGTGGCCAATCAATGAGAGAGCTTGTCATGATGTGCCAGAAACCAAAACCCTCATGATCTCCTACAAAGCGAATCTCGTTCTCGTGGTTGTGACCTGCGAGCCAGGCAATGATTCGATCATGTTTAAGCAGTTCCTGAGTTAACTCCTCTACACACACCCGACGATCCATATTGAGCGGGGTGTAGTCGTTGTAGAGAGTGTGCAGCGGATGGTGCGAGAGCAATACAAAATACTGTGGAACTACATCGCTCAAAACTCGCTTTAACCAGAGAAATTGTGACTCATCGAGCGANCCCTGCCNCCCGCCGTGAACATTGACTGTATCTAACGAGATGAGGCGAACTCCCCCAATATCTTGGTACCAGTACTTAGTGCCATGAAGTGCATTCTCTTCAGTTAATCCATGTCCACCGTGGCCGCAGCTCAAGTGAATCTTGGCCCAATCGCTCGCTTTGTTAGTGCGTCGCCTTGGGTCTGCCGTAATCGGACGAGTGCTTGCTCCGGCGAGTGGTGGGTATGCGGTTGGGCCAACCTCACTCCACTTGGATACAAAATCTTGGAGATCAAGTTCTGGCGACAATTCTGTAATTTTTTGATCGCCTACAGCGAGTGCGAGAAGAGATTGATCGCTTGGCACCGTTCCCTGCAAAAGAGCATCATGATTTCCATGTGTTGCAACCCAACGATGTTTAGTTCCAGTCGCAACAAAGGGCTTGCGAACCGCGCTCGTAAGTCCAGAGACCTCCGGAAATCCGTAGAGCGCACGCGGGTAATCAATCTCGCACCCTTGCGGAGTTCCCTCTGGATTCCAATATGAGCGATCATAATTCTCGGGATTTGTTTGAGCTACACCCTCCCATTGCGAATGATCACCAGAGTCCGGTGTTAACTCACCACCATCAAGCAGAGTGAGATACCAATCAAGTTCATTGGCTTGAGCATTATCTGTCACATCGCCAGTGAGAACCACGGTATCAATCTCGCGAGTAGAAAAAAGCCCCGTGTTAATCAGGTTTGTCGTTTGGATCATCGCTTCCAGAGTTTGAGTGGTTAATATTTCTTGGGCGCGATAGGCACCTACGAGACCGATATGTTCGCTGATCGGATTATGTGGGTCAGAGAATCGATCTACACCCTCTGCGCGCGCCGGAGATTGCGCATCACAAATGTGAAGATCGCTCAGATGAATGAGTGACAGGATCGGTGAGAAACCTTCTCCTATAACTTCTCCGCGGTGTTCTTCACCTTCTACAACTTCTAAATTGCGCCAACCCTTTTCATTGGGAACTCCCCGAACGATCTTCTGCCAAGAGGAGAAAGGCTCAGACATGTTCAATCATCACGGCGTCTGAGTTAATAGAGAGCCGGACAAAGTCGCCGGTATCTATCTTCTTAGCCTCTTTGCTGGTGATTTCTGCGTAAATCAGATCAGGCGTCCCGACATCGATCCCGAGTCGGGTAACTGGGCCTAGGAATGACTTGGTAATTACCGTTGCGCCTTCATCTGCCTTCTGGACCTCAAACTCCTCTGGGCGAATCAAAGCGCGAACTTCATCACCCTTCTTGACTGCAGGAGAGTGATCCGAGATTTCCAAACTCTGGCTGAGCACCAGTACCGAAGACTTGGATTCCGTAACGGCGGGAATGTAGTTGGTGAGTCCAACGAAGCCGGCCACAAACGGTGTGCGGGGCTTGTTGTAGAGCTTTCCTGGCTCATCAATCTGCTCGAGCACTCCCTTATTCATCACTCCAACGCGATCTGAGATCGCCATCGCCTCTTCTTGATCGTGGGTCACAAAGAGGGTGGAGATGCCGATTGTGCTTTGAATCCGGCGAATCTCTTCACGGAGTTGAGCTCGAACCTGTGCATCGAGGGCTGAGAGCGGCTCATCTAACAGCAATACAGATGGTTCAATCGCAAGAGCTCTGGCAAGGGCTACTCGTTGCTGTTGGCCACCTGATAGTTGGGTTGGACGGCGATCAGCTTGAGTGCTTAAGCCAACTAGATCAAGCAACTCACGAGCACGAGATTCACGCTTGTGCGAATCAACTCCTCGCACCCGCAATCCATAAGCCACGTTCTCAATCGCTGTCATATTTGGGAACAATGAATATGCCTGGAAGACCATTCCAATATTTCGCTTATTGGCTGGAACCTGCGACATATCTTTGCCATCGATCTCAACGATGCCTTCATGCTCCTTATCGATACCTGCCAAAATGCGTAGCGCCGTTGTCTTGCCGCAGCCCGAAGGTCCGAGCAAGGTAACGAGCTCACCTGGCTTGATCGTTAATGAGAAATCATCGAGCGCTTTAACGGTGCCGAAGGTGCGCTTCACATTACGGAATTCAACGGTGCTTCCATGTAGATCCATTATGCAACCCTCTTTCTCTGTGCAAATAAACTCTTAATGCGCGGTATGAATGCAATAACAATGAGGAAGATCCAAGCGCCACCCAGTGTGGTAACTGAGATTGCGATCGAGCCATAGATGTTCTGTTGAGATACGTTGGTCGCCCACGTTGGGAAAGTGTGGAAGTGCAGTAGCACTGCCAAGGTGTACTCCCCGAGAGAAAGTGCAAAGGTGATGAAGAGCGCACCGGTCGTGGAAGATCGAATCGCAGGAATGATCACCATTGTGAGCGTCTTAAACCAGTCAGCGCCCAAACTCTGTGAGGCTTCAACCAAGGTGCTCAGAGCCACAGATTGCAACCCAATATCCAGCGTGCGATAGACATATGGCATCGCAACAACGACATAGAAGAAGCAGAGCTCATATGAAGTCGATTGCAGACTCTTTGGCATAGCTACTTGTGCACCGATAGCCAAGGAAACTACTGGGATAACAATGGGGAGCAGACATAGGATCTCAACAAGCCTGCGATACCTGCGGCCACCTAGGTGGACATAGACCACGGTAGGAACCATCAGGACCAAGACAATCAATATTGTGATTGCTGCGATACGAAGTGATGTCAGCAGCGCAGGTGAGAAGCCAAGTTGATGCACGATCCATGAATAATTCGCAAAGGTGTGCCCCTTATCCCCGTAACCACGCAATGAATATTCGGCAGCAGCTATAAGCGGAGCAATAAAGAAGAAGGCGGCGAAGGCGATGATCACCTTGTCAAAGGCGGTGAACTTTCTCTTCATCGTTTTCTCGTTACGCGCAGAAGAAGCAGGTAAGCAGCGATAACAAAGAGCGAGACGATAACCATTCCCATTGCCATGGCATCGCCTTGATTCTCTTGTCCGGCGATCACATTTCCATTAACCAAGTTGCCGATGAAGAGAGGTACAAGAGGAATTGATCCATTCGACATGGCCGCTGCGGTCGCAAAGGCAGAGAAGGCGCTAGCGAAGAGCAAGAGACAAGCAGATAAGAATGAAGGGAGTAGTACTGGAATCAGCACATGGCGAAAATATTGAAACTTCGTACCGCCAAGAGATTCGTTTGCCTCAATCCACTCGACGCGTAGATTTTCAAGAGCTGGGGTAAAGATGATCACCATCAAAGGAATTTGAAAAAAGCAATAGACCAGCAAGATGCCCCAGAAGTTGTAGAGATCGAATGATCCTCCGTACAAGTCCCAGTGAAAGACGTGAAGCAATAATTTGGTAATCAAACCCTCTTGACCGAAGGCGGCAATAAACATAAAGGCGAGCGGTACTCCGCCAGTATTGGCGAGCACTCCTGCAGCGGAACTTGTAATGGTGCGAACTACTCCGGTGGTCTTTACAACCGACCAGCAGATAAGCGCACCGGCAATTCCAGAAACGATCATGGAGTAAAAGGCGAGTTTGAATGAACCAGTGAAGGCGTCTCGATAGTTACCCGAGAAGAGGTTGCCATATAAAGAGAGAGTCAGGTGGTGCTTATTGTCATGAATCGAGGCAGAGATGATTGATGCGATTGGGTAGAGCAAGAAATAGCCCAAGAAGAGAAAGAGCGGGAGCAGACCAAGAAGGCTCTTATCAAATTTGAATTTAGGTGTGGAACGAGACGTACCTCTCCCACCCCTTGTAGGGATGGGAGAGGTTAGTTCGTCAGCTATGACCATTGGTTAGTGAGTGGTCAGTTACTTAGAGTGTTGGCCAGAGCTTTGATAGCAAAGCTGTTGCTGTTGTCTGTTGTGCAACGGTTGGTTGTTGCAGAGTCAACTTATCAGCAGCTGGATTTGGCTGGAAGATTGTTGATGGTGATGGAACCAACAACTTCTTTGCCTTCATTGCTGCGATGTTGATTGGGACAGCTCCGCCGAGTTGGAAGATGTTCTGTCCACCCATGAGGGAGTTGAACAACTTTCCGCCATCAAGAGTTCCAGCAGCAACGTTTGCTGCCTCGTCTCCAGCAAGATCCTTTGCAAGGTGACCCTTGTTCTCAGACATCAAGAACTCAACCCAGAGACGTGCTGCAGCTGGGTGTGGAGCTGTTGCGTTAACTCCGAAGATGTAAGGAGTTCCTTGGACAGCTGCATCTGAAGGCTTGACGTAATCGATTGTCTTACCGATTTGCGCTCCGAGTTGTTCAGTTCCAAGAGCGTTGAATGAGTAGTCCAACCAGACCTTTGGGTTGCCAGTTGCAATGTGGGTTGAATCTGCAGTTGCGCCAGAGAGGTTTCCGCTCTTCTTGAGGCCATGGTAGAAATCAAAACCCTTTTGAACGTTGTCGAAAGTTCCACCATTAGCAACGGTCGCTGCCATGACTGAGATAAGAGCCTCTTGTGCACCTGTTGGGTCTCCAGCGATACCGACGACCTTCTTGAATGCAGGATTTGTGAGGTCCTTGATCTTTGTTGGGTGAACCTTGAGCTTGGCGTCATAACCAATAACGATCTGTCCTGAATAGTTACCGAACCAGTATCCGGAAGGATCCTTCCAAGTTGAAGGAATGTCATTCCAAGTAACAACCTTGTATGGAGCGAACAAGCTTCCGCCTGTTGTGCTTCCAGTCATAGCTTGTTGGATATGTGAAGCTCCGATATCGACGACATCTGGTTGGCTCGCTGCAGGGGCAGTCTGGATCGACTTGATCTCATATGCAGATCCGCCATCTGGATTGTCATCGTTAATGTGAATTCCGAAAGCTGCTTGGTATGCATCAATCGCATCGCCGTAGTCAGCCCAGTTACGAAGAACTGTTGTGATGTTCAATGAACCTTCTGCTTGGGCAGCCTTAACAAGTGCACTCATTCCGCCACAAGAAGCGACGTCAGTGCAAGTGGCCCAGTTGGTTGTATCCGCAGTAGCACTTTGTGCTGAGACTGCTGGGAGAAGTGCAACAGCGATTGCTGCAACTGCTCCAAAAACGAATTGCTTACGCATTAGTCCCCCTTAAGGATTTGTAGCCCTAGCAAACTTCCTCTTGTTAACTAGAAAGGGTTCTTTAGAGGTTTAATGGATGTACGAAAAGTAAATAATTGGCTACGACTATTTGAGTAGGTTCAAGAGAGTTAACACGGTGGTAGAGACCTCTGTCGCTCCGGATGCTTTCAACTCTGCTTCAGTGTGCGCTCCACTGGTCACGCCAAGAATGACCGCAGCTCCTGCGCTCACTCCCGCTTTCATATCTGACTCAGTGTCTCCAGCAACAGCGATATCTTCCGGATGAAGATCAACCCCGTGTTCGCGGTTGTAAATCTCTAAAGTCTTAAAGATCATGTCAGGGGCTGGTCGACCCTCCGCAACCTCTGACGCCGCAACGGAGACATCGATCAGTTCTTCCCAACCTAAGCTGAAGATAATCGGGTCGAGAATCTCGCGCGGAAATCCCGTGGTAATTCCGATTCCAATTCCTCTTTTGCGCAACTCTCTAAAGAAATCACTGACGCCATCGAACTCTTTTAATTCACCTTCCGCGACCAGATCGGTGTACGAGGTTACAAAGCGTTCATGTGCTGCAAAAGCTTCATCCACATCCCCTTTGCACAGGTGTGTGAATACATCAATCTTGCGCTGACCCATTGTGGCTTCCACATAAGTGGTCATCTCCGCTAACTCTTCCGCACTGGGATTGGTTGGCTCCATCGCAATCTGAAAAGCTTTTACAACTAATCCATCATCCTGAGCAGTTGTTCCTGCAACGTCGAGTACTGCAAGCTTTATTGTGGCCATGAGTTGATGGTCTCCTCTGCAATAGCGGGTGAAATTGTGTTGCCGCGACCGCCGCCACCAGTAACAACTACTGCCCCAGGTGCCAGTTCGCGACGGTAATAAAGATCGCCGTTGGTCATTTGAGAATAATTTCCCGACCAACGACGCGCGATTGCTGGCGCAGGAGCCCCGAAGATCGCCGAGATAACGCTGCGCAGGTGGTCATATGGTGCTTCCAGAATTTCATGTGTAAATGGCTCTTCGTATTCGTGGGTATCTCCGATGGTGAAGGTGCGATCAAGTCTTGGCACCAACAGCAACTGCATTTTGTAGGCCGCCGCGATCGGCTCCTGAGGAGCGAGAGTGTCGAGTGGAAGATCTTTAAAGGCAGGGTAGTAGCGCATCGAATCTGCATCTGCAATGGAGTGATTGAGCGAAGCGCCGAATGGAACCGTGGCTCCCATCTGCAAATGGACCCTCCGTAAAGGTGCCCCCTCGAGAAACTCTGCCAGAAATCCCTGATGAGCCGATCCTGGACAGATCACCATCAGATCACCGGAGACCTTATTTCCGTTGATATCCGTAACATGGTTTCCGGTCTCATCATGATAGAAATCAACAACTTCAAAATTGGGTTTCCAGGTGTAGAGCGGGCTAGAACTCAAATACTCGCGCAATCCGCTAAATAGCAGGCTCGGTTCGACTGCAGCATCCTGAGCGCATTGCAATGCACCGACAAATTTGCCTTGAAGAACTGGCTCATGCGCCTGTACTTGGTTTCGATCGAGCAACTTAAAGCCTCTCGAGTGGGCATCGGGCATGAGAGCCGCCGCCTTCATCACCTCAAATTCGCTCTCGTTCTGGGCGATTGTCAGGGATTCTTGAGCTCTAAAACCTATCTTCGCCTTACTTCCGATCTCTTCCCACAACTGGCGAGCCCGCAGGGCGATTTCAAGTTCTGGCCCCGCTGCCCGGCCACTTACCCAGACCAGGCCAAAATTTCGAATTGACGCCGATAGTGGCCGAGGATCACGCTCTATCTGAACAACTTCATGTCCCGCCTCTATCGCGAGAACCGCATGCATCGTCCCAATAATTCCGCCGCCAACCACAACCGCTTTCATCCACGAATAAGAACACATCCCCAATGCGTTTGAGAGTCCTCCAGGTTGCGCGAAGGTGAATTTTTGGCTTCGGGGAGGGAGAATGCTCACCGTGGCAACCTTCCAGACAGACCCGAAAATTGATGAAACTGCAAAGACCTCGGTTGCTCAGGCTAGAAACCTGATTCATACCTCAGATACCTTGAGGACCCGGAAAGACTCAGCCAATCGCAAACGTTTCGCCAAATTATTTAAGGACCCTAAGGCGATTGAAGTAACTATTACTTTGACTGATGAAGTGATGCGTATTCACTCCACCAAACATGCAGTTACGATTTTTGCGCGTGCCGCTAAGAAGGCTTCGCTACGCGGTTTTGGATTTTTCAATTCTGTTGGTCTGCATTTTCTGCGCTCGATCTCAAAAGTTTTTCCAAGAATTGTGATTGCTTTGGTACATGGGCGTGTGCGCTCACTCTCCAAAGGCTTGATTCTTCCGTATGAAGTAGATGGATTAACCAAAGTTCTGCGACGTCGCGAGAAGCAAAATATTCGACTCAATATAAATGTGCTTGGCGAAGCGGTACTTGGTCAGCATGAGGCAGATACCAGGTTTAAACAAATTCTTGAAATGATTTCGCGGCCCGATGTGGATTACATATCGGTCAAACTCTCCGCAGTCGTTGCGCAGATGGTGACAATCGATCACGCTGGATCGTTGGCCAAAGTGTGCGAGAGATTGCGCATTCTCTATCGCGCTGCGCAAGAGAATGCGACTTTCATTAATCTCGACATGGAAGAGTACCGCGACCTAGCTCTCACCGTGGATGCATTTAAAAAAGTTCTCTCCGAGTCCGAATTTTCCAGAATGACAGCTGGAATTGTTCTGCAGGCGTACCTTCCAGAATCCCACACCGCATTTCACGACCTGGCAACCTGGGCAAAGGCTCGTCACGCGAGGTCCGGCGGAACGATCAAAATACGCCTGGTTAAAGGCGCTAATTTGGCTATGGAGCGCGCCGAGGCGGAGTTCAATGGTTGGACCCCCGCGCCTTACGCAAGTAAGTCGGATGTCGATGCTAGTTATTCACGCTTGATTGATGCCGCCCTTCGGCCAGAGCATGCAGATGCAGTAAGAATCGGTATTGCCAGCCATAACCTCTTTCATCTGACCTGGGCAATCGAAGTTGCCCGCAAACGCCACGTGCTCAAGCAATTAGATATAGAGATGTTGGAAGGAATGGCGAATGCGGAAGCGCTTGCAGCAACTCAATCCGGTCACCAGGTCTTGCTCTATGCACCCGTCACTCGTTCCGATGACTTTGCTTCGGCGGTCGCCTATTTAGTGCGCCGACTCGATGAAAATACATCTGATGAAAATTACTTAAAGGCGGCTTTCGATATTGGTAAGAACGCTTCGAAATTTGCCGAGCAGAAGGAGCGCTTTGAAAAATCTATTGCAGAGCGCCACACGATCTCGACGCAATCACGCCGTCATCTGATTCACCCTGAAGTCGGTTCTGGTTTCTATAACGAGCCATCGGGCGATCCCACAGAACCAGATTTTATAAACGAAGTCACAGAGAACCTTGCGAAGATTCAACTCGAGCGATCCCTCAAGATTCCTCTCGTCATAGATGGAGTTGAATTCTCTACAGAGAATAAGGGCATCGGATCAGACCCAAGCGCTGATGGAGAACAGTGGTACACGTATTCCGTCATTGATAAAAGCCATGTAGATACCGCAATTAAGGTTGCCGAGAATTCAACATGGGGCAGCAAGAGCGCAAAAGAACGTCGAGCTATTTTGGAACAAGTTGCAACATATATGTCCACGCAACGGGCCAGAAGCATTGCAGTCATGGCACGCGACGCCGGCAAGACGGTCTCTGAAGCTGATCCAGAGGTAAGTGAGGCGATTGATTTCGCCCGCTTCTACGCTTCGACAATTGATGATGAGAAGAGCACACCGATCGGAACTGTTCTCGTCATCCCGCCATGGAACTTCCCTTATGCGATTCCGGCAGGTGGTCTCTTCGCGGCACTTGCAGCAGGAAATCCGGTTCTCTTTAAGCCAGCCCCTGAGACTGTTGCTACAGCGTGGGAGTTAGCGCAGCAATTGTGGGATGCGGGAATTCCATACGATGCTTTGCAATTCCTACCTAGCCTGGACGATGAAAATGGTCAGTACCTTGTCACTCACCCTTCGGTAAAAGCTCTGATACTTACTGGAGCATTCGACACCGCAAATATGTTTGTGCAATGGCGCAACGATCTCAACTTGTTAGCCGAGACGAGCGGAAAGAATGCACTCGTCATCACCGCCTGTACCGATATTGATGCAGCAGTCAAAGATCTAGTTCAGTCGGCCTTCGGTCACGCTGGACAGAAATGTTCAGCTGCAAGCCTTGGAATCATCATCGAAAGTATTTACAAGGATCCAGCCTTTACGCGCCAACTCATCGATGATGTCTCTAGCCTCAAAGTAGGAGCCGGCTATCACTTCAGCACCTCGGTAGGTCCCATCATCCGCCCACCAGATGGCAACCTCTCGCACGCCCTGCATCATTTAGAACCCGGTGAAAGTTGGTTGCTTGAACCTGAGCAGCTCGATCACTCCGGACACCTTTGGCGCCCAGGAATTAAAGTTGGGGTAAAGCCTGGCTCATGGAGCCATCGCAATGAGTGGTTTGGTCCAGTGCTCGCTCTGATGGTTGCACCTAATTTGAAGACCGCAGTGCAATGGCAGAACGCCACCGACTTTGGACTTACAGCAGGTATCCATTCACTCGACCCAGTTGAACTCGATTATTGGATGGAGCATGTTGAAGCCGGCAACCTTTACATCAATCGCGGAATTACCGGCGCGATTGTCAATCGACAACCATTTGGTGGCTGGAAGCGAAGTAGCGTCGGTGCAACTGCTAAAGCTGGTGGCCATCATTACGTGAACTCACTTCGCAATTGGGCTCCCATTCAACATCTTGATCTCGCCAAGCGCAGCGCTACAAAGTGGTGGAGTGAAGTTGGCTCACAAGCTATCGATCACACCGGGCTCAATGTGGAGAAGAATTACCATCGCTATCGCAGACCGCTAGCGCCCATCATTGTGCGCTTCGACTCCGAGACGGCGCGCGATGAGACAGCCTTTGCAAAGTTCATCTCAGACTTAACTGGCGCTGCTGTTGAATTTAGTAGCAGCAAAGAAGAGAGCATCGAGGAATTAGTTGCCAGGGCTAAAGGAAAAGTACGTTGGTTATCCCACGAAACTCCCCCACGTGCTGCGCTACTTGCAAAGGGAATCAGTTTGGATGCCAGACCCATCGCCCAACGCGGTGATATCGAAACACCGCGCTGGTTATTGGAACAGAGCGTATGTATTACCTACCACCGTTATGGAAACACTAACGGTGGCCCCAAGCCTGCCTGCCCTGGTTTAGGTAATTAGCCTTCTTAATTAACCCTTGTAGTTAGCCATCTCGCGCTCAAATGGATCAAGTCCCATTGGACCGATCTTGAGTGCGTAGTTGTGCCAAGCTTTGATATCGAACTTATCGCCTAGACGCTTCTTAGCATCTTCGCGTGCACGGACCCAGACGCGCTCTCCTACCTTGTAAGAGATCGCTTGACCAGGCCAACCCAAGTAACGATCGATCTCTGACTTAGCAAAGTCAGGTGCTAACAAAGCCCGATCAACCATTAGATCAAACGCTGATTGCGCATTCCAGACATTGCCGTCAAAGTCTTCATAACCACAGTGCATTCCGATATCAACGATGATGCGAGCTGCACGCATTGCTTGACCGGAGAGATATCCGAGCTCGTAGGCAGGATCTTCAAAAGCACCTAATTCATCCATGAATCGCTCGGCATAGAGCGCCCAACCTTCGCCGTAACCACTGATCCAAGCCTCGGTCCGCTGGAAGCGAGTCAAGCGATCCTTCTCAATCGTCGCGGTTGCACATTGCAGGTGATGGCCGGGTACCGCTTCGTGATACCAAGTCGATGCAATATGCCAGAAGTTAAAGCGGGTATGACCCAACGTTGGATACCAGGTTGTTCCTGGACGTGATAAATCTTCGCTTGGCGGCATGTAGTAAGGAGCTGCAGCTGATCCTTCAGGAGCGATTCGAGCATCGCAGAACTTAATACGAGGATCGATATCAAAGTAGATACCGTCAAGACGTTCGATCGCTTGTTGCGTGAAATCCTTCAGCGCTTGTAACAAGTTCTCTTCACCATCGATGCGATGATTTTCTGAATCTTCACAGATCTCTGCAACCTCTTTGAGGCTCTTGCCAACCAAACCTAATTTCTCTGCCGCCTTGTACATGCGTGCGTTGATTTGATTGAGATCCTCAACAGCCCAGTCGTATGTTGCGCGCAGATCTAAATCGGCTCCTGTGAAATAACGGGCCCATGGTGCATAACGTTCTGCTCCAACTCCATCAACGTTGAGCGAACGAGGGGCGTGCACATCCTTCATCCAGGCTGACATCGCTAAGCAAGAAGCTTCTGCGTTCTGTGCTGCTAGATGTAATTCTGGGTACTTACCTTCAGGATCGATGGAGCGAGCCATGCCTGCATAGCCACCAGAACCGTGAGTATTAAGTTGATCAGCGACTCCAAGAACCTGGCGACGAGAGGTGCCCAACCCTTGAGCATGCATCTCCTCCAGTGTGGATTTCCATGAATCGAGAGCGGCTCCGACCGCATTCAAGCGTGAGGTGATATTTGAAATAGCCTCATCACCCTCGGTATTCATGAGCGTAAAGATTGATCGAATTCCAGCGACTGGATTGGCGATTGGGCCGTAGGTAATAAAGGCCTCTTTGGAATCAAATAATTTGAGTGATGCTTCAACGCGCTCGATTAAAACTTCTTTTGCGATCCGGTCAATCTCATCGATAGGAACCATTGCCTGAACGCGCGCCAATACCTCGCGGCGATAGTTAGCAGCCTTTGTCTCTGAGGCAACGGAGAAATCATCAAGCAGATGGTCATACCCTGGAATACCAAGAGCCGTGGCATTCATTGGGCTCATGCGGCCAAGGGTGTCGATATATTCATCAGAGATTGCGAAAATTTCAGAACGGTGAGTAGTCATGGAGTCAGCATAATCCACGCTCCAAAATGTGAACATCTCACCTTGGATTTACCTACTATCGGACAATGAGTTCACGCCACGGGGTCCATTCTCGAAATGCTCTCTGGCATCTCTTCTTCCTAATGGGAATTGTCTCGATGGCATGGGTCCCCCGAATCCCCGAAATTAAGCACCAGTTCGGATTGAGCGATGGTGGGTTGGGCTTTGTGCTTCTTGGCAGTACCTGTGGAGCTCTCATCGGGTCACAATTAAGCGGTCGCCTGACTCACACATTCGGGTCTCAACGCATCGCTGCAGTCGGCGCCACATTTATGACTGGTGGCCTCTTTTTCATGGGCGAGGCGCATCAGATTCTGCAATTGTTTTTCGGGCTATTTGTTATGGGTTTTGGTTACGTGATGCTGGATATCACGGTCAATACCCAAGCCGTTGCAGTTGAAAAAATTCTCGACAAGAGGTGGATGTCTACCTTCCATGGAACGTGGAGCGTTGGTTCTTTCGTAGCCACTGTGACAGGCGGATTAGTCGCGCACCTCATTAGTCCGCAAGCAGAGTTAAAAATTGTTGCTGTAATTGCATTTATATTTTTCTTACCGGGCATCTACTTCTTACTTAGCGGAGATGACGACGGACACAAAGGTGATGATGGGAAGTCGGAGGGCAAACTCTCTCTCTTTGATAAGACCTCACTACCGCTCTGGGCGATCGGTTTTGGATTACTTGGATGCTTGCTCCCTGAGGGGGCGACAAGTGACTGGGGTGGCGTACTGCTCCACGATCACATGGGAATTGGAAAGGGTGCTGACGCAATTGCTTTCGCGACCTTTGCACTCGCAATGATCACCAGCAGATTCCTTGGGGATCACTGGCTCTCTAAATACGGACCACGCCGAACTGTAAAGGTCGGTGGATTCTTCGCCGGCATTACTTGGGGAATCTCCATTGCCATTGCAGTTCCACTCTCGGCACATGCCAAGATTCCCGCGGTAATTATTATCTGCATCGGCTTCGCTGCAGCTGGCCTTGGTATCGGTCCAATGGTCCCAGCTTTCATGAATGCAGCTGCGCGGGTTCCAGGTGTTGCTCCCTCAGTAGCGCTGGCCCGGGTAAACATCATTGGACTTGCCGCATTCTTTATTGGGCCAACTCTGACCGGTGGAGTCTCACAACTAACCTCATTGCCAATCGCAATGTATATATCTGTCTTGCTTTTGATCTTCACCGGGTACCAATCCAGGGTGATTAGCGACAATCCATCTCCTATTAATTAGTCGAGACTCTTACTACCAATCTAGAAGTGGCGCCTTTGCTCGAACTGGGGAGATGCGCTCATAGTGCGATCCCTGAACAGGACGCTCATCGAGATCACCCTTATTTGGCCACATGGATAGAGCGCGCTCTGCCTGAGCCGTGATCGTTAACGAGGGGTTTACGCCCAGATTTGCGGTAACACTCGATCCATCAACAATATGCAGGGTCGGGTAATTCCACACCCGGTGATAAGGATCAATCACTCCACTCTCTGGGGAATCTCCGATCACACAACCACCAACAAAGTGCGCGGTAAATGGAGCTCCGATCAGATCACCTAGGTGGCCGCCCGCCGTCCCGCCATGCTTGGCGGCGATTCGCCGTGATACCTCGTTTGCCGCTGGAATATATGTGGCATTTGGATTATCAGAGTCGTTTGTGGAGGTTAATCGCCAACCAAAAATTCCACGCTTCCCACTTAAAGTAAGAGAGGAGTTCACGTTTTGCATCACAAGCGCAATTACCGTTCGCTGGCTCCACTTTCGTACGTTTACAAATCGAATTAGAAGTCCGGGATTGCGCATAAGAGTTTTCCACCATTGGCGGCGGCGATCTTTGGCAACAACTCCATCTGTCATGATGGTTTGAAGTAATCCCATCGCATTACTTCCAGCGCCATAACGGACCGGTTCAATATGAGTGTGTTCATCAGGAAAGAATGATGAAGTAATTGCTGAACCCTGACTGAAATCAATATCTGTCGTTGGCATAACGGCACCTGTTAAAGCCTCGCTATTAGTTCGCGAGAGTTTGCCAAGCGAACTAGAGAGTTTTGGCAAAGTTCCAGAACTCTTCATTGAATGAAGCAGCTTTTGGGTGTTGTAAGTTCCAGCAGCAACAATTACCTCGCCCGCCGTGAAGACGCGCTCCCGAGCAAACCAAGCTCCGCTTCTGCGTGCTGAGATTTTCCAACTGCCATCTTTCAGTTGCTCAATTTTATGAACTGTATGTTCGGGAAATACTTGTGCCCCAATCGACTCGGCCAAGCCCAAATAATTCTTCGGTAACGTATTTTTTGCATTGAACCTGCATCCAGTCATACAACCGCCACATTGGGTACAACCTTTTCGGGGAAGGCCTTTGCCGCCAAAGTAGGGATCTGCGGATTTCACGCCGGGACCTTCTCCAAAGAAAATTCCGAGCGGAGCCATTTTAAAGGTATCACCAACTCCCATCTCGATCGCGGCATCTTTCATCGCTTGATCAGCAGGAGAGAAATATGGATTTTCGACAACGCCTAACATCTTGGATGCTTGTTCATACCAAGGCAAAAGTTCTGCCTTCCAATCGGTGATGTGGCTCCACTGCTCATCTTCAAAATAACTATCGGGTGGGGTGTACAGGGTGTTGGCATAGACAAGTGATCCGCCTCCAACACCAGCCCCCGCTAACACCAGTACATCGGGCAACATATGAATTCGCTGGATTCCGTTTAACCCTAACTTGGGGAAGAAGAGAAACCTATTGAGCCTCCACGAGGTCTTGGGGAAATCCTTCTCCTCAAATCTCCGTCCTGCTTCCAGAACGGCAACTCGGTAGCCCTTCTCTCGCAGTCGCAGAGCACTGACAGATCCTCCGAAGCCGGATCCGATGATGAGAACATCAAAATCGGTAGCGGAAAGGGAAGAGGTCATAGTGAATTGTTGCGTATGAGTATCTAAAAATGGAGCCCCCCGTCAGGATTGAACTGACGACCTTCCGCTTACAAGGCGGATGCTCTACCACTGAGCTAGGGAGGCGGACCGCCGTAGGCGGATCAACTGCGAGGCGTAATTATGACACGTCAAAAAGGCAGAAGCGAACCCGCTCATATCGGGGTAGGTTTCGCAGGTGCGCCTTGGAGTCCTTGATGTCGGTTCTAACACAATCCACCTGCAGGTGGTCGATACCCACCCGGGAGCTCGCCCCAACCCCACTTTTAACTATAAAGAGGAGTTGCGCCTCACAGAGTTCTTAAACAATCAAAATGAGATCACTGAAGAGGGAATCGCTCTGCTGCGCAAATCAATTGGCAATGCGGTCATTCAGGCTCGCACTGTGCAGGTCAAAGAATTTCTTCCATTTGCGACTTCAGCACTGCGCGAAGCCGCAAATGGCGAGAGCATCATCGCCGGAATTAACAAGGAATTTAAAATTGATTTACAAGTACTCGAAGGTGATGAAGAAGCCAAGCTCACCTTCCTTGCAGCACGACGTTGGTTTGGTTGGTCAAGTGGTCGCCTACTTGTAATCGACATTGGTGGAGGATCGCTTGAGATTGCAGTTGGTGTTGATGAATCTCCCGAAGTAGCAACATCGCTTCCGCTCGGTGCATCACGTTTGACTCAAAAATTTCTCAAAGGTAATCCATATTCCCAAAAGGGAATCAATGAGATGCGCGATCACATTGAATCGCAATTAGAAGCTGTCTTGCCTGCACTAGTGAAACACCAAGATTCTGATCGTTCTATTGCAACAAGCAAAACGCTACGCACCTTGGCTCGATTAAGCGGCGATTGGTATGACACCAGCGGTGATCACATCAAATTTGATGTTATTCGAAAGATTGCAACTCGCTTGGCAGATATGACTCACGAAGATCGCACTAAGTTACCTGGCGTCTCGTCCAACCGCGCTAAGCAGATCGTGGCGGGAGCTTTTGTAACAGAAAGTGTGATGCGCAATCTCGATCTCAAAGAACTTGAGATCTGCCCGTGGGCACTGCGCGAAGGCATTGTTTTGAAATATATGGATTGGATGGAGAAGAGCTAGGGATTAAACCTTAGGGGCTTCTATCCGATCAATTTGTAGAACCTCTTTCTTATTATGAAAGAGCACCCAGGCCTCGCCCGGCAATAATTTGTTATCTGGATAATCAAAGTCAATCTTCTTGGTTAACTTCTCCATCATTCGCGGCAAGACCGGATTGTGGCTACACAAAATAATCTGCTTGTTCTTCTTGATTAACTCTTTGGCGTAATCGATCGCCTTCTCTTTGTTCTTCTTGTAGGTGTACTCACTAACGGCATTGGTAATAATCGGGGTTATTTGTAGCGCTTTAGCCATCTGGGCCACCGTATCGAGGCAACGGACCGCATCAGATGTGTGAATCTCATCTAGCCCAAAAACTTGATAGAGCGACAACATTCGCTTTGCTTGCTGTTGTCCCAAGATCTGAAGTGGTCGATCTTCATCCTCACCTTGCCACTCGGTACGCTCCAAAGCCTTGGCATGGCGCAACATGATGAGGGCAGAGGAATCAAATGGCGTTGCACCAAAACGTTCCAAGATATATCGATCGCTATCCCGTGTTGCTTTGAATGCAGCGGACTGTAGGTCGAGCCAGATTATTTGATCGACTTCTTCATTAGGATGAAATGCGCTGTTGTCATCGACAAGTGAGGCGCTCCAATAGGCCACATTCTTTAGCCCATCTGGAACGTAATACTCAACCGAGCCAACGTAAGGTCCTAGTTTGATGCTCAACCCGGTCTCTTCAAGGACCTCGCGATAAGCACATGAGATGAGCGCTTCACCATCTTCTAGCTTTCCTTTTGGGAGCGACCAATCGTCGTATCGCGGGCGATGAACGAGGAGAACCTCGACCTCACCTTCGATATCTCTACGCCATGCAACTCCACCGGCGGCGATGATGCTTGGAGTCATCCTCGAGCTCGATACCAGTCGATCGCAGATGTGTGGAAATCCTTCAATCTCACACCATCGGGACCATTCTTTACCTCGAGCCACTTACCATCAGGCAATAGTTCCCAACGAACAAATTCATCCGAGAGATAACTATCAATGGCACCGATTAAAAATCTCTTGTGATCGCCTTGCGTGATCTGAACCAAGCTCTCTACGCGACGATCCAAATTGCGGTGCATTAAATCGGCGCTACCAATATAGAGCTCATCGCTTCCATCATTAGCGAAATGAAAGATACGCGAGTGCTCAAGAAAGCGACCGACGATTGACCTGGCTCGAATATTGTCAGAGAGACCAGGAACGCCAGCACGGATTGCGCAGATGCCTCGCACAACAAGATCGACTTTAACTCCAGCCTGCGAAGCCTTGTAAAGCGCTTCCACAAACTCTTCATCGAGAATGGAGTTGAGCTTCATGCGGATAAAAGCAGTCTTTCCCGAGCGATGATTTGCAATCTCACGATCGATGCGCTCGAGCAGACCTGTTCGCATGGTGCGCGGAGCAACAAGCAGACGCGAAAAGGCGGTCTGAGGAGCAAAGCCAGAGAGTTGGTTGAAGAGCTTATTTACATCTTCACCCAATACGGGATCTGAAGATAGGAGTCCGAAATCCTCGTACAGGCGCGCGGTTTTTGGGTTGTAGTTACCGGTACCAATATGCGAATAACGCCTAATTCCATTGGCCTCTTGGCGCACCACAAGGGAGAGTTTGGCGTGGGTCTTAAAGCCAATCAGGCCGTAGACCACGTGCACTCCCGCATCTTCAAGTTTTCTGGCCCAGCGCACATTGGCTTGTTCATCAAAGCGTGCACGGATCTCAATCACTGCAAGAACTTGCTTTCCAGCTTCAGCGGCTTCGATCAGCGCCTGCACAATCGGTGAATCACCCGATGTGCGATAGAGGGTCTGCTTGATTGCAAGCACATGTGGATCGGAGGCAGCAGACTCGAGGAAGCGAACCACGCTCGAGGTAAATGACTCATATGGGTGGTGCAACAAAATCTCGCGACGGTGCAACGCATCAAAGAAGCTGTCCGTTGAGTCTGGATCAGTTTCACGCAAATCCGGTGCAACCTGATTTCTGTATGGTGGGAAGCGCAACTCCGGCATATCGATATCAGCGATCTGGTTGAGACCAGTGAGATCAAGTGGTTCCTTATAACGACTTATATCCTCTTCATTGATATTGAGTTCATCCATCAATGTGCGAAGAAGTTCTGGCTGAATATCGCGATCAACTTCCAAACGAACAGGTGGACCAAATTTACGGCGGAGCAACTCTTGCTCCATCGAAGCAAGAAGATCTTCCGACTCTTCCTCTTCCAACTCTAAGTCAGCATTGCGGGTGAGGCGGAAGGTGTAGTGATCCTTAACTTCCATTCCCTGGAAGAGTTCATGGAGGTTCGCGATGATCACTTCTTCGAGCGGAACGAAACGGCGAACACCGGCCTTTCCAGTTTCGACAAAGCGTGGCAGATTTGAAGGTACCTTCACACGAGCAAAGAGATCCTCTTCGCTATCGGGCTTCTTAACGACGACAGCGAGGTTGAGCGAGAGTCCCGAGATATATGGGAATGGGTGCGAAGGATCCACGGCCAGCGGAGTGAGAACTGGGAATATCTTGGTGTGAAAGACCTTGTTAACGGCAAGTTGTTCTGCCAGATCAAGAGAGTCCCATGCAGCTAATTCAATTCCGTGTTTGCCAAGCTCAGACAAGACCACCTCGTGAAAAGTATGTGACTGCCGCTGTAAAAGTTCTTGTGTCTTCTGTGCGATCTCGCTCATCAACTCGATAGGCGTAAACCCAGCGGTATTTTGTTTTGTAACACCTGTCTCAATTTTCCGTTTGAGAGTTGCTACACGGATCATGTAAAAATCGTCAAGGTTGGATGAGAAGATCGCTAGGAAGCGACAGCGTTCAAGGAGCGGGACAGTTGGATCTTCTGCTAACTCAAGAACACGCTCGTTAAAGGCCAACCACGAGAGCTCACGATCAATGAGTCGTCCACGAGGATCCTCGCTGATTCGGTGAGACATGTTGATAGTTTGCCGTATTTAAGTGAACAAAAGGTTACTAGAGGGTTGCCGAGGCGCGGTTAGCCGCGATCTGGTGCAGAACGATCGCTGTGGCAACGCTGGCGTTGAGGGATTCAACATCAGATTGCATCGGAATCGAGAGGATGAGGTCGCAGGTCTCGCGAACCAAGCGTGATAGACCCTTACCCTCGCTGCCGACGATTACATAAACAGACTCAAGTGAGAGTGAGAATTTGGGAAGTGATTCATCGCCTTCAGCATCTAGCCCGACCACAAAGAATCCAGCCTTCTTGGCATCTTCGAGTGAACGAACCAGATTGGTGACCTGCGAGATAGGGAGTCGTGCCGCTGCGCCTGCGCTTGATTTCCAAGCAGATCCCGTCATCGCCGCCGTGCGACGCTCTGGAATGACAACTCCATCTGCGCCAAAGGCAGCTGCGCTTCGGACAATTGCACCAAGATTATGAGGATCTGTGACCCCATCAAGACCGATAAGTAGCCCCGGCTTCTTCGACTTCTTGAGTAACTCTTCAAAGTTGGCATATTGGAATGGCTTGATCACCAAGGCGATGCCTTGGTGCATGGTGGTTCCGGTCAATCCATCAAGGACCCCGCGAGAGACCTCTTTGATGAGTAGGTTCTGATTCTTGGCAAGGCGCATCGCCTCTTGCATACGCTCATCGATCTCAGCGCGCTCGGCGACCAAGAGCTCCTTAGCAGGGACTTTTGCGCGTAGAGCTTCGACCACCGGGTTACGGCCGGCAACGGCATCCGAGGATGGCTTGGTCTCGCGCCGACCCTCTGGTCTACGAGTCTGTTCTCGCTTTGGTGCCGCTGCGCTTTCGCGCCTCTTCTTACCTGGACGCATTAGCTGATACTCCATCTGGTGCCTTGGGGGGTATCTTCGATAACCACACCTAGCGCCGCTATTTGATCACGGATTGCATCTGCTGCTGCAAAGTCTTTTCTGGCACGCGCCGCTGCACGTTGCTCCAGTGCCAGTGAAACGAGTCCATCGAGCACCTGCTCGTTGGCGCTTCCATCAGTGGCAAAAATTTCATCAAAGGGATCGCAACCTAATATCGAGAGTGCTCCGCGAATCTCTGCTGCAGCGTTCTGCACTGCAACCCGATCATCGGCGGCAAGCGCAGTATTTCCTGTTCTTAAAATCTCTGCGATTACCGCCAGCGCAGTAGGAACCGCAAGATCTTCATTCATCGCCTCGGTAAATGCAGCCGAAATAACTCCATCTGGAACTTCACCGAGAATATCGGTGGCGCGTTTTAAGAAACCTTCGATGCGACGAAAATTGACCGCCGCCTCTTCTAATGCGTCAAAGGAAAATTCCAACATAGAGCGGTAGTGCGCGCTGCCAAGATACCAACGCAATTCGATACCGCGCACTCGCTTCAAAATCTCGTGCACTTGCAAAGAGTTGCCCAATGATTTAGACATCTTCTCACCAGATGCAGTGACCCAGGCGTTATGCATCCAAATATTTGCAAATCCCCATCCCGCAGATTGCGATTGCGCAATCTCATTTTCGTGATGCGGGAAAATTAGATCGAGTCCGCCACCATGAATATCAAATGACTCACCGAGATAAGCATGCGCCATCGCAGAGCATTCCAAATGCCATCCAGGTCGGCCGGCACCCCACGGAGTAGGCCATGATGGATCTCCAGGTTTAGCCGCTTTCCAGAGTGCAAAGTCCCGCGGATCTTTCTTATATGTTAAATCTGCATCTTCTGCTGATTGCAGATCATCTAGCTTCTGACGAGATAAAGTTAAATAAGAGCTGAGGTGGCGCACATCAAGATAGACATCGCCATTGCCTGGTGCATAAGCACTTCCATTAGCAATCAAGGTCTCCATGAGCTCAATCATCTGCGTGATGTGGCCCGTTGCGCGTGGTTCATATGTGGGCGGAAGAACATTAAGAGCTCGGTAAGCCTCGGTAAATGCCCGCTCATACTTTTGGGCAACTGCCCACCACGGAATCTCTTCGTGAACCGCCTTGTGCAAAATCTTGTCATCGATATCCGTGACGTTACGAATGAAGGTAACGTCGTACCCGCTGGCTGTTAACCAGCGGCGCAAAATATCGAAGTTAACTCCGCTGCGAACGTGGCCGATATGAGGTGGAGCTTGAACGGTGGCACCACAGAGATAGATTCCAACCTTGCCCTCGTGCAATGGTTTGAAATCAGCGACTTCACGAGTCGCCGTGTTGTAAAGCTTTAGGTGCGCTGACATTTGGAAATTCTACCGTGCGCGATACGAGAGCAGAGCAGTGGCGATTGCCGATATCCCGCGGCCCTCACCAGTAAAGCCCAGACCATCAGTCGTCGTCGCGCTTACAGAAACCGATACTCCACCAAGCGCCTTCGAGAGCGCCGCAATGGCCTCGGCGCGACGGGGACCTATCTTGGGTCGATTACCAACTATCTGCACCGCCACATTGTTAATACTGAATCCGGCGGCCTGCACTCGCTCAAGCGCCTCTGCAAGAAGCTGCGAACCGCTTGCACCAGAATATTTAGGATCACCTGTTCCAAAGTTGGAGCCCAGATCACCTAACCCGGAGGCGCTAAATAGAGCATCACAAATTGCATGGGCAGCTACATCACCATCGGAGTGACCATCTACGCCGATCTCATTGGGCCATAACAATCCTGCGAGCCACATAACTCTGGAAGGGTCCGCGGAGAATGCGTGTGCATCAGTTCCAATTCCAACGCGAATCTGATTGCTGGATTCTGAAATTAAATACTTGTGAGCAATCTCTAAATCGCTCATCGTTGTAATTTTGAGTGCACGATCCTCGCCGAGTATGACTTTTACATCAACGCCTCGATCTTCGACGAGACCAGCATCATCTGTTACATCATCTGCTGAACTGTGCGCCTTGATGAGTACCTTGCGCGCAAAACCTTGTGGTGTCTGAATTGCCCGTAACTTGGAACGTGTTGGAGTTTTGGTGACATAGTTGTCGGTATCGACTCTCTTGATTGTGTCAACAACTGGCAATCCAGGAATCACGGCCTTCTCGCCGGCGCGAAGTGAATCTATAACTCGAAGCGCGAGGTCGGTGCTCGCCAAGGCGCGCGCTGCATCATGCACCAAGATGAATTCATTACCTTTGTCGACGTAAGCCAACGCTTTTTTAACGCTCAGGGTTCGAGTCAGTCCACCAGTAACAACAGTGACCTCACTGCCGAGGAGTTGCTGAAATTGCTCTTCGTACCCAGCTGGGGCAGCGACAATGATCTGACTCGCGACAGGAGCCATTTGTGCGACAGCATGTTCAATCAGAGTTTTGCCCGCGAGTTGAACTAGCGCCTTTGGAATCTTGGCGCCGAGCCGCTCTCCACTGCCGCCGGCAGGAATTATGACGGCAACTAAATCAGTCACTGGGCTAGCTTTAGGAAGCTAGAACCTCATCAAGGATGACGCCAGCCTTCTCTTCATCGGTACGCTCTGCGAGCGCCAACTCTGAGATAAGAATCTGCTTAGCCTTAGCCAACATACGCTTCTCGCCTGCAGAAAGTCCACGATCGAGATCGCGGCGATAGAGATCGCGAACGACTTCAGCAACCTTGATGACATCGCCTGAGGCCAACTTTTCGACATTTGCCTTGTAACGACGAGACCAGTTTGTTGGCTCCTCGGTATATGGCTGGCGCAGGACATTGAAGACTCTGTCTAGTCCGGCTGAGTCGACCACGTCGCGCACGCCGACCAGATCTACATTCTCTGCTGGCACGCGGACGGTCAGATCACCCTGAGCAACCTTCAAAACTAGGTAGATCTTCTCTTCGCCTTTAATGGTCCGGGTCTCAATCGCTTCAATGAGAGCCGCTCCGTGATGGGGATAAACAACGGTTTCGCCGACCTTAAATGACATTAATTTGGCTCCTTGGGAATAGAGGCCAATCATACCAGCGACTTGCGTCACAAAAAAATGGGCCCTCCTGCCCTGTATTCTGCAGCCATGATGAAGAAGTTTGCAGGCCTTGCCACGGTTCTTGTTTGCGTTCTCGCCCTTACAGGATGCGGGGCATCGGGAGCACAGGCACCAACCCGCCACATCAAGCAGGTAACAGATGGCGTTGAGGGTCAATCAGGCTCGGTATATATCCGCGACTTCCTACTAGTAGCTCAGCCTGATGGCAGCGCAGCAATCGTAGGTACCTTCATCAATGAAGAGGCAACAACCGATTCACTCACTGGAATCAGCGTGAGCGGAATTAGCGCAACCCTCTCATCACCTTCATTTAATCTCGTTCAAAATACCCCAGTGATCTTCGCTGGCGACTCCGCAAATGCAACAGGAAGTGTTCCTGGACTCAACGCGGTGCCAGGCAATCGTGTCAATGTGGTTCTCTCGTTTTCGAATAGCCCATCAGTAACTTTGAGCGCATTGGTTCGCGCAAAGAGTGATTACTTTGCAAACGTTGGTGGAACGCCAGCACCATCGGCTTCACCAACAGCTACAAAGTAAGCCAATAACTAATACGAATTAACCCTCGAACTTGTAACCAAGTCCGCGCACGGTCTGAATAAAGACAGGGTTTCCTGGATCCTCTTCAATCTTGGCGCGCAAACGCTTGATATGTACATCGAGCGTCTTTGTATCGCCGAAGTAATCACTTCCCCAAACCCGGTCGATTAGCTGGGAGCGTGTTAATACTCTTCCGCTATTTCGTACGAGAAACTCCAAGAGTTCAAACTCCTTAAGAGGAAGTGCTTGTGGGGTTCCGTTTACCGTAACGAGATGGCGCTCCACATCAATGCGAACTGGACCGGCGGTCAAAAGTCCGTCGGTGGAAATATCTTCATCTCCGCGACGACGTAGCACCGCGCGAATGCGCGCTACTAGTTCGCGAGTTGAATATGGCTTTGTCACATAATCATCTGCGCCAAGTTCTAGACCAACAACTTTATCAACCTCAGTATCTTTTGCGGTCAGCATAATTACTGGAACATTAGAACGTGTGCGAATCTGGCGACAGACTTCGGTTCCTGGAAGACCAGGCAACATGAGATCCAACAGAATGAGATCTGCTCCGTGACGATCAAATTCGGCAATTGCACCAGTGCCAGTATCGGCAACAGATACATCAAATCCTTCGCGCCCTAAGAGATAGGCGAGTGCATCTGAAAATGATGCTTCGTCTTCTACTACGAGGATTTTTGTCATTACTCGGCCTCCACGGCTGTTAGGTGAGGTGTGATTGGAAAACGGATTGTGAAAGTGCTTCCCGCATTTTCAACGCTCCACACTGAGACATCGCCACCATGATTGGTTGCAACGTGTTTAACTATAGAAAGACCTAAACCTGTTCCACCTGTCGCGCGAGATCTAGCAGGATCGACGCGATAGAAACGTTCAAAGATTCGCTCCAGATCTTTCTCTGGAATTCCAATTCCTTGATCTGTCACTGAAACTTCAGCAAGTCCATCATTAACGCGAAGCGCAATCGCTACACGCGTTCCTTCAGGGCTGTAGTTGATCGCGTTCTCGATGAGATTCGAAATTGCCATCAGAACCTGGCTTGGATCACCCTTAATTCTTGCCTGATCCTGCTCGCTATAAATCAACTCAATATTCCGCGCGTTAGCATTGAGTTCAGATTGATCAATAGCATTAAGTACTACTTCGTTGAGATCGATTACCTTGGCGTTCTTTAATGGGTCATCGTCTTGTAAACGAGAGAGATTGATGATCTCTTGAACCAGATCGCTCAATCGCTTGGACTCCGCCTGCATTCTGGTCGCAAAGCGAACGATTGCATCGGGATCATCGGCAGCTCCTAGAACCGCCTCAGAGAGAATTGAGAGCGCACCGATGGGAGTCTTAAGTTCGTGTGAAATATTGGCAACAAAATCCCGGCGGATCGAATCCAATCGCCGCATCTCACTATCATCAAATATAAGAACGCAGATCAAACCTTCTTCATCAAGAGGAATCACTCGTACCAGCAGATCGTGGGTTCCAGTTCCGAGTGGACCGCGCGGTAACTCCATGGTCGCTTCCTGGATATTGCCACTTCGGCGAACCGCGCGAATTAAATGTTGTAATGAATCATTGCTGACGCGATTATCTCTCTGGAGCTTGAAATTACTGAGGTTCTCGCTCATGTAAATGATTACATCGCCCTGACCAATGATGATCGCCTCGGCATCGACATGTGAAAGGAGCTTGGCCATGGCAGGGGAGATTTCGTGTGGATCGAGGTACTCCACCACCTCACTCTTACGCTTTAGCCAACTCACTCCCTAATCGTAGGAGTCTTATGGGGGTCTGCTCCCCCAAGAGGGGGGTTATGCGGAAATCAGCCCCAAATTTTAAGATTCCGTTTAGGACAAGTTCACATATAGTCCTGTGCCCATCACCCCATCGGGGTACCCTTCACCAATGCGCGATGTATTCCACGAGGAGCTCGAGTCCATTACGGCCGATCACCTCAAAATGACAGCCCTGGTCCGTGACGCGATTGATTCCGCCACCAAAGCTCTTCTCAACGGAGATCTCCAATTGGCCGAAAAGGTTATTGCTGATGACCTCGCGGTAGATTCAATTCAACACAACCTGGATGAACGAACCATCAACATCATGGCTCGTCAACAACCAGTTGCCTCAGATTTACGTCAGCTAGTGAGTTCGTTGCGCATCAGCGCCGATCTCGAGCGCATGGGCGATCTTGCACACCACATCGCAAAACTAGCTCGGATGCGATATCCGAACAAAGCGGTACCAACCGAGTTGATCGAAGTTGTGACGGAGATGGGTTCTGCTGCCTATCGCATCGTTGAGAAAATGGCGGTAGTTCTTGAATTCCGCGACACAAACCGCGCCCTCGAAATCGATAAAGATGATGATGAGATGGATATCTTGCAGCGCAGATTAATCAGCACCATCTTGGGACCAGAGTGGAGCAACTCGGTCGAGTCCGCAGTAGATATGGCCTTTGCAAGTCGCTACTTTGAGCGCTTCTCAGATCACGCAGTCTCTATCGCGCAGCGCGTGTACTACACCGAGACCGGCGAGTTCGCACCTAAGGGTTAAGTCCTACTTCTTTCCCTGGTTCGCAACTGCAGTAATTGCTTCCGCTGCGGCAGCTGGATCTAGATACTCTCCGCCGATCTTCACTGGAGTGAAATCATCGTTGAGCTCGTAGAGCAGTGGGATTCCAGTTGGAATGTTGAGCGCAGCGATATCAGCATCCGAAATTCCATCCAAATGTTTCACAAGTGCGCGCAACGAGTTTCCATGTGCGGTCACGAGGACGGTCTTGTGAGCGGTCAGATCTGGAATGATCGCGTCAAACCAGTATGGCAACATGCGATCAACCACATCTTTGAGGCACTCTGACTTTGGAAGAGCTGACCCTAGATCTGCATAACGCAGATCGTGTGCCTGGCTAAATTCATCATTATCTTCGATTGGTGGAGGTGGAACATCAAAGGAGCGACGCCAGAGCATGAACTGCTCTTCACCATAGGCGGCCAAGGTTTGAGCCTTATCTTTGCCTTGAAGAGCGCCGTAGTGGCGTTCATTCAAGCGCCATGAGCGATGGACTGGAATCCATGCTCGATCACACTCATCGAGTGCGATTTGTGAGGTGTTGATGGCTCGGCGCAACAACGAGGTGTGCACGATATTGGGGAGCAGGCCACGCTCCTTGAGGAGTTCACCACCGCGCTTAGCTTCAGCCTGGCCCTTCTCGGAGAGGCGAACATCAACCCAACCAGTGAAGAGATTCTTAGCATTCCACTCTGATTCACCGTGACGTAGCAAGATTAATTGTGTGCTCATTGCACCAGTTTAATAGATATTTCCTCGCCTCGAGACAGCACCCAGTCGTATACATCCAATGTTCGCCTTGCCGTTGATTCCCATCCAAAGTTGGCTGCATGTCCAATTGCCCCAAATGAGAGTGAGACGCGACGAGCAGGATCGGCTAATAGCCGCGAGATGACTGCAGACCAGGCTTTTGGATCATGACCATCAACAAGTGAGCCAGAGATTCCATCTGCAACTGCTGTGCGTAGCCCGCCAACAGCAGTCGCGACAACCGGAGTGCCACAGGCTTGCGCCTCAAGAGCAACTAAACCAAAGCTCTCGGAATAACTTGGAACACAGACAAGATCCGATGCGCGATACCAATCGGGAAGTTCATCCCGTGGAACTGGTGGCATAAAGTGAATGACATCATCAACGCCAAGAAATTGCGCTAAAGCTTTTAGACGCTCTGGCTCGGCCTCGCCAGCACCAGATGCGCCACCCATAATGACAAGCGCTAACTTGGCGCGAAAGAGCGGGGTGTGAGTCAACATCTCCGCTACAGCGCGCACCAAAACTTCAGGTCCTTTATGCGGTTGTACTCGACCTACAAAGGTAATCATCTGTGCATCTGGTGCAATATTTAATTTGGCTCTCGCCGCAGCTTTTCCTGCTCCCACGGTGAAACGTTGTAGATCTACTCCAGGAGCAACGACAAAGACATTGTCGGGACAGGCGTAATACAGTGAAACCAGACTTGCGGCTTCTGCATCGGTATTAGCGATCAGCGCAGCCGCGTTCTTCACTATCTGTTCTTCGCCAATGGCGCGGATTGCTGGTTCTGGTTGTTCACCCTCAGCCATATTCAAATTCTTAACACGTGCCATGGTGTGCATAGTGTGAACGAGTGGAATTGAGGTTCGCTCCGACAACATCCAACCCAATTGGCCACTTATCCAATAATGCGAATGCAAAATCTTGTAATAATTTTTCGGTAATGAGTTGAAGATCTCCATTACCCCATGAGTGAGCGCACCTATTTGAGAAGGTAGCTCCTCTTTAGTTAGCCCTTTAAATGGACCGGCCTCCACATGGCGGACTGTTACGCCAGGAGCAATTTCTACAACTTTAGGTAGATAAGGATCTGTAGAGCGAGTATAAATATCTACATCTACACCAGCGGCCGCCATCTTGATGGCGCTCTCTACAACATAAATATTCATTCCGCCGGCATCGCCCATGCCAGCTTGATCTAACGGAGAGGTATGCACCATTAGTGTTGCGATACGACCTCTCATTAGAAAAGTCTATAACTGGTGTAGCGCAGGCGATACTCGAATTTCGCCGGTGACTCGACCTCCGCCTTTGACTGGGACGGTTTCAATATCTGCATCGATATTCCATGCGGAAAGTACTGCTTTTACGATTGCAGGAAAGGCTCGATCGCTTCCATCGCCTACCTTGAACACACATGCCCGACCATCTTCCAGTGACATTAGTTCAACTGCTTCGGCTCCATCTTTCATGAAGAGCCCTGGGACTTGTTGCATAAGCGTTGTCGTTAAACGTCCAACCCCTGCAACCATTTCAGGATGTGCCATGCATGCACTAATAACTTCTTGGTAGACCGGGTCACTCGAAACTCGCATGGTGTGAGCCCCGCGCGCAAAATTTCTCGTGCTAATCAAGAAAAGCGGAGCACCGCATCCATCTACGGTTGTAGAAAGTACTGACCCACCAATCAGAGTTTGAATCTCCTGGCGAATCGCGACTTGTAGCGGATGTTCTGGATCTAAATATGTAGATGTATTCCAACCATTAACAACACAGGTGGCAAGCATTCCTGCGTGCTTACCGCTACAACCTTGCGCTAAACGTGAAGGTGGGTTAGTTCCCCAAGCAGCTTTTTCGGCTCGCCCTAATGGGTAATCAATTGTGTTTTGTAGATCGGCAACGGTAAGACCTGCACCCGCAAGAATCGATTCAACAACCTGAAAGTGGTTGGGAGCACCCGAGTGACTCGCGCAGACCATTGCGAGTTCCTGCGGACTTACTTTAAGTCCATTGCGAACCATCGCAGCAGCCTGGAAGGACTTAATCGATGAGCGCGGATACATCGGAGCATCTACATCGCCTACTGCAGCGCGAACCGAACCATCGCTATTAATGAGCACCAGGTGGCCACTGTGAACGGATTCAACTACCCCAGCGCGAACTACCCCCGCGAGCGGAGCTCCAGCAAAATTAGGCATTGACTACTCTGACTGCCGCTCGAGAGATGACCACATATAAGACTGCAACTCGTGTCCATCCATCTCGACATCATGTGCGTAGAAGAGTTGGCCTTCGACTAGACCATACAAGCGTGAAGCGGATTGAACTGCCTTGCCGGATGGCGATGAGTAACCTTGATCCAGCGCGAGTTGAATCTTGGGACCATCGTAAATTCCTACCCAACCTTCGCCTCTACCGGTGTTGTAAGCAAGTACAACTTCCAAAACTTTATTAGGCATGGCATGCCAGAAACCAACTTCATTATCGAATGGTTCGATGATGTTGGAGTCATCATCGATCAACCAAGTTCTGGAGTAGTAGTTAAGAAAGTTGCGTCCGTCGTGATTGAAGGTCACCTCTTGAGCAAATTGAAATGGTTCAATTCCTGGATACTCGCCGCGACCCTTACCGCGCCATGTTCCGACCAACCAAGCTAGCGGATAGAGATCTTCGTGGAGACCCTCCGGAATTGTGAATGCCATTTACTCTGCCCTCTCTTGCCGCCATAGGCGAACCGCGCCGCGTACTCCAAAGCCAATAAGAAATAATCCAAAGGCGGCCGCTCCAACAATTAAAGCCAGAGAAGTCACGGTCACCACCTCGCAATCGTAACCGTTACCATTCAATTATGAAGAAGTTGGTGGTCAAAGTACTGACTGGCAGCGATGATCCAGAACGAACAGCCCAAGCATTTACCGTTGCCGCCACCGCCGTTGCAAGTGGCGTAGAGGTCTCATTGTGGCTAACAAGTGAGGCGACCACCTTGGCTCTTCCTGGTCGAGCAGAGGCCTTTGAACTGCCACATTCTGCGCCGCTACATGAACTTCGAGATGCAATTTTGGCTGCTGGATCGATAACGGTCTGCACCCAATGCGCCGCACGTAGAAATATCACCGAGCAAGACCTTATAAGCGGCATAACTATTAAAGGCTCCGCCTCATTCGTTGCGGAGATTATGGATGAGGGCGTTCAGGTACTCGTCTATTAGTTTTAGTTGTCTAGCCCACGCCGCTTAAGTAGCGGTTCGATGGTTGCATCGCGACCTCGGAAATTGCGATACATCTGCATTGAATCAATCGATCCACCACGACTCAAGAGTTGGTTGCGGAAGTGATCGCCATTAGCGCGGGTTAATCTACCATTTTCATTAAACCAATCGACGGTATCTGCATCGAGAATCTCCGACCAGATGTAGCCGTAGTAACCCGCGGAGTATCCGCCGGCAAAGATATGTGAGAAATAGGCTGATCGATAGCGAGTAGGAACCGGAGAGTACGTGAGGCCATAGTCTTCAATCGCCTTACGCTCAAATTCAACAACATCAGTGATCTCATAACCATCTGGAATCTGATGTAGCGCTAGATCCAAAATCGCTGCTTGCAGGTAAGCGGTGGTGGCGTGACCCTGATTGAAAGTGGAAGAATTTTTGATGGCATCGATTGCCGACTGAGGTAGCTTTTCGCCGGTCTGATGGTGCACCGCGAAATTTTCCACAATCTCGGGCCAGAAGATCCACATCTCATTTACTTGTGATGGGAACTCCACAAAATCACGCTCAACGCTAGTGCCTGATGTCCGTGGATATTTCACGTTGGAGAAGAGGCCATGTAGTGCATGACCAAATTCGTGGAACAAGGTCGTCAAGAAATCAAAAGTTAGCAAGGTTGGTTCACCTGCTGGTGGTTTAACAATGTTGAGGTTGTTACAGACCACCGGCAATTGACCAAAGAGAAAGTTCTGATCCACTAAGTTATTCATCCAAGCTCCTCCGCGCTTGGAGTCACGCGTGTAGAAATCGCCAATAAATAAACCTAATTTCGAGCCATCCTCATTGCTTACCTCAAAGGCTCTGGCCTCGGGGTGGTATGTGACGATATCTGGACGCTCTTTAAAGGTAATTCCATAAAGCTTGGTCGCGGCGTAGAAAACCCCGTCCCATAAGGTCTTTTCGAGTTCAAAGTAAGGCTTGAGGGCTGCTGTATCAACGTTGTATTTCTCGGCCCGAACTTGCTCTGAGTAGAGATCCCAGTCCCAACTCTCCAACGCGAAGTTCTCGCCAGTTGCATTAATCGCCTCTTGCAAAATCGCACCTTCGCTCTTGGCATTGGCTACCGCCGAGACAGCAATTTTGCGCAACATGGCATGAACGTTCTCGGGTGACTTAGCGGTTCCGTTTCCGGTGATGTACTCCGCGTGGCTCTTAGCACCAAAGAGTGTTGCTCGACGAGCCCGCAAGGATGTCATCGCTGTGACAATAGATTTGGTGTCGTTCTCGTTTTCGCGGTTGGCGCGAGCTAGCGAAGCTTTCATAATACGTTCACGCAATGAGCGGTTCTTGAGAGAGGCAAGGGCAGGGTTTCCGCTGAAATTAACTGCGGTGATCATCCACTTATCAGCAAGGCCGCGAGTCTCTGCAGCCAACTTCGCCGCCGCAATCTCATTTGAACTGAGTCCATCAAGCTCTGCGAGGGAATCGACGATGATCGCCGAGTCATTGGTATCGGCCAATACTTTTCGAGAAAACTCCGCTTCTAGTTTCGACAACTCCTCATTGATGCCCTTGAGTTCCTCGCGTTGCTCTGGGTTGAGGTGTGCACCTGCGAAATGAAAATCCTTGTAGTACAACTCAAGAAGCCTGGCATCCTCATCAACGAGATTGAGTGAAGCCCGCTCGTTATACAACTTTTCAATACGAGACCAAAGTTGTGGATTGAGTTTGATGGCATCTTGATGTGCAGCGAGCTTGGGTGCGCTCTCTGCCTCAATTACATCAAGGGCATCTGAGGTATCGCTCGATGATTTGTTGAAGAAGACCAAAGCGACACGTAACAGTGTTCGGCCACTCTTCTCTAGCGCGACGATGGTATTTTCGAAGGTGACCTCAGGTTGCGCGATGATGGCATCGACCTCGACCAACTGCTCTTCCATGCCACCGTAAAAGGCTGGCAGATAGTGCTCATCTTTGATGAGAGCGAAGGGAGGCATCTCGTATTCGAGCGTGCTGAGTGCGGCAAATGGATTAGATGGATCAAGGCTCATGGCCTCAATCCTATTCTGCGGGAACCAGTACTTCTTGGGTCGCGCTGACTCCATCAATATCAAGCACCGCATCGACGGGGGTAGTGCGCCTTATAACCGCAAGCGCAATGGGGCCAAGCTCATAATGGCGCGCCATGGAGCCGATAAAGCCCACCTCTTTGCCGTCATAGTAAACCTTCGCGCCATGATCTGGCATGTGAACCATCGAACCATCGAGATGAAGTAGCACCAAACGGCGAGGGGGATGACCCAAATTGAAGACCTTGGCAACCGTCTCTTGTCCGCGATAACAGCCCTTGTTCATATGGACCGCGGTATTCAAGAAACCTAACTCGTTGGGAATCGCTTTGTGATCGGTCTCTAATAATATTCTGGCTCGCCCAGCAGCAATACGCTCAGCTTCCAAAGCCCACATTCCAACCTGCATATGTCCGGCGCTGGTAAATGCCGCGACTACATCAGCAACCTCAGAGCGTGGCACCAAGGCATAAGGTCCACCAATAGCGTCGGCCTCACCTGGCGCGCGCAGAACCGCAAACTCGCTGGTTCGATCTTGGACATCAACATCCAACATGAATCTCATCTTGTTCAGGTAACTAACTAATTCTTCTGCCTTGGCTGACTCTGTATGAAACCAAATGGTCTCACCGTCATCAACGAAGAAAAGTTGTTGTTCGATATGCCCTTGCGCATCGAGCAGTAAGGTTTCACTCCACTTACTAACCGGAAGAGTAAATAACTCCTGAGTCATCATGTCGTTGATCCACTTGATGCGATCCTTGCCAGATACCGTGATTACCGAACGATGTGAAAGGTCAGCCCAAGCCTTGCCGGCTGCGAGCGAACGTTGCTCATGATTAGGTTCACCGAAATGCCAGATAGCACCAGCATCTAAACCAGATTCAACGAGTACTGCGCTCATGTAAAGGTTGCGCTTATCTATTAATTAGTGAGAGCGGCACAAGATGCACAAGTACCATAGATTGCAAAGTGAGTGACATCGGTTCTAAATCCGTAGTCATCAGAGAGTTGCTGTACAAATGGCGCAGCCGCTTCGATAGGTGCATCTCCAACGGTTCCACAAATTCCACAAACTAGATGGAGATGGGTTAACTCCTCAGCGGCATGGTAGGTAGCGCCTCCATGGCCAAGATGGGTGTGTTGTACCAGCCCAACATTCTCAAGAGTTTCGAGATTGCGATAAACAGTCGAGAGATTGATACCTGGATGCGTCAGGTGAATTCGATTCGCAACTTCTTCAGGAGTCGCGTGTCCAAGATCGCGCACCGCCTGCAGTACCAGTTCGCGCTGCGGAGTTAAGCGCAGCCCCTTTTCCCGTAGTTCATTCTGTTCAGCCATGGTCCTAGCCTAAACCTCCTCAGAGAAGGTGAACAAAGCCTCGATGTAGTGCTCTCCGGTAATCCCAAGGTTTTGAGCGTTAGGAGGGGCGGTTTGAGGCTCAATACAGACCCCATCGCTATCTTCCGTATAGACCACCCAGTACGGAGCGTCTGATTCGACCGTTACCCGGGCTGCTCCAGACCAGACCACTGCGGGAATTCCCTTGATATCGGTAAAGCAGTCATCCCATGGCTCTTTGGGCTGTGGCACGAACTCCCCCGTTGGAAGACCATCATCGCCGCGGAGCAACATTCGCCCAGCTGTGAACTCAACTTCTGCCGCATCGCCTCGCTCTAGTTCGCGCGGGAACCATGGATGGAATCCCAGCCAGGCCGGTAGATCGCAACCGTTAGGCGTGTACTCCAGGATCCAACGAACTGCATCGTCAAGGATCTCAATGGTCTGCTCAACTACAGCACCGTTATAAGGAGCAGGCAACTCCAAGCGGGCACGGCCAGTACCCGTCTCTTCCCACGAACTTGTAAAACCATAGCCATGAATTGCATGCGGTGGAGACCAGCTCGTGGGCAAGGTGTGAACGATGCCAGATTCACTCGTGATCAAACCTTCATCGATACGCCCCGCCCAGGGAGCCATTGCATACCAACCCCATGAGAGCGGAGTGCCACGAAATGGAACGGCAAATTGCAGATCACGCCATTGCAGCGATGCAATACGTCCACCTTGATCGAGATCAATAGAGACAGAGATTTCCGCGCCATCAATATGTTGCATTAGTAACCTTCTAGCTCTTTGAGTGTTGGTGGATTGGCGCCTGCACGTGAGCAGGTGATCGCCGCAGCTGCTGCTGCGCGATTGAGAGCATTTTCTAAAGTTGTACCTACTAGATTATCGATTCCGTATTTAACGATCGCTTCAACCAGAATCGCACCAACTGTGTCTCCTGCACCAACGGTATCTACGACTTCAACTTTTACTCCTGGGACAGAGACTTCTCCATCCTCTGTAAAGCCGGCTAGCCCTGATGCGCCTTTTGTGATCACAACTAGCTGAGTCTTTTCATTGATGAAATTTTCTGCAGCGCTCCTAAAGTCCATCTCTGGATAGAGCCACGCTAGATCATCATCACTCATCTTGATAACGGATGAGATTGTTGCCCACTTCTCAACTATCTGTTGGTAACGGGTTCGATCGTTCACAACGGAGCTGCGAATATTAGGATCAAAGACCAGTGGAGCCTTAACCTTCTTGGCCCAATTAAATAGATTGGTCGCACCAGGTTCCACAATTGTTGCCAGTGTTCCCACATGTAGAACGGCAGGTGGGTGAGTTGGATCCGGTAACCACGATTCGTTAAATTCAAAGGTTGCCGTGCCATCAATCAGAAATTCGTAGGAAGCGCTGCCATTCTCATCGAGAGTGACTGTTGCTAAACAGGTGGGATTGTTTGAGGTCAGGGTGTAATCGAGTTTGACTCCATCAGCTAATAGTTCTGCCCGGGCCTGATCGCCATACTTATCGGTTGAAAGCCCATCAATGAAGTATGAGTCAAAACCCAATCGCGCCAGGGCTTTAGCGGTATTAGCAGGTCCCCCGCCAACAATTGCTACGCGCTCACCTCCGCGCGGAATCAAATCGATTAATACCTCACCTGCAACCCAGATAGATTCACTCATTCGTTCTCGCCTACTTGTGCCAAAAATTCTGTGATGACGCGGATACCGAAGAGATGATCTTCCACTTGAGGGAGTCCGCTGATGAGCAAGATTCCCGCCAAACCTTGGCCACTCACATTAAGGGGAAGTCCGCCGCCGTGAATCGCATGGGTCTCCTCAGGTAGTCCATAAGTGGCATACCAATCGATTCCAGCTTCTTCGGCTTTCACACGCTCGAGCATCGTGGAGTGTCCAGTAGCCATCACAACGCGTGCTTTGCGCGCGATCCATGAAGATTGTTCTGGTTTAGCACCAGGCAGGGCGGTATGGAAAACAGTCCACTCCCCGAGACGAACCTCGATCGATATTGCGAGTGATTCGCGTCTAGCAAGTTGCACGGCGATCTCACCGATCGTGACCGCATCTCTTAGATCGCAATGTGGAAGTACGAGCACCCGCTCTTCGAGTTCTAGTTGTTCACTCGTGAAGCCCCCAGTTGTCATGTGCACACTCTAATAGAGAGCCATAAACTTCTCGGTATGACCCATATAACCCTCAATAAGACCGATCTTAAAGTTCACCAACTGTGCCTCGGCGGAAATGTCTTCGGTTGGAGCGCCGATGAAGCCCAATCTTTTGCAGTGCTCAATGCCTATACCGAACATGGTGGCAATTTCATTGACACCGCCGATGTCTACTCAGAGTGGAAGGATGGCAACAAGGGCCACGATAGCGAGACCATCTTAGGTAAGTGGATCAAGCAACGTGGCAATCGCTCCGAGATCGTCATCGCAACAAAGGTGGCAAAGCTTTCGACCAGGCCGGGACTCTCTGCCGCTAACATCAACGCTGCGGTCGAGGATTCATTGCGCGCCCTACAAACAGATTACATCGATCTTTATTACGCCCATGAGGATGATAAGACCGTCCCTCTTCGCGAAACTTTGGCTGCCTTCGATGGTCTAATTAAGTCGGGCAAGGTCCGCTACATCGCTGCCTCGAACTACACCGGCGAACGCTTGGCAGAGGCGCTAGAGATCTCTAAGACTGAGGGCTTTGCCTCTTATGTGGCACTGCAGAACCACTACAACCTGCTTGAGCGCGCAGAGTTTGAAGGCGATGCCGCACCTGTACTTGTAGCAGAAGGCATCTCGGGTATCCCGTACTTCGGACTCGCTCGTGGTTTCTTAACCGGAAAGTACCGCCCAGGTGCAACCATTGACTCAGTTCGAGCTGCTGGGGTCGCCTCCTACCAGAACGATCGAGGCTACAAAGTTGTCTCTCTACTCGACGATATTGCCAAGACCCACGGAACCACAATCTCATCTGTTGCCTTAGGTTGGTTGGCTGCACAACCTGGCATTGCTACTCCGATCGCAAGTGCGCGCACAGTTGAACAACTAGAAGAGATCGTGAACTTCACCAAGCTCAGCGCTGAAGAAGTTGCCGAGCTATCTGATTTAACCAAGTGAATCGGTTCTAATTAAAAAAGACCCTCAGTTATCTGAGGGTCTTTTGCTCTTTTTGACGAAGAGAACTGAACAATAACACTTTCCACAAGTTGCGTAAATTCACATCAAAATAATGGGTTGAAAATAATGCAGACTGAAATCCATAAAATTTTAAGATGCGGCTGTAGCTCAGGGGATAGAGCATCTTTTTGACGAAGAGAAGGTCGTGAGTTCGAATCTCACCAGTCGTATACCTACAAGGAAGGTTCCCGCCTCGTCAGCGGGAACCTTTTCTAACTTGTCGGTGTAACTTGTCGTTCCTAATTACTTCGTTGCTGCTGGGGCTGGAGCCGCTCCTCCGCCCGATCCGCCGCCAAAGCCACCACCAGGAGTGATTCCTAGTTGTGCGAAACAGGTCTGCAATGCGGCCGCGGTCTTTGGATCCTGGAAGTTTGGACGAGCTCCTGCAGCCAAAGTAATTCCTGCCTTGGTCAAACAAGCGGTCAACTTTGGATTAGAGAAGGCACCACCCGCACGACGACCTGTGCCAGTACTTGCGCCTGCAGATGCCACTGGTGCAGGAACCGTCGCAGCGCTACCGCCACCTGTTGTGCCTCCAGAAGTTGCTGATCCACCAGTTGTGGTTCCAGAACCGGTGGTGGAACCTCCGATCGCAGCGCCTCCAGCTGCAGCACCTGCTGCACCAGTATCAGTTAATCGACCAGCATCTCCCGCAGTGAGAGATGAGGCTTGAGTTGGATCATCGAGAGTGAAGGTAACGGTCGAACCTTTCACAGATTTGATAGTTCCAGTGATTCGCGTTCCGCCACCAAAGCCACCAAAGCCACCCGCGGCAGCGCCGGTGCCAGTGCCACCACCTGTGCCGCCACCAAATCCACCGCCTCCAGCAAATGCTGCACGCAGTGATGCAAAGGTAGATGCTCCGGCTGTTGTGGTTGTCTTGGTCGCCTCGTAATGTCCGTACCACGTACCGACCGAGAGTAGCCCTACGATCACAAACAGAAGGCCTAATCCCTTTGTGTATTTATTGGTCCACTGGAAGGTTCCCTTGGCTAGCTCCTCTTTGAGGTTGTCCTCAACTTCGGTTGCAAAGAGATCAAACTTGGGTGCATCAGAAGGCTCTGGATTTGCAGAGTTGATTGGGATTGTTTCATCATTCATAGCGGAGTGCCTCGATTGGTCGTAGTGATGCGGCGCGTGATGCTGGGTAGCCACCGAAGAAGACACCGATCAAGATGCTTACTCCGAAGGCCAAGAAGACAGATGCGGGAACGATGACTGGCTTAGTTCCGGCGATGGTGAAGTGGCTGCCTACAAATCCGGCAATCACCCCAAGGACCCCACCTAAGAGCGACAATATCGTTGCTTCGATTAGGAACTGACTCAAAATTGCACCCTTAGGAGCTCCGATAGCTTTGCGGATACCGATTTCTCGAGTTCGTTCGATGACTGTTACCAACATGATGTTAGTGATTCCGATTCCACCCACCAGAAGAGAGATTGCCGCAACCATGCCGAGCAGCGTTGTGAATGTCTGCGAACTTGTTGATGCGGTAGTAAGAAGCGAAGCCTGATTGAAGACGCTGAAATCAGCGGTCTTACGACCGGTTATTCCATGGCGAGCATCCAAAATTGCCGTTAGCTCAGCTTGGGCTGCGCTGGTGGTGGTCGACTTCGTTGCCTCTACCAAGATATCTGTCAATGGTTGATTTCCGGTGATGGTGTTCTCCATCGTTGTGATCGGGATCAATACCAAACTGTCACCATCCTGGAATCCAGAAGATCCTTTGACGGTGGTCAATCCGATGACGGTAAATTGAATTCCAGAACATCGCATCGTCTGTCCGATCGGATTTTGAGTTCCGAAAAGGGCAGTCGCTGTGGTTTGACCGATTAGGGCGACGCGACGTGCTTGGGTCACATCCTCATTGGTGAAATACGACCCAGATTGAATGGAGGTGTTACTCGCCTCGTAGTAGGCGGGCCAGGTTCCGTAGAAGGTTGAAGGCGTAGTGGTATTTGCTCCAACTACACATGTCCCGTTAGTTGAGGCAATAGGCGCTACTTGTTTGATGTCGGGTGCTTGCGTCTTATCAGTCAAAGCGACGGTATCAAGAATTGTCAGAGGTTTGACGGTACTGGCGCTAGCGCGAGCACGAAAGCCAAATCCCTGTCCACCAGATCGAACTTGCAGCGAGTTGGTTCCCAAACGATCTAGAGAAGCTTGAATCGCCTTGCTAGAGCCGTTACCAACGGCAAGCAGGATGATCACAGATGCGACACCAATTGTGATGCCTAAAACGGTCAACGCCGTCCGCAACCGATTGATAAAGAGTCCGCGGAAAGCGAAACGTAGGATTTCAAATGCACTCATGCGACGCGCTCCTTATTGAGTTCATCGCTGATGATCTTGCCGTCACGCATACGAACGATCCGCTTAGCACGATGTGCAACATCATCTTCGTGGGTGATGACTACAACAGTTCGTCCCGCCGCATTGATCTGGTCAAAGAGGTTCAGTAAGTCCGCGGTCGACTTGGAATCGAGCGCTCCTGTGGGCTCATCGGCTAACAGAAGTGCTGGACGAGTGGCAAGGGCACGAGCCACCGCAACTCTTTGCTGTTGTCCTCCAGATAGCTCCGTTGGCTCATGATTGATGCGGTCTGCCAGACCTACTACATCAAGGGCAACCAGGGCACGTTCACGACGCTCCTTAGGTTTGATTCCTTGATAAGCCATCGGCAACTCGACATTTGCAATAGCGGTGGTGCGCGGAATCAGGTTGAAGGATTGGAAGATGAAACCAATCTTTCTTCCGCGCACGATCGAAAGGTGAATCTCATCCATGGATGAAATCTCGATACCGTCGAGGAAATATTGACCGCTGGTCATTACATCAAGCGCTCCAAGGATGTTCATCAGTGTCGATTTACCCGAGCCCGAAGGACCCATGATCGCGACATATTCGCCAGCCTCAATGGTCAAACTCACCCCATTGAGTGCGAAGATTGATGCATCCCCGACCCCGTAACGCTTAACCGCGTCGCGGACTTCGATAACGGGTTGCTTATCAACCACCGAATCCACCGCCTCCGGTACGTCCACCAGCGAATCCACCGCCACCGAGGCCAGCGCCACCTAGAGTCGATGGAACACCAGTTAACGACGAAGATGTACTTACAACTGATGGAAGTGCAACCGTGTCGCCGACCTTGAGGCCGGAGAGGATCTCATCCGCAGAGTCACCCACGATGCCGACCAAGACTGGGGTTAGGGTTTCAACTTGCTTACCCTTAACCGTAGTAACGATGTTAACGAAACTGCTAGTTCCACGAGTTGTAACAGCTCGCGAGGTTACAGCGATCGCATTAGGTGAATCGGCAACAATTACAGTTGCGGTAGCGGTCATTCCTGGCTTCAAGCCAGCAACTTTGCCGGTCAACTGGAATGTGACGGTGTAAGTGGTCGCACCGCTGGAAGTTGTTGGAAGCAGAGCCACGTTTGAAACCTTAGCCACGCCTGTTGCGTTAGGAAGTGCGGTAAAGGCTATCGATGCATCTTGGCCGACTGCGATCTTGGCAACGTCGGATTCCGAGAATCCAGCAGTCACTTGTAGTCCACCAACGTCAGTCAAGACAATGAAGCCAGTAGCCTCGGTAGACCCATTAGTAGGAGTCGTATTAGGACTAATAGTGGAACCAATCAAGCTATTGGAGATTGATGCCACCTTTCCAGCGACAGGTGTGATAACTGAAGCACCTGCTAAGTTCTTCTGCGCCGTTGCAAGATTTGCTTGGGCGACAGTGACTTGGGCCTGATCTACAGAAATAGTTGTGGCAGAAGTAGAGCTACTATTTTGCAGCTGATACAACTTGAGCGCTGATTGAGCAGAGTCGATAGCTTGTTGAGCGCTTGCGAGAGTCTGATCGTTCTTCTTAACATCAAGCGCTTGAGTAGCCTGCGCATCATCGTATGCCTGTTGGTCAGAGGCAATTGTCTGAGCATCCTTTGCCAGGTTCTGTTGCTGAGTGATAAGTGCATTGTTATAGGCAGATTGTGCGCTGATCACAGCATTATTATCTTGAGTCAGAGTTGTGCAATTTGAGTTAATGGTGTTGATTGATGCACAAAATGCTGGCGTAATTCCGCTTGGCCCGTAAAGTCCCTCATAGTCATTATAAGTAAGTTGTGCATTGGCCAGACTATTTTTAGCGCTATCCACGTTTGATTGATATACGGCAACATTCTGTGAGGCAACACTTTTATCGTAATTCAATTTATTAAGCGCGGTCGTCACATTGGTATTATCGGTGGCCTCCGCGGAATTAATGAGTGTCCGTTGATACGCCAAATTGTCTTGTGCTGTAGTGACAGCGGTTTGATCATTTTGAAGTTGAAGCGCAGTAGTTTGTGCAGATGTATCAGCGCTCGACTGAGCAGTAGACAAATTAGCTTGCGCCTGAATCAAGTTCGCTTGCGCCTGCGCAAGCGCAGACTTCAGAGCTGAGGTATCCATCTGAGCAAGGAGTTCTCCCGCCCTGACAGAATCGCCCACCTTCACATTGAGTTTGGCCAGAGTTCCCGAAGTGGTTGGAGCCACTGCTATATCTGATGGGCTAATGACAGTTCCTGAAGAAGAGACCGTCGTAGAGACATCCTGTCGAGCTACGGTTACTGTCGATAGCGCTGCGGCAGCAGCCTTTGGATGGAGGGATGTGTACCCCCAAAAAGCGACGCCTGCGATGGCGACCACAATTACAAGATTTATTGTCAGAATTCTGAGTCGGGATTTGTTCATACGCTCACCGTAGATAACGAAATTGTGATTAAAAGGTTATCCACCTGTTAATTTGCTGAGAGTTAGTCGGGCAGCTTCCCAATACTCCAGGCGATATCTTCATTCCGAGGAATTACCCAGACCCTGTAATCCGCCAGCTCTGGCTTGCTAAATATCGCCGCGCCATCTTCTCCAGCAACCACCAAGGCAGTCGCCAAAGCATCGGCCAACCCACCATCAGGACCCAAAACGGTGGCGCTGCGAGCACCAATAGCGATCAAGCCGGTATGAGGATCTTTGATGTGAGCACCGATCTCATAGGTTCCAGATGTGGCGATCGCCCCATCAAAAATTTCAAAGACTTTGACTACCTCAAAGCGATTTTCAGGACTGCGAACACCAATTGACCATGGCTTGCCATTTTCAAAGCCACCTGCCAGAGATAAATCCCCCGCAGCATTTACTTGAATATTTTCGGCGCCATGCGCTTTGAGAATCCGTACGCACCCATCGGCGGCCCAACCTTTTACATAACCGGATGGGTCATATCCACCTTTAACCACCCAGGGATCAAATGATCCATCGGTGAGATCTCGTGCAACCAGACAAAGCTGCCAGACCTCTAGCATCTGAGCCGAGGCATCTTCGATCTTCAACTCACCGCGACGTATTTTCGAGACCTGCGAATCAGGCTTATACGTGGAGAACTCTTGGTCGATTACTTTTACATACTCGGTTACCTCTGCCAAACCGGCATTGAGTTCATCGAGTCCAACTTTGGTGGATGCAACCTCTATGAAAAGGATGGTGCCCCAGACATCAATCTCAGCGGTTGTTCTTACTATCTCATTCATTCATTTCCTCACGTTCCGCTTTAGCGCCTCATAAAAATTCTCGTGCGCTCCCACCAGCCTTAAGGTCAAACTTTCTTCCGACTCAACCGTATATGCCAATAGCCATAATTGATTACTAAATCTATATTTGTAAATATAGAAACCATCAAGATCGCCTCTCTTTTGATCTCCCAATTGAGGATTGATCATGATTTCTCTCACTGCGCCGTCGAGCGCTAGTTTTTCGTTGTTGTGAAGCTTTTTAGCGTGGCGATCGAAGGTTGGGGAAGTGAGTACTTTCATTATTCAAATTTGTATTCACCAGTTGGTTCTTCAGATTTCGACTTGAGCAGCTCTCGGACGAGTTCGAAAGAGAGATCTGGATTCTGCTCGGCAGCCCGTGCAATTAAGTAGTAATACTCAATCTGCTTTGGGACAGAACGATGTTCGGCTGCAGCAATTTTCTTTGCATCTTCAACCAGGTGATCCGCTAGCTTTACCGGAGTAGCCATAACTTCCTCATTTCCTCTTTGAGAAGAGTAGCAGAAATTGTTACTTTTAGTTACTTTAGGGAACCTTTGGTTACAACCCGGCTTTTGTTAAAGCCGATTGCAATGAGTCGGCCCAACCTTGAGAGGTATATGAAGCGCCACCTACTCCTTGAATATTTGCAGATTGAGCAGCAAGGGTCTCCTGAATCAAATATGGAATCGCCTGTTGATTGATCTGTTGATCCCGGAATGACTCAGTTGGGTAGGTCAATGCGATTGCATTTGTAATCTTGCCATTAACCACAGTGATTTGAACTTGGACTGGACCATATCGAGTATTACCCGCATCACCTGTGAAGGTACCGCTGACCCCCGCTGCTTTTGGAGTAGTAACTGGAGCTGGCGTGGATGGAGTTGTACCTGAAGTGGTTGTTCCAGTTGAAGAAGTTGTGGTGGTGGTTTTCTTCGTGGATTTCGTAGTTGCTTTCTTAGTTGATTTCTTCGTGGACTTCTTGGTCGTAACGGGGGTTGAAGTAGGTGCCGTGGTAGCGGGCGTTGGAGTTGCTGCCGCGGTCGCAGGAGTCGTGGTGGTAGTCGTTGTTGTGGTAGTGGTGCCACCAGCTAAAGAGGTTGTCCCACCAGAGAGCGAAGTTGTGCCTCCCCCTAGTGAGGTACCGCTGCCAAGAGCTAAACCGGTGGTCGATCCAAATTGGGGTGGAGTAATTGCTAGCACTGCACCAAGACCACCGACCGTTCCGCCGGCGATCAAAAAGAAGCGTTTACTCAACATTATTAACTCCTATGTCCTCTACTCAACCGAGTGAAATTCGAATTCTTCATTGTGGAATCGATCCTTAGGGATACCCACATCGAGCGCAGCTTTGCGCACTGTCTCTACCAACCCAGTAGGACCACAAATATAAACATCGGATTCGCTAAATGCCGGCACTAATCTACGAATATATTTGGCATCCATCGGATGTTCCTTGCGGCTACCTACTAGGTAATGAACTCTCGCTCCACGCCAGTCAGCGATCGCGTCAAGTTCTTTTCGGAAGACCAACTCTTTCTTATCGCCCACGCGATAAAGGACATCAATCTCCTTGGTGGCATCAAACTCTTCAAGAAGCGCACGAAGCGGAGTAATACCTACTCCTCCACCAACAAGAACAATGTGACCACGTGCAGCCTTTGAGGCTACAAATGTTCCGTATGGACCTTCGAAGAAAACACGCGTGCCGGGCTTTAGATCTAGTACTGCACCAGATGCATCGCCCAAGTTTTTAACGGTAACGCGCATAAAGTGCTCGGTTGGTGCCGCAGATAATGAGTAAGGGTGGGAGATCCACCATTGTCCTGCAGAGATAAAGCGCCAGCTAAAGAATTGTCCGCCTTGTGCATTGAGGCGATCCAAATGGCGCCCCCGCATCACAATGGAAACCACGCCGGGCCCCTCAACCACGACCTGGTCCACTCGCAGATTGTGACGCAGTGAGCGCGCAAGTGGTATTACAAACCGCCACAACAGAATTACCGCTGCCGTAGCGATATACAAACCTTCCCAGAAAATTTTGTTCAGTGGATGACCGGTAAACATCGGACCGGTTAACACTTGGTGCATAAACCCTAACGCCACAGCCAAATATGTATAGAGGTGGATGGTCCACCAAGTTTCGTAGCTCATCTTGGCGCGAGCCTTCTTGTAAGAAGTCACACCTGCGATCATCATCAGAGCAAAGGCGATATCGGCTGGAATCATCCATGGGTACTTGAGTGTCATGCGCCAGAGCTCAGAGCCTGTGGAGATGCGATCACCCCCGGCATATCCCAATCCGACAAAGAAGACATGGAACAAAATCAGATACAAAGACCAGGGACCCAATTTGCGATGCCACTTGACCAACTTGTCGTGACCCACTGATTTTTCAATCCATGGGATGCGAGCCACGAAAACTAGCCCCACAAGAGCAAAGTAAGAGCCGGCTAGAGCTGCCAGGCGTGATACTGAGGTAATGCTGGAGTACACCCCAGCCCAGTCGCCCGACGTCATGGTGTCGACCTCTAATGCGAGGCTGAGCCCAAGACCTAGGCCTAGAAATATTGAAGCCCAGTCGGCATTAACGCGATGACCGACCCCTAAATCGCGGCTCCTGCGTTTTGCTGCCATGCCTAAATGTAACCTCATTTCTTTGAGAGAAACCTGAGAGGTCTCAGAGTTTTAGGTGAAAAGTCTTAAATCCTTTAGAAAAGCCAGAAGCCCGGCTCCCCTTGCGGAGAACCGGGCCTCTGTTTAATCAGTTGAGACTGATTAAGTGCTAGAAGTTATTACTTCTTTGGCAACTTTGCAATGGCTGCAGAGATCTTAGCCAATGCTGCGCTGACAGCAGCAACCTTAGCAAGCAAGGTTGTTACTTGTTGTGACAGAGCTGTTACAGCTGCAAGAGCAGCATCAGCCTTGTCGCCTGCATCTTGTGCAGCCTGTGTTGCAGCATCTGCTGAGTCAGCAGCTGCGTTAGCAGCGTCTGTTGCAGCGTTTGCAGCATCGGTAGCCTCGTTAGCAGCATCTGTTGCAGCGTTAGCAGCTGAATCAGCTGAACCACCGAGTGAAGTTGCTGTCGCTGTAATTGCTTCGCCAGCTGACGATACTGAATCAGCACCTGTCAGAGTGAAGTCGCCAGCTACTGCAGGAGCATAAGTGCCCTTGAATGTAGAAGTTCCGTTAACCAAAGTGGTGAATGAGGTTGCAGAGAGAGAAACTCCACCAAGTTGAGTTGAAGAAACAATAGTTCCAGTCAATCCACCTGTAACTGTCTGATCATAAGCAGGGTTACCGCTTGAATCAGTTGCAGTCAAAGTAAGGACGATTGGTGAAAGGGCATTGTATGAAGCAGCATCTGTTGAAAGAACTTCCTTAGCAATTGCTCCACCGATGGTGAAGGTAACTGCTGGGGTAACAATGTCATAAGCAGATGTCACAGGGTTAAGAACAGTTGCTGTAACAGTTGCCTTTGAACCAGAGATTGCACCTGAAGCACCAGCAACTGGGCACTCATAGAGACCAGCTGTAGCAGTTACCAGCACGCAAGTTCCTACGGTGATGATATTGCTTGCTGATGTTGTCAGAACTGGAAGTGAGTTAACGGCATTGCCGTTAGCGTCTGCGACGTTTACGTCAATTGCAGCTGTTGTTGGAACAGTTGTACCTGTCTGTGCTGTACCAGTAAGTGTCTGTTGACCAAGTCCTGCACCAGCTTGTGCTACGAACAAGTTCTGGGTGATGGTTGCCTTAGCAGCGTTACCAGTGAAGGTAACAGTGCGGGTACCAAGAACGGTTGTTCCATCTGTAAATGTGATGGTTGCAACACCAGCTGAACCCGAACCGTAAACAGAGAAGTATGAAACTCCAGCTGTTTCAACTTGGCTAATACCGGTACCGGCCTTAGCGCCACCAGCAGTTGATGTACCTGAGCCGAGGATTCCAGGACCTGAAATAGATGCTGAAACTGTATCGGTGTTCATAGCAGCGGTTGCTGAAGATAGTGTCAATACACCAATAGTTGCAACTGCAGAAGCGGAGACTGCATCAGATGCAGTTACGTTGCTAACACCAGCAGTGATGAACGTCAAACCGGTGAGACCTGAACCAGTTGTACCAGCTTGCTCATTAACGAATGAGTACTGAGTTGAAACTACTGGAGTTGCGCCCCATGTGATTGTCAAAGTAGATGCTCCGGTTGAGCTATTTACAGTGATTGTCTGTGTACCAGCCGTAGCTGAATATGCAGAGATGTTGAGTGTTCCAACAGATGTGTTTCCTACACCAGTGGTGGAAAGGGTGTGGGCAGATGTACCAGGAACTGCTGTTGAGGTATCAGCTTCAAAAGCTGTAAAGCTCGTCGAGGTGATTCCTGTTGTTGCTACATTGTTGCTATTCGCAGCAATTGCAGGAACATTGAGTTGACCAACACCAGTAGATGTTACTGAAGTTGCGTTATTTGTATCACCAGTAAAAGTGATTGTTGTTGAGAGGTAGGTACCGACAGTTGCCGATGCGGTCGCAGCGGTTGTGCCAGTAATTCCTGTGCCAGAAAAGGCAGTTGAAGCAGCAGCATTAGCCGATACAGCAGAAACTCCGCCGATCGCCAAAGCAGCAGCTGCAACAAGCGCTACGCGCTTAAAAGCTGTCTTTGTAGACATTATTTTCCTTTCAGAAAAAGTCGATTGGGAGCATTTCTCCCGCTCGGCTTGGCCTAAAAAGTCCGTCTCATAGGTCATGAGAGCGACTTTCTCGACCACGAGATGAGACGCACGTGCTGACTCATCTCTATTCCCTCGCAATATCCGGATTGCGCGGGAAACCTGTTGTGCGATGCGGATCATTTTGTGACCCCATTCGCGGCGACCTGAATCGCCTCAGCAAGAATTTGAGTCTTGCCGGGATTAAGCACTAAACGTACGGAGATAGAAGTAGGTATCGATGAAACATCGACACCCTGACTTACAGGCAAAAGTATACCTGCGTCCACTGGGGAAACCGTGACGATTGTGCTAGAAACGAGATAGTTACCGTCTGGTAGGCGAGAAATATCTGTGCTGATCGCAGAGGTATTCAGGGCCACCCAGCCACCGTCCATTGAGACCGATGCGGTAGGTGTGTACGTGGTCCCCGAACCATCAACGTTAATGACCTGATTAAGAAGGACATTTACGGCCTTTGGATCGAAGGACATGACAGGCGCAGTCAGGGTGATTCCGTTATCGGTAATCACGGGGGCTGGCTTGCCAATGATGAGTTTGCCGGTATCGCCAGTCAGATCAGTGACCGTGAAGCCGGTTGGGACGCCGTCTGAGCTAAGACCGCTAAAAGTGAGGCCGGCGATCTTTGCATCTACGGTGGGGGTCAAACTATCGAGCTTGGAGAGCGCTGACGCTGCTGCTGACTCGGTAGCTGAAGGAGAAGGTGTTGCAACGGCCGAAGGGCTAGTTGAGGGAGCACTTTGGGTTGCAACGCTAGATGTAGGGCTGACCAGAGTGGTCGCCTTGTGATTAAAGGTATTGAAGCCAAGGAAAGCGGCAACCAGAAGGACCAAGGACATTGCGACCTTAGAGGACTTCTTGGCGAGCTCGGCAGCCTTCTTATATGAGGTAGAGAGTGCATCCAGGGCGGTAGCGCCGGTCTGCTCGTCAATGACCCACTCGGACAAAATACGGACAAATGAGGCACGAGAGCGGGCAACCACGTGGCGAACATTCGCTGGGGTGGTTCCGATAGCGGCTGCGATCTCTTCGGTGGTGCGGCCTTCCATCTCCCACATGACAAGCGCCGTGCGCTGATCGGAGGAGAGGCGAGAAAGGGCTTCGCGGATGATCGAGGCATCTTCTGCAGCTGCCAGGGTTGTATCAAAAGGAATGTGGGCTTCAAGAGCGAGCTCGTCTAGACGCTCCTGGGAGGCGTCGGTGTCGATCGCGACCAAGTTAGGGCGGGAACCAGTGGCACGGATCTGATTAAGGCAAAGGTTATTGACCGTGGTGCGGAGGTAGGCGAGCGCACGATCGCGGCTATCGAGCTCCGGGGCAGCCAAAATGAACTTCAGGAAGGCCTCTTGGACGATTTCAGCGGCGTCAGCATCGGAACGGAGGATTCGGCGAGCCTGCTGGGTCAAAGATGAGCGTTGATCGGCGTAAAGGGCGGAGAGGTCGGCAACTGACCACTCGGATACGGCTTGGACAGGCGCCGCTTCCGTGATCTTCGCTTGCTTGCGAAATGCCATTTTGATTACTCCGTTTGGTTGGTACTTCCGGGGTCAGCGTCCTGGCTCCGTGAAGAAAAGTACCTTCTACTAGTAAAGACACGGAACTATCCGAAATGTTGTGCTCTAAGAGAAAGAATTTTCTAGATACTTGATCTATTCAACTCCGGGTCTAGGGATTACAAGTTAGCGCTACTTACACCCCTGTATCTAGCCCTCCTTGCTGAGAATACGGAGAGACCCTGCCGCGTAGGCCACATTGGCCAGCGTGGCAGGGTCTCTGGGATCCTGAATTGCTGAAGGCTTGTTTTACTTCTTCTTAGCTACCTTCTTGGCAACTTTCTTTGCGACTACCTTCTTTGCAGCAGCCTTCTTAGCCACCTTCTTTACGGTTGCCTTCTTCTTTGCTACTACTTTCTTGGCGGTCTTCTTTACAACTTTCTTGGCAGCCTTCTTGGCTACTGCCTTTTTAGCGGTGGCCTTCTTGGCAACCTTCTTAGCGGCCTTCTTGGCTGTCTTCTTTACAACAGCCTTCTTGGCAGTTGCCTTCTTCTTTGCGGCAGCCTTCTTTGGCTTAGCAACCTTTGCAACTGCAGCAGTTGCAGTGTCTTGTGCGCTCTGGGTATTAGCGATCACGCTATCAATTAATTGATTGAGCTGTGGATCTGTAGGTGTGGTTGATGACATGTGATCTCCTTGAAGAGTCTGGACGGTGGACGGATCGGAGGAACGCTGGAGTTTAAAGAGTTGCGAAAGCTTCATCAAGAACGCTCAACGCATCTGCCAACAATTCGTCGGTGATTACGAGTGGTGGTAGGAATCGGATCACGTTGTTATACGTGCCCGCGGACAGGATGAATACACCGTTTGAGGTGCAGTACTTAAGAACCTTTGTAAGTGCCGCGCTATTTGGTTCGATTGAACCAGGTACTACTAGCTCGATAGCCTGCATAGCGCCACGGCCACGAACTTCACCAATTACTGGATATTTTGCCGCAAGTGCACGCAATCCATCACCCAAAATTTTGCCGATGTGCTGCGCACGCTCGATCAAGCCATCTTCTTCGATGGTGGCGATTGCGCCCAATGCAGCGGCGCAAGCAATTGGATTACCGCCGAATGTTCCACCGAGGCCGGACATATGAACAGAGTCCATAATCTCGGCGCGACCAGTTACACCGGCAAGTGGCAAGCCACCACCGATTCCCTTTGCGGTGACGAGCATGTCGGGAACGACACCCTCTTCTTCGACAGCAAACATGTGGCCGGTACGAGCAAATCCGCTCTGCACCTCATCGGCGATGAAGATAATGCCGTGCTCGCGTGAGTACTCGGCGAGCGCAGGTAAGAAACCCTTAGGTGGAACGATAAATCCGCCCTCACCTTGAATTGGTTCGATCAAGATCGCAGCAACATTATGTGAGCCAATCTCTTTCTCAATCTTGTGTGTGATCATCTCCATTGCATCTGCAGTGATGGTCTCTTTAGGACCGATCCAGCGATAGGCATATGGCATTGGTACGCGATAAATTTCTGGAGCGAATGGACCGAAGCCCTCTTTGTAGGGCATGTTCTTTGCATTGAGTGCCATCGTTAAGTTGGTTCGACCATGATAAGCATGTTCAAAGACAACGATCGCTTGGCGCTTTGTGTAATGACGCGCAATCTTTACTGCGTTCTCAACGGCTTCGGCCCCAGAGTTTGCGAGCATCGACTTCTTCTTGTGTGTGCCTGGAGTCAAACGGTTAAGAGCTTCGCAGACCTCGATGTAGTTGAGGTATGGGTTGACGGTAAAGCAGGTGTGAGTAAATGCCTGAACTTGCTCAATTACATTAGCGACCACGCGCGATGCAGAGTTACCGACGTTGGTTACTCCGATACCAGAACCCAGATCGATGATCTGGTTGCCATCCACATCAAGCAAGATGGCATCGCTAGCGCGTTCAATTGCAACAGGGAATGTAAGACCTAGTCCACCTGAAACAGCTTCAGCCCGGCGCTGGATCAGCGCATTTGAGTTAGGTCCCGGAATAGCCGTGACCACGCGGCGTACTTGCTCGAGGTTTGTAAGTGTTGTCATGGGAAAAGTGTACGACCAGTTTTCTAACGCGCGCCCCTCGGGGTTAGGCTCTGAGAGTGAACTCAAAGAGAACTTCATCAGGCTCTCACTCTGGCGAGCACTCGCACCAACCGCTGCGCGAACTCGCACCTCTCTTGGATTCCTACCTCTCTTACTTTGCAAAGACGATGGTTCCCTTCACCATCCCAGGCCACAAGCAGAAGGCGAACAAACTCGACGCCGGTCTTGGAGTTGTCGTCGATCGTGACACACCTCTCTATGGTGGGCTCGACGAGATCAAACTAACTCATGGAACTCTAAAGAGGGCCGAGCATCTCGCGGCTCATCTATGGGGCGCCGACTACGCCAGATTTTCTACGGGTGGTTCCACGCACGCCAACCAAGCGATCATCTTGGCGCTTGGACAACCTGGCCAAAAGATCGCCGTATCGAGAACCGCGCATCGCTCTGTGTTGAGCGCGTTGGTACTCGCGGATCTTCAACCAATCTGGATGACTCCAGATATTGATGAGGCGACTGGGTTCCCCATGGGAATTGGGTTAGCCGAGGTACAGCGCGCGCTACTTCAGGAGCCGATCGCAATCTTGCTTACCGAACCTGGCTACTTGGGCACCATGTCAGATTTGCGGCCGTTGATCGAAGCGGCACATGCGCAGTCGGTGCCAGTGATTATCGATGCGGCTTGGGGTGGGCATTTTGGATTTGCACCAGGGATTCCGCAACATTGTCTGCAATTAGGTGCCGATGCGTTGATCACGAGTATTCATAAGGCGCTACCTGGTTACAGCGCCTCTGCGCTCCTGTTAGCACAAGGCAAGTACCTCAACTTGGCGCGAGTCGAGCAGAGTTTTGAAACCACTCACACCACCTCACCTGCGGGTGCGCCACTGGCATCCATTGATGCAACACGAGCACTGCTGGCTCAACGCGGTGAAGAGTTACTGACCCGACTACTCGCCAACGTCAACGCATTTAAAGCGCGAGTGCAGTCTCATTTTGATATTCCTATCTTTCTTAGCACCAGCGATTTTCCAGTCGGTCGATTTGATCCAGTCAAGATTGTGTTGCGCGCCAATCAACTCGGAACAAGTGGTGTTTTGATTGAGAACGAACTGATCAAGTTCGGAATCCGGGTTGAGATGGCGGATTTCGACACCATGGTATTTCTGGCAACACTGGCTGATGATGTCGATGACTTTGACTTGTTAGGCGATCGATTGATTCCAATTTTGAAGAGGTTGCAATCGACTCCACGGCAATCCGCGACTGCACTCAGTTGGTCAGTTGTACCGCTGGTGGGAACAAGTATGCGAAGTGCTTACTTTGCTAATACAGAGATGGTCGCTGCCGACAAGGCTGTTGGCCGCATCAGCGCCGATCTGATCGCCCCATATCCACCAGGGGTAGCCGTAGTCGCACCAGGAGAAGTTTTGACGGAACAGATTTTGGAAGGTTTGGCTACCGCAAAGGCGGCAGGAGTGCGGATCGCTTATGCGACCGACTCAACGCTTGCCGCCTACCGCGTTATTTTATAAGGCTCTTATAAAGCTCTACGGTCTCGTGCGCGATCGAATCCCAACTGAACTGATCGATAGCTCGTACTCGTCCTGCCTCGCCATATTTACGCAGAAGATCGCGATCAGACATTAATTCATTGATCTTCTTGGTAAATGCTGCTTCAAACTCTGGTGCATTGCCCGAGTAGTGAATGAGTTCGCCTGTTAGTCCATCTGCAACAACTTCCGGAATTCCGCCAACATCACTTGCAAGCACCGCGGTCTCGCATGCCATCGCCTCTAAGTTCACAATTCCGAGTGGTTCATAAATCGAAGGACATAGGAAGAGATCAGCACTAGAAAGAAGTGCAATGACATCTGCTTGTGGAGCCATCTTGCTAATCCAGATCACGTTGTCGCGCTCGGCCTGTAACTCTTCGATCGCTGCTTGGACTTCTGCACCGATACCCGGTTCATCCGGGCTACCTGCACAGAGCACTAAGCCAAATTGTGGATCGACATCTTTCCAAGCTTTAAGGAGGTGAGCTAAACCTTTTTGACGAGTAATGCGTCCTACAAAGATTGCGTACGGACCTTTGATGCCAAGTGACTCCAGAAGTTCCGGGTTGGCCTGCGGATAATAGGTATCTGTATCGATGCCATTCAATATTGCATGAACCTTGTTGGGGTCGAGTGATGGATAAGCCTTAAGAACATCGCGGCGCATCCCCTGAGATACAGCGATGATCGCATCAGCTGATTCGTACGCTGTCTTCTCTGCCCATGAAGAGATCCGATAGCCCCCACCGATCTGCTCCTCTTTCCAAGGGCGATCTGGTTCTAGAGAGTGTGCCGAGATGACATGAGGAATCTTGTAGAGAATCTTGGCCCAGTGACCGGCCATGTTGGCATACCAGGTATGAGAGTGGACGATGTCGACTCCCTCCAAATTTGAGGCGATCTGTGCATCGGTAATCAAGGCTTGCATAGCCGGGTTAAGTTGGATTTCGGCTGGAGTAAGTTCATATGCAGTGGCATCAGGGCGATCCTCCCCAAAGCAGTGCACATCAACTTCAACCAACTCCCGCAAACTCTTCGCAAGATACTTAACATGGACTCCGGCGCCGCCATAAATAAATGGTGGCCACTCTTTGGTAACAAGACCGACTTTCATGCCAGCTCCGATCCGAGGGGGACTCCCTTATCTTATGGACAAAATTAAGATACCGTTTTTCCATGAGCAGTAGAGATGAACTAATTTCCATAGTCCTAGCCGGCGGAGAAGGAAAGCGCCTGCTACCCCTAACCCACGATCGCGCAAAGCCAGCAGTTCCCTTTGGTGGCGCCTATCGCTTGATCGATTTCGTGCTATCTAATCTCGTCAATGGAAATATGCGCAAGATTGCGGTACTCACGCAATATAAATCTCACTCTCTCGATAAACACATCACGACTACTTGGCGCATGTCATCGCTCACCAACAACTTTGTCACAACTGTTCCTGCGCAACAACGCCTGGGACCACGTTGGTACACCGGTAGCGCCGATGCAATTTTGCAGAATTTCAATTTAATTCACGATGAAGATCCCGCTTACGTTCTCGTCTTTGGTGCAGACCACGTCTACCGCATGGATCCAGAGCAGATGTTTGATTTCCATAAAGAGTACGGAGCAGCTGTAACGGTCGCAGCAATTCGTGTTCCACAAAACCAAGCGAGCGAGTTCGGAGTTATCGAACTCGAAGAGGATGGCGTCACGATCAAGGCTTTCCATGAGAAGCCTGCCAACCCACCATCAATTCCTGGCGAACCAGAGTGGTCACTCATCTCGATGGGTAACTACATCTTTAATCGCAAGGCGATGGAAGAGGTATTGATCGAAGATTCTCGAAACGAATCAAGTAAGCACGACCTTGGTACAAATATCATTCCTTTGCTTTCGAGCCGCGGACAAGCCGTTGCTTATGACTTCAACCTCAACATCGTTCCCGGCGAAACAGAACGCGATCATGGCTACTGGCGTGACTTAGGAACTATCCAGTCATACTACGAGGCACATATGGATCTCGTTTCGATCCACCCAATCTTTAACTTGTATAACCGCGAATGGCCAGTGCTCACACACTTGCCACCATTGCCTCCCGCTAAGTTCAGCGGCGCAGGGTCTGCGGTTGATTCCATTGTGGGCGCAGGTTCGATTATTGCTGGCGGCCGCGTAGAGCGTTCGGTTGTCTCGTACGACGTTCGTATCGCAGCAGGTGCGGTTATTCAAGACTCAGTCGTGATGCCTAATGTGGTCATTAGCGGCGGCGCGATTATCCGCAATGCGATTATAGACAAGGGCGTTGTCGTTGAATCTGGAGCTCAGTTAGGCGTTGATCTTGAGAAAGATGCCAAGCGCTACACGGTGACGGATTCTGGAATCGTCGTTGTCGGTAAAGGTCAGATTGTTACTTAGCTATTTCTTGATCTCTAACTCACATACTTTTTTTAATTCTTGAAGCGGTTGGTCAATGGTTGCGCGCACAATTTTGCCGTCCACCCGAAAATATTCGTGAGTAAGAATGTTTCGCATTCCTGCGATTTTGTTCCAGGGAATTGCGGAATGTTTCCGCTTAAATTTTTCGCTTAAAGACTTAACGGCCTCGCCGATAACCAGCAAGTCGTAAAGGATGGCATCAAAGGCAACTTCTGCCTCCTCCCAAGAATCTTCGTCCTCTTCGAATTCGATCAAAATCATTTCCGCATATTCAATTCGGCCTATGCGATCGATTATGTCGGTTAATCTTTCGAAAATAGTTCGAGATGTCAAAGCGGAACAGCCTCACTTAAGGCACTTTCAAGCACACTGTGCTTCAACACCTGGACTGGGGAGACTTCAACTCGTTCACCTAGTAGTTCCGAAAGTTTTTGGTTTAGTTCAATAATCGGCAGGAGGCCGAGATTGACGTCAAAATCGACCAGCAAGTCGATGTCGCTCGATTGATTATCTTCCCCCCTTGCCACTGAACCAAAAATGCGCGGATTACTCGCACCTGCTTCAGATAACAGTGAGTTAATTTTGCCTCTCTGCTTTCTGAGTTTGGCCGCACGTTTGGATGAAAGGTCGCTCGCTTTTACGGCTACCAAATTAAGTTGCACTTCAAATCCCGCAGCTCTTGTGATTCTTTGCAAAGTGGCGGTAGATGGATTTGAATCCCCACTTTCGTATCTAGCAATTGCAGCCTGCGAAGTGCCGGAACGTCGCGCCAACTGCGCCTGAGTCAGGCCGGCCATCCGGCGCACCTCGTCGATTATTGCTGCACTGTCCAGGGTCCTCATAGAATGAAATTATACCTCTAGAGGTATAATTTCAGAAGTTTATTTTCCACAGATTGAGGCCGTTTTCAGCGATTGTTACTTAGCCGCAATCGTTCGGTTTACTAGCCAGACCTGCACAGCGTGAGCCTGCAAGATGACCTTGCTCCCTGGTGCCGCTAAGCGCGGTGAGTAGTGGAGCACGTTCTCGGCTGAGTCAAAGACGGATCTAAATGAATCTCCGAGGTGGCTTCCTGGAAGTGTGAACTCCTTTTGAATGATGGAGCCATTGAACATCAGGAGCAATCCGCGATCTTCACCGGCCTCGACATACATCATGAGATTGCGGTTATCGAGTTTGTCCCAATCGGCTTGGGTCATCTCTTGTCCACTGCGAGTGAACCAAGCTAAATCTTTGCGCGAGGTGTTGAGATCAAGTTGTCCCGTGAAGAACATACGAGCAACTGGCATCAAATAATTCTTACGCAGTTGGATCAGGCTTACCGTCGTCTCCAACATATCTACTTGATGTGCATCGTATTTCCAACTCAAAGCCCAACCACCGTTAAACGCCGCCTCTTCACGTAACTCTTCACCACGAGTTGTATTGGGAAGCGAGTAGGCGTTGTTAGAACCCATCTGCGTTCTTCCAACTTCATCACCCATAGTGATCATCGGAATACCTGCGGAGAGAAGCAGACATGACATCATCGACTTTTTAAGACGCTGTCTAATCTCGTTGATTGTGAAGTGATTGGTTACGCCTTCGATACCGGCGTTCCACGAATAGTTGGCGTCGCTACCGTCGCGGTTGTTCTCACCATTTGGCTCGTTGTGCTTGCGGGTATAGGTCACGACATCGTTGAGAGTAAATCCATCGTGCGCCGTTAAAAAGTTAATGGTTGATGTGGGACCGCGATAAGCAAAGATGTCATGTGAGCCTGAGAGCCTCGTTGCCAGTTCACCAACACCTGTCGGAGCAGCTCCGCCAGCTTCTGCTAGCCAGAACTTGCGTAGCGCGTCACGGTACTTGTCGTTCCACTCGCGCCATGGATATGGAAAGTATCCAAGTGCATAACCGCGAGTATCCCAAGGTTCGGCAATCAATTTGCGTTCACGCAATACTGGATCTGCAACCATTGCGACGATCAGAGCAGAAATTCCATCGATCTCGTCGTGGCTGCGAGCGAGCGCAGCAGCTAGATCGAAACGAAATCCGTCGATACCAATCTCTTCACACCACCAATGCAACGAATCGATGATCATGCGAACCACGTGGGGGCGACGAATATCTACCGTGTTTCCGCACCCTGTGAAATCGTCGTATGTATCTTCGGTGGCGCGGCGATAGAAGTTACGAGAGTCGATGCCGCGGAATGAGAGGGTTGGCCCGCCGGGGCCTCCCTCAGCGGTGTGGTTGTAGACAACATCGAGAAGAACTTCGATACCTGCCTCGTGCAATTTTGCTACCGCTTCACGCAACTCCTTAACGGGATCATCAGTTGCGGCATATCCCGCATGCGGAGCTGAGAATGCAATCGCGTTATAACCCCAGTGATTTACTCGATCGCGAGCCGCGACGGCAGGTTCGGTAATGAACTGGTGGATCGGCAGTAACTCCAGTGCCGTGATTCCCAAGGTCTGCAAGTATGCAATCGTGCTGGGATGCCCTAGCGCCTTATAGGTGCCGCGTTCCTCTTCAGGAATCTGGTGATTAAAAATAGTAAGGCCGCGAACATGGGCTTCGTAAATAACGGTCTTTGACCAATTTGTGATGGGGCGGGTATCGGTGACTCGAGTACTGGCCACAACGACCGAATGAGGGACAAACTCTAAGTTATCCCGGGTATCCATCACGTTGAGATCCCCGGTGCCTACGCCGTCGGTAGCCACATGAGCATAAATTTCTGGAACATACTGCAGCTCGCCAACCAGAGTATGAGCATTGGGATCGATCAATAATTTGTTGGGGTTAAATCGCCAGCCCTTTTCCGGTTCCCACGGTCCGTAAACGCGGAAGCCATATCTCTGACCAGCCCGGATTCCCTGAAAATAGCCGTGATAGATAGGACCATTGCGATCGACCAACTCGTGGCGGGTTTCTACAAATTTTCCATCAACTACATCGATCAGGCAGAGTTCAACTTTGCTCGCAGATGGAGCCCAGATGGCGAAGTTAGTTCCCTCGTGGGTGAGATGAGAACCCAAATATCTTTGATCGCCGCGTGCCACCGGCACACAATAGCGTCACAGAGGCTCAGTCTAGAAAATTAATTAACCCTCTGGGGTGAGCCAAATCGTGGCAAGTGGTGGAATGGCGAGGACCGTGTGAGTTGGTTGCCCCTTATATTCCTCATGAAATGTTGGAATATCTGTGGGCGCGACTCCAGATCCACCAAAACGTAGATCATCTGTGTTGAGAATTAATTTCCAGCGATAATCCCCGGGCAATGGCAACTTATAAAAAAGCTGAGGAACTGGCGAGAAGTTAGTTACCGATACCAGCGGGCGACCATCGTGTCCGTAGCGAGCAAAGGCCACGATATTTGCCGCACCATCATCTACAACTAACCATTGAAATCCAGATGGGGTGATATCGCGTTGCCAGAGTTCCGCTTGCTTCTTATACGTTGAATTGAGTTCAGCAATAGTCGTCTGGATCTGGTTGTGCTCTGGGAATTGCGTTAAATGCCAATCGAGTGATTGAGAGGCGTTCCACTCCTGTGATTGAGCGAACTCGCATCCCATGAAGAGCAACTTCTTGCCAGGGTGGGCCCACATAAATCCGTAGAGGGCGCGCAGGTTGGCAAGTTGCTGCCATCGATCGCCCGGCATCTTTGCAACTAAAGAACCTTTGCCATGAACTACCTCATCATGGGAAAAGGGAAGCATGTAATTCTCGGACCAGGCATACAGAATCGCTTTTGTAATTTCGTTGTGGTGATAGACGCGATTAATCGGATCCTCTTGGATGTACTCCAATGTGTCATGCATCCAGCCCATGTTCCACTTAAATCCAAATCCCAATCCGCCACTATCGGTAGAACGAGTGACGCCAGGCCAGGCGGTGGACTCTTCGGCGATAATCATGCAGCCAGGGACTTCGCGATAACAGGTAGCGGTTAACTCTTGTAGGAAACGGACCGCAGAGAGATTTTCACGACCACCGTGTTCATTAGGAATCCACTCGCCTTCATTGCGCGAATAGTCGAGGTAGAGCATGGAGGCAACAGCATCGACTCGAATTCCATCGATATGAAACTCTTGCAACCAATAGAGCGCACTTGCAACTAAGAAATTGCGAACTTCATTGCGATCGTAGTTGAAGATCAGCGTTCCCCAGTCGGGATGCTCGCCTTGGCGGGGATCGGCATGTTCATAGAGAGCTGTTCCATCAAATTGCGCCAGCGCCCATTGATCCTTAGGGAAGTGAGCAGGAACCCAATCCATGATTACACCGATATCTGCCTGATGGAGCGAATCAATCAAATAACGAAGTTCATCCGGAGAACCAAAGCGTGAAGTTGGTGCGAAGAATGAAGTGACTTGGTAGCCCCATGATGGGCCATATGGATGCTCGCAGAGTGGCAAGAACTCCACATGAGTAAAGCCCATCTCTTTTACATAATTGACGAGCTCTGTAGCTAAATCGCGATACGAAAGTCCTGGCTTCCAAGAACCGACGTGAACTTCGTAAACAGTGAGCGCCTCTTCCCACGGTTTGGCGTGTGCGCGCTTTTCTAGCCAGGCAGCATCTTTAAATTCGTATCTACTCTCGGTGACAACAGATGCAGTGTGCGGCGGATGTTCGGTTGCGCGAGCCATGGGATCTGCGTGATCCACCCAGTTGCCGCCTAAACCTAAAATTGCATACTTATAAGGAGTATCGGGGCCTACGCCCGGAACAAATAACTGCCAGATTCCGCTTGATCCCAAACTCTGCATGGGATGTGAATTCTTATCCCAGTAATTAAATGATCCAATCAGCGCAACTGCGCGAGCATTGGGAGCCCAGACTGAGAAATTAGTTCCTAGGAGGTTGCCCGACTCGTCACGGCGCACTTGAGAGCCGAGCGCCTTCCATAACTCCTCATGACGACCTTCACCAATTAAATAAATATCTAAATCGCCAAGACCGTTGCTCATAGAGTCACTTTCAGAATATGTCCGACTGGAGTTCCGGGAGATGCCGGATCAATTCGCACCCAGGTATGAGGTGTGTATTCAAAGGAATGTCCGGTAATTAGATCTTGTACATTAAATGAGCGCTCAGCTAAGCCGAGATCAAAGAAGTTCCAATGCACAATCGTCTCTTGGGCATGGATTGGATCCAAGTTAACGATTACCAAAATTAAGTTCTCGCCTTCACGCTTGGAGTAGGCCAAGATCTTGTCTGAGTCGGTGGCATGGAAGCGCAGATTGCGTAAACGCTGTAGTGCAGGGTTCTGTCTGCGAATTGAGTTGAGCAGTGAGATAAATGGAGCCAGGGTTGGCTTGGTCCAATCGCGTACCTTGATCTCGTACTTCTCTGAATCTAAATACTCTTCGGCGCCTTCACGAATCGGAATATGTTCATATAACTCATAGCCCGCATACATTCCCCATGATGGAGTTAGCGTCGAAGCAAGGAGTGCGCGCATTGCAAAGATTGATGGCGCCCCGCTCTGTAAATGGAAAGGCAAGATATCGGGAGTATTAACCCAGAAATTAGGTCTAAAGAATGCACTAGTTTCAGTAGCAACCTCAGTGGCGTATGTAGTGAGCTCGTGCTTTGTAGTACGCCAGGTGAAGTATGTATATGACTGTTGGAATCCTGCTTTGCCAAGCGCATGCATCATCGCAGGACGAGTAAAGGCTTCGGATAAGAAGACCACCTCTGGGTGCTCGCGATTAACTCGCGTTATCAACTCGTGCCAGAACTGAACCGGTTTGGTGTGCGGATTATCGACGCGAAAAATCTTTACGCCCTTTGAGATCCATAAAGATAAGACGCGATAAGACTCATCGAGCATGCCTTGATAATCTTTATCAAAGTTAATCGGATAAATATCCTGATATTTCTTCGGTGGATTCTCGGCGTAAGCGATCGTTCCATCGGCACGAATCGTGAACCATTCGCGGTGATCTATGGCCCATGGATGATCTGGAGAACATTGCAGTGCAAAGTCCATGGCAATTTCAATATTGAGTTTCGCTGCGGCTTTCACAAAGTTTTCAAAATCCTTCATCGTGCCAAGTTCTGGACTGATGCTGTCGTGACCACCGTCGGCATTACCAATTGCCCAAGGAACTCCCGGATCGGTAGGTGTTGGCGTCAATGTGTTGTTGCGCCCTTTGCGAAATGAATAACCGATGGGATGAATCGGTGGAAGATAGAGAACATCGAATTTCATATCTGCCACGCGTTGTAGAGATTTCTCAGCGGTCTTAAAAGTTCCGCTCACGATCGTGCCATCTGCTTTGCGGGTAGCGCCTTCGCTGCGGGGAAAGAACTCATACCAAGCACCCACGAGTGCGCGGGTAGGTTCTGCATAAATTGGGTAAAGCGATGATTGTGAGGCAAGAGTGCGATCCTCACTTAGCGCCTCAATATAGAAGTGCCAGACGCCCACAGAAGTAGGGCGAAGTTCCGCCTCATATCTATCTGTCCCTGGCCAATATTCACGCATTCCCACGCGATCTACTTCTACACCTTGCGGATCAACCAACACGGCTTCAACGACTAACTTGTCATGACCTTCGCGAATTACCGTGGCGCGTACATTGAGCGCCTCATCGGCGATCGCTTTAGCCGCTACCAGCTCCTCGCCATAAATAACGGCAGGCGAGACATCGAAGATGGGAAAACGATTTTCCATGCCGAAACCCTACCCGTTGAGGTTGGTCATCACGTGCTTGATTCGCGTGTAATCCTCAAAGCCGTAAGCGGAGAGATCTTTTCCGTAGCCAGAATGCTTGAAACCACCATGAGGCATCTCTGAAACAAATGGAATGTGGGTGTTAATCCAGACAACTCCGAAGTCCAGCGCCTTAGATAGGCGCATCGCGCGACCGTGGTTTGTAGTCCAGACACTAGAGGCGAGCCCGTAAGGAACTCCATTAGCGAACTTGATGGCCTGCGCTTCATCACTGAACTTTTGAACGGTGATCACTGGTCCAAAGATTTCGCTCTGGGCCAGCTCATCATCTTGTTGCACTCCTGCAATCACGGTGGGAGTAAAGAAGTATCCGGCACGGTCTACAACCGATCCGCCGGCAACAATCTCTGCGTGCCCTGGGGCGCGATCGATAAATCCTTTTACCCGAGCAAGTTGATTGGCATTATTAAGCGGACCATAGAGAACATCTTCTCCTGGTGCTCCAGTTTTAACTTCGTTTGTGGCTTGCTCTGCAAGGAGCGCGACAAATTTTTCATAGACCTTATCTTCAACGAGAACACGGGTTGCAGCGGTGCAATCTTGCCCAGCGTTGAAATAACCGGCGAGCGCGATGGCAGCTGCTGCTGCCTCAAGATCAGCATCGGCAAATACAACGACCGGGGCTTTGCCACCGAGTTCTAGGTGCACGCGCTTCAAATCGCTACTAGCTGACTTTGCAACTTCCATACCGGCACGAACCGAGCCAGTGATTGAGACCATCGCTGGAACTGGGTGCTCGACGAGCAGACGACCTGTGTCGCGATCTCCAGTAACGACGTTGAATACTCCGGCAGGCAAGAACTCCGACATAACTTCAGCCATGAAGATGGTGGAGGCTGGTGTTGTATCACTTGGCTTAAGAACAACGGTGTTTCCAGCAGCAATTGCAGGAGCCCACTTCCAAACAGCCATCATCATTGGATAGTTCCATGGGGTCACTTGCGCGCAGACACCGATTGGCTCGCGACGAATAAATGAAGTCATTCCTCTCATATATTCACCCGCAGACTTACCCTCTAAGTGGCGAGCAGCACCAGCGAAGAAACGGATCTCATCGATCATCGGGGGAACCTCTTCGGAGAGGGTTAACCCGATCGGCTTGCCTGTGTTCTCAGATTCGATGGCGACAATCTCATCTGCGCGAGATTCGAGGGCATCTGCAATCTTGAGGAGAGCGCGTTGACGCTCGGCCGGGGTGGTCTCGCGCCACTCTTCAAAGGCGGTAGCGGCAGCTTTAAGTGCCCGGTCGACATCAGCCGCATTTGAGAGCTGGGCAGTCGCATAAGCCATACCAGTCGAAGGGTTAATTATTTCAGTTGTTGCGCCGGAGCTAGATTCTGTTGCTCCGCCAGCGATAAAGTTGTTGAGGCTTTTCATGCCCCCACTCTATCCCCGACGTAAACGAACTCCCAAGAGGTACATCTTGCATCCCAAGCAGTAGCCGAAAGCTGAATTTAGGAAGGCGGCAAAGAGGGCAAAAGATGTGGCTATCGTGAAAAGCGGCCAGACGTGGCTTAGAGCCCCAACTGTTGCCAGAAGTGCAAAGAGAAATCCGACAAATTGTGCGAATTGGGGTGAGCGAACATCCTCTGACTCAAACTCCGTGGAGAGTCTTGGTTGTACGAAGCGCTTGTATAACCAGGCATAAGGAGACTTTGGTGGACCGGCAAAAGCACCAAATGCAAATTGCACCAACTGAATGATGATCACGACGGGAGAACGCGTGATCAGAGCAATGATTAAAACTATCGAAGTTAGTCCTGCCGACCAACGTGGACCACGAGCATCAATCATCATTATCCTCCGTTAAATTCTCGCGAGTGCATTAACAACTTGATCGCGCTTGGGAGCACCGACTGCGCGTGCAATCTCTTTACCTTCAGAATTTAAAAATAACGTTGTAGGAGTTTGGCGAATATCTAAACGACGCACCAGATCCAATTTACTTTCTGCATCAACTTCAACATGCTTGATCTTTGGGTAATGCGAAATCACAGAAGAGAGAGTGCTTCGAGTTGCGCGGCATGGAGTGCAGAAGGCACTTGAGAATTGAAGGACTGTTGCAACTTCGCCGAGCTCGCTACCAATTTCTGAAGCGCTCACTTGATGGCGTGAATCCTCTTTGACGGTTACTTTGCCAGTGCGGCTCCGATCCACGAAGCCATAGGCCAGCGCGATAATTAAAACCGCGGCGACGATGAGGAGCGAATGCATGGCACAATTTTCACATCTGAGTCGCGAGAAACCTAAACGCGGATTATTTGCAAGAGCGATTTACTCTTACGAGTAAATATTAAACGAGAGATTTAAACCAGAGGGCGGGCGCCGATAGCCGATACACAACGGGCAGCGAAATTTGCGCCATTATGAAGTGAGTCGAGCAAACTCTTCTTCTCAATCCAACTCTGAATAAATCCTGCGGCAAATGCATCTCCAGCGCCGGTCGTATCCACAACGCTCACTTCAACGGCTGGAATCTGAACTAAAGCTACGTCACGAGATTGAGCTAACGCTCCATTACTTCCGCGCTTGATGACCACGAGTGGAGTCAATTTCAATAATTCGGCGGCCGCCTCAACCGGATTGTTCTTTCCACTCATGAAATGCGCCTCTTCTTCGTTAAGAATCACTACATCGACCAAACTCAACCACTCGCGAACTTGGTTGAGTCCCACCTCAAGCAGCACTCCAACAGTGGAGGGATCAAATACAACAGTAAGTCCACGCTCTCTGACTGCGTGCAATATTGCTAGCGCTCCCTCACGAGACTTTGGATTTACTAATGGATAACCCGAAAGATAGACGGCAGCGAATCCATCGAGGGAAGGAAGATCGGCCAAACTCAATCCAGAGTTCGCTCCAGAATCGGGAAACATAGTTCGCTCACCCAAAGCATCGACAAGAACAATTACCACGCCTGTGCCGACACCAGGAACGATTGTCTGAGTATGTTCAACTCCATATTTATGTAACTCCGCAATCACGGTCTCGCCCGCTGCATCATCTCCTACGCGCGCGATGACATGTGAAGCAGTCCCGTTAACCGCAAGCCACGATGCAACGTTGGCGGCGGCACCGCCTCCATGAGTTGAAATAACAGCCCGCGTCTCAACGCCCTGGCGTATGGGCGCACCCACCACTGCAGTGACATCCAGCATGATGTCACCTATGCATAGGACTTTGGTCATTTATTAAGTACGATCGCAATCAGTGAAGCGAGGTGTGAGTTAGCTTTGATGATGTCGATATTTACGCGCAGTGATTCACCCTTACTTTGGGTGTGGAAATACTCCAATAGGAACGGCGTAACAGCCTTACCCGTAACGTGATTTTCATCGGCCGCCTTGAGTCCAGAGTCCAGAATTTCATTGTGAAGAGCAAGATCCATCTGGTTGACCACAGGGTTGGCAATGACGATAGCGCGATCATTGGTTTTCAATTCGAAGCGGTTCTTCCAAATACTGGAGATCTCTTCGACGCTGTCAACGCGATGCTCAATGTCGTATCCCGACTCTGTCAGGTAGAAGCCAGGGAACTTGTTAGTGCCAAATCCCAATACTGGAACTGCAAAGGTCTCAAGACGCTCCAGAGTTCCAGGAACATCCAAAATTGATTTAACACCGGCACAGACAATGACCACTGGAGTCTCGGCAAGTGCAATCAAATCTGCAGACTCGTCGTATGAATGACCGCGATGCACGCCACCGAGTCCGCCAGTCGCAAATACTTTAATCCCTGCCAGAGCTGCAATGTGAGCCGTTGCAGCGACTGTCGTTGCCGCTGATTTCTTAGTTGCCTCAATAACAGCAAGATCGCGGGTTGAGGCCTTAACAACACCATCTTCATTAGCGATTCGGTCAAGTTCATGCGGTTCGAGTCCTACATGCACTACTCCATCAATCAGAGCGATCGTCGCTGGAACTGCGCCAGCGGAACGAACTATCGCCTCGACCTCGAGGGCTACTTCGAGATTGCGTGGACGAGGTAGGCCGTGACTGATGATGGTGGATTCCAGCGCAACGATGGGCTGACCGGCAGCGATCGCTGCGCTGACTTCTGCAGAAAAATTAATCATGCTGAAGTTTAGAAGGCCACCAGACCTTTGGGCCAATGCTGTGCACCAGCGCTGGGACGAGGATCGAACGCACTAATAAGGTATCCAGCAATACGCCAAAGGCAACGGCAAAGCCGATTTCAGCCAAGAAGACCAGCGGCAGAATGCTCAGCACGCTGAAGGTTGCAGCCAAGACGATTCCAGCTGAGGTAATGACACCACCTGTAACGGTGACGCCTTTAGTCATTCCAAAGCGAGTTCCATGCTTAAGACTCTCCTCGCGAACACGAGTCATCAAGAAGATGTTGTAGTCAATTCCCAGCGCGACCAAGAAGACGAAGGCGAAGAGTGGGAATGAAGAATCTTCTCCGGCAAAGTGGAAGAGATGATGGAAGACAACAGAACAAGCTCCCAATGTTGCGTAATAGGAGATTACAACCGTTACCAAAAGCAACAGTGATGCAATAATCGAACGCAACAAGAGTCCAAGAATTATCGCAATCAAGAGCAAGATGACTGGAATGATCACCTTCTGATCGTGACGTGTAGCAGCATCAATATCGTTATACACGGCAGAGGTACCACCTACCAACGATGTTGAGTCAATTCCATGAACCAAGGTGCGAAGTTGTGGAATTAATTTGATTGCTGCACTGGTATCTGGACCATAAGCCAGGGTCACGTTCAACAACTCTTTGCCATTAACAATTTTGGTCGCAGGAATTGGTTGACCTGGAACTATTGGCGTAACGGTTTGTGGAACTACCTGACTAATGCCCGGGAAGCTCTGCAACTTTGAAGTTACTTCTTGTGCCTTATCAGCACTTACAACGATTTGCGTTGGTTGGCCTTGACCGCCAGGGAAGTATGTTGTCAATTGCTCCTGACCGATTACAGAGTCAGTGCGCTTTGTGAATGATTGTGCCGTTGACAAGCCATTTGAGTGAAGCGTTGAGGCGAAAGCTGCAAGCACTATAAGAATCAGGATCGAGAAGGTCAAATACTTTCTTGGGCTGCGTTCGGTCGACTTAGCTACCTTTGACCAAATACCTGAGAGCTTCTCATCGGCAGTATTGAACTTAGGTCGCTTAGGCCAGAAAATCCAACGACCAAAGAGAACGAGTAGGGCTGGCAATAGAGTAAGAATCGTTACCATCGCGCAGACAATTCCAATTGCACCTACTGGTCCTAGTCCACGGTTATTTGTAAGTTGCGAAAGTAGGAGCATCAATAAACCTAGAGCAACCGTTGATCCGGAAGCTACGATTGGCTCTACAACTCCACGCCACGCAACTTTCATGGCATCTACTCGATGCTCATAGTTGTGCAGCTCTTCTCGATAGCGGGCAACCAATAAGAGTGAATAGTCGGTTGCGGCGCCCAAGACCAGCACCGACAAAATTCCCTGCGACTGCCCATCAAGGGTAATGATGTTGTGCTTCGCCAATTCATAGATGACTCCACCTGCAAGGGTAAGAGCAAAGACCGATGAGATCAAAGGAATGAATGGCAGGAATGGTGAGCGATATACAACAACTAGAATGAAGAAAATTACAATCACAGTTGTAAACAACAGGCTGGTATCTAGACCACTGAAGGAGTTGAAGAGGTCAGCGAACAATCCACCGAGTCCAGTCGTGTGAGTTACAAAACCATTTGCTTGTGCGTACTGCGATGCGTAGTACCTAATAGTTGTAACGACTGCCAAAAGCGCAGGCTTCTTATCTGGCAAGTTAGTTTGGGAGAGATTCGAATCCAAAGGTATGTTGGCCAGGATCGCATCGTTCTTAGCAGACGGAAACGCTCCGATCTGCGCGCCAGGCGAGAGGTATTTGGAGATTGGAATCGAAATCGGATTTCCCTTGGCATCTTTAACTAATTGACCCTTGGAATCGACCAGGTCTTTCTGAACAAGTTGTTGAACAAAGGCATTTGCTGCAATGACTTTGGAGCTATCTACCTTGCCCTCGAAGAGAACGAGAGTCGGGAACTGATTGTTGGTCGTGTTATCTGCAAATGTTGCGATGGCATCAGATGCCTTTGATGCCTCGGAGTTTGCAGGCAAGAATTTGGAATTGTCATTCTTTTGAACGCTTGAGAGGTTTCCAAAGAGAGGACCCGCGGCACTGCTAATAAGCAGCCATACGACTGTCACACCGGCAGCCACCCAAATAAGTCGACGATGGTTCTTCTTTACGCTGGTCGCAACAGACACAGGAGACCCCTTTAGTTCGATTGACGAGGCAATCTTAAAGAAGGGCTAGAACCCCTGCAATTTCAACGAATCTAATTAAATTATTAGTGCGCGCGTCGGGTTAGATTGTTTGTCAACCATCCAAAATTCTCTTGCGAGGCAGAAATAACCCTATTTTCTAGGGAGCCAATGGATGCGATTTCAACGGCAACCAGATCACCTGGAGATAGATTGAAATCCATATTGGGGACTAGTCCTGTTCCAGTACTCAAAATAGCTCCCTGGGGAAAGCTCATATTCATAAAGAGATAGCCAACTAGTTCCTCAAATTTTCTATGCATTTCGTGGGTGCTCGTGGTTCCGCCCCAAATGATTTCTCCTGCGCGCTCTACCTTGACCGAAATATCAAGCGCATAAATATCTTCAATCTCCCAGATCGGAACAATGCCTGGACCTACTGCGGCTGATCCTAAATAGACCTTTGCCTGCGGAAGATAAAGTGGATTTTCTCCCTCAATATTTCGTGAAGAGACATCATCACAAATGGTTACGCCTACTATTTCACCCGCCGCATTAGTCACCAGGGCAAGTTCAGGCTCTGGAGCGTTGATTGTTGAATCTGCCCGCACTCCAATGGGCTCACCGTGACCAACAACTCGCCACGCAACACTCTTAAAGAACAACTCAGGACGTGCTGCTTCATAAACACGTGAATAAACATCAGAGTGATCGCTCTCCTCTTCACGTGCTGCGCGAGACCTCTTATATGTAACGCCCGCTGCCCACACCTCTGTTAGTTGATCCACGGGTGGGAGCAGATAATGAATTTCACTTGTAGCACCGCTAGCTAGCGCAGTTTCGACCACAGAAAGCAGTTCGCTCAATGAAAGCGCGAGAAGGCTTGCCATGGATTCGGTAGGAATGAGAGAGGCTATGTTCGAATCCGCGCTTCGAATTCCGACCTTAACCTCATTATTAGTATCTAGAAATCGAATCAACTGGTTAGACATGCTCTAGCCCCCTGGTTCTCGCTTATCCAGAAATTGAGTAGTGAAAAAAGGGTATCGCCTCAAGTATGGGTGGGCCCCGTCGGGCTCGAACCGACGACCCACGGATTAAAAGTCCGTTGCTCTACCGACTGAGCTAGGGGCCCGGGACCAATCAAAAAAGGTCTGACAAAAGTCGTGACAAAACTCAAGACAAAAGTCGAACCAGATTGGAACGGTAGTGAATTGTAGCGAGCATTTTCACGCCCAAAAGCCACGCTGGGAGAGGCAAAGAGCGAAATCTTGGAAGTCAGCCGAAACTAAACCCCACATCAAACGCTTGTAGGTAGCTCCTTTAGCGCCCTTATTGCGAGTTCCGCATGCATTTCTACTCCGACGCACAATACGCGATCGTCGAAGGTAGCTAGTGGGCTGTGGTTAGTAGGAGCAGTGAGGAACTCATCGCTCGTGCATGCTCCCAAAAACATGTAAGCACCTGGAACTTCAAGCAGAACTCTGGAGAAGTCCTCCGCTCCAGGTGTGGGGTGCTCCGCCTGTACATAACAATCTTGGCCAAATAAATCTACAACAGTCTCTCTCACAAAATGTGCGTGTTCAGGGTTATTAATCGTCACCGGGACCTGCTCCGCTATAACTGCATCTACTTCTAGGCCAAACCCCTCGCCAATTTTTTCACACAGCAACTTAGCTTCCCGAAGAATCTTCTCTCGAGCTTCAAGTGAGAATGCCCTAATGGTCACTCCGAATTTTGCCTCGCTCGGAATGATATTTTCTGCGGTACCTGCGTGGAAGTATCCAACGGTGACTACAACAGGATCGAAAATATTGAACTTTCTCGTTACAAGTATCTGCAAATCCCCGACCATCTGAGCGGCCACGGCAATTGGATCCTTCGCAGCATGTGGTCCCGAGCCATGTCCACCTGCACCGCGGACCGTTACATAGAGTGCGTCGGCTGAAGCCATCAGCGTTCCTGGCCTCGATGCAAAGACATTGCGCGGCACGATTCCAGTGGTGACGTGAATTCCATATGCTGCCGAAACTCTAACTCCTGCCGCATCCAAAACGCCTTCAGCAATCATGTGAGCGGCGCCATCGTCACCCTCTTCACCTGGCTGAAACATAAAAACAACATCGCCTTGCAATTTATCTCGGTGTGCCGAAAGTAATTTTGCAGCACCGACGAGCATTGTCGTATGTAAATCATGTCCGCAGGCATGCATCGCACCATCGATCGTGCTCGCGTAATCCAGACCTGTCTCCTCTTTAACAGGTAGCGCATCCATATCGCCGCGAAGGAGCACAGCCTTTCCACGCTTTTCTCCGCGCAGAACCGCAGTCACAGATGAGGATGTCTTACCTAACGTGATCTCTAGGTCGAGTCCATCCAACGCCTCAAGAACCATTACTTGGGTCTCCGGTAAATGCAGCCCTATCTCGGGACGTTGATGTAGTCGATGCCGTAATTCAACTAATTCTGGTTGGAGTGCAACTGCATCGGTATGAATTACTGACTCGTTATCCATTTAACTCCCCGTGGATCTCAGCGAGATATCAATAGCGTGAGAGTACTTATGGAATGAGTTAATAGATAGAGGATAAAGCGAGTAGATAAGACCAATGAATTTCGCTGGCAAAATTGATAATTATGGCAACCGACCCTGCTGCCTACTCATCCGAAGCACTCAAGAAAATAAAGTAGAGCAGTACCCAAATCGCCGCCGCATCGATCACTACTCGCTCCTCGGCCACCTTTGAAAGCGAAGGAATCACCATGGCACAGAGAGCGAAGGCACCAGTCAGCGACCAGAGAACAAATACTGCAATCTTCCGAGATAAACCTGCCCTCACCAAGCGGTGTGAGAGATGATCCTGCCCACCTTGGAATGGTGAGATTCTGCGCAGTACCCGAGAGGTGACAGAAACCGAGGTGTCCAAAATAGGTACTGCTAATAGCAAGATCTTGGTAGAGAAAGAGGTCCATTTTGTTAGGGCATGAGGTTGAAAACGGATAGTAAGCGTTGCAATTAAAACTCCAAGAAAGAGCGCTCCTGCATCCCCCATATATATTCGAGCCGGGCTCTTATTCCAAAGCAAGAATCCAATCGTCGCCCCCGCGACCACAGCTGAAAGTGCGGCCACAAAATATTGACCGCCCTGATATCCCAAATAGGTGAGAGCCAGACTTGAGATTGCGACAGTTCCTGCCGCCCCTCCATCTACATTGTCAAAGAAATTGATCGAGTTACAGATGCCAACAATCCATACCAGGGTAATAAGTCCATCAATCCAGGGATGACCGGTCGGAACTCCCACTGTATGAGTTTCTATAAGCAAGATTGCGGTGAAGACACCCAATGTTGTTTGGACTATCAACCTAGGAAGGGGTCTTAGATTCTTGATGTCATCCCAGAGACCAACCAGTCCTAAGAGGAGCGCCGGCAGGAGCACGGAAGATTGAAGCTCAAGGTTCTTCGCCGATAACTCTTTGGCGAAAAGCGCCCCGTATGAGATAACGAAAACTCCAATAACGATGGCAACCCCGCCCAAATAAGGCGTCGGTTCAGCATGCGATTTGTGCTCGGAGTTGGGGTGATCGTAAATCTCATGACGTATGGCAAATCGACGGGCACAGGGGGTTAGCGCCCCGACCACCGCGAATGTTGCTATTCCCAGCAACCAGAACTGCCAGATGTACACCTTGAGCACGTTCTTATCGTCCCTCTCTAAATATTGGACGCCTCTTGCACATCTGAGAAGTATCACCGATAAAGCACGGTAATGGCACTCTATTCAGGAAAATCAAAGGCGATAAACTCCCGACATGGCCAAGCGCAATTTAAATAAAAAAGGTGGACGCCCGAATCCCGGCCCAAAGCCAACTCCAGTCAAAAAGGCACCAGCCCAATCACCCAAGGTGCAGAGTAAGACTGAGAGTGGATTCCAGGAACAACGCTCGTTGCGCTGGTTGATCTGGGGTGGCGCGCTTGTCACTCTTGGACTCTGGTTCGCTCTTAGCGATCCATTTAATTCTCCAAAGATGTGGGTACTTTCTGTAACTGGACTCTGGCTACTTGGCTGGTTGGCTGTGCAGGCTAAGTACTACGTGAAGAATCCGACGCTCAAGATCACCACAATTATCGCTGGGGCATTCGCCCTAACTCTAGTTGTCGCTTGGATCGCAACTGATAACAAATTTGTAGGCTTCTTCGGGCAATACGCTCGCAGAACGGGTCTCCTTGAATACCTCTGCCTCATCACATTCTTCTTAACCGCCGCCTTTCTCATGCGGTTACATAGATTGGCCACATTAGATAGGACTATCGTCTTTTTAGGATCGCTGCTCGGAATATATGGAGCCTTCCAAAATTACAAGATTGACTTTGTAAAGTGGCACTACTTGTACAACCCAATCTTTGTCACGTTAGGCAACCCAGATTTTGCCGGTGCTATCTTGGCAATCTTGTTGGTTCTTAATTTTGGCGTTGCAATAAATTCAGAGAAGGAGAAATGGTTTAGAGCGGTAGCTGGGTTCAATACCCTGCTGCTAACCATCATTATCGTCCTCTCGCAGGCAAGGCAGGGACTTCTAGCCGCAGGCATCGGAATCGGTCTGATTGTTCTAGTCTGGATTTATCAAAAAAATAAGAGGATCTCATTTGCACTTTCGGGATTTTCAATTATCGGTGGCCTAGCGGTTATCGCAGGCATGCTCAAGATTGGACCTCTTACTCGACTCTTTTACAAAGAATCTGTTACTTACCGCGGTGACTACTGGCGCGCAGCAGCTCGAATGTTTATTCATCACCCTTTGTTTGGCGTTGGACTGGATCGTTATGGCGCCTACTTCCGCCAGTACCGCGATACAACCCAAGTATTACGTCGTGGACCTAGCATCTTCGCTGACGCTGCTCACAGCGTTCCCCTCCAGATTGCAGCAACCGGAGGAATATTTGTCACCCTTGCATTCCTAGCCCTCACTGGCTTCACCATCTGGAGAGGTGTCGTCGCCCTTCGAAAGACAGAGGGTGCGGCCCAAATCATGGCAGCGGTTATCTTTGGGGCCTGGATCACCTACCAAGCACAGTCTTTTATCTCGATCGACAACCTCGGCATTGCAATTTGGGGGTACATCCTGGGCGGCGCAGTAATTGGAATTTCCATTTTGCCATCTGACGTTGACGTCAGAGCCCCGAAGCCATCCTCGATTCAGCCACTGATCTCAACTTCACTTTCAATTATCATGTTGGTTGTTTCAATCCTATTCTTTAAGGCAGAAAGTGCAGTGCACTTCCTAGATTCAGTTATTCCGCCCAAAGACCCAAAGCTATTGAGCCAATATGAGTTCTTTGTAAATAAACCGCTCACCTTTGTCTTCAAAGATCCTCATTACCAACTTGTGTCAGCACTTGATTATCAGAAGGTGGGGGATAACGCCAAGGCAATATCCCTCCTCAAAGTTATCGTTGCAAATGATCCTTATAACACCGATGCTCTCAATGCACTGGCCGATAGTTACGAAAATGATAAAAACTGGTCCGCAGCGGTCGCTGTTGATAGAAAGGCAGTTACAGCCGATCCATTCAATACCACCACTCTCTTAAAGTTGGGTACAGACCTCAAACTTTCAGGTGATCTCGCTGGAGCAAAATTGGTTATCCCTCTCATAAATTCGATTGCACCTAATGGTGCCGATGCCAAGCAGGCACAATCTGAATTCGGTAAGTAACGATGCAGATTGCGATCGTTGGTCAAGGCTATGTAGGGCTTCCGCTTGCCATCGCTGCTGCTAATGCTGGACACACCGTTCACGGAGTTGATATCGATACGGTACTCATTAATAAATTAAACGAGGGATTGTCCCCAATCGGAGATCTCTCCGATCAAGAGATATCCGCTGCCCTGGCATCCGGAAATTATCAGGCGACGTCGAGTTTTGAATCTATCAAGGATGCTCAAGTCGTTGTTATATGTGTTCCCACTCCACTTGATTCCGACTACAACCCCGACCTCTCCAGCCTTAAATCTGCACTGACATCCGTTGCAAAATTTTTGGCACCGAATACCTTGGTTATTAATGAATCGACCGTCGCTCCAGGTACAACTCGATCAACAATTGCTTCAATTCTCGGAACTGCTCAGGTGCCATTTCATTTGGCCTACTCTCCAGAGAGGATCGATCCCGCCAACAAGGTTTGGAAGGTCACAAATACCCCCAAGCTAGTTGCAGGTTTAACGGATGAGGCGACCCAAAGAACCAAGGAGTTTTACAGCAGCTTTGTTGACTCAGTAACCACTGGCACATCATTGGAAGTTATTGAGACCGCCAAGTTACTGGAAAACAGCTTTCGCCTAATCAATATCTCCTTTATAAATGAAATAGCGCAATTCTGCGCTGCACTCAATATTGATGTCCGAGAAGTTGTTGATGCCGCCGCTACCAAACCATACGGTTTCATGCCCTTCTACCCAAGTGCAGGCGTCGGCGGGCATTGCATTCCCGTTGACCCTAAATATTTATCAAGCAAAGCAGCCGAAATTGGGGTGCCATCACGATTTATTGATCTGGCACACGATGTGAACATCTCACTACCCTCATATTTCTTAGGTGTCGCCACTGGAATGATTGGAAACCTAAAAAATAAGAAGGTTCTTATCGTTGGAGTTGCCTACAAACCCAATGTCTCCGATACGAGAAAGACCCCAGCAGCGGGATTAATCAATACTTTGCGCAAGGCCGGAGCAGAAGTCTTCTGGCATGATGATCTTGTTCAAGAGTGGAACGGCGAGAGCTCTTCCGCATTGACCGACGCTTACGATTTAGCGATCTTGGTCAACCCCCATACCCACACCGCCCTTTCACTCTTGGGTGCGACTCCCACTCTGAATACTCGCGGGGGATTCTAAATGCGCTACTTGATTACAGGCGGCGCTGGATTTATAGGTTCACATCTCTCCGATGCACTTGTGGCACGTGGTGACCATGTAATCGTCCTTGATAATTTAACCACGGGTAACCGATCCAATATCGAGCAACTACTAACTAAGCCAAATTTTGAATTATTTGAAGGCTCTATCCTCGATACCACCAGAGTTAATTCATTGGTTGCTTCAGTCGACCACGTTCTTCACTTCGCGGCAGCGGTAGGTGTCTTTAATATCGTTGATAAACCGCTCGAATCACTCACCACAAACATTCGCGGAACTGAAAACGTATTAGACGCGGCCCACACCCATAATAAGGATGTACTCATTGCATCCTCTTCCGAAATTTACGGAAAGAACTCCTCAGGACCCCTCAATGAGGAGTCTGACCGAATTGTGGGATCCCCGCTTAAGGGAAGATGGTCCTACTCGGAAGCAAAGGCAATCGACGAATCTTTAGCTCAGTTCTACTACCTTGAAAAGGGCTTAAGGACTCGAATTGTCCGCCTCTTCAACACCGTAGGTCCACGCCAAGTCGGCCACTACGGAATGGTTGTCCCCCGCTTTGTATCAGCAGCCCTAAAGAATGAACCACTCACCGTCTATGGCTCCGGCACCCAATCCCGCTGCTTCTGTCACGTAAACGATGCAATTCGAGGAATCATCGCCATTATCGACTCTGAGGCGACCATCGGGGATGCCTTTAATGTCGGCAACAACCATGAGATCACAATCGAAGGACTAGCTAAGCGCGTTATTGAGGTTACCCATTCACAGAGCACAATCACCAAAGTCCCATATGAGGTTGCCTACAACTCTGGCTTTGAGGATATGCAGCGACGTATCCCTGATATCACGAAGATCAATCAGGTTTTGGGCTGGACTCCTCTCCTATCACTCGAGGAGATCATTTCTGATGTGGCTCATCAACTACGATGAGCACTATGCAGGTTTACGACTCCAGTGTCCGCCAGATTCCTGTTATTTCTCAAGTTCGGTCGATTTATGAAAATCGCGGGCTTCTCCGATTACTCATCATTAGGGATCTTACCGTGCGCTATAAACGCTCAGTTATTGGCGTTTGGTGGTCCTTGCTGAATCCCTTATTTACCACTGCTGTCTTGTACTACGTTTTTAATACTGTGATGAAGTCACGCCTGCCTGGTGGCGCCCCATTTCTACCGTATTTACTTTCAGGAGTTTTACTCATAACACTTTTTAATCAAGGACTAACAATGGGTGCTGATGCAATAGCTTCCGGCGCGGGAGTCCTAACAAAAGTGTACGTCCGCCCTGAAATTTTTGCGGCGTCGGCTTCCATATCCAGTGCGATTAATTTTCTAATTGGTTTGGCACCTCTGACGATAGTACTTGCCGTGTACCGCAAGAGCCCCACTCTAAGATTCCCCCTAGTACTGATCGTCGTTATTTGCATGATTCTTTTTACCACGGGACTTTCACTCCTACTTGCAATTGCCTATATCAATTTTGATGATTCCAGATCATTAATAAATATATTTTTGATGGCTCTCCAATACATGACTCCAATCTTTTACCCAATGAGCATCTTGGGACCTCACACTAAAGATGTCATTGTGTTGAACCCATTGACCTCTTTTTTGCAGATTTTTCGCCGAGAATTTGGAAATAGCGCAATTTCTACGATGCAAAATTGGGAAATAATGCTGGGTTGCTCTGCAATTACTTTTATCGGTGGTTTTTATATTTTTAGCAAACGTTGGCCTAAGGTTGTAGCAAAGTTATGAAAGATGAAAAAATAGTTGAAGCAACTGACGTTTCGCTGGCTTATCGACGAACGAGACATAGGGTATCGTCACTTAAACAAACGGCGATCGACACAATTAATCGAAGAATGGCATACGAAGAATTCTTTGCTTTGCGTGAAATTTCATTCACTATTGCTCGCGGCGAGACAGTTTCCGTTATTGGGAGAAATGGAGCCGGGAAATCAACTTTATTGAAAGTTGTTGCTAGGGTGCTCCCGCCAACGACTGGTCGGGTAATCGTGCGAGGTAAAGTTGCACCAATGATCGAGTTAGGTGCAGGGTTTAATCCAGAATTAACTGGTGCTGAGAACATAGTTTTGTACGGAACACTTTTAGGGAGGACTCCAAAGGTTATGAGATCTAGGATTGAAGAAATCGCGGATTGGGCTGGACTTTCGGAGCACCTAGATATTCCGATTCGTGCTTATTCTTCAGGCATGACTGCCAGGCTTGCATTTGCAATAGCCACTGACGTAACACCCGATTTATTACTGATTGACGAGATTCTTTCTGTCGGAGATGCTGACTTTCGCGAGAAGTCCGCAGCGCGGACGCTAGAAATGATGAATGGGGGATGCGCAGTTCTTCTCGTCTCGCACGATTTAGAAGCAGTGGTGAAAATGTCTACTCGAGCTATTTATTTATCTGAGGGAAAGCAGAAGTTTGCGGGTGATCCTAAAGAAGTAATAGAAGAATATCTCGCCGATGTCCACCATTAAAGTATTGCATGTAATTGCAAGATTGAATGTGGGTGGAACCGCGAAGTATATAGGAGATCTCGTTCAAAATATTCCAGAATCTGCCCTAGCCATAGGCTACGTGCAAGGCGCAGAAATTGAAGACCCAGTTGTGAATTCGATCAAAGTTTATAGAGTTGATCATTTAGGTCGCAAAATATCCTTTATTCAAGATATTAAAGCTTTTATCGAGCTACGAAAATTAGTTCGCGAATTAAAGCCACAGGTTGTTCATACTCACACTTTTAAGGCTGGACTACTTGGGAGATTGATAAGCGGAGATCACAAGCGAGTGCACACTTTCCACGGCCATCTATTCCATGACTCAGCCTTTTCCAGAGCGGAAAGGAGAATAATAACTTTTGTAGAAAAGTTCCTGGCCCGAAGGACAGATGTATTGATTTCCGTCGGAGAGAGAGTGGGCTTAGAACTTCGCGAAGCAGGTATTGGACTTTCGAAAAAATGGGTTTCAATATCACCGGGAGTTAGAAAACTTCCTTTGATTAGCAAGGCGGATGCTAGGTCTCTCTTAGATCTTGATCCAGATTTATTCTATGTTGGTTGGATGGCACGAATGACCGGGGTAAAAAACCCACTTCTACTGTTAGAAATTTCCGAACAAATGCCGACAGTAAACTTTGTAATGGCAGGAGGCGGTGATCTTATTGAAAGTATTAAAAGTAAAGCTCCTAGAAATGTTCAAGTAATTGGTTGGACTAATGCATCGATTTTTTGGTCTGCTGTTGACATTGCAATTTCGACTTCAGAAAATGAGGGTATGCCGATTGCGCTGATTGAGGCGCAATTATCAGGTGTCCCTGTAGTTGCTACCAATGTTGGCTCTAGCTCCGAAGTGGTGACGGATGGAGTTTCTGGATTTGTCACGAATAGGAGCGTAGATGCACTTATGACCGCCTTAGATGAATTAATTTCTAATCCCGATTTGAGGGCGAATATGTCAGATGCGGCGGTTAGACTGAGCATGGAAAAATTTGACCTCCACCGTATGTTGGAGGCGCACGTTGACATATATGCAGATGTAGTTAGCAGGAAAATTTGAAACGTTCAATCTCCGAGAGGATACGAGATATCCTTAGGCCCAGATCTTTGAAGGGGTTTTATTTTGTCTTCTAATGAGCTCGATACCCTGAGAGAGCAAATTCTCAATTTGACCCGTCAATACGCTGACAAGTTGTTGGCACCAAAACTGTTCAAGCCAGGAGAAGATCCAGTACCAGTTTCTGGAAAAGTTTTAACTTCTGAAGACTTCTCAGCATTAGTCGACTCGAGTCTTGATGGCTGGCTAACCGCGGGTCGGTTCACCTCTGATTTTGAACGACAGCTGGCTCAATTTGTTGGCGCTAGATCTGCGCTATTTGTTAATTCGGGTTCTAGCGCGAATCTCGCAGCGCTCAGTGGTCTCACTAGCTCCAAACTTGGGGATCGAGCCTTAAAACCTGGTGACGAGGTCCTGACCGTTGCCATGGGTTTTCCAACAACAGTAAATCCGATAATACAAAATGGCTTAAAGCCGGTTGTGGTTGACGTCGATTTGGAAACTTTAGACGCTATGTCAGATCGCCTAGAGGAAGCAATCTCTCATAAAACCCGAGCAGTTATGCTGGCCCATACACTGGGTAATCCATTTGATCTGGACACCGTTCAACGGCTTTGCAAAGAAAATAACCTTTGGTTGATTGAGGATTCTTGTGACGCTCTAGGTTCAACATATCGAGGTCAACGCACCGGAAGTTTTGGAGACACAGCAACACTTAGTTTTTATCCGGCTCACCACATAACTACCGGTGAAGGTGGGGCAGTCTTCGTGAAGTCACCGCTAGTCAAAAAGCAAGTAGAGTCCTTTCGAGACTGGGGGCGAGATTGCTATTGTGAAACTGGCAAAGACAATACGTGTGCTAAGCGATTTGGATGGCAGCTTGGCGATCTTCCACTTGGCTACGATCACAAGTATACATATAGTCACATTGGTTATAACCTCAAAGCTACTGATATGCAGGCCGCGTTAGGTATTACTCAACTCGCTAAAGTTGAACTTTTCATACTGAAGAGAAAGCAGAATTTCGAGTACTTACGAAAACATTTAAGCCAAATAGAAGGATTATCGATCGCACAAGCAACTAAAAATAGTGATCCTTCGTGGTTTGGATGTCCAATCACTCTAGATCCACTACATCCCGTCAATCGTGAAGATTTGTTACGCTTCCTAGATTCCAGGAAAATCGGTACTCGACTATTATTTGCAGGAAATATCACCAAACAACCCGCTTATAGCAAGGTGGATTTTAGGATAGTTGGAGACCTCAAGAATTCTGACATCGTCATGAATCGATCATTTTGGATTGGAGTCTTCCCCGGATTAACTACTGGAATGATGGATTACGTTATTGAATCAATTTCAGATTTTATGGCCGGGAAAGTCAAGTAATAGAGATGCATTATTTGGTTACCGGACACACGGGATTTAAGGGGTCATGGCTTTCAACAATGCTGGAAATGCAGGGACATTCCGTATCTGGAATTGCTCTTGACCCCCAAGAAGAATCGCTCTTCAATCAAGCGAATATTTCATCACTCTTCACGAATGATCTCCGCATTGACATTCGAGATCGGGTTCAGATTCAAACTGCAGTTTCCGCGATTAACCCCGACGTAATTATTCATCTCGCTGCTCAGCCCTTAGTCCGAGAATCTTATCGTACCCCCCTTGAGACTTTTGAGATTAATATGCTTGGAACTTTAAATATATTGGAAGCATCAAGGGAACTAAGTAATTTGAAAGCTGCTTTGATTATCACTACTGATAAAGTTTACAAAAATCATAACCATCTTCGCGGATATATCGAAACAGACGAACTAGGAGGTGATGATCCGTATAGCGCCTCTAAAGCAACCGCGGACATTGCAGCGCAATCATGGATCAAGAATTTTTCAACAGTTCCGATAGCAATTGCTCGAGCGGGAAATGTAATAGGAGGAGGAGATTGGGCTTCCGATCGCCTAATTCCAGATCTAGTGAAAGCTTACGCAAACGGAAATTATCCGACTTTGCGCTATCCAAACGCTATTCGACCTTGGCAACATGTTCTAGATTGCCTGAATGGTTATTTGACTTTAGTAGACGCTCAGCTAACTCGTGGCATCTCCGGAGTATGGAATTTTGGTCCGGATCTAAGCGAAAAATATTCAGTGAATGAATTAGTCACGTTCTTTGCCAGTGAGTGGGGTGTGAAAGGCTCGCCTTGGATTCCCGAAGCGGTTGAACAGTTCCATGAAGCTGGATATCTATTACTAGACTCAGAAAAGTCCCGAAGTGAGCTGATTTGGGAGAACAAGTTGCGTTTCGAAAATGCTATTCGTTGGACGGTTAATTGGTATAAAGCGAATTATGCTGAGAATGCTTTGGAAATCACCAGGAATCAAATTAGAGATTTTTTTGGATTGGGGATTGAAGGAAAGGTGCAAAGGTGAAAACCATAATTCTCGCTGGAGGTCTTGGTACTCGCATATCAGAAGAGACCGAAACGAAGCCTAAACCTATGGTTTTAATTGATGATAAACCCATACTCTGGCATGTGATGAACATTTATGCCTCTCAAGGTCACACAGATTTTGTTATAGCAACTGGGTACAAAGGTGAAATCATCCATGACTGGATCAAATCACTAAATACCCATTGGTCAATTACAGCAATCGACACTGGAAGTGACACACAAACCGGAGGACGCGTTCAACAGTGCATGGCAACGGTACCTGGTGAAAGAGTAATGGTGACCTATGGTGATGGGCTTGCAAATGTGCGCATCGATGAATTGTTGAATTTTCACTCACACCAAGAACGACTCGCGACCGTCACTGCTGTCCGACCACCTGCTCGCTTCGGTGTACTTGAGAGTCACAATGGACTTGTTACAAGTTTTGGTGAAAAACGTCAGGCTGACTCTGGTTGGATCAACGGTGGTTTTTTCGTCTTTGAACCAGAGGTAGCTGATCTGATTCATGACTATTCTGAACCACTCGAAACGGGAGCCTTACCCAGACTTGTAAATAAAAGACAGCTATCGTCCTATCATCATGAAGGTTTTTGGCAGCCGATGGATACGTTAAGAGAGAGAACAATTTTGAGCGAATTATCGACCTTGAAGCAAGTCCCGTGGCTTCTTTAGAAATATTTTGCCACGTATCCGCCCTAAAGCAGAATATAGTCTTCGAAAAATATAAATTCTAGACATCATGATTTGTAGCCATGGAAAAACAAGAAATGGATTGAACTCTGATCCTATTTCTTTAGCAAAATCATTGAAATATTTTGAATTTGTTGCATCGGTTAATAAGGCTAATTCATGTTGGGCACTCAACGTATGTCGAATTCCATTTTCAGAGCTATCTCTAAGAACTAAATGAATGAATTTATCTCTGGTAGGGGCTAAATTCTCTAGGATGAGACGTTGATTAGTTTCATAAGCAGTTACAACGGTATTAATACGTGCATAAAGTTTCGAACAAGAATTCACTTCAATTAAGAGCGGCATTAAGTCATAATGTTGATAGCGATCCCAAAAAGAATTGCAGTACTTGAAAGCTTGCAGTCTTCTTCTTGATGAAATATGAACATCCGACAAGCAAATTTCTAAATTTTTCAGATAATCCAAATCTTGGTTACGTAAAGTACCAAGAAAATCAAGGGCTTCCTTTAAATAAGATGCTGGAAATCGTAACTTTGGATCTTTCCATGATCTCAACATCGCTAAATGTAGACGCCATTGAATGTCAAAGATTTGCGACAACACGCCTCGGTTTTTATCGGAAATAAGCATAGAACTAATTTGAGAGCGAGAAATCAAATCTCTTTCAACTAAATCACGCATAATAAGTAATTGTCCTATTGTCCAATCAAATTGGAATACTCGACCTCGCTCCTCATACCAGACTAACCAAGACTCGGATAGATCAACGTCTGTCTCATTTGGCTGAAGGATTATGAGTGGACTTTTAATAAAATATCCATTGACATCTTGCTGAAGTGACAACATTATAAAATAAAATGAATGAGAAAAAAGAGTCGTGAATTCAAGCCAGGATCTCCAGATCGTTAGGTCATGTTGCTTTACCACACGCAACCTAATTACCCATGCTCCTAGTTTTGCCATTCCATCAATACCAGAATTTAGGGCAACTAAACTCAGCGGCGCGTAATCCTGGTCCTCTATATAAAGGCGATTATCTAAATCAAAGGTAGGTAGCACTGTCCATTTTTGATTAATATATAACAAATCACATTTGGGCTCGGTTAATTTTGAAAGAATCTTCTCGAAGTTTGCAAAATCCCAGTATTCATCCTCCGGCATTGGCCAAATCCAAGAGTCTGCATCTAAATCACAATTGTCAATAGTATTTAATAATTCATATAGGTGTTCTTCAACAGAGTCCAGAAATGTATTTTGAATTACTGTAGGGTGCTCACGAATCAAATTCTCTTTTATAGCCAATTTAGCGGGCTTCGAGGGCTGATCATTTAATGACACGAGATAACTTACTTGCAGTCCTTGACTCACTAGATAATTTATAGTTTGTTCAATTTGCCGAAATAGAATTTCACTCCGCCCCATAGTCATAAAGATCACGTGGACTGATGTTTTTCCCAATTTCCTACCCGACATTGAACTATCTTTTGTTCCAATTTAAAAACTGCTCTGGTGTCGAAGCCTTGTCATCAATATAGTAATCCGCGTAAGGCTTTCCAAGTATAAGTTTGTGATACTTAACGCCCCAAGATTTTAACTGACTTTCGGTCACATCATGCCAATCTATGCCTGTCGTGCTCCCTCGTGCCGTGAAATAAATAATTTCATGACCATCTGAATATAGCTGATTAGCTACATCAATAATATTTTGGATGGGTTCAGCACGATCGTAATTTGCTCCATCTTGGGTGCATATAGTGCCATCTATATCTATGACAAATACTTTCTTTTCCGGAACTTTATTTGTCACTTTCCCAATACCTTAGTTTTGCAGCTACTTCTAGTTCACCTTTTTCAATTTTTTTGATGCCGTCACCTAAAACGGCCGGAAGCCTACGGATTTCATCTACAAGTGTTACTAAACCCTTTTCCGATAGAGAAGCAGCTTGATCTGAGCCATACATAGCTCGATCAAGAGTGATGTGGCGTTCAATTGCGATCGCCCCAAAGACGGCCGCGACTAACGATGGCATGACTGTACTTTCATGACCGCTATACCCAACTGGAACTTGGAACGTTTCCCGCAATGTGTTAATAGCACGCATATTTAACAAATCCTCAGTTGAAGGATATACGGAGGTCGTATGCATAAGAATGAAGGGGCATTCAGCATTCTTGAAAATATCTACGGCTGAAGCAACTTGATCCATTGTCATCATTCCGGTTGATAAAAATGTTAATTTCTTTTCAGAGGCCACTTCCACTAAAAATTCAAGATGTGTAGCTAAAGCCGAGGCAATTTTATTAAAGGGGAGATTAAATTCACGCAAAAATACTTGAGAAGGGATGTCCCAGGCGGATGCGAACCAGTTGATTCCGACTTCCTTGCAGTAACTATCAATCTCCAAGTAATCTTCCTTAGAAAATTCAAGTCCTTCTTTCTGCTCGCGAGTTGTCTTTCCCCATGGTGATTCACGAGGAGTATCCAAAACAGCCTGTGTGTAGACAATATCCAAAGTTCGTTTTTGAAATTTGACTGAATCGCATCCAGCACGTTTTGCCAAATCTATTAATTTTTTAGCTATCGCGATATCACCGTTATGATTTATTCCTATTTCTGCGACAAAATGAACCCCATCAGGCTCAAGATTGAGAATTGACCGTGCTTGAGCCACTCTGTCTTGATAATTCATTATGCCTCCAAATTAGGGTTGTTACTTGAATATCGAAATCCTAGTCTGCGAGACCACTCTTGCCCAGCATTTTTCAATCTTTTAGTGAATGAAATTCCAAGACTTTTTTGATGAAGCCAAGAGCCTTTTATCCAAAAGGTTATTGGATCTAATCCCTTGGAAACTAGGGAGTAGGAATGACCATTAAAATCATGGGTGACGATTTCCAGGGCTAAAAGAGCACTCTTTGGAGGATTCGATATCAATTCGTGAAATGCCGTCAAGGTTATATCGAAGGGAAGGGAATGATTGCCGTTCCTTATCCATAGTTTTTGAAAAATATCTGCGCCTCTTGCAATCTGAAAATTGATTCCTTCTTGATCGAAAATTTCCTCTTCTGGCCAATTAGAAAGTTCATCAGGTAATTTGACCAATCCTAAGTGTGGCGCAGACAAAGCAAGTTCGAATATTTCTGGAAATTTTCTGAATTTAAGCGCCGTTGCGAAGGACCAAATGTCTCCAAACGTGAGCGATGTTTGTTCGAGTCGGTGATGCCATGGCCAACGTCCAAACAATACGAGGTAACCATTCCCTTTAAATCGCCCAGCTATCTTTGCGGACGCAACTCCTCGCCAGCCTAAATCAAAAAATATCCTCAACTCGGAAATTGATTGCTTCTCAATCCATGCACAAAGTCTCTCAATATATTCAGGAGACTCAGAAATTTTCCTGGAATAAGGTATGTAATGTGCCCAATCGCTTCCACAATACTTTAGATACTTATACGGCAAAAAGCCATCTCTCGATAGGCAATAGACTTCAGAGTCGTTATATTTCTTCGATAGCTCTTCTAAACTTTGAGCAATGCTAACGGACAATGGTCCAGAAAAGAATGCTCCGAACCAAAACCAGCCGTCGGTCTCATGTTGATTGTGAGTAGCTAAGTCAAGCAGCGCAGATTTGAGTTCTAAGTGATTGAAGCTAGTAAGCGACCTTCTATTCATCACTTCGCCAAAGTTAGCAACCTCTTGCCAAATAGATGGAACCAACACAAAATATTCATTAGAAACACGTGAGTCCTCTTTCACGTCATCTCCAAAATGCCAATGAGGTGATGGGGTGGACGGGAAAACTTTATTAAGCAACCCTCCTCGCTTAGTTACTCCTATTTCAGAACTCAAAAATAAGGGAACTGAATTCGGAATTCCAATATTCGAACAAATTTCTTGAATTTGCGACTCCGAATAATAGGTATTTGAAACGATCCCAATTTCAATGCCTGCACGCATTAATTCAAACAACAAGTCGACAACTTCTTGACGCGGTTGCAGTTGCGCAATATCTGCTCGAAATTCTTTCTCTATTTTATTGCCAAAAATCGGCCGCAATTGACTTAATTGAAAGTCATGTAATTTAAATAACTTTTGAAAAATTCTCCATGAAAATTCAATTAGTACTCTGATTCTTCTTCCTAATGGTCCGTAAACATAAAATTGCAATCTGGATCCACATGGACGGCAGACTAGTGTTTCAAATAAATCAAAGGTTACCAATCGGGCGTGAAATAAATCTGAAGTGCATACTGCGTCAAGAGGCCATGTATAGGAATTCATTCAACTGTTCCTATAGAACTCAATAGATTTCTGAATACCCACTGACACAGGCACGACGTTCTGTACCAAACTAGGATTCAATTCTTCCAACAAATGCAAACACCCATAGTAGTTATCACTTCGAATCGAACGTCCTCCAGGATCAAATCCTACATTTGCATATTTAGATATAAGTAAACCAAATTCAGATATCTCAAGAATATTGGAAGTACCCAAATTGATGTTTCTTGGATTAGAACCGTAAGTCCCAATAAACAAAAGTTGCTTCACAATGTCTGTGATATATGCAAAATCTCGATAAACATTTCTCGATAATTTTGCCGAAAGATCCCGTCCTTCCGCGGCACTCCGAATAAATTGATTACCAATTAATGGGGAATCCACCCGCATTAGCGGTCCAAATACACTAAAGATTCTAGGAGTAATCAGCTCTATTTCATTCATAGAAAAAATGTCTGCTAAAGATTCAATGCCAAGTTTCGCTTCTCCGTATATCGATAAATTTCTTGGGCTAGATTCATTCAGTTCGCACAAAATGTCTGTAAACCGTAGGTCTCCATAAACAGCACCTGAACTTGGGTGAATCAGCCTTCCTCCGGGGAGGATGAGTCTTGAATACCTAATGATATTCGAATAGAAATCTCTTGCTTGAGAAAGCTGATCAGTTATTTGAGGTCCTGTTCTAGGAAGAGCTAAATCAAATATTAGATCAAATTTTTCTTGCATTTCACCTTTTTTATAGACGAAAGTATTCTTGAAACCCCAAGTGTTAGCAATATCTACATATCTCGAACTCTCGCATAATACTTCCGTTTTTCCTAGATGCTTAGCAATAGCTATAAGTGAAGCAAAAACCCATTGCCCCAAGAAACCACTGGCTCCAGTAACGAGAATACGGGGTGGCAACGTAATCTGAAAATTTTTATACCAATTTACAATCTCGAAAATTTCTTTTTGTAAGAACTCCGATTGTTTTGGAGTGACGCCAAAATTTACTTTCGCCATTTTGATTGAAATTTAGGAATTTGTTCTGGCGTTAGCGGTGGCCATAAGTCATCCAATTTGGCAGTTTCCATACGACCCTCTGCATTGGGCTTTGATATAACTCTCGGTGCAGCTTCCTCTTCTTTGCTCACGATGACCTGAAGGAGTTCCGGCGAATTGGAATTCAAAAATTTTATAATTTCCTCTTTCCAATTCATATCAGAATCTATTCTAGAAGCAACCATTCCCATGGATTTAGCAACCGCTACTGGATTCAATAGGTAGACTCCCGAATCCTTATCCGAGCCAGCAACTTCGTAATTTCCTCGACGTTGGGATAAAAGCATAGATTTATAGCCCTCGGAATCCATTATCAGGATGCGAATTGGCAAATTATTCTCAGCAATGAAAGCAATGTCCTGGGGATTCATCGCAAAGGATCCGTCACTTTCGAGACATAGAACGGGCTTCTTGGTAGCGAAATAGGCACCTATTGAACCTGCGACTCCAAATCCCATGCTCCCTAGGCCACCAGAATTCATAACCCGTTGATCAAGGAGGGGGGAGATGGCTTGCATAACTTGTTCCGTACAAGTTCCTGAGCTTCCAGAAACTATCGTTGGGAATATTTGACTGTTTTCGGATATCAGGTCGAGCATCTCGTACATGCTAATTCCCTGCACTGGTTGTTGAGAACCAAAAGAACTCAATTCTTGGTTCCACTGCTCTACTTGCTTCTTCCACGGGGATATGTCTTGACGCTGAGCTTCAAGTTGCAAATCAGATTTTCCTATTTCTAATAGAAATTCTTCTACCGAGGCACAAGCGTCATGCACCCTTTCGCCAGGAATTCGTCGAATCTCCTCGGCATCGATTTCAACGCGAAAAAGCTTCGCATTCGGTGCGAAATTTTCAGGCCTGAATGCAACCTGACCCCAATCCAGGCGAGCACCTAAAATTAAAACTAAATCGGCATTTTGAATAGTTAAATTGGCTCCCCAAGTCGAGATGCTTCCAGGTCTTCCCGCATAAAGAGGATCATTAGTACTTAGGAAATCTAGAGATGGCCAAGTTAATTGAACCGGCCAATTCAATTGATTGATAAATTCTCTTGTTGCGTCGAGTTGACTTCTGCATCCATTGCCTAAAAGTATAAGCGGTTGGCTTGCTTCTTTCACTGCGGCGACTAAAGAATCTGAAAAATCTGTTAACTGCTCTATTTGAACAGTCTCCATTTTTTGACGAGTGGCATAGATTCTTCGAACTGGCGCTCTTTGCACGTCGACTGGAATCTCGAACCATACCGGTCCGGGACGTCTTGAAGTGGCAATTTGTAAGTCACTTGCTATATATGCGCTTACAGAGTCGGCATCAATACGCCTTGCAATTTTGGTAAATGGGGAAACCATTGTGATTGAGTCAATGTGTTGACTCCCCCATTGGCGATTGTTTCCGGCGGATTGAACATCCTGCGACCTAACTTGACCTGCGAGCACAATGAGGGGAGAAGAATTAGTCCAAGCCGCTACTAGTGGCGTCATCGCGTTGGTAGAGCCTGGACCGGAAGTAACTAACAAAACGGCAGGCTTTCCAAACGCCGCGGCATACGCTTCTGCCGCAATGCCTGCAGACTGCTCGTGGAGTAAATAGTGAATTTCAAAACGAGAATCTCTTGCGAAACAATCACTCAAAGGAGCAATCGCACCACCTACAACACAAAAAATATCTGTGACTCCAAAGTCACTTAATGCGTTAGCGATAACGTCTGAAACCGTAATGCGTTTATTTTCAACAACCACGAAGCTACCCTGATTTCTTTAAATTGTAATGAGACGAGAATACCCCGAGAATTCCCGAAATTCCCGATCTTAGATAGGCAGATTTCAACTTAAACATACGAAGCCGTAATTTAGCCATGAAACTAAATTTGCTTTTTGGAGGCCTCTTCTCACTTAAAGAACTTGCCCTCGATGATACTTGTAAGGCGAATGCAGCCACGTCATGAACTGTCCGAAGTTCAAGAGTTGCGATATAACGTTCTATAAAAGCAGGAGAAAGATCGATGGACTTTAGCGCCGCATCGGAGTCATTTTCTGCTATCCCAATCTGCCCATCTTCCTGCGATAGAGGATCACGCACAAAATATTGCTTCATAAACACGGTTGGGCAACCACATACGGCAGCCTCCAAGGCCATCGCCGAATCCTCGGCAAGATACAAAACTTTGGCTCTCGAAAATAGATCACGCAACTCTTCACGACTTTGCTTATTGGGACCTGAGCGAAAAATCTCAATTGTGTCAACGGGTTTTTCGACCGATACGCCTTGAGATCTTTGCTTCCCAGCATAGAAGAGGCTGATGTCTCGGACTTGATTCGGTGAAGTATCAACAAAAAAATTATAGTCAATAGTATTTACATATAGTCGGGGGGCCGAAGGATCAATCTCTCTCGCATAAACAAATCGCATTTCAGAATTTAACCGAGCGATCTTAAGGTCGAGCAAGAGAAGATTTGAATAATTGAGAAACCAATGCACCCCTATCGAGCACTTTAGTGGATTTCCCACGATTGATTCGTCGTAGACCGCTATTGAAACCCTCTTAGTCTTATAAAAAGAAGTCCGCAATTCCGAAGTTAAGATGGGAGTATTTAGCTGTGAGCTTGTCTTAAAATTTCTATCAACAGGAACCAAATATGCAGCAAAACCAAAACTATTTAATCGATCGCATAATATGTGCATAGCGCGTACACCTGCTGAACTCGCCAAATATGACCTTGCAACCAAATAAAACACTAGATCTTTCTCGACCACTTCTGCATCCTATTATTAACTTCTTCCCAAAGTTCACAAATACTCGGCCCAATCCATTCTTTTTGATGCCAGATGTACCTAGACTTTGAGAATGACCAACAATCCTTTAGACCTCCAGAATGAAGTTAGCTTGCGAGTTCAAGCTGCTCAAACCCTCTTTGTGGCTCAAGATAGTTTCAATCCTCAACGAATCAGTCAGCTTGCAACTGATATTTTTGCAGCGATAACAGAAGGTAAGCGAGTTGCGTTCGTCGGAAATGGTGGAAGTGCTGCAGAGGCGATGCACTTGGCAGCGGAATTCACTGGCAAGTGCGTAATTGATCACGCTCCACTACCGGTTATGTGTCTAAATGAGTCACAGAGTGCGTTGACAGCAATCGCAAATGATTACGGCGTGGAGCATATGTTTTCCCGACAAGTCGAAGCACACCTTCGCGAGGGCGATTTTTTGATTGCTCTATCTACATCTGGACGCTCTAAAAATATTCTCAATGCTCTTACCGTTGCCCAACAACGCAAGGCGCATGCGATTATTTGGATGGGTGACTACGATTTTAATTTAGATGGAGTTGATACATGGAAAGTTCAGTCAAAACAGACTCCGAGAATTCAAGAAATTCATCTCGCTTGGGGACATATACTTTCTGAAATTATTGAAGTTATAATCTCAAAACAAAATTAGATGCCCACATAATGGGTCTTCGCTGCAGTCAACTCAAAGAAGCAGGTCACTACATTTCACGATCTGCTAAAAAATCTTAAAAGTAGTTTTTGAGTGGGTAACTCAACAAAAGTATGCAAAAATCTTGCCACGCCTAAACATGCGAAAATGAAAGTAAACGTCAATACTTCGCCACCCAAAGGATTTGATCCATTAATTTTTAGCGCCCACAACCCCCAGCCAAATCCAGCCAACAACACTACGTGTGAAATATACAACGCGTAAGATTCTTCACCTAACTCATAAAATAATTTGGCATGCAATACAGATTTCTTCCCTCTTATATCGGTTAGTGCATAACTCCAGATCAACAGACAAAAACCAGGAATCGCAATGAGATTAAATTCCGCTGGGAAGCCATGTTTTAGACCTATCAGCTCTGCGCCCGTTACAATTGAAATTATCAAGACAAGCCAACTTACAGTTGGCCGTACAAAAAGGACCTTAGGCTTCGAGTAAATCAGGATAGCCATAATCATTCCATATATGAATTCAAATATTCTTGGCACGGGAAAATAGTAAAGAACATCTTGAAAGTTTGTTAAATGGTTTATTCCAGAGTAAATAGTCGACACGGTATAAATCGAATATAGAATCAAGGACACTGACATGAGGTTCTTAGGATTACATCGATATAAATTTTTGAAAAGTACATTGAAACAAATATAAAAGAAAAACTCCAAGGACAATGTCCATGAAACTCCATTCCAACCCTGTCGAATGTTAGGGTGTAATGGAATCCAGCCATGAATTAACAAATAATTTAATAGTGTCCCCAATTTTGAGGTTCCGGTATAACCTCCCCAAGAAGCTTTCGTTGCCAGGAATCCCAATATGGAAAACGTCAAGAAAATAGCATGTAATGGATATATCCTAGAAATTCTTCGCAGCAAAAAATTAGAATCTCTCTTCTGATTCAATCCTAGCCTCGAATACGTCAGCACGAACCCAGACAAGATAAAAAAGAAAGAAACACCAAGGTACCCCAAATTAAAAATATTTACGGTGATTCTATAATGTGGCCAATTAGGCAAAGTATGATGGATCAGCACAGCCGCTGCTGCAAAAAAACGGAGCGAAGTTAAACTTCGTAATCTTAAAGGGAGCCCCGATGCGGAATGAGCAACCACCTTTTTATTAGCAGGATTCATTTCATAAGGGTAGACACTCAATGAGTATTTTGCCAACGAAATCTTTCTTTAGTCTCAATGTTATTTGAGCATGCAATTCGAATTAAAATACATAGATATTTTCGACCGTGCGACACTGCATCACACTAGAAATTAGTTATCAGTTTCGAATTCATGTTTGTTCAAGAGGGGTACGAAAATTGACAAAAATATGAAGATCAAACCCATAGCCAATATATCTGGCCAGGTACTTCCCGTAGTCGGCAGTGTTCCACCATTTACGGTCGCATTTGGAATTAGTGGGGGAGGTGAAATCATGGTTGGGGGAGGATTTGAATTAGACAAGGTGGGCACTGGTATAGGTAGGACTATTTGGGGAAAGTAGCCTGCTATGTCCAAATTTGTTCTAGTTATGTAGGCATTTTCATCGGCTCTAATCAAGACTCTCCCACTAGGGGTGATATCCCCTACCCAAAAACCTCTGTACCCAGCAGCCTGGACTTCTGAAAGATCATAAATTCCAGGGGGCAAACTTATTGAAACCCCCTTTCCTCCTCTTCCTTGAATCGAAATAAAAGAATATTCCGAATTTGACTTTCGAATTTTTATTTGGAAATTGATTGGAAGCATGGTCCCACCAAATCTGTTCTCAACAAGTTTAATAATGTGCAAAGTCCCATTAATTGGAGCCACCACAGGAACTATTACAGTCGGCTTGGTGGCTATCGGTGAAGGTTGCGGCGCAGGAGGTGGTATCGGCGTTATGGGCGGAATTACGATTGCAGTCCACTGGGCATACAGGGTGAGATCCGATGCAAAGGAATAGCTGGCACCGTTGATGTAAGACAGTCCACTGCCATGGTCCGCAGTATTCCAATTCGTGAAGGTGTAACTGGTGCGAGCGAATCCATTTGGAGTTAACGGAGTGGGGGCCGTGCTCGACTCAGGGGGTGTTGCACCACCATCAAAACCATTGCCAGCAAAAGTAACGGTGTAAACAATGGGTGGGATCAATGTCCACTGAGCAAACAAAGTTAAATCAGCGGCAAAGCTATAGGTGGTGCCATTGGCGTATGCGGCTCCACTTCCGTTGATTGCAGTGTTCCAGTTCGTGAAGGTGTACCCGGCTCGGGTAAATCCATTGGAGATGAATGCGGCAGGAACAAAGTTTGTTTCCGGCGTAGTTGCACCCCCATCAAATCCACTTCCTAGAAAAGTGACTGTATGAGCAACTGCGGGGATTGCTGTCCATTGCGCGTAGAGAGTCAGGTCAGCGGCAAAGCTGTACGTAGTCCCATCAAGATAAGTAATTCCTGCAATGCCGTTGGCAACTGTGTTCCAACCAGTAAACGTGTATCCCGAGCGTGTAAATCCATTGGTTGTTAGCGGCATCGGGATGGTGGAAGCTTCGGGAGTGGTGGAACCTCCGTCAAAGCCATTGCCCATGAAGGTGACTGTATGGGCAATTGGAGGGATCAAGGTCCATTGGGCGTAAAGGGTTAGATCGGCAGCGAAACCGTAAGTACTCCCATCAGCGTAAGAGGAGCCACTTCCATTTGCCGCTGTGTTCCATCCGCTAAAGGTGTAGCCGCTCTTCGTGTAACCATTGGTTGTTAGGGCTGTAGCTGCGTTGGTGGTCTGCACAGCTGTGGATCCCCCGTTAGAAGTATTTCCGTCGAAGGTAACTGTATGAGTGGGGATCGCGCAGCCATCATTAACGATTGAGGTTCCCCCAAGGGTGACTGCGCCCGTTAGGGCAATTAATTGACCATCGACGGTTGTTGTTGCTCCAGTGCCGATTGAAGCAGAAGCGATTAAATGTCCGACTATCGTCGAAGATGCCCCAAGCGTTGCAGAGCTGCCGATCTGCCAGAAGACATTGCAGGCTTGGGCACCATTGATGAGCACCACCTGACTCGAGCTGGCAGTGATCAAAGTTGTAGCAGTGCTAAAGATAAATACAGATGCTGGATCGTGGTTACCGTCAAGGGTGAGAGTTCCATTGATCGCAAATGTGCCACCTGAATATGCGCCGTCAGTGAGTGTGGTGGCACCAAGTTCAACGGGAAGCGCGACTGAGACGCGCGCGTCTGAAAAAGCGGTGTTTGCATCGTTAAGCGCAGTTAGAGAGGCTCCACCAAGTATTTGTGAACCGCTCTGCGTGATTGTTCCGGTGGGAGCAGTGGCTCCCCCAACTCCAACATCGCCACCGCTAGTTCCGGTGATGTTGCTTGCGGCGGCACTTGTGATTGCTGAACTAGCTAGTACTCCGTAGGTGGAACTGGATCCCATTGTTAAAGCAGAGGTTGCGGCAAAGGATTGCGGGGATGCTGTGAAGATTAAAATTGTTGAGGCCATAAAGGAGGTGAGAGTGATAAAAGTCGCTAGTGCACGCTTTGAAATGATCACTGCAATTGCCTCAAGTCTTTGTTGGCACTCGAACTATTTAGTTGAACGCAATAAACACCATAGACCTTAGTAACGGTAAATAATTTATGAATCTAACTATTAGATTTCTAATCTTGCACGAATTGCGCTTGTATTGGCAATTAAGCGACTCGTTAAAATAAGTGTAAGAAACTTGTGAGGTACTAGTTAGTAATCGTTTATGGAAGATTAAATTTCCAAAGTAATTTTTAACGTGTTGCTGAACGTCTTAAGCGATCACGAATGGCCGCGGCTAGCCCGTCTCCACCTGGTTGCAGAACAACTACAACTCCTAGCCCCAGTTGATCAGCCTTGCGAAGCGCTAGATAAAGCTCGCGGGCATATTGCTCAATTGAACTTGGAGCAGAGAGACGAATGACCCCATTGGGAGTTGGAATCTGATCGGGTGCAATAAGCCCATCACCCGCCTCGGCGATCACATCGAGAAGCACCTTTGCCTTAGGTGAGTAATGGGAGTTGAGTGAACCCGAAACTCTTATGGAAGATGGGTTGGACTCAAGTGCGACTAATCCAGTGGACTCCTCGACCATAAGCGGAGTAATTGCACCTAATCTCAAAATCATTGGCGCAGGTCCGGTGCAATCAACGATTGTTGATTCCAATCCGATCAACGACTGCCCACCATCTAAAATTAAATCACCCTCAAGAAGGTGCGATGAAAGTTCCTCGGCGACTGCATCAGCATTGGTGGGTGATACCGCGCCAAATCGATTGGCACTTGGTGCTGCAATACCTTTACCGCCAACTGCAATGAACTCGTTGAGTAGGGCAAGGGCAATGGGGTGTGCTGGAACTCGCAATCCCACAGTGTCCTGCCCGCCCGTGATGAAATCTTGTGCAAGTTCAGATCGCTTAAGAACCAGAGTTAAAGGTCCGGGCCAGAAATCTCGTGCGAGCGCAATTGCATATTCGGGAATATCGCGAGCCCACTGTCCCATTCCATCGAGAGTTGCAATGTGGACGATTAATGGATGATCGGCGGGGCGTCCTTTAGTCTCATACAGACGTGCTATTGCTGGTGCATTGGATGCATCTGCTCCAAGGCCATAAACGGTTTCAGTTGGAAAAGCGACCAACTGTCCACTCTTTAGAGAGGAAGCGGCGCTCTGTATCGTCTCGGTCGTACAGATCGATAACAGAGTCATGACAGCATTCTCTCATTAAATTTGAACATAAAACTCAGCCAATCATGGGAGAATTTGATATGAAAATATTTCGTGGAATCTTCTTTGCAATCCTAACCTTCTCGGTACTTGCGATTGCAATCCATCAAAACCCCTCAACCACCCAACGTTATGTCACAGTAGTCGGTACAGGAACCACAACTGTAGTTCCTGACACTGTTCGTTTAGATGCCAGCGTATCTAGTAAGGACACTTCAAGTGCCGGAGCTCTCTCCAGTGCAAGCAAGTCTGCACAAACTTTGCGACAAACCCTCATCTCATCTGGAGTTCTCGCGAAGTACATTCAAACTCAGTCACTCAACGTGACCCCAAATTACGTCTATTCGCCAAATGGAACCTCAAAGATCTCTGGTTACCAAGCAACTCAATCTTTCACTGTAGTTATCCGCAACGCTGCAAACGCTGGGGCTATCGTCTCGGCTGCGCAAAATGCGGTAGGTAATGCCCTCCAGGTGAATGACACCTCTTCCTACGTTTTTGATGAGAGCGCTGCAGAAGCAACCGCTCGCGTCCAAGCAATTGCCACCGCTAAGGCCAAGGCGGCAAGTTATGCATCGCTGGCAGGCGCCAAGTTAGGAAAGATTTTGACGATCGATGAGAGCGTTCAGAACTCCAACCCAGTTCCTCTCGTTATGGCCATGGCTAAGACTGATGCCGCAGCTACGACTCCGGCCCAGATCGACCTCGGACAGCAGTCTGTAACGGTCTCGGTCACTACCGAATGGGCCATTAAGTAAATCTCGCTCACCTCATTAAGCCTCGGAATTCATCGATTTCCGAGGCTTTTTACTGGTTTTGATTGGGCTCAACTCTCCGATACCCTTAGCCTTCGCTTCTAGTCCCCATCGTCTAGAGGCCTAGGACATCGCCCTTTCACGGCGGTAACACGGGTTCGAACCCCGTTGGGGGCACTCTCGCCAACTGGGAACGGTTGGGGAGCGCAGTAAGCGAAGTAGTAAAGCTAACTTATGAAAATGAGTTTGGCCCAGTAGCGCAGTTGGTTAGCGCGCCGCCCTGTCACGGCGGAGGTCGCGGGTTCAAGTCCCGTCTGGGTCGCTAAATACCTTTATCGCACGCATGAGAAGCGTGAGAAATATTGGCTCGGTAGCTCAGTTGGTACGAGCGCGCGACTGAAAATCGTGAGGTCGACAGTTCGATCCTGTCCCGAGCCACGCTTAATTAATTACTAGAAATTCCGCCCGGAATAGATTTCAAAAGGGCAGTTACCTCAGACTCTTTGTAGCGACGATGTCCGCCTAAGGTTCTAATACTGGTTAATTTCCCTGCCTTGGCCCAACGTGTAACGGTCTTGGGATCAACTCTAAATAATGCGGCGACTTCCGATGGCGTTAGCAGTGTCTCTTGTTCGCTCATCGTCGCCCCCGTTGGTGATTTGGCGAAATGTCCATTTCGCACCGATATGGGTGCAGTATTCCTGTTATCAGACCGTTATGACAAGGGGTTGCGGAAAAATTTTTCTGGGTTTATGTGGCTTGCTCGAGCGCAGCGACCTTACGCCACCTGGAGATCAAACGCTCATATCCGAGGCCAGCCTTTGCACCATCGCCTGTCGAAAGTCCGCCGAGTGAGAGCTGGATATCTTCCACGGAAGAATCTGCTTCGAGTCCTTCAAAGCCATCCTCTTTAAGAGTCTGCTCCAAGTAATTTGCTAGCCCACCGTAATCGAGCTCCACAAGTGACTCGGGATGAAACATATTGAGCCACTCCAAAAGATCTGCAATCTCTTGTTCGATGGGTCCATTTCCAAATGCACCCACAACGCTCTGATGAGTGAACATGCAACGCTTCTTGGCATTAGAGATAGAGGTGCGCAAGACAGTGAATGCCCCATCATCATTGTGGCCGCGTAATCTCTCTTCTGGTTCAAAGAGCGAGAACCACCGAGGTGGAATCACCCAGGTCTCGGTCAATATGTGTGGGACTTTATCTTCAACGCTCTCTGAATTAACCAAGATCGCTTCTTCAACATTTGATGGCACGAAGTAGCGCGCGACATTTACCGGCATCGACTCTTTAAAAGTCGCGAGGGCTGCCCTTGATCTAGCGGCAGTGCTCCAAGGAGCTACATATCGCTTACCCTCAAACTCCAAAATGTGTGCACCATCAGCGGTGAGGGCAGGTGGCTCTGCAGAGATTAATCTCCGAAGTGCGCGAATCTGCTCGTCATAACCCGTCGAGGAGGTAATAGGGATCGCCTCCCAGCGCAACTGATCTGCTGGCTCAAAGGCGCTGATTGGTTCGTACACCCGCAGGGATGCAACATAGGGTGTTGGACGCATGTAATGAATTATTGCGCGAATGAATTAATTACGCGCGCTTGGCGTAATTGTCATCCGCATAAGGATCTTCATCACTGTCATCGGTAACCGTTGTGCTTACTGGCACTTCACCGTGAAGTTCCTTTGCAAGACGCTCTAGATCCATATCTGGACCGGAATATTTAAGATCGCGTGCAACTCTGGTTGCTTTAGCTTTTTGTCGGCCACGCCCCATAGCGAGACCTCCTTCTTCTATATATCTATTCTTATGTGTGTAATTTCGTCAGGTGCGAAGGTTATCGCGCTTGGTAGTTACCTACCAATGCGGCGCCACTTTCGGCGGTTCTACGCTCAATTTTCCCACAGACCCAGGCCTTCATGCCGCGGGCTGCCAGGCTCCGCAGGGTCAGATCGGCTGCGAGCGAGTCCACGATGGCGACCATTCCAATCCCGCAGTTCCAGGTCTTCTCTAGATCTTGTTGGGCGACCCCTCCGACCTGGGCCAGATAGGCCATCTCGGCCGGTAGCGCCCAGGTGGAGCGGTCAAAGGTGGCGCTGAGGTGGCTGGGGATGACTCGGGCGGTATTGGCCGCCAAGCCGCCTCCGGTGATGTGGGCATAGCCATGGAGCTGCTCTTTTAGGCCGCGGTGCAGCGCCAGGCAATCCAAGGCGTAGATCTCGGTAGGGGTCAGTAGTACTTCTCCCAGCGTTTTTCCGAATTCGTCGTGGTAGCGATCAAGATCGAGGTTTTGATTCTTGATGATGTGGCGCACCAAGGAGTAACCATTGGCATGCAATCCCGAGGCGGGCATTGCAACAATGACATCGCCCTCTTTAATGAGATGTTCGCCCAACAAATTCTCATGATCGACTGCACCTGTTGCAGCGCCCGCAATATCAAATTCATCTTCACCTAAAAGTCCAGGATGCTCCGCAGTCTCTCCACCAACAAGAGCGGTACCCGCTTTTTGGCAACCGATGGCAATGCCTTTAACGATCTCTGCAATTCGTTCTGGGAAAACTTTTCCGACGGCGATGTAGTCGGTCATAAAGAGTGGTTCAGCACCACATACAACTAAATCATCAACCACCATAGCGACGAGATCTTCGCCAATAGTGTCGTACTTGCCGAGCAGGCGAGCGATCTCTGTCTTTGTTCCAACTCCATCAGTGGATGTTGCAAGCAGTGGGCGATTGAATTTCTTAAGGGCAGAGATATCAAAGAGACCAGCGAATCCACCGATATCACCAATAACTTCTTTACGTCTTGCCTTGGCAAGATGCGCCTTCATTAATTGAACCGCTGCATCTCCCGCTTCAATATCTACACCAGCATCTTCGTACGAACTCATTCGTATCGATTCACAATCTCAAGCAGATTTTTGCCGGCCGATAGATCTGTTGGAATATCAATAGGGTATTCACCGTTGAAGCACGCGGTACAAAGTTTTGACTCAGCAATAGTTGTTGCTTCGACTAAACCTTCCATCGATACATAACCCAAAGAATCTGCGCCAATGGATCGACGAATCTCTTCTACCTCAAGTCCAGCAGCGATGAGTTCTGCGCGGGATGCAAAATCGATACCGTAATAGCAAGGCCATTTAACTGGGGGAGATGAGATTCGTACATGGATCTCGAGAGCTCCGGCTTCACGCAACATACGGATCAAAGCGCGCTGGGTATTGCCACGAACAATGGAGTCATCGACGACAACGATGCGCTTGCCCTCAATGACATCACGCAGGGGATTGAGCTTCAAACGTATGCCCAGTTGGCGAATTGTCTGGCTCGGTTGAATAAAGGTACGTCCTACATACGAGTTCTTTACCAGCCCCGCGCCATATGGAATACCTGATTCACGGGCATATCCAACGGCGGCTGGAGTGCCGGACTCAGGAACCGGGATCACGAGATCAGCGGCGACCGGGTGTTCTTTAGCGAGTTGAGCGCCTAGAGCAACGCGAGTGGTGTGAACGTTGCGACCTGCGATGGAGGTATCTGGGCGAGCTAAATAGACGTATTCAAAGATGCAACCCTTGGGTTCTGGGGTAGCCCAGTGCGAGGAGCGCAGACCATTTTCATCGATGGCAATGAACTCACCGCAATCAACCTCGCGGACAAACGATGCACCCACAATATCGAGAGCCGCTGATTCAGATGCAACCACCCAACCATGATCGAGTTTTCCGATGACAAGTGGACGTACACCGTTGCGATCGCGCGCTGCATACAAGGTGTGCTCATCCATAAATACCAGCGAGAAAGCTCCCTTAAGTAATGGCAAAACTTCAAGGGCAGAGCTTTCAAAGTTCTTTCCCTTTTGAGCTGCAATGAGCGCAGTCATAATTTCGGTATCGGTTGTCGCGTTCATGCTGTTGTCGCTCTTAGGAGCGATCTTTGCAAGTGTCTCCGCCAGATCGCCGGTGTTAGTTAAATTTCCATTGTGAGCGAGCGCAAGTGTTCCGTGATCTGTTGAGCGCAGTGTGGGTTGCGCATTGGCCCACGTAGACGAACCGGTTGTCGAATAACGACAATGTCCAATCGCTAAATTTCCAGTAAGCGTTGCTAAATCATTTTCGGTGAATACCTGCGAGACGAGACCCATATCTTTGTAGACAACGATTCGCTTGCCATCAGATGTTGCAATACCCGCTGACTCTTGACCGCGATGTTGCAATGCGTAGAGCCCATAAAAAGTTAGTTTTGCGACCTCTTCATCAGGAGCCCAGACACCAAATACGCCACACTCATCTTGAGGACCTTTTTCACCAGGGAAAGTCTCGAAGGTGAGTTTTCCATCTGGGCGCTTTGTCACTCTGCAATCCTAATTGTCGCGGCAGCCTGCTGAAACAACTGTGAGAGATCGGAGCGTTCCCCGCTCGCAGTAATACGACCATCTCGAATTCCATCAGCCCATTCGAGAGATCCATCTAAGAGGCCAATCAATTCTTCGGCACCCATCTCAACTACGTTAGGAGGAGTACCGCGAGTGTGCTTTGGTCCTTCGCAGCATTGGATTGCTGCATAAGGAGGGATTCGAAGCTCTACCGCGTGACCTGGTGCGATCTGGCTGATCTGCTCCAAGAGCGCCTTGACCTGCGCCAGAACTAAAGGATCGCGGGCCATGATTACCTCCTACCCGAAGAGCCGAGGAAGTGTTTCGGTATGAGCGGCGCGTAGTTCGGTGAGAGGAATTACCGCCTCGTTGATGACCAAGCTATCCCCTCCTGAAGCTCCCAGCTCGTGCAATGAGACCTCGTATTTTGCGGCTAGCGCCTCGAGGGCTGCCCGATTGGCGGGATCGACCGTGACCAGGACTCGACCCGGGGTTTCGGCGAATAGCGCGGCGGCTACTCCACCCGGGATGAACTCCCCTGGGAGTGAAATAGTGGCTCCCACCCCATTTCGAAGGGTGGCTTCTGTTAGCGCGGTTGCCAAACCACCGTCGCTGAGGTCGTGTGCAGACTCAAAGAGTGGCTGGGCCTCAAGTAGGAGGTTGATCAGGCGAACTTCGGCGGCGATATCTGGAGTTGGGGCGTGATCGCCCATCTGTCCATGGAGGTGAGCCCACTCAGATCCGCTGAAATTATCTGCGGTATTTCCGAGTTGGAAGATCTGTAGGCCCGCGGATGGGATACCCATCTTGGTGCGAGTGGTGACATCCTGGATAACACCGAGTACTCCGATGACGGGTGTCGGCAAAATGGCAACGCTACCTGTCTGGTTATAGAACGAGACGTTACCTCCAGTAACTGGAAGCCCCATCTCTAAACAGATATCGGCGAGGCCGCGAACGGTCTCGGCAAATTGCCACATAACACCTGGATCTTCAGGTGATCCAAAGTTCAAACAGTTTGTGACGGCAAGTGGCTTTGCACCAGTTGTCGCAATATTGCGACACGACTCGAGCAGCGCCAACTTTGCGCCATTGTAAGGATCTAGATATGACCAACGCGCATTGGCGTCGGTTGAGATTGCAACACCAAGATTTGTATTCTCATCAATACGCACCATGCCTGAATCTTCTGGTTGAGCTAACACAGAGTTACCTTGAACGTATCGATCGTATTGATCGGTGACCCAAGATTTGTCAGCGATATTTGGAGATGAGATCAACTTTAAAAGCTCCGACTTGATCGCATCTGCTGAATCAACAGCAGGTAATGATGTTGGAGTAAGTGAATCTAAATATGCAGGTTTTGCGATGGGGCGGTTATAGACCGGACCATCATGTGCAACCGTGCGTGGCGGAACATCAACGATAAGTTCGCCATTGAAGGTAATCTCTAAACGAGTTCCTTCGGTGACTTCTCCAATTACAGTCGCGGTAACATCCCACTTCTTACAAATCTTCATGAAGCGTGACAACTTTGATGGTTCGATGATTGCACACATACGCTCTTGTGATTCAGACATCAAAATCTCTTCGGGAGACAATGAAGGATCGCGCAGCGGAACTTTCTCGAGTTGAATCGACATTCCGCCAGAGCCAGCAGATGCAAGTTCGCTGGTGGCACAGGAGAGTCCAGCTCCACCTAAATCTTGAATTCCTACAACTAAATCTTCGGCGAAGATCTCTAGCGAGCATTCGATCAGAACTTTTTCAGCGAAAGGATCGCCTACTTGTACTGAGGGGCGCTTCGCTGCTTTACCAGATGCAAAAGTCTCTGAGGCAAGAACTGATACCCCGCCAATTCCATCTCCACCAGTCTTTGCTCCAAAGAGCACCACCAAATTGCCGGTTCCACGAGCAGTTGCCAACTTGATATCTTCGTGGCGCATCACGCCAACACATAGGGCATTGACCAGGGGATTGCCCGCATAAGTAGCGTCAAATACCACTTCTCCACCGATATTGGGCAGGCCCAGGCAATTTCCATAGCCACCGACTCCAGCGACAATTCCTGGCAGTGCGCGACGCGTATCTGGTGCATCTGCTGGACCGAAGCGAAGTGGATCCATCACAGCGATGGGACGAGCACCCATCGTCAAAATATCGCGAACGATCCCACCGACGCCGGTTGCAGCGCCTTGATAAGGCTCAACAAATGATGGGTGGTTATGCGACTCAATTTTGAATGTGACTGCATAACCCTGACCGATATCAACGACTCCAGCATTTTCGCCGATGCCAACGAGCAAGGCATCTGAGTGTGGTGCCTTCTCGCCAAATTGCTTGAGATGCACCTTAGAAGATTTGTAAGAGCAATGTTCAGACCACATCACCGAATACATCGCGAGTTCCGAAGCGGTCGGGCGACGGCCAAGAATCTCTTTGATGCGGGCATACTCATCTTCTTTAAGTCCGAGTTCGCGCCAAGGCTGAATTACCTCTGGATGCGCGGTGGCGTTTGCAACGGTATCGAGCGCCATTAGCGACCCACCATACTTTGAAGAACTGAGGTGAAGAAGGTCAATCCATCTTCGCTAGGTCCAGTTAATGATTCGATGGCTTGCTCTGGGTGCGGCATTACACCAACGACATTGCCGCGTGCATTGGTGATTCCAGCGATATCGTTCTTAGAACCATTTGGATTCTTATCGGCATAACGAAGCACAACGCGGCCCTCAGATTCCAATTCCGCAAGGGTCTGCGCGCTAGCTTGGAAAGACCCTTCACCATTCTTAATGGGAATAACCAGGCGATCACCTTTGCTATAACCAGAGGTCCACGGTGTGGAGTTATTTTCAACTATGAGTGGTTGGTCGGTACAGACAAAATGCAGACCTTGATTGCGAGTCAATGCACCAGGCAACAGATGCGATTCGCAGAGAATTTGAAATCCATTGCAAATTCCAAGAACGGGAAAACCGTGTTCTGCTGCAATAATGATTGAAGACATAATGGGAGCAAAACGCGAAATCGCACCGCATCGCAGATAGTCGCCATAAGAAAATCCACCAGGGAGGACAACTGCCTCTACTTCTTTGAGATCATCGCTGGCATGAAAGAGTGGAACTGGAGTACCGCCGGCCAAGCGAATAGCGCGAAGAGCCGATGAATCATCCAAAGATCCCGGAAAAGTTACGACCCCAATACGCATTAGGCCTCAACCTTTACTACGTAAGTTTCAATCACTGGGTTGGAGAGGAGTGTTTCGGCGGCCTTCTCGATATCAGCCAATTGCGCTGCTGTGGGAGTACCTTCAACTTCAATCTCAAAGCGCTTGCCTTGACGAACAGCTTGGGCGAAGGTGAAACCTAAGCGAGGGAGGGCTGCTGCAACTGCCTGTCCTTGCGGATCTAGGATCTCGGGTTTCAACATAACTTCCACGACGATTGTGGCCATTAGATATTCCTTCCGGTCAGTAACGTGAAAGCGGCTTCGTATCGCTCACGAGTTTTTTCAACAACTTCATCGGGCAACTCTGGAGGTGGACTCTTGCGGTCCCACCCAGAGGCAAGGAGCCAATCGCGGACATATTGCTTATCAAAAGATGGTTGAACGCCACCAGGCTTCCAGGTCTCTGCAGACCAAAACCTTGAAGAGTCAGGGGTGAGGGCCTCGTCGCCAAGGCAGATCTTACCTTCGTGATCGCGGCCGAACTCAAATTTGGTATCTGCCAAGATGATTCCGCGAGTTGCTGCATAGTCATGTGCAGTTGAGTAAAGAAGCAGAGTTAACCTACGTAAAGTCTCTGCATCTACTTCCCCAACGATTGTTGCAGCTCGGGCAAAGGAGATATTTTCATCGTGGTCTCCCATCTCGGCTTTTGTCGCGGGAGTAAAAATATTTTCAGGAAGTTTAGATCCATCGAGTAAACCTGCAGGGAGATCTATGCCGGTGACCGATTGCGATTTTTGATATTCAACCCAACCCGAACCGGTCAGATAACCACGTGCCACACATTCAATCGGAAACATATCGAGTGGCTTAACAATTACCGCACGATCTTTTACGCTGATTGGGACATCGGTTGAGATCAGATGATTAGGAACTAAATCTGTGAACATTTCAAACCAAAAGAGAGAGAGCTGAGTTAATAATTTTCCTTTGCCAGGAATGGGAGTTGGCAAGATGTAATCAAATGCCGAGATGCGGTCGCTCGCGACGATTAAGAGTTCGCCATTGATATTTGTATAAAGATCACGAACCTTTCCGCTACGCAGATGATTCCAGCCCTCAATCACGGTGCTCACCTAATGCTAGATGGGCGGTATTGCGCCGCAGCGGCGTGCTTAGATGTAATCGCCTCAATGCGATTGATAACGCGGGTGGTCTGTGCCTTCGCATCGCCCGTGAACTCCAATGGGGATGAGAGCAAAGCTTCAAGTTCGTTTTTATCCAACGGAATACGAGGATCTGCGGCAAGTGCATCAATCATGGTGTTCGGTTTGCCGGCACGAATTCCTAGTGCCGCTGCGACCGCATGCTCCTTGATCGCCTCATGCGCCACCTCACGGCCCACTCCTGCTTTAACTGCTGCAACCAATATCTTTGTGGTTGCCAAGAAAGGTAGATAGCGCGTTAATTCCGCATTGATTACCTCTGGAAAGGCACCAAACTCGCCGAGCACCGTCATAAATGTCTCAAGCAGGCCATCGATTGCGTAAAAGGCATCTGGGAGTGCGACTCGACGAACAACGCTACAAGAGACATCTCCTTCGTTCCATTGATCACCGCTTAGTTCACCGACCATGGAGGCATAACCGCGCAAAATAACGGAGAGTCCATTAACGCGTTCGCATGAGCGGGTGTTCATCTTGTGCGGCATGGCACTTGAGCCAACTTGTCCTGCTTTGAATCCTTCCGTCACCAACTCTGCGCCAGCCATCAATCGAATTGATGTAGCGAGCGATGAGGGAGCGGCAGCCAGTTGCACCAATGTTGTAACCACATCGAAATCAAAGGAGCGCGGATAGATCTGACCGGTTGAATCAAGTACGCGCTTAAATCCAAGATGCGCTGCGACTTCGCGCTCCAGTTGTTCGTGAGCGCTAGAACTTCCGAGAAGATCTACTGAATCTTGCGCCGTGCCCACCGGACCTTTTATGCCCCGGATTGGATAACGATCTATTAAATTCTCAAGGCGCTCATAAGCAAAAAGTAACTCTTCAGCGGCAGAGGCAAATCTCTTACCCAAAGTTGTAACTTGGGCTGCAACGTTGTGAGATCGACCAGCGATAGGTTGATCAATATATTGAGCGGCGCGTTCTGCCAACATTGCAAGGGAGGCAATTACACGATCTTGAATAAGAAGAAGTCCGTCGCGGATCTGCATCGCTTCAACGTTCTCAGTTAAATCACGCGATGTCATTCCGGCGTGAATCGCCTCATGTCCAGCGAGCGCGTTGAATTCTTCGATGCGAGCCTTGACATCATGGCGCGTTAATTTTTCACGAGCGTCGATAGAGTCGAGGTTTACCTGCGGCAACAATTTTTCGTAATCAGCAATTACCTCACCAGGAATGTGGTGTCCCAGTTTGGATTGAGCGCGCATGACCGCGATCCATAGATTGCGTTCTTGAATGATCTTGGATTCGGGTGACCAGACGGAGCGCATTGCCGCCGATGCATAACGATCAGCTAAAACGCTCATGACTTAATTCTCCCCTACTTTGGTGGAGGCGGATGCCGACAGGGCGATATCGCGACGGTAGTGGCTGCCGCGCAAGGAGATCTTGGCGATCCCTTCGTAAGCCTTGAGTCGAGCTGCGGTGAGATCCTCTGAAACTCCTGTAACGGAGAGAACCCGACCTCCTGATGAATGAAGCACCTGATCTTTGAGTGCTGTTCCGGCGTGATAGACATCGGCTCCATCGACTGAGTCGATTCCAGTGATTGGATCGCCTAGCCGCGGGCTGGCGGGATAACCCTCAGAGGCGAGAACCACGGTCACTGCTGCATCGGTAGACCATTCCAAAGGTGGATGGCCCGCCAACCCACCTGTTGCCGCCTTGTAAAGCAGGGTAGCGAGAGGAGTTTTGAGCCTTGGCAGTAGTACTTGGGTTTCTGGATCACCAAATCGTGCATTAAATTCGATTACGCGAAGCCCTTTCGAAGTGAGGGCCAGGCCAGCGTAGAGAAGTCCAACAAAAGGAGTATCGCGTGCCTTCATTTCTGCAATGGTGGGCTTGAGAACCTGAGTGAGGGTCGATTCCACGATATCGGCTGGTGCCCAGGGGAGAGGTGAGTAGGCACCCATACCTCCCGTATTAGGACCAAGATCTGCATCATATGCACGCTTGAAATCTTGAGCAGGTTGCATGGCCAAAATTGTGGTGCCATCTGAAATTCCGAAGAGAGAGACCTCAGGACCGTCGAGAAACTCTTCAATGACGACTCGAGGTGAGAGGTAGGCGTGATCCAGAGCGATCTGGCGATCGTTAGTTACAACGACTCCTTTGCCGGCAGCCAATCCATCATGTTTAACAACATACGGAGCACCGAAGGCGTCGAGTGCTGCCTCCATCTCTGCCTTGGTGGTGCAGGTAAAACTTCGAGCGGTGGGTACTCCCGCATCGCGCATTACCTGTTTAGCAAAATCTTTAGATCCTTCAAGAGTGGCGGCGATAGCGCTGGGACCAAAGGTTGCGATACCCGCCGCGCGCAAAGCATCGGCTACGCCATTGACCAACGGCTTCTCGGGTCCGATCACGACTAGATCGACCGCTAAACGTTGGGCGAGCGCTACAACTTCAAGATTGTTATCGATATCGAGAGGGTGAAGTGTCGCAATGCTGGCGATCCCAGGATTTCCTGGAGCTACATGAAGTTCTTCTAATTGTGGGTCGCGCACCAGCGCCTGCGCCAAAGCATGTTCGCGCCCGCCGGAACCAATCAGAAGAACCTTCAAATGAGATCCCTCACGACGATGGTCTCATCGCGACCTGGGCCAACTCCGATTGCGCTCATAGGAGCCCCGGAAATATCTTCCAGAAACTTTACATATGCCCTTGCATTTGCAGGCAAGTCTTCAATCTTGCGAGCTTTAGAAATATCCTCGCTCCACCCTGGTAAATATTCGTAAATAGGTTTTGCATGGTGGAAATCTGATTGTGATGATGGAAGTTCCTCAACACGTTTGCCATCGATCTCGTATGCCACGCAGACCGGAATTTGTTCCCAACCAGTCAATACATCAAGCTTGGTGAGGAAGAAATCAGTTAGGCCATTTACGCGAACTGCATAACGAGCGATAGGAGCGTCGTACCACCCGCAACGACGAGCACGACCGGTTGTTACTCCAACCTCGCCACCAATGGTGCGTAGCTTTTCGCCATCTTCATCGAAGAGTTCGGTTGGAAATGGACCGGAACCTACGCGAGTTGTGTATGCCTTAACAATTCCAATGACACGAGTTATCTTGGTTGGGCCAATTCCGGAGCCCGTTGATGCGCCACCTGCAGTTGGATTTGATGAGGTAACAAAAGGATATGTTCCATGATCTACATCGAGCAAAGTTCCTTGTGAACCCTCTAGCAGGACATTCTTTCCGGCTTTGAGCGCTTGATCGAGCAAGAGAACTGTGTCTGTGACGTATGGCCGCAAGATTTCGGCATAACCTAAATACTCGTTAACAACATCCTCAACCTCAATACCTTTTCGGTTGAATACTTTGATAAGTATCTGATTCTTATCGCGTAGTGCTCCTTCAATTTTCTGACGGAGAATTGATGGATCAAAGAGATCTTGAACGCGAATACCAATGCGATTGATCTTGTCGGCATATGCAGGTCCAATACCGCGACCAGTTGTGCCGATCTTGGAGTTACCAAGGAATCGCTCCGACACCTTGTCGATGGTGCGGTGATAAGGCGTAATCAAGTGAGCATTGGTACTGATCTTGAGCTTTGATGTATCAATCCCGCGCTCATTGAGACCTTTAATTTCTTGCAGGAGAACAGATGGATCAATCACAACGCCGTTACCGATAACGGGAACGACGTTGGGACTCAATATTCCTGATGGAAGCAGGTGCAGTGCATATTTTTGATCACCAATAACGACTGTGTGACCTGCGTTGTTGCCACCTTGATAGCGGACAACATAATCGACGCGATCTCCCAAGATATCGGTCGCCTTACCCTTACCTTCATCGCCCCATTGAGCGCCGAGCAGTACTAGAGCAGGCATTTTTTCCTAACCTTTGTGAGAGTTGGTGCGTGAAATAAAAATTATTTGTTGATCGAAGTTCCGGTAGAACGTAGATCTTCGCAAGCCTCAACTACGCGCTTTGCAAGACCGGCTTCGCCAGCCTTACCCCAGGCACGTGGATCGTAAGCCTTCTTATTTCCAACTTCGCCATCAACCTTGAGTACGCCGTCATAATTCTTGAAGACGTGATCAACGATTGGGCGAGTGAATGCATATTGAGTATCGGTATCGATATTCATCTTAACTACACCGTAATCAAGTGACTCGCGAATTTCAGATAGTAGAGAACCTGAGCCACCATGGAAGACGAGATCCATTGGCTTGGAACCGGCAGGAAGACCCAACTTGGCAGCAACTGCATCCTGAAGAGTCTGCAAAATCTTTGGCTGCAAGACCACATTGCCTGGCTTGTAAACACCATGAACGTTTCCGAAGGTAGCGGCAACCATGTAGCGTGCAGATGGATCAGTACCTAGAGTTTCGATGGTGAGAAGAGCATCCTCTGGAGTCGAATACAACTTCGCATCATGCTTTGCTTCGATGCCATCTTCTTCTCCACCAACTACACCGATCTCAATTTCAAGAATGGTACGAGCGGCCTTTGACTTCTCAAGCAGCTCCTTGGCAATGCTCATGTTCTCTGGCATCGAAACTGCGGAGCCATCCCACATATGTGAATTAAAGAGTGGAGCCTTGCCTGAGTTAACGCGATCTGCGCCAAAGGCGAGAAGTGGACGCATGAAGCCATCGAGCTTCTCAGCTGGGCAGTGATCGGTATGAATTCCAATATTGACGTTGTAGTTCTTTGCAACGATATGTGCGAACTCAGCGAGCGCAACCGCGCCATCAACCATGTTCTTCACCGTTGAACCTGAGAGGTATTCCGCTCCGCCCCAAGAGATTTGGATGATTCCATCTGACTCTGCCTCGGCAAATCCGCGGATGGCACCGATCAGTGTCTGAGATGAGGAGACGTTGATTGCGGGATAAGCGAAAGCGCCAGCCTTCGCGCGATCCAACATTTGTGCATAAATTTCCGGGGTTGCGATTGGCATGAGTGATGTTCTCCCAAAGTGAGGTTATGGTCGGCTGTAAGAGGACGCCACTGGCTCAACGCTGGGTCAGGCTGTCTTGCTTACGGCTAATCCCACCACATTTTGGGGTGGATTGGAAAACTGCCGAGCTCTCTCTGGCCAGATCCGGCCAGATCTAACTAGTTAATGCCGAAATGGCTCAGTAGGCGGTCGATGCCGAGCAACCCCCAATTAGAATGTGCCAGAGCGTGGCCTCCTTTGAGCAGCCATCGGCCCGCTACCTCAAGAGTATGTAAGTGAGCGACTACTTTGAAAGCTCCATTAAATATTGCAAACACAATGCCCCCTTTGATCGATTCTGCGCCAGTAGGTGGCGCAGCCACGTGTTAGGTCGGCAAAAATGCCAGCAATAGGGGCAAATGAGACGAGGTCGACTCCGAAAGTGTGGAGTCGACCTCGCTGTGGATATCTGTGCAAGAAGAGAGCTACCTACATAAGTAGGTCTCTTCCATATTCTTCATTGATCATCTGCTTCGCCCCGATGTAGAGGGCGATGATGGCTGTAATCATGCCGAGCCAGCCACCGGTCTTGAGTGCGCCGGAGTGGCCACCTGCCCAATTGCCATAGGAGAGGAAGATGAGGGTGAGGGTGAGGAGGAATCCGAAGAGATTGTGATGCATGCTCCGCTTCATGACCGCCATCCAGAAGACGAGGGAGCTCACTGCGAAGCACATAATGAATACTCCGAGTGCGCCGGGTGCCTGAATTGCTGGGTGGCTCATCCAATACCAGAGCGATAGCCAGAAGGCTCCGAATGAGCCAAAGAAGGTAGCCCCGATGGTATCTCCGCGCATAAATTCCATGATGCCAACCAAGATGCCGACTAGTCCACCATAAAAGAGGGCCGTTCCCATCACTGCTGAGCCCGCGACGCCATGCCAGAGGCCAGCGTTTGAACTGCTTAACAAGAAGGTTGTAACCCCGAATGCCGCAAGACCTAACGGTGCTGGGTTAGCAACCATGCGATCATTTGCCATATCTAGTTCTCCCTAGTGAATAACCTGCAGCCATCAACTCTGATGACCCATATTTAGTATCCTCGCTCGGCCCGAAAAATGTGGGATGCGTCACACTGGTTTCTCTGGAATTTTTCAGGGTTGGGATTCCTTGTACGCGGCAAGCGGCACAGGTAGCCTCACCTCTATGAGTTCCTTGGAAAATCTCTCGTACGAAGATCGCACATTTCCACCTAGCCCCGAGTTTGCCGCTCAGGCGAACGCTCAAGCCTCCGTCTACCAGGAGGCGGAGGCCGATCGCCTCGCTTTTTGGGCCAAGCAGGCCGAGTACCTCCAGTGGGATCAGAAGTGGGAGAGAGTCCTAGATTGGCAAGCTCCTTTTGCACAGTGGTTTGTGGGGGGAAAGCTCAACGCCTCCTATAACTGCCTTGATCGACACGTTCTTGAAGGTCGAGGAGAGCGAGTCGCCTTCTACTTTGAGGGTGAGCCTGGCGACACTCGAACCATTACCTACGCCCAGATGCTGCATGAAGTTAAGAAGGCGGCAAATGCGCTCACCGAACTCGGAGTAACTGCGGGCGATCGCGTCGCGATATACATGCCGATGATTCCGGAGGCGGCTGTTGCAATGTTGGCCTGCGCTCGGATTGGCGCGGCCCACTCCGTTGTATTCGGCGGATTTAGCGCCGACGCGTTAATCAGTCGAATTCAAGATGCCGATGCGACTCTGGTCATCACCTCTGATGGTGGCTTTCGCAAAGGATCGGCATTTCCACTCAAGCCTGTTGTCGATGAGGCGCTGGCGGGTGGCAAACACAACGTTAAAAATGTATTGGTCGTTAAGCGCACAGCGCAAGATATTGCGTGGAGCGCAGGGCGCGATATCTGGTGGCACGAGATCGTCGAAAGACAGAGCGCAGAACACGTCGCACAAAGTTTTGATTCAGAACAAGTTCTCTTCATCTTGTACACATCTGGAACTACTGCAAAACCAAAGGGGATCTTCCACACAACAGGTGGGTACCTAACCCAAACTTCTTTTACTCACCGTGCCGTCTTTGATCTTAAGCCAACAACTGATGTCTATTGGTGTACAGCAGATATCGGTTGGATTACTGGACACTCTTATGTTGTCTACGGCCCGATGATCAATGGTGCAACACAGGTCATGTATGAAGGAACACCAGATTCACCGACAAAGCATCGCCTCTTTCAGTTGATTGAGAAATATAAAGTAACAATTTTGTACACAGCTCCAACACTGATTCGTACCTGGATGAAGTGGGGTGAGGAGTATCCCGCCGACAGCGATCTGACTTCATTGCGCCTGCTCGGGTCTGTTGGCGAACCCATTAATCCCGAGGCTTGGATGTGGTACCGCGAAGTCATTGGGGGAAATCGTTGTCCGATAGTGGATACCTGGTGGCAGACAGAGACCGGGGGGCTAATGATTTCACCTCTACCTGGAGTAACAGCGACTAAGCCGGGATCGGCAATGGCGGCGCTTCCAGGTATTAGTGCAAAGGTTGTCGATGATGAGGGGCGCGAAGTCTCGAATGGAAATGGCGGGTATTTAGTACTTACTGAACCATGGCCATCCATGTTGCGCGGTGTCTGGGGCGAACCAGAGCGATATCGCGAAACGTACTGGTCTCGTTTTCCAGGAAAATATTTTGCAGGTGACGGCGCAAAGTTAGATGAAGATGGGGCGATCTGGCTCTTAGGTCGAGTTGATGATGTGATGAATGTATCGGGCCATCGAATTTCGACGACTGAAGTTGAATCATCTTTGGTCTCACATCACAACGTGGCAGAGGCCGCGGTTGTAGGCGCAAATGATTCGATGACAGGTCAAGCGATCGTTGCCTTCGTGATTTTGCGCGGCGGAATTCCAAGCGTAGGTGGCGAAGAGCTCATTAAGGATCTGAAGGCACATGTCACCAAAGAGATTGGCGCAATTGCACGTCCAAAACAGATCTTGGTAGTAAACGAACTTCCGAAAACCCGTAGTGGAAAGATTATGCGTCGCTTACTTCGTGATGTTGCCGAAAATCGTGCAGTTGGAGATTCGACTACCCTGGCAGATCCAAATGTCATGAAACTTATTGGAGAAGGTCTGCGGAGCGGTAAGTCTGAAGATTAATTAGTGATCTCCGCGGAAGCCGAACTTCGGAGCGAGTGAGGCACATGCTGCCACCGCTTTACTCTGAGTTGCGCTCAAGCTTGGTTGAACTGGAGGAGTAGTAGGTCGCGCTCCGGAAGATGGTCGTGGGCCGCGGAATCCACCAGGACCAGCCACCGCAGTTCCACCATGTGCGACCAGACATGCGTTGTACTTTTTCATGGTTGCTTGAAGTGCCGCGAAGTTCTTGCCATGGTCATCACCAGGTCCACCGTTTCTAAATCCACCATCGCCTGGTCCACCATCACCGGGTCCACCATCACCGGGTCCACCATCGCCACCAGTTGCTCCAGTGATTTGAGGCTTTGCTCCACCAAGAGTGGTTGGAGCCCATACCAATTTGCCACTAAGAACTTTGGTACAGGTGTACGACTTGCCGGCAATAGTTGCCACCGCACCGGCTTTGGTACAGATCCCGCCAGCGGTCGCAGCGCTAGTCGCAGCTTGCGCTCCCGTCCCGGAGATTGCAGAGATAACAACAAGTGCAAAGGCGCTGGCGAGAGTCTTTTTCATCATTGAGTGATGGTAGAGAAGGTAACCGAAGAGGCAATGGGAACTTCCTGAGATTTCTTAGTGAATTTGGAAGTTGGCCCGCTTTGTAATGTCGGTGATAATCGAAGGCGCCTTCGCATTGAGCCTGGAGTAAATCTCACTCTTAGGAATCTGATGTACCCAACTCCACGGAGTTACTAACAGAAGATGGCCTAGAACCAAGAGCATGATCGTGGTACGAAGTATTGAGAAGGCAGCACCTAACAGTGAGTCGATCCATGAAAATGGAGCGAAGAGGATCTTCTTGTGGAATAACTTTCCGATACTTCGAAAGAGAGCTTCGCCGAGTGATGAACCAATAACCACTGCAAGAAACAAGTAAACGAACCGTGACACTCCGTGGGAGTGAAAGTGATGAAGTCCGATCGTAAGTCCTAGAAGACCCCCGCCGATATAACCCACGAAGGTGAAGATGGTCGTTAGAAAACCTGCTCGATAGCCTTGAACGAAGGAGAGCAGAAGTGCAAGGATGAAGACGACATCAACCCAATTTTTCATAACTTAATCTTCAAATATTTACTCACCTCAGATTTAAGTTCCGCGGTAGATGTGATCAGCCCGATCTGCTTATAAACCACCTTGCCCTGCGCGTCGATAAACCAGGTAACTGGAACTCCTAATCCAAAAATTCCTCGAGTCACGCTCGTGGTATCGAAGAGGATGGGCCAACTCATTCCCTTTTTAATAACGAAATTCCGCCCTGCTTGCATGTTGGTCTCTTCAACATCGATTCCCACGATCGAAACCTTGTGGAGCGCCTGAAGATCAAGAAAATGTGGAATCTCTTGATTGCACGGTTCACACCACGACCCAAAGACATTCACTAACACCGGCCCACGAATCGCTTGGTAAATCACCTTGGACTTGTTATCAAGACAAGGCAGGGATATACCTTTAGTTACCGATCGATCGACCGAAATTGATGAACAACCGACTACTACCCCACTTTTTGCCTGTGCTGGCACTGGAGCCAGGAGTGTTCCAAGAACAAGAATGGATGCGAGCACGAACCGCTTCATCGAAAATCCTCATCTCTCTTCACCAGTTGTAAGGCCTTGATCTTATCGACCTCTCCAATTCCAAATGAAGGACAGAGTTTGGCTAACGGACAGGCACCACAAGCAGGTTTGCGAGAGTGACATATTCGACGGCCATGCCAGATCATGCGCTGTGAGAGGTTGGTCCACTCCGCTTGCGGAATGAGCGCACCAACCTCATGCTCAACTTTGACCGGATCCATAGAGTCAGTCCACTCAAATCTGCGACTTAATCGACCGAAGTGTGTATCAACTGTAATTCCTGGGATACCAAAGGCATGGCCCAAAACAACATTGGCGGTCTTTCGCCCCACACCCGCCAGGGTTATGAGTTCATCCAACTCACCCGGAACTTCTGATCCATACACAGTGGTGATTCGTTCACTCAGCGACTTCAAGTGAGCGGCTTTCGAGCGATAAAAACCCAGCGGCCTAATGATCGATTCAATCTCCGAAATTTTGGCTCCGGCCATCAAAGTGGGCTTCCCAATTTTCTTGAAAAGGGTAGGCGTGACCTGGTTGACCCGCTTATCCGTGCATTGAGCTGAGAGGACGGTGGCGACGAGCAACTGGAATGGGGTTTTAAAATCTAATTCACAGCGCACATTCGGGTAGTGCTTGGTCAAAATACGATAGATCGCGCGTGCACGCTTGCGCTTTGCTTCAAACGTCTCGTGGGTTTGGCGCATGCCGCAAGCCTACGGGATTGCGCTCAAGAGACGATTGGAGCGCTAACGATTGAGGTTGTAAGGTCTGCTCGTGACCCAAAAAGAAGATGACCTAATCATTCGCCAAGCACCTCTTTTTAGCGCGCTCGATGATGAAGCTTCGCACGAACTTCGCAGTTCCATGGTGGCCCTCAAACTCAACAAAGGCCAAGTTCTCTTTAAAGAGGGTCAAGAAGGCGACCGCTTATACGTCGTCGTTCACGGAAAAATTAAATTAGGAACCACCAGCATCGATGGAAGAGAGAACCTGCTTTCTATCCTGGGACCAGGCGAAATGTTTGGCGAGCTATCGCTCTTCGATCCAGAGCCCCGCACTTCAACAGCTACTGCAGTTACCGATGCTCGTTTGGTCTCACTCGCTCACGATGCCGTTATTGGTCTTGTAACAACCAATCCACAAACATCTCTTGAGCTCTTGCGCCGGTTGGCTCAGCGTCTACGTAAATCTAATGAAATCCTGGCCGATCTAGTATTCGCTGATGTTCCGGGTCGTGTCGCCAAAGCGATTATGGATCTTGGTGAGCGCTTTGGTATTCAAAAGGATGATGGACTTCACGTGAACCACGATCTCACTCAAGAGGAGTTAGCCCAACTCGTCGGTGCATCTCGCGAAACCGTTAATAAGGCTCTTGCTGACTTTGCTGCACGTGGGTGGGTAAAACTCGAACCACGTGCCGTGCTTGTTACAGATACCGAGCGCCTCTTAAAGCGCGCTCGGTAATTCTGCATCGATCATTTTTTAATTCAGCCAGTTACAGAGCAAGCCAATCCAAACTGGAGAGTAAGGGGAGTTAGCCCTCTACTTCAACGGTGAGTTCGATTTCAACTGGAGCATCAAGTGGCAGTTCTGCAACGCCGAATGCGCTTCGAGCATGCTTACCGTTGGCATCTCCAAAGATATGGATAAGAACTTCGGAAGCTCCGTTTACTACGCCCGGCGCCGCGATAAATCCTGGAACTCCGTTCACATATCCAACGACTCGAACCACTTTAACGATGGAATCGACTGGTGCGACAAGTTCGACCGCTGCAAGTGCATTGAGAATGCAGACTTGTGCCAACTCCTTTGCTTGCTCAGGTGTTACAGGCCCACCAACTTTTCCAGTGTAAGGAATCTTTCCATCGACTAGTGGTAACTGTCCCGCAGTAAAAACTAGATTACCTGTGCGAACTGCTGGCACATACGCAGCAACTGCTAGCGCGGCGATGGGAAGTGTGAGATTGAGTTCTGCGAGTTTGGCGCGGACATCCATTTAAATATTCTCCTTTTTCACGAGACTACCCTTTTCATATATGCAACTAAGTTGTCTCCGCCTCCAGGCGCAGGTACTACTTGGACTAACTCCCAACCTTCAGAACCCCAGTTGTCGAGGATCTGCTTAGTTGCGTGAGTCAAAAGTGGAACTGTGACATATTCGAACTTGGTTATGAGTTTCCTCCTGTAAGCGCGGCCTTCACCAACGCAGATACTGTGCCACCATCGGCCTTGCCTGCAATCTTTGGGGAGACGATCTTCATAACTTGACCCATACCAGCAGGCCCAGAGGCACCGGTTTCTGCAATTGCCGCTGCAATTATCTCTTTGATCTCAACTTCAGAGAGTTGAGCGGGCAAATATGTAGTGATGAATTCACCCTCTAATTTTTCGCGCTCTGCACGATCTGGGCGACCGCCTTCGGCGAATGCTTCTGCAGCTTCACGGCGCTTCTTTGCCTCACGTGAGAGAACCGTAATGATTTCGGGTTCTGTGAGCGTGCGAGCCGTCTTACCTGAAACTTCTTCATTGGTGATTGCTGTCAGAACCATGCGAATAGTTCCTGACTTCAGTTCATCGCGCGAGCGAATCGCCTCTGTGAGATCGCTCTGCAGTACCTCTTTGAGTCCCATAGCGGTATCTTCTCATGCCTATGAGTTATCGACTACGCGAAGCTACTCTCCCAGTTCTCCCACCTGGGCACGAGGCCATTCGGGTGCTGCACTTTTCAGATCTCCATTTAACTCCGAACCGTACTGTTGAGATCTCTGATATCAAGAGCTTTGCCGCCCTCGAGCCCGATTTAATAATTAGTACCGGAGACTTTCTTGCTCACAAAGAGGCAGTACCGGTTGTTTTAGATTCGCTCAAAGAACTTCTAAATATTCCAGGAGTATTTGTCTTTGGATCAAATGATTATTACGCACCTAAACCAAAGAACCCTTTTACATATTTGTTAAAGGATCACGGAAGAAGAGTTCTGGGTGAATTGTTGCCTGTTGAAGAGTTACGTAGTGGGATCGTAACTCGTGGCTGGAAAGACCTTAATCACCACCGCGCGACGCTTAAAATCAAAGAATCTGTTATTGAGTTCCGCGGAACTGACGATGCACACCTCGAGCGCGATGATTATTCAAAAGTGGCTGGGCCGGCAGCGGAATGTGATCTCGCGGTCGGAGTTACACATGCGCCGTATCTACGTATTATCGAAGCGATGTCACGCGATCAACTCGACGTGATCTTTGCCGGTCACACACACGGCGGCCAAGTAAGGCTTCCTTGGCCAGGGGGCTCTAAGGCTCTGACCACAAATTGCGATCTTCCTAATTGGCGAGCGCGGGGCGTCTCTCGGATCGCAGGGGAGCCATGGCTCAATGTCTCCGCCGGAATGGGTACCTCACCATTTGCCCGAATCCGAGTGGCATCACCACCCGAGGTTTCACTGATTACGCTCGAGAGTAGTTTGTAAAAGCTCCCAACTTTCTAAATCCAGCTTTCTCATACGCACGTTGCGCTGCCAGGTTGCCGGTTCGGACTCCTAGTCCCAATTGCGGAATTCCTAATTGGTGCGCGTGTGATGCAATTCCTTCACTGAGCGCAGTTGCATGACCTCGCCCACGATCTTGGGTACGTGTGACGACTGATGCCATCACATGGTGCCCTGATTGCCACTGAACAACTACTGCACAGGCAACCAATTCTTTGAACTCATTTCGAATTCCGCCCCAAAAAATTTCTTCAGGATCACCAGGTAGGACCGAGGAATCTGGAGCGTCTCCATGAATTAATGCGCTGATCTCTTCGGCGTCAGATAACAGTTCTATCTGGCCGCTAGCGCCTTTGGTCTCAATCTCCCAAAACTGAAATCCACCACCGCGCACCTCAAAGCCCGGAGATTGAAAACTACCTATCACTGCGATATCTGTACAACGCAGATCTAAAAATGCCGCATCACCATAAAGATGGCCGTAAAAAGGTTCACCTTTAACTATGAATGAGAACGAACTATCAACTTTGTAGGCTGCGACAAAATTCTGCTCCGACATGTAGTACTTGGCGGCATTGTGCCCAACCAGAAGATCTTCAGCCCACTGCCTGGCGAGTTGAAGATCTTCTGTTGCCTGAAGCATTAATTAGTGAATTCAGCCGCTACCAACTCAGCGATTTGCGCGGTGTTGAGTGCAGCGCCTTTACGAAGGTTGTCGCCACACATAAAGAGATCGAGTGCATGATCATCATCGAAAGAACGACGAACGCGACCTACCCATGTTGGGTCGGTGTTAACGACATCAGCAGGGGTTGGCCAAATTCCATTTTCTGGATCATCTAATAACTCGATACCAGCAGAGTTCTTGAGTAGGTTCTGCGCCCCCTCGCGAGTGACTTCCTTCTCGAAGACCGCATGCACTGCGAGTGAGTGAGTTGTGATCACTGGAACGCGCACGCAGGTGACTGCAACCTTCAAATTAGGTAGACCCAAAATCTTGCGAGATTCAAAGCGAACCTTGGTCTCCTCTGAAGAGTAACCATCAGCTTTGAGTGATCCAGCCCATGGAATTACGTTAAGAGCTAGAGGTGCAGGGAAGGCTCCGAAATCTTTGATAACGGTGCGAAGATCACCAGGTTGCTCTCCGAGATGAGTTCCGGCAACTGCAGAGATCTGCGCGCGCAAAGTCTCTGGACCTGTGACACCCATGCCAGAGACGGCTTGATAAGAGGAAACAAAGAGTTCCTTGAGGCCATACTCCTTATGCAACGCACCCATGGCGACGATCATCGTCATAGTTGTGCAGTTTGGATTCGAGATGATTCCCTTAGGACGGTTCTTGATTTCTTCTGGGTTAATTTCAACCACAACGAGCGGAACCTGATCATCCATGCGGAAGAAGGTTGAGTTATCAACTACGACTGCACCGCGAGAAGCTGCAATCGGTGCCCACTCACCCGCGATCTCATCTGGCGTATCAAACATTGCGATATCAATTCCATCGAAAGCCTCGGGTGAGATTGCAACAACCTCTACCTCTTCACCGCGAACGGTTAACTTCTTACCTGCGCTGCGAGCCGAGGCGATCAGGCGAATCTCGCCATAAACATTGGGACGCTTGCTCAAAATATCGAGCATGACAGTTCCAACTGCGCCAGTTGCTCCAACTACTGCAAGTGATGGCTTCTTACTCATCGTCCAGTTCCTCCATATACAACGGCTTCGTCGGCACTATCTAGTTCAAAGGCGGTATGTGCTGCCTTAACACCCTTTTCAAGGTCGGTGTCGCGCACAATTACAGAGATACGGATTTCTGAGGTCGAAATCATCTCAATATTGAGTCCTGCATCTGCCAAGCATGCGAAGAATGTTGCAGTTACTCCAGGGTGAGATCTCATTCCGGCACCGACGAGTGACAACTTGCCAACCTGATCATCGTAAAGAAGCGATGCGAATCCAATCTCGCCTTGAATATCTTTAAGGAGTGCAGTTGCTTCTGCCCCATCGCTCTTTGGCAGGGTGAAGGAGATATCGGTCAACCCGGTTGCAGCTGCGGAGACATTCTGCACAATCATGTCGATATTGATTGCGGAATCAGCAATTGCTTGGAAGATGCGCGCAGCAACACCTGTGCGATCTGGAACTCCAACGATTGTGATCTTTGCTTCGCTCTTATCGTGGGCGATTCCACTAATAATTGCCTGTTCCATATCTTCTGCTCCTTCGGGATGATCTTTGACGATCCAGGTGCCTTCTAAGTTTGAAAATGAAGAACGTACGTGGATTGGTAAGTTGTAGCGACGTGCATATTCCACGCAACGTAGGTGTAGGACTTTTGCTCCACTTGCGGCGAGCTCAAGCATCTCTTCATATGTAACTGTCGTTAATTTGCGAGCTGATGGAACAACACGAGGGTCGGCTGAGTACACACCATCGACATCGGTATAAATTTCACAGACATCTGCATCCAACGCTGCAGCGAGCGCAACCGCGGTGGTATCTGAACCGCCGCGACCTAATGTTGTTACATCGTTGGTATCTTGCGATACGCCTTGGAAGCCGGCGACGATGGCAATGTGGCCACCCTCCAGCGCTTCGCGAATGCGACCAGGTGCAACATCGATGATGCGCGCCTTACCGTGAGTGGAATCTGTAATTACTCCGGCTTGTGAACCGGTAAATGACATCGCCTCGTGGCCCAGGTTACCAATGGCCATCGCTAAGAGAGCCATCGAGATTCGCTCTCCAGCGGTAAGCAGCATGTCGAGTTCACGGCCATTTGGCATCGGAGTAACTTGATTGGCGAGGTCGATCAATTCATCGGTGGTATCTCCCATTGCAGAGACCACAACCACGACCTGATGACCAGCCTTCTTCGTCGCAACAATGCGACCGGCCACGCGCTTTAGCCCTTCGGCATCAGCTACGGAGGAGCCGCCATATTTTTGGACAATTAAACCCATGCGAGAACTTTGACATAAAAAATTGGAGTTTTAGGTACCGTCTTACTATTCAAGACGCTCATAAGTCCCAAATAATGAGATTACATCTATTCGACGGTCCGGCGACCCTCAAAGGCGCGACCGAGAGTGACCTCATCGGCATATTCCAGATCCCCACCTACAGGAAGCCCTGAAGCTAATCGGCTCACTTTGATCCCTAGCGGCTTTATCTGGCGGATCAGATATGAGGCAGTCGCCTCCCCCTCGAGATTGGGATCCGTAGCAATAATTAACTCTTGAATCGTGGTGTCCCCGAGTCGAACCATCAACTCTCGGATTCGCAGATTTTCAGGTCCGATTCCATCAATGGGCGAGATCGCTCCGCCTAGCACGTGATACTTGCCGCGAAACTCCCGCGTCTTTTCGATCGCCATGACATCTTTACTCTCTTCAACCACGCAGATGAGCGAGCCATCCCGACGCGGATCACTGCAGATCCGACAGAGCTCTTCTTCTGAAATATTGCCACATTCGACGCAAAACTTAACCCGCTCTTTTACGGTACGGAGCACTTCAACGAGACGAGTCACATCAACTCGCTCAGATTGGATAATGTGAAAAGCGATTCGCTGTGCAGACTTGGGTCCAATACCCGGAAGGCGACCTAACTCATCGATTAAATCTTGAATCGCACCCTCGTACATCAACGTTCGAATTCTCTTATGACTTGTGCACCGAGTTCACGCGCAAGCAAAGCTGTTCCGGAAAGTTGATCATCGTCAGCGGGTTCTTCAGTGGTGCGTTCATACTGCGGTGCATTGATCGATGGGTCAACGACCACGTCAATCTTCCGCAGCAATCCTGTGACATCTTGAAAAGCCGCAGCAAGAATCTCATCGCTGCCGCTGCGAAGGAATGAATCACGTGCACCTGCATTCACTATGCCGATAGTGATTGCCTTGTCATCGACTGCTAAAACTTGCGCGCTGGCAGAGAGCAATGACCAGGTGAGGCGACGTCGCTTCTTAACATTCTCAATAACTTCTGGCCACAGCCGGCGCAGAGCTGAAATATCGACTGGACCTACTGGTTGTTGCGCTGAAGGTTCAGGAGCGGCTGCACGAATCGGCTTCTTTACTTCTGGCTCCGTCTTTGATTCAACTACAACTGGCTTTGCTTTAGCAGCGACGGTCCCTGCAGATTGTTCCGGTGAAGGTGCGGAGTGAGTTACAAGATTTACTCCACGCTCGAGTCGTTCTATGCGTGCAATCAATGCGGCATCATCAGCTGTAGGTAGCAAGATACGCCCGCAAATGAGTTCCAAGATAAGGCGGGGCGCTGTCGCTCCACGCATTTCAGTTAGCCCCAATGATGTTATATCGGCTGCACGGAGTAAGGTGGCAGCGCCAATTAAGTTGGCCTGGGTACGCATGCGCTCCAATTGATCTTCTGGAAAATCACGAAGTACATGAGAGGCGCTATCTTTAACCGCGCCCACGATAATCAGATCGCGCAATCTCTCTAAGAAATCTTGAGTGAATCGACGAGGATCTAAGCCAGATTCGATGACGCGATCGATCGTATTAAAGATAGTTGTGCTGTCATGTGCTGCGAGCGCATCAATTGCCTCATCAAGGAGTGCGCCATCTGTAAAGCCAAGAAGTTGCACGGCAATCTCGTATGTAACTCCGTCGGGACCTGCACCAGCTAATAACTGTCCAAGCACCGAGAGAGCATCACGAACTGAGCCCCCACTTGAACGAACAACGAGTGGAATGACACCCTTTGCAACTTTGATTCCTTCGCTCTCGCAAATATGTTCTAGGTGAGTCGCAAGAACTCCAGGCGGTACCAATCGAAATGGATAGTGATGGGTACGAGAGCGAATTGTCGAAATTAATTTATCGGGCTCTGTGGTTGCAAAGATAAAGATGACGTGTGGTGGTGGTTCTTCTACTACTTTGAGTAAGGCATTAGCGGCGCCGGGTCCGAGTTGGTGCGCCTCATCAATAATGTAAATCTTGTAGCGAGAGGTGACTGGGGCGAAGAATGCTTTGTCGCGCAGATCGCGGGCATCATCTACCAAACCATGGGTTGCGGCATCGAGCTCCATAACATCGATCGAGCCCGGTCCATTCGCTACCAAGTCTTTACAGGATTGGCAGACGCCACAAGGGGTGGGCGTGGGACCCTTTTCGCAGTTGAGGGAGCGAGCCATGATGCGAGCACTTGAGGTCTTGCCACACCCGCGCGGACCGCTAAATAAATATGCATGATGGATATTGCCTGATCCAAGAGCGTTGGATAGTGGCACGGTGACATGCTCCTGCCCGATAACCTCAGCAAAGGTCGAGGGGCGATACTTTCTATATAGAGCGAGTGACACCGTTCTCCTTTATTAGGGATCCTCCGCACACCCGCCAGAGCGCACCTACCCTTGCTACCTTCCGGTCCTGGGGGAGTTCAGCACGGTAACGCCGCACGGAGGATCTGTGGGTAATCATAGTTTCTAAGACCGATACCCTTCTCCCTAGGCCCAGGGTTCTGGACCGTGGAGGATTCGCATAGCGGCCGAGTGCGCACGCTTGGAAAGCGTGTAAAGGGCAACCTTTCGAGGGTTCAAATCCCTCATTCTCCGCTTTAGAGGATGTTAGTGAGCTGGATGGTAAGGCGAGCCGCCACTCCGGTGCTTTTTATCCCACTCCGGGTCGTTTATCTGCCCTGCGACCTGCTCTTTCGGGCTTGCCGAACCAGCGATCTTGCGCGCCTCGAGGTCGCTCCACAAACTTTCAAGGAGCTGATTCATTTCGCCTTCGTTATCAAATGCTTTCAAAATGAACCATCGAAAGTGATTGGTTTCGGGATCAAATCGATGGTGACGCACTAAGTAACTAGCGATTGTCTTATCTGCTGGATCTACCTCTGGCATGACTTCCACCGCCTCGGTTTTGATGGAATTGAACTTTCTAAGGGTACAAGAAATGATAAAACCTCAAGGGAAATTTTGATTTCATACCGGCGCCACAGAAAGCCATGAATTGCAGGACGAGAGCTACAACTTGCTGTGGATAACTTTTAATCTTTTTTGGCGGGGATGCAACCATTTATCGTGTCCAATATCTCTAGCGCCGCGCTCCTTACGTCAGTGGCTTTACTTTTCGCAACTCCAATTGGTCTTGACGCAGCAAATGGGAAAGTAGTGACGAAACCTCTTTGTCGGCTTGAAGTCCAGAACGCACACCTCTCATCAACTCTGAGAAAACTAGAGATGAGAGAGGTTGTGAAAGTCAATGTTTCCTCCATCTGCAATGTTCAACAAACCCGTGTATTGATCACACTCGAAATTCATAAAAAAGGTGAATTTGGCGATCATGTCTATGGACCATTCGTTAACCAACAAATCCCTAGATTCAATTCAGGGCTTATTGTGAAACTGCAGGATAAGTATGTGGATTGCAGAAGTTCAAGCCTGAGCAAATGGTTTGGGATCGCCTATTCAAGGGCATTTATTGCAGGTAGATGGCAATTCGCGGGCAAGACGCAATCCCCCAAGGTAGAGGTGCTTCCGTGCGGGACCTAGCCCAATTGATGTGCAAGAAATCGGACTCACGTTGATGCAATCTGCCCTTTTCAACGTAAAATGGCGGTCTGCCTCTAAAACTGGGGCGTGACAAAAGAAGAAGGTAACCGTGCCGAAAGCTTGGACAGATGATGCGCCCCAGCCGATGGTCTTGCAGGACCACGCCCACCTCAAAGATCCTCTTCTCTACAAATTAAAGAAGGCTCTCCTCGGAAAGCCGCTCAATAGGCACACCCTCTCTCACCAACGTTTGAGCAAGATCTTTGCCTTGGGAATTCTCTCTTCAGATTGCATCTCATCTGCAGCATATGGAACCGAGAACATACTTATCTATTTACTTCCTGCATTTGGGTTAGCGGGCTACAGCGTCCTAATGCCGATGACTCTCGTTGTGCTTGCAGTCTTATTTATAGTCACACTTTCTTACCGCGAAGTTGTTATGGCATATACGCATACAGGCGGCTCATACGTTGTAGCGCGAGATAACTTCGGACCTGTCGTGGCACAGATCGCAGCTGTTGCGCTCATGTTGGATTACATAGTTACCGTAGCTGTTCAAGGTGCTGCTGGAACCGCTGCGCTCGCATCTGCTTTTCCCGCAATCTCATCAAACAACACCCAAAAATTTATAACCCTGGGTGTCATTGGAATTTTATGTTACGGAAATCTAAAGGGCGTTAAAGAGGCGGGTCGACTCTTTGCTGCACCTACATATCTCTTCGTTCTAGCAGTAGCCTCGATTATCGTCGTTGGTGTCTGGCGCGAATTCCACCACACACTGCATCACGTCGTAATCGGCTCCGGAAGTGTTGGGTATGGCCATTCGCAGCAACTACTCACCTTTGCCTCCATCTTCATTCTCCTCAAAGCATTTGCGAATGGTGGTTCCTCACTAACAGGTCTTGAAGCGATCTCAAATGGCGTATCCCTCTTTAAATCTCCAGAAGGAAACAATGCTCGTCGCACCACGGTGATCATGGCCACCATCCTGGGTTGCATGGTTCTTGGTATCTCATTCTTTGCCAAGGCGACTCATGCAATGCCTTATTCAAGTGGCACACCAACTGTTGTTTCTCAGATCGCGCAGATCGTCTTTGGCCATGGAACCCTGGGACATATTTTCTATCTCTTCGTTCAATTCTCCACAATGTTAATTCTCTACACTGGAGCAAACACTCCATTTAGTGGTTTCCCGTTCCTGATGAACTTCGTGGCAGAAGATGGATTCTTACCGCGTCAACTCACTAAGCGTGGCCATCGTCTAGTCTTTTCAAACGGCATCATCTTCTTAACTCTCGCCGCAGCATTGCTCATTGGTGTTGTCGGCTCTAACGTCTCTAAGTTGATCGCCTTCTATGCCATCGGCGTCTTTACCGGATTTACCATGGCGGGATTCGGTATGGCCAAGCGAAATTATCGCAAGCGCGAAGGTGGATGGCGTCTGCGCTTCTTCATCAACTTCCTCTCCGGATCAGTCTCTTTTGCTGTCGTAATCATCTTCGCAGTCGTAAAGTTTTCAGAGGGCGCCTGGCTGATTGTTCTCATCTTCCCAATCGCCACCATCGGCTTGATCCGCCTCAACCGCCAATATCGTAAAGAGCAACAGGCACTCAAGATCAACCAGGAATCTTCCCGTGCAACCAATATTTCACGTCACGATGTAACTGTTCTTGTCGACGCGGTTGATATCGCAACAGTCGGTGCAGTTCGCTATGCCAGATCACTTAACCCACACGAATTAGCTGCGGTTCACTTCGTGATTGACGATCAACGTGCAGAGGTTATTAAAGAGGCTTGGAAGCACAATCCAGCGCTGGCAGATGTCTCCATTGAATTTATCGATTGCCCCGATCGTCGACTGGCAAATGCCGCTGTGGATTACGCCATTCGAATGACTCAAGCCAGTGATGTTGATTTAACTCTCTTGCTTCCCCGTCGCTCTTACTCCGGCTTACTCGGACGGATTCTGCATGACCGCACAGCGGAAGCTATCTCGGCTCCTATCTCTCAACTTCCACGAGTAGTTGCCACGATTGTCCCATTCGATGTTGAAAAAATTATTTCGGGTCATTCGATTTTCGCTCACCTTGAACACTCGACCGATGTCATTGAGCCTGCGGAGCCAAAGCCTCAAGTCCGTAGATTAAATGATGAACCTCTTGCAACTGAGACCATCAGTCACTACGAAGAACATATTCAACCGATCGCTTCAGTAAAGTGGCGCCACCGTGCACATGTAACTGGAAATGTGACCAGCATTCGTACCGCACCGTCTAGTGCCTCTCCTCATGTTGATATTGAAATTTGGGATGAGACCGGCGGAATTACGCTGCAATTTATTGGACGGCGCGAGATCACCGGACTTGAGGTGGGATCAACCATCTGCGCTGAAGGAATGGTCGGCGAGACCGATGGAAACCTCGTGATTCTCAATCCATCGTACGAAATTATTATCAACCACTAATTTATTAATTTGGCGGTGGCGGTGGGATTTGAACCCACGGTTGGTTTCCCAACACACGCTTTCGAGACGTGCTCTTTAGGCCACTCAGACACGCCACCATGGGTGACGATACGCCTTAACGCTTATCTTTAAAAAATTCTTGAAGAAGTTGGGCACATTCTGCTTCCAATACTCCCGAGACTACTTCTGCTTGATGTGGTGTTCTTGGGTCTCGCAAAATATCCCAGACCGAACCAACCGCACCCGCTTTCTCATCCCATGCCCCAAAGATCACCGTCTTGATCCGGGATTGCGCAATAGCTCCAGCACACATAGCGCACGGCTCCAAAGTCACCACAAGTGTGTGGCCATCAAGTCGCCACGTTTTGTTATGTAATGCGGCCTCACGCATTGCGACTATCTCTGCGTGCGCGGTTGGGTCCTTATCAAGCTCCCTTAGATTGCTGCTGCGTCCCACAACAACTCCATCTTGATTCAAAACAAGTGCACCGACGGGAACATCATCAGTAGCTAAGGCACTCTTTGCGAGAGAGATCGCCTCTCGCATCAACTCAGCATGATCACTCATTAATTACGATCATATAGTTGATCGAACTGCTCACCAAAACCTAGTCGATTGGCGAGTGAGGTGATCTGCTCTTCTGGGTACATATCTAGATCATCACTCATTACCTCGAGCTCCATCGCGCTAATCCCAAAGTCAGACAGTAAGTCAACATCTCCACCAGGTTGCGGTTCATCTTCATCTTCTGGAAATGGTAGATCAAGGGCGTCAACCACATCCGCTGCAATTTCATATTCCACGGCGTAGGTCACATCACTCAGCATCATTTGCATTGTGCGTCCCCCACCTCGAACGATTAAGAAGAATTCTTCATCGATGGATATAAGGGCGACCGAACCACCATCTGCAGTCTGCGCCTTCACTTGATCCATGATCGAGCCAAGATCGCGGGTATTAACTAATCGAGATACGCGCCACACTCCATCTTCGCGCCACGCAATCACGCCAAAGTCATCTTCGTTGAACTCGGCGTGGTTGGTCATGCCTTCATAGTTCCACTGTTTCAGACACGCGACAAGGTTCAATTCCGCGGGTAAAGTCAGACTCGTGAAAGTACATGTGGCACAACATCCCCTCATCACCCATAAAGTCACCGTTCTTCGTGATGAGACCACTCCCTCGTCCATCTTTAGAGAGCTCATCGGCGAAATTGTCACCTTGCTGGCCTATGAGGCGACCCGCGAGGTCAAGACAGTGCCTGTAACGGTCAAAACTCCAATTGCAATGGCTCAAGGTGCGGTGATGGCCAAACCAGATGCCGTGGTTATTCCAATATTGAGGGCTGGACTCGGAATGCTAGAAGGGATGGTTCGTTTGATGCCATCTGTCCAAGTTGGATTTCTAGGAATGGTGCGCGATGAGCACACCTTGCAGGCCAAAACATATGCAAATCGTTTGCCACAAGATTTACATAACCACGAGTGTTTTGTCCTCGATCCGATGCTGGCAACTGGTGGAACTTTGATATCTGCTATTCATTACCTCATTGATCTCGGTGCAACAGATATCACCATGATCTGCATCCTCTCTTCACCAGAAGGTGTCGCGGCGCTGGAAAAGGAATTTGCTAACTCTTCGGCGAATCTCACCCTCGTTACAGCTGCCCTTGATGAGAAATTAAATGAGAAGGGCTACATCGTTCCTGGATTGGGCGATGCTGGCGATCGACTTTATGGAGTTGTGTAATGGCATCCACTAGTCCGGGCTATGCAATAACAATCCGCGTGGATGGTCCACCCTCTGCACAACCCGTAGCTGAAATTACCGCCGCGATCACTGCAGCTGGAGCATCGATCACCGCGCTCGATGTGGTCGAGTCGTTCATTGATCGAGTAACCATTGACGTATCGTGCGACGCTCACGATGGGGAGCATGCGGAGCGAATTACAGCCGCAATCTCCGAGAATCCATTGCTAACAGTTCGCAAGGTAAGTGATCGCACCTTCTTATTGCATCTCGGTGGAAAGATAGAAGTCACTTCAAAGGTTCCACTAAAGACCCGTGACGATTTATCACGCGCCTACACTCCAGGCGTCGCTCGAATCTCTCAAGCAATCGCAGCAGATCCATCTGATGCGCGCAGACTAACTATTAAGCGCAATACCGTTGCTGTTGTCACCGATGGTTCAGCTGTACTTGGGCTAGGCAATATTGGTCCTGAGGCGGCACTTCCAGTTATGGAGGGAAAGGCGGCTCTCTTCAAGCGCTTCGCAGATGTTGATGCATGGCCCGTCTGCCTAGATACCCAGGATGTCGATGAGATTGTTCGTACCGTCCAAATAATTGCCCCTGTTTATGGCGGCATCAACCTCGAAGATATATCAGCTCCGCGTTGCTTTGAGGTCGAGCGCCGCTTGCGTGAACTGCTTGATATTCCGGTTTTCCACGATGATCAACATGGCACCGCAATCGTGGTTCTGGCTGCCATCACAAATGCTCTCAAGTTTGTGAAGAAGAATTTGGCCGATAGCAAAATCGTGATGAGCGGGGCAGGAGCTGCCGGAACAGCGGTAGCAAGGCTGTTAGTTGCCAGCGGAGCACAACACATCATTGGATTTGATAAAGATGGATTAGTTCATGAGCATCTTCCGGAAGACGATGTCATGCGTACCTGGTTTGTAGATAACTGCAATCCAGGTGATTTCCGCGGAACGCTCTCTCAGGCCATGGTGGGTGCAGATATCTTCATTGGTGTCAGCGCACCTAATGTCTTAACCGAGGATGATGTCGCGGCAATGGCACCTGGCTCCATCGTCTTTGCCCTGGCAAATCCAGAACCAGAGATAGATCCTGCCATCGCCAGAAAGTATGCAGCTGTTGTTGCCACAGGTCGAAGCGATCATCCAAATCAGATCAACAATGTGCTGGCCTTTCCTGGAATATTCCGCGGGCTGCTTGATGGTCGAATCCACAAGATAACCGATTCAATGCTGGTCGCGGCAGCGAGGGCGATCGCCGAGTGTGTGAGCTCTGATCAACTCAATGCTAACTTCATTGTTCCTAGCGTCTTTGATCCGCGAGTAGTAACTTCGGTTGCTGCTGCGGTTCGTGCCTCCGCTCAGTAGTTTTAAAAATCAATACCAAATTCAATACCTAATTGATAACCCAATAATAAAAGGAGTTCCTATGCGTCAGTTCCCACATAACTTCCTCTGGGGCGCGGCGACCGCGGCTTATCAAGTCGAAGGCGCTGCATCAGAAGATGGTCGCGGACTTTCCATATGGGACACCTTCTCGCATACTCCGGGAAAGACCGACAATGGGGATACCGGCGATGTAGCGTGCGATATGTACCACCGTTACCCCGCAGATGTAGCCCTTATGAAGGGGCTGGGGATCAAGGCCTTTCGCCTCTCGATCTCATGGTCCCGCTTATTTCCCAACGGTGATGAAGTTCGCGAAGAGCGCGGCTTTGCCTTCTATGACAATTTGATCAATGAATTACTCTCCCAAGGAATAGCTCCATACATAACTCTGTATCACTGGGACCTGCCTCAAGCCTTGGAAGATAAAGGTGGCTGGCGCAGTCGCGAAACTGTAGCCGCATTTGGAAAATATACAGCAGCCGTCGCAGAACATTTTGGTGATCGCGTCAAACATTTTGCTCCCATTAATGAGCCTTGGTGTGTTGCTTGGTTAGGCCATGGCCTAGGTGTTCACGCCCCAGGAATCTCTGATCGCCCTACCGCTTTCAAGGTCGCTCACCACACGGTCATCGCTCATGCAACAGCGGTAAATGCGATGCGCGCTGTTCGTAGTGATCTCAAAATTGGACCAGTACTCAATCAGGCCAACTATCCTGCAGATGATCAGAGCGATCCCAACCAAGCACACGCATCAGCAATATTGGATGCGGTACAAAACCGTTGGTGGATGGATGCCATCTTCTACGGCAAGTATCCACAGATCCTGGTAGATGAATTCGGCGAGGAATTCCTTGATGCCATCCTGCCCGGAGATATGGAGTTGGCACAGACTAAGAATGACTGGCTCGGAATCAATTACTACTTTGATACTCGGGTAGGTGCAAGTGACTCGGCAAAGACCGTGGAGTTTGATAACTCTGCCTTCCTAGGACTCACGATTGACTCAACTCCCAAGGGAGACCTGACCGATATGGGTTGGCCAATAACCCCAGAGGGACTCACCAACATGTTGGTCCGATGGCAGAATGAATTCGGAAACAGCCTTCCTCAAATCTTCATCACTGAGAATGGTTGTGCATATCCAGATGGGCCAGATGCCTCCGGAAAAATAAACGATCTGCGCCGAATCTCATATCTTGATAAACACTTGAATGCACTCTTGGATGCGATCGATCAGGGAGTAAATCTTGGAGGTTATTTCCAATGGTCTCTCCTCGATAACTTCGAATGGTCACTTGGATATCAGAAGCGATTTGGAATTGTCTTTGTGGACTATGAAACTCAACAGCGAACTCCTAAAGAGTCTGCACATTGGTACTCAGAGGTAATTCATCACAACGGACTTTAAATTCCATTTGTAAGGAAGTTGTCATGCTTTTGCAAGGAATCGTAAGCAAATAGCGCATTAAGAACTTGCGAAAGGCTCCTACCCTGTAACTCAGTCAAAGGAGCCAAATTCCATCAGGAGTTCGGGCCATGGCCGTCGCTTAAGGAATTCACATGGCAATAAATAACAAAAATAAAATAATCGGGGGTGTTAGCGCTGCAGTAGTTCTCATTGCAGTGGGTGCTACCTTCCTTGCAACTCATAAATCGGCTCAACTCAATGGAACTTCCGCCGCCAATTGCGCCACGGTCGGATCTGGATACGCGGTCCATCAAGGCAAGACCGTTGAAGTATTCACATCTGTAGTAGGCGATGAACTCACTCGCTATGCAGCTGCTTCAGCAGACTTCACCGTTTGCACAGGCATCAAGATCAACTGGAACGGTAGCGATCAATTCGAAGCTCAACTTCCTGTTCGTGTTGCTGGTGGAACCGCTCCAGATCTCGCACTTGTTCCACAACCAGGTTTGATCGCACAAATGGTTGCCACTGGGAAGGCAGTTCCTGCGCCAGCCACTTCACCGTCTTCCGTCGCATCGTTCTTCCACTCTCAGTTCCTGCGATCGCTGCATTCACCATCTTCCAATTCATGTGGGTCTGGAACGATCTGCTCGTGGCTCTGACCTTCACCGGAGGAACCGAGGGAATTGATCCACTCAACAACAAGCTAGCTGGCCTAGCAGGTACATGGGGAAGTCACTGGGAGTTACTCACGTCAAGTGCCTTCGTCCAGATCTTGGTACCACTTGCGGTCTTCTTCGCGCTACAACGCTACTTCGTACGCGGATTGCTTGCCGGTTCTGTAAAGTAATTAACTAATTAACGCTGTAACCAGACGGTCGTGTTAGCTGAAATAGCTAACCGGCCGTCTTTAATTTCACTGCCCGCAGCAGATTCCAGCAAGATGGAATTACCTGATACTGGGAGTGAAACTTCAACACCATTAGTGTTCACAATAACCTCTAGGCCTGGCTCGCGAGTGAAGTGCATAACTCCATCTGGAGCATCGACCCAGGTTATAACTCCCTCTCCACCCAAAGCTGGGTGAGAGTGGCGTAAAGCCAGGCTCTTCTTATATAGCGTAAGGCTGCTATCTGGATCCTTTGCTTCTACATCCATGGAGTATTGCGCCCAGTCAGTTGGCTGTGGCAGCCAGGGAGTACCTGTCCCATATCCGTAATTTGGGAGTGTGGAGTTCCACGGGATCGGCACGCGACATTCATCGCGACCTTTATCGGTACCACCACTGCGAATGAAAGCGGGGTCTTGGCGCGCTTCATCGGGCAGGTCGGCGCTTGGAAGGCCGAGCTCTTCACCCTGATAAATGTAAATGCCTCCGGGCAGCGCATGGATCAACATCGCAAGGGCTCGAGCCTTCTGTGCTCCGCCGATGCGAGTAACCACTCGAGGAGTGTCGTGATTGTTGAGTACCCAGGTTGCTGGAGCTTTCACATCAATCAACTCAGAGAGAGTGCGTTCGATGCTCGCGCGCATTGCCGCAGCATCCCAACCCAACATCATGAAATTGAAGTTAAATACCTGATGGAGCTCATCGGCACGTACGTAGCGGGCAGCGCGGCTAGAGGGGTAAACAAATGCCTCAGCAACTGTCATGCGATCGCCGGGATACTCATTGAGAACCTTGCGCCACTTGCGATAGACCTCATGAATTCCTTCACGGTCAAAGAAAGGAACATCTGAGAGCAGCCCAGCACGCTCCTCCTCCGAGATATCAAGAAAATCTAGGCGTAAAGCATCGATTAAGCGCTCTGGATCGCGGTGATCGATCAACAGGTTCTCCTTAACGGCGCCATGGGCGACATCGATTCGAAAACCATCAACGCCAAGATCTAGCCAGAAACGCAAGGTCTTTTCGAAGTCAGCCATAACGTCGGGGTTATCCCAATTGAGATCGGGTTGGCTGGAATCGAAGAGATGTAAATACCACTGGCCATCTGCGGTGCGGGTCCAGGCAGGTCCACGGAAGATCGAGATCCAGTTATTTGGAGGAATCTCGCCGTTCTCCCCACGTCCATCGTAAAAGTGAAAACGAGAACGTGCGGCTGATCCCGTTGGAGAGGCAAGAGCCTCTTGAAACCAGATGTGCTCCGAAGAGAAATGATTAGGGACGATATCGGCAATAAATTTGATTCCGTGCGAGTGAGCCGCCTCTATCAACTCTTTGGCATCAGCCAGAGTTCCAAAGCGGGGATCCACATCGCGTGGATCTGAGACATCGTATCCACCATCTTTATTGGGCGATTTGTAGAAAGGGCTTAGCCAGATCGCATCGATACCTAGATCTGCCAAATAGGGAAGGCCAGCGATTACACCTTGTAGATCACCCTCGCCATCACCGTTGCTATCTCGAAAGGATCGCGGATAGACCTGATAAATCGCGGCATCTCGCCACCAAGCGCTGGAATTCATGTGGCAATCCTAGCGATCTAGATAGATGGATTAAGATCACTACATGACCTTTGTGAAGCGGACCGAACTTCAAATGTTCGATGGTCGACAAATTTTCTATTACGACCGAGAGCCTGTTGAACGCACAGCGGTCGATATCCGCCCTTTTGAACCACGCCCCCTCCCTGGAGATATGCGTCAAGATCTCTTAACGGGCGAGTGGATTGCGATGGCGGCACATCGCCAAGGCCGGGCTTTCCTACCGCCAAAAGAGTTCTGCCCTCTCTGCCCCACCAAAACGGACTTTGGAACCGAGATTGCCGACTCAACATTCGAGGTCGTTGTCTTTGAAAATCGCTCGCCCTCATTCTCTGCCCCATCTGATCAATTGCCTCCAGAGACAATTCAAGCTTCTGGACGTTGCGAGGTAGTTGTTTTCTCGGATCATCATGAGGGAAGTTTCGGAAGTCTGGATCTAGCCCAGATGCGCACCGTGTTGGCGGCATGGATAGATCGCACCCGCGAAATTTATAAATTGCCATATGTTGAACAAGTCTTTGTCTTTGAAAATCGTGGCGAAGAAGTTGGTGTCACCCTTAACCACCCACACGGTCAGATCTACTCATATCCATTCATTACCCCTCGCACAACAAAGATGCTCGCAGTTGCTGAGGCACATTTTGATAAGACTGGTGTTCCACTTATTACTAGTGTCATTGAGCGCGAAATCAAGGACCAGATTCGCATCGTCGCGGAGAATGAACATTGGATCTCTTATGTGCCATTCGCCGCACGCTATCCCTACGAGATCCACACTGCACCTAAGAAGTTTGTTCCCGATCTAGCGGCATTGAGTGACGAAGTAGCGGATGCATTTCCTGCTATCGCAAAAGAGGTATTGCTTAGACTCGATGGAGTATTCGGTATTCCGATGGCATACATTGCCGCATGGCATCAAGCACCAGTACGCACCGGCCGTGATGTCTTAGGTTTGCATTGGCAGATCACTAGTATTCGCCGCGCTCCCGGAAAGCTCAAGTACTTAGCAGGTAGTGAATCTGCAATGGGAGCTTTCATCATGGATGTAAAGCCAGAGCAATCTGCTCAGCAGTTACGAGACGTTCAGCTCTAACCAAGCCATCTCTAACTCTTCATACTCTCGCTCTAAATTCTCTTGCTCTGTATGTAACTCAACCAACCTTGCGTGATCTGTTGTAATAGAGCTGAGTTCAACACCTATTTCTGCGATACGAGCTTGGCGCCGCTCCATCTGCTTCTCTAACCTCGCCAACTCTTTTTTGAGAGCCTTCTGCTCTAAAACCGTTGACTCTTTCTTAGCGGCAATAGCCTGGGTCACCGATTGGCTAGCAGCTTTGCGGAGTTGCAGGTACTCATCAATTCCGCGAGGCAGATCTCGAAGCGAACGATCTCCCAGTAACCCCACGAAGGTATCGCAGACACGTTCCAAGAAGTAACGATCGTGAGAGATGACAATAAGAGTTCCCCCAAATGAGTCGAGTAGATCCTCTAGCGCAGTTAAAGTTTCAACATCGAAATCATTTGTAGGTTCATCCAGAAGAAGAACATTTGGGCTATCCATTAACAGACGAGTGAGTTGCAAGCGACGTCTCTCGCCTCCCGATAAATCTCCCACTGGCGTCCACTGCTGATCCTTATTGAATCCGAGACGTTCACAGAGTTGGCTAGCGGATAGTTCCTTGCCATTTCCAAGTTGGACTCGATTAGCAACTTTCTCTACCGCTTCTAGAACTCTCCATGTGGGATCTAACTCCTCTAAATGCTGTGAGAGATATGCGGCCTTTACGGTTACACCTGTGACGAGCTTGCCCGCATTAATTTTTCCCTCACCGCTCAAGATCTTCATGAGCGTCGTCTTGCCAGCGCCATTGACACCGACGATTCCGATGCGATCTCCGGGACCGATATTCCAATAAATATCATCCAACAACTGGAGTTCACCAGCTTTAGCACTAGCTTGGTGAAGTTCATAAACTGTGTTACCAAGCCTGTTAGATGCAAAGTTGAGGAGTTCCGCCTCATTACGCGGTGCAGGTTCGTTGGCAATCAAAGTATTGGCAGCATCTATACGGAACTTTGGTTTTGATGTGCGCGCAGGAGCGCCCCGGCGCAACCATGCTAACTCTTTACGAATCAACATATTGCGCTTGCTATCTTCTACGGAGGATTGGCGAGCGCGCTCGGCTTTCGAGAGTACAAATGCAGAGTAACCACCTTCGTACTCCAAGACTTGGCCATCGACCACCTCCCAGATCTGGTCAGAGATCTCATCAAGAAACCATCGATCGTGGGTGATAACCACAACGCTCAACTCAGAGCGCGATTTAAGGTGTTGTGCTAACCAGGCGACGCCTTCTACATCAAGATGATTTGTTGGCTCATCCAAGAGAATTAGATCTAAATCATCGACCAGCAATTTTGCGAGATTGACGCGCCTGCGCTCTCCGCCTGATAGGGAGTGAAATACGCGATCGAGTAGGTCATCGCTATGACCACCAAAGAGTCCCTGCAATACCTCTCGTATTCGGCTATTGCCAGCCCATTCGTGGACCGGCAGATCTCCGAGAACCACCTCGCGAACTGTGGATCCAGCGGCGGCGTTATCGGCCTGACTTAAGATGCCGATCGTCACTGCATTGGATTTGGCCACTCGTCCTGAATCGGGCTCCAGGCTTCCGGCCATTATCTTGAGCAGGGTGCTCTTGCCGTCGCCATTACGCCCAACAATGCCAATCCGCTCGCCCTGAGCGACGCCTAATGAGACGCCATCCAGGAGCGGGCGGATATCGAAGGCCTTCGAGACCGACTCTAGGTTAAGTAAATTCATCCCCTACAGTCTGTCACGAATTTGGGATCCTATGAATTTGAAGGGGCAGAACCGAGAGTGACGGAGTAGGTCTTACTTCCACCACTCGGGAGCGTAGCTGTTATTGAGACAGTGCTTCCTGGTGCATAGGAACGAATTCGAACGATTGCAGTATCTACATCTGGAATCCGAACTCCACCAATATTGGTGATAATCGATCCAACGGTGATTCCCGCTTTCTCAGCGGCTCCACCAGAGACCAATTGCCCAACCTTTGCACCCTTGCCGGTATAGCTGGAATCAAAGTAGACACCTAGAACTGGGCGAGTGGATGTATGAGTTGGGCTATTAATGATCTCGTTAATCGTACGTTGTGCCTCCACCATAGGAATCGCGAAGCCCAATCCGATTGAACCAGCTTGAGTTCCAGTGGTTACATCAGATGCGATCGCGCTGTTAATGCCAATCATTCTTCCTTGAGAGTCGGTCAGCGGTCCTCCAGAGTTACCTGGATTGATGGCAGCATCGGTTTGAATTGCATCTACATAGGATTGAGTTGAGGCATTCTCGCTCTGCGTTGCAACAGGGCGATTAAGTGCAGAGACGATACCCGATGTAACAGTTCCGGATAATCCAAGTGGCGATCCAAATGCAATTACTGGGTCACCGATTGAAATGCTCGTTGAATCTCCAATAGTGATTACTGGAAGATTTGGGGTTGTTACATGCAAAACAGCGAGATCATATGAAATATCGCGTCCAACCAAAGTAGCAGGAACTGTATTTCCATTGTTGAGGTCGACCGTGATCGTGTCATTAGATCCAGGGACCGTTGTTGCATCGATGACGTGATTATTGGTGACGATATATGAACCAGTTGAATCAGATTTGATCACTGAACCAGAACCAGTATCTCCGGAGCCGTCAGCTGCATTTACGTTGACTGTAACTACCGCTGGCTCAACTTTGGCCACAACGTTCTTAAGTGAACCGTTGCCAACGCTAACCGCAGTTCTGTTTCCAGTACAGACTCCTGTGGTGCTGGCATATAAGGCGCCAGTAGTGTTATCGGCACAGGCGGTTACAACGCTGGTACTTGTCAGGCTATTTGCAGCAGTGGCCACTCCGCCAATCACGGTAGCTCCTGCGATAAAACCAATAACTAGCTTGGAGATTGTGCTTAATCCATTGATCTTTTGTAGCGTGGACATTTAATTCCCCTTTACGATGAAATTTCCCTCAAAATTCCAATGCCTAATTGAAGCCTCGGCGTCCTAGAAAATTATCAATACTTGCTAGGAGTTTTCTGAGAGAGCATCTGGCAATTTCATATGCCAGACAGCGGGAATCGCCAACATTCCTAGAATGAAGATAAGTGAGATTGCGGCAAATATTGTGATGGTGCGGCTCACTCCAAGTACAGCGGCCAAGGGAGCGGCGATTGCCAGCCCTACAGGCCTTAATAGCAAGGTGCCCAGCCCATCGAAGGCAGAAGCTCGAGATAGCGCCTCTCTCGGAATCGTCAGTTGAAATGCGGTACCCCAGAGAGCGTCCCATAGATCCAAGGTAATGCCCCATAGGAATGCGCCGAAGGCGAGGAGAAGTAATGGCGCAGGTCTAGCCAGGAGCAATAGGTAGCCCGTCAGAGTGACCGAGATGGCGGTCAAAAAGCGCATCGGGTACGTAACTTTGATCTTGATACCCAATAGCGATCCAACAATGTAGCCAATGCTCTCTAGCGTAATGACAAAGGCCCAAGACTTAGCGCCATGAAAATGTTTAAGAGCGATCACAGGGCCAAGCACATCTTGCGCACCTGACCAGACCATTACAAGGAAAGAGAATCCTGCAACCGTTATCACTATCCAACGAAAGGAGATAAAGACCTTCCAACCCTCTCTCATATCTTCGCGGATCGAGGCTCCAGTCTCTTCTCGCGCTGGGGTTAATTTTCTGAAGGTCATGACAACACATCCAGAGAAAATAAATGTAAGCGCATCAATCAATAGCGCCACCGTGCTACCAAATGCAGTGATGAGATAGCCACCCACTGCGGTACCGGCAATCATGGCAAAATTTCCTACAAATTGATTGATTGCATTTCCTTGTTGAAATTTTTCTTCCGGCAGAAGAGCGGGGAGCACTCCGGACAATGAGGGCCAGAACAAACCCCACATCAAACCAAATCCAATGTTAGAAAATAGAAGTGCACCGATAGGAACATGTCCTAGATGAAAATAGAAGACCTGTACCAAGAGAACAAGGCCACCGACTACATCTGAGAATGCACAAATTTTGATTCGACCATATTTATCAGCGATCACGCCTCCAAATGGAAGCATGCAGAGCAGCGCGACTACTTGGGCACCAAGAACAAATCCCAACTCCTTTGCACTGCCATGAGGAAGATGCAAAATTCCAAAGGCGAGCGCTATTGGGCCCATCCCGTTACCTAAGTTAGAGACGAAGCGCGCTAAATAGAACCGCTTGATGTACTTGTGACCAAGGGTAGATCTAATAGTCATTTCGAAAGTTTAGGTTCGATATCCTTCAAGAGGCGATGAATATCGGATGCAATCTGCTTGAGCTCGGTTATCTCCTGTTGATTAAGCGCGCGAGCCTCCTTAGCTAGCTCGAATTCGCCGAGTGAGGCGGTATGCGTCTCTGTGATCTTCTGCTCGACCGAAGCTGACGCCACATTTTGACCCACCATGATGATGGAGAGCAAAACTAATTGGAGAAAGGTCTGTGCTACCCAACCAACGATCGTTATCAAATTTCCTGACTTAATAGCATCGGGAAGCGAGATGAGAGCGATAATGGCAAAGGCGTATGCGCACCACATGGTTGCAACACCTGATGTAATTTTCGCGGCAAGTGAAGTATTAAATTCATTCATCTTCTTGAGCATGAAATTAGTTTAATGAAGCTGAAGGATTTCCCCTTGGAGATACTTGTGAGTCGCAGCCCCTCTTAAAACATGAACTCCTCCGATGCCGAACACAGCAAACGCAAGTTCTTCATAGCTGGTTTGTGGATCCAATCCAGCGACCGCCGCGGTCATCTCATCTACTCCGATGACGGTAACCCCTTCTGGAGCTCGAACCATCAGCTTTGCAGCGCTATCGGGTATCCAGCCAAAAAATTTGTTGTAATGAGGAATCGTTCGAAGCGTAGAAAGAATATTCAGGCCTGGAGTTCCAGGAGAACTCTGCTTGCGAAAATTGGGGACATCGCCAGAGAGCGCCATTGCGCCAGCGCTACATCCAGCTAAGGAACTCCCCTTTCTCCAATTTCTTTCAATTGCCTCCCAGACTGGGGTATTTATGAGAGAGCTGGCCAGATATGAAGGATCTCCCCCTGAAAGATAGATAAGTCCCGCCCCATCAATAGCGCTAGCCAGATCCTCTCGCATGGCATCTTCTCGGGTAAAGACAGGAAGAAAGATCTGACGAGTATCTAGCCTCTCTGCCTGTGCAGCACCTAATTCCTGCCAATATCGCAGCCGTTCTGCCGACTCTCGTCCTGCGGCTAATGGAATTTGCACATATGAGTTGCTAAATCCACGCTCAATGCCTTTTTTCAGCAGGGCGCCTTCAAGTTCTGCCATTCCAGGCAGATATTCCCCTGAGCCCACCAGGGCCAGAGCGCCGACGTGATCCATGCCAAGACTCTAGTCGGTAAGATTCCCGCCATGCACTTGAGGAAAGTAATGGCGACGATTTCTATCGCGATTACCCTCCTCTCCTTCACCTTTTACTTCTTCGACAAGACCGCCGGAAGTGCCATCCCCCGCTCCAACGTTCTCAAAGGAGATAAGCAGTCCACTGGTGGGGATACAAATATTCTGCTTCTCGGTTTGGATTCCAGGCGCGATAACAATGGCAATGATCTGCCTCGCAAGCTGCTCGACTTGATGCATGTTGGCTCGAGCTCTGCGGTCGGCGGCTATAACACCAACACAATGATCTTGATCCACATCCCTGCCAACGATAAGAATGCGGTCGCTATCTCGATCCCACGTGATGATTATGTTGCGGTGGCTGGATGGGGCATGCAGAAGATTAAAGAGGCCTATGGCCTTGCAAAGTACAACTCTGAAAATGCCCTCATTAAAAAAGGTGTGCCAAATCCACTGCGAGAGAAAGAGAGTCGAGATGCAGGTCGCGCTGCAACTATCTCGACCATTACCTCTTTGCTCGGCGTTCCCATCGACCATTTTGCCGAGGTCAACTTGGTCGGTTTCTATGACCTTGCTACTGCGTTAGGTGGAATCCAAGTCTGCCTGCGGCATGCCGTCAATGATTCGCAATACTCTGGAGCAGTTTTCCCGGCTGGATTACAGACCATTACTGGAGTTCAAGCACTGGAGTTTGTACGTCAACGCCACGGACTTCCTAATGGCGATCTCGATCGCACCCATCGTCAGCAGGCATTCATCACAGGCGTGATCACTAAGTTCCGTAGTCAAGGAATCTTTGGCGATCTCGGTAAATTGCAATCGCTTCTTACCGTCGCTAAGAAAGATGTGGTGATCGATTCGGGTTGGGATGTTCTAGGTTTCCTACCTCAAGCAAAGGCGCTCACCGGCGGCCACATCAAGTTTTACACCTTACCTATTGAAGGCTATGCGCTTCGCAATGGCCAGGATGTAAATATCATCGATATCCCAACGGTACGTAAGTTTGTCCATGATCTCTTCTATCCTGCACCAAAGGTAACTGCCTCACCTGCTCCTGGTGCAAGTACCAAACCAAGTGCAACTCCTAAACCTACCGCCACCAAATTTAATTTCGCTCATCTAGCAAACGGGACGGCTGTGCAGGGCTCTGGAGTTCCCTGCGTTAACTAAAGACGTTTATGCTATTTGCAGTCCTAGCTATTGTTGTGGGCGCACTTACCGCCGTTCAATCAAGGCTTAATGGGCAACTCTCAACCGATATTCATAACGGTATCGCTGCAGCACTTATCGCATTTGGAACCGGTTGGATCTTTGTGATTGCTGCCTGTCTCTTTAACAAACCAGATCGTCTTGGACTAATCCGCATATGGAGCAATCTAAAGACCAGAAAATTGAAGCCTTGGGAGATCATTGGTGGAATGGGTGGCGGTTTCTTCGTCGCTATCCAAAGTAGCGTGGTACCTGTAATCGGTGTCGCAATCTTTACGATCTGCACCGTCGGTGGTCAAACTGCATCCTCAATGCTCGTAGATTTCATTGGGCTATCTCCGTCTGGGAAACATCGCGTCACATTGATCAGAGCAGTTACCGCTGTCATCACACTTGCATCAGTCACAGTTGCTGTCTGGCCACAGTTACAAAGCGCCACATTTAAAGTTGCTCCCATATTCTTCGCAATACTTGTAGGAATTATCATTGCCTTTCAGCAAGCTCTTAACGGCAGAATGAATGTAGTTTCAACAAGGCCACTTGCAACGACCTTTGTAAATTTCCTCATGGGCTTTATGGTGGTGACCATTGCTTTGATCGTTAATTTAATTAGGGGTGGGACGATCGGCCATCTTCCACACGGCTTGCTGGTCTATCTCGGAGGACCTATTGGAGTCGTCTTTATTGCGGTAAGTGCCTATACCGTGAAGCACCTTGGAATTTTGAATTTCATTCTCTTCAGTGTAACCGGCCAGTTAATTGGTGCACTAGCTCTTGATTGGTTGGCACCCGCTGCCCACACCAAAGTAAGCGCCTACCTCGTCACCGGAACCGCGATGACATTGTGCGCGGTAATCTCATCAAGGATCTTCAGCGCGCGTAAGCGTATTACTACTTAATTTTTGGCGAGCCTCAACTATCCAGCCTCTAGAAATGGTGAGATACTTGGGCTCTTATGCCAAAGATCCAAGCTCCCACAGTCGTCCTACATCGCGAACTCCGACGTCAGCAGTTGATGGATGCTGCCATTGGTTTAGCTCTCGAGAGTGGCGCAGAGTCAATCACTGTTGCAGCAGTGGCGGCCAAGGCCGGGTTAGCCCGTAGTTCGATCTATGAATATTTTGCCTCAAGTGCAGATCTTGTCGCTGATTTAGTCTTAGAAGAATTGGATTACTACACGCAACGTTTGGCAACTGCAACAAAGGGAGCACAAGATCCCTTCGAAAGAATTGAGCTTTGGATTTCAGAGAGCCTGCGTTATGTAGCAGATGGCCGGCATATGTTGGTCAAATCCCTTAATACGATTAATACGCCAGATGCCCGCAAAGAAGAGATTCTCATGGGACACCGCCGAATGATGGCTCCACTGCAAGAGGCTTTAGCGCAGACAGGCGTTGCAGATATAAGAATGGCTGCAGCACTTCTATCGAGTGTCACAGATGCCGCCTCGATCCGTATCGAGGCTGGAAATGAGGCAGAGCTCGAAATCCAGAGCGCTGTTGCTTTCGCGCTAGCTGGACTTCGAGCTCTGCCGAAAAACTAATTACTCATCTAGTTATTTGGTTATTTATTTGAGAAGGTAAACGGAATCGTTTGATCTTGTGACTTATCACCGGCTGCATTGTGATCGTTGGTAATGAAGAAGACACAGGTCGTGTGTACGCAATCTCCGTTAGTGAAGTAAGGGACCAGCTTAAAGGTAACTTTGCCCTTTGCCGAGGTAGCACCCTGAGCGAGATCTGCCTTTACTGTTGAAACCCAGGCCTGCACTTTCTGGTCTGAATCGCAGACAGTTGGAGTAGCACCCTTAGTTGCAGGAGCCATGCACTCCTCGATATAGAGGCCATTCTTCGCTGGCATCTTGGCAAATTTAAATGTGACCACGGCACCTTTCTGTGGCAAATTCTTACTTGGGGTTACAGTCACGATCGCCTTAGCGTTGGCGAGCGGTGCTGCCACCACAACGAGAGCGAACGCGGCGGCTGCTATGAGCTTCTTTCTCATTTTTTCTCTTTTCTTATGTGTAAGGACTTACTTGGCAAATGAAATTGGGATCTTTATATCGTGGGTGCGATCTTGAGTTCGAGTGTGATCTGCTCGCACATAGATGGCACATTGCACTTTGCGGCAATCGACTTTTCCGATGAGTGGCTGGACTTTGAGTCCAACTTTGAAGGTACCCCCGGCTTTAAATGGAATAGCTAAGTTCTTGCCGTAGCTAGGTGGGTTAGAGGAGATCCAGAAAGAGGCGGCACTTGCCCCCGTCATGTTCACTCCGCCCCCGCATACCTCAGGAAGAGTCCCAGTTGGAACTATTTGGCACATCTCAACATAGATTCCAACGGTGGTATCAAAGTTCTTGCCACTCACAGTGATGATCTGACCTGACTTGATTCCAGATGTTGGAACCGCAGTCAGAACCTCCCCATGTTGACCTGTTGCTGCAAAAGCAGGAGTTACACCAATCATGAATAGAAGACCGAGAACGGCACCGACCTTAAGTTTCATGGCGATAATGTAGAAGAAATGGGTAATTTTCGCTCCGACAGGTGAATCACCCATGTCGGAAAAGGAGGTGTAACAATACGCGGATGAAGTCACGAGCGGTTGCGTTGGGCGTGGCCTGCCTGCTTTTGACCACTTTTTCACCTACAGCATACGCAGCGGTGTCAGATATAAGTGCAACGCAAATCTCACTGCCTATCGTTCATAGCGGTGAGGTTCCTCGATACAAGCGAGTAGTCGCCTTGGCAAATGGAGCGGCGGAGATTGTTGCCGCCTTAGGTTACAAATCTATTTTGGTGGGGCGCGATGTTGCCTCCACAATGCCAGAGCTAAAGGCGATACCAATCGATGAGTCGGCGATGCAGGTATCTGCAGAAGCGGTCCTAGGACAGCACCCCGATCTAGTCCTTATTGATTCAAACACTTCACCTTCTACAGCGCTAGCAACTCTAAAAGCGGCAAAGGTGAAATTAGTAATGATCCCAAGTGCTTTCACATTGGCAGATATAACTGCAAAGGAGAGCACGATCGCGCAGGTACTGGGGACACCCAAAGCGGGAAGAGCGCTTGAGGCTCAAGTGACATCACTCAAAGCGCCGAAGACCGGTATCAAGGTTGCCTTTCTTTATGTTCGAGGTACAGCTTCAATTTATCTCATCGGTGGTCCTGGCTCTGGAGCAGATTCAATTCTTCAGGCCGAAGGATTTACCGATGTCGGGGCGGCTAACTTGAAGAATCCATTTAATGCGCTGACCGCAGAAGAGCTGATCAAATTGCAGCCAGATGTACTGCTGCTCATGACTAAAGGACTGGCTTCCGTCGGAGGAATATCCGGACTAGTTCAACTTCCTGGAATTGCCGAGACTCCAGCTGGACAACATCGAAGAGTGGTCACGGTGGATGACTCTCTCTTGCTCTCCTTTGGGCCGCGCACAATTCCAATGGCAAAGCAGTTGCGTCCACTCTTAATTGCGGCGGCTAAATTATGAAGAAGGTGACGATCTATTGCAGTGGATTGGTACTTCTTCTCTTTCTCTTCTGGCTCTCACTCGATATTGGAATCGTTCAGTTACACCAATCGGTTATCTCGCTGATAGGCAAACACAACATAGATGCAACAACCGTGTGGCAGGTGCGATTTCCCAGAGCGCTTGGGGCGGTAATTATTGGCGCGGGCCTTGGAGTAGCTGGTGCAGTTGCACAGGGAATTTTCCGCAACCCGCTCGCCGAACCAACCCTCATAGGACTATCTAGTGGTGCAACTCTAGGAACGATCGCCCTCATTGCTTCAGGTGCCTCTATCTATGGGACGAGAGCAAATATCGGTAGCGCCGTTCTGGCAGCTGCCCTTACAGCGCTTCTCGTCCAATGGTTGGCACCCAATAAAGGTTTCGGTTTTCTGCTTACAGGTATTGCGATATCTGCAATATTGACTTCGATTGCTGGCCTCTTAATTTCGATGTCGCCGAAGCCTGGGATTCAATCCATTACTTTCTGGGATTTTGGATCTTTAACGCTATTAAATAATGCAACGGTAGGAATGATCGCCCCATACATCGAAGTTGGAATCATCATCTCTTTCTTGGTCTCACGCAGATTAGATATTTACTCGCTCGGAGAGAGTTCATCGCATTACATGGGTGTGAATCCAAGACGCTTACGCCTGTATGCAATTATTGGGCTCGCTTTCCTTATTGGTGCTTCAGTAAGCGCCGTCGGTTCTATCGCCTTTATCGGCTTACTCGTCCCTCATATCGTCCGCCTTCTTGTTGGTCCAGCCCATCGAAAGATGCTCTCGCTCAGTGCGCTGGTAGGCGCAATCGTTCTGCTTATGGCAGATCTTTTAGCACGTACCCTCTTCGAGCCGAATGAGATACCTCTTGGGCTTCTCACCTCGCTGCTCGGAGCACCAGCCTTGATTGTTCTGCTACGGCTACGACGCGCATCATGGATACAGCATGATTAACATTTCATCACTCTCTTTTTCGCGTGGAAGCCACCAGATCTATCGTGATTTCAGTGCACACATTGATACCGGGGAAGCGGTACTTCTAACTGGGCCAAATGGGACCGGCAAGAGCACCCTGATAGGACTGATCGGGGGATTGTTACAACCTCAATCGGGAACAATTGAGATCGATGGTTTGAACGTTGCCAACCTGAGCTCCGCTGCGCAAGCCAAGTTGCGTTCCATTGCACCTCAACGCAGATCATTTACATTGGCATTTACAGTGGCCGAAATACTTCAGGTACTTCCCAAGAAGCTGCGAGTGGCAGATCCATCACAATTTGTCTCCAAACTTGGCCTACAAGAGTTGCTCTCAAAGAAGGTTACTGAACTTTCCATCGGCCAACAGGAGAGAGTGAGTCTGGCACTTGCACTTAGCCAGGAGGCGAACTACTACTTGCTCGATGAACCATTTAGTGCGCAAGATATTCACTCGACCGAGGTAATCCTAGAAATTATTCAAGAACTGAAATCCAATAAGAAAGGCGTCTTGGTGATTTCTCACAATCAAGACGCCATCTCAAAGTACTTTGATCGAGTAATTAGCCTCGTTTAGCCTGACTTGGTTTTCCAGCTTTAAAAGGCTTACCGCCCGCTTTTCCAAACTTCTTTGGAGCGCCAGGCTTACCTGAACGAGCGCGCGACTCTGCCTTTTCTAGAGCGATTCGCTTCTCAAGAGGCATCCGGGGAGCCTTCTTGGCTGGTCGGCCAGGTGCCGAACTCTCTACACGCCCACGGTTTCCGGCTGGAGTAGCGCCCTCTTCACGAGTACGTGATTCGCGAGCCTTCTCCTCCCACTTCTTGGGTGCAGAGCGATAGGGACGATCTGAACGCTCGGCTCGGTCAACTTTTGGTCGACGATCAGATGAGAAAGAACGCTCTGGAGTTGCGCGGCGTTCTTCGCGAGCAGGTTGGAAACTACGCTCTTCTCGAGACTCGACGCTCTCTGTCTTAGGTGCACTCTCAAAACGTCCACCACCAGATTTACGAGGTTTGAAATTACCATCCCTATTTCCGCGATCATTTGAACGACTACGGCTTCCTGGTTTGCGATCATTGCGAGAAGGTTTCTCTGCTTCGACCTCAATTGGAATTCCAGATGGCTCTTGTGCGCCAGTAATCTCCTGCAACTTTGAATCGCCTGGACGAACCTGGTTCTCAATGAGTTTTACCGCTGCACGATTGGTAATTCCAAAGACTGCCTTCTTCTGCTTGTGCGTGGCTAGTGTGACAACGGTTCCCGTTGCACCAGCACGTGCAGTACGACCGGCACGGTGTAGGTAATCCTTGTGATCTGCAGGGGCATCAACGTGCACGACAAGTGATACATCGTCCACGTGGATTCCACGAGCTGCTACATCGGTTGCAACGAGTGCAGATGCGCGTCCATCTTTAAATGCCTTGAGTACGCGCGTGCGTTGACCTTGAGACTTTCCGCCGTGGAGTACTCCGACTGGAACACCGCTTCGCAACATTTTTTCAGCGAGCTTGTCTGCGCCATGTTTTGTGCGAACGAAGAAGATTGTGCGGCCATCACGAGCTGCAATTTGTGATGAGATCTCATCTTTGTGTTGTTGATCGAGCAACAACAAGTGGTGAGTCATATCGGCGGCGCGAGACTTCTCATTCTCTAACGAGTGTGTGATTGGATCTTTGAGGAATCGCTTGACGAGTGAATCTACATCGCGATCAAGGGTCGCCGAGAAGAGGAGGTGCTGTCCACCCTCTTGGGTGAGCGAGAGAATCTCTTTAACAACAGGTAGGAATCCCATATCTGCCATCTGATCTGCCTCATCAAGGACGGTGATCATTACATCTGATAGATCGATGTGCTTCTTCTCAAGTAGGTCCATCAAACGACCGGGAGTTGCCACGATTACAGGAACGCCACGCTTGAGGGATTGGATCTGACCGATGTAGGAGAGGCCACCAGCGACAACCTGAGAGGAGAGGCCGATCTTGCGAGCTAGTGGAGCAACCACATCATTGATCTGCACTGCTAATTCGCGGGTTGGAGACAAAATTAAGCCAAGTGGCTTGTGAGGCTTGGCGGTACGGCCATTAAGGCGCGTCAACATTGCCAGGCCAAAGGCTAGGGTCTTACCAGAGCCTGTCTGTCCACGGCCAAGGACATCGCGTCCCTTTATGGCATCGGGCAGAGTGGCGGTCTGAATAGGAAAGGGAGCGGTAATACCTTGAGCTTCGAGAGCCTCGCAGAGCGCAGGGGTAACACCTAAATTGCGGAACGTGGACATAGTTATACCAATCGAGACATAGATGCGTGTCTCGTGGTGCTTATCAGAGGACTGACGTAAGACTCGCAAACGAACTTGTGTGAATCACAACAGAGGTTCTATGAGTTGTGTTGCGGATGCAACACCCAATTGTAACCTACTTAATCAGCTCTCTTCGCCACATGGCATATCGCGTAGCCAACTCATCATTTACCGAAGAAAGCGTTGAGCCAACCGCTCTTTCAAGGAGTAAATCGGCAAATTCTGGGTTACGCGCGAGTACAGGACCGTGTAAATAGGTACCGAAGACATTTTTATCGATAGCTCCGTCAACGCCTGCAACGCCATTTCCGTTGCCTTGTAAAACTTTTCCAAAGGGCGATGCATCTGCCCCAAGAGTTGTCACGCTGCTGTGATTTTCAAATCCGGTGAGAGGTTGATCAAAAAGTTCTGAGGCGACCGCGATATCTCCGACTAAGCGACGATCTCCTGGAGTGGTTTCTACATCCAACAATCCAAGTCCCGCTATCTCCTCATCTCGGGTTACATAACGACTCCCTAGAATTTGGAAACCTGCACAGATTGCGAGCACGACCGCTCCCTTATTCGCAGCCCGAGATAGAACTGAGCCTTTGCGCAATGCGGTGAGAGAGAGAATTTGCGCAGCATCCTCCGCTCCACCTAAAAGATAAATATCTCCACTCTTTGGCACTGGATCTAAATATGAAATCTCGGTGACGCGCGCCGGTATCTTCCGCAGAGCTGCACGGTACTTAAGGACATCGGCATTACCCCGATCTCCATACGTGCCTAAAAGTTCGTTATGAATTCGTATGATTTCAAGCATCACATCACCAACTCAAAGAATGCGGTGTAAGCAGAAAGTACAGTAACGACGCCACCTTGTACCTTTGTAATCGCTTCATCAAAAGTATCTACGACAGTAGCTTCGATGCCCTCAACATGAATGCGATAGGCCATATCAAGCGCTCTCTCCCCGCAGACAATCACGGTGTGGCCCTTAAGCGTTTTGAAGGAGACATCCCATAACCACGAGGTATCAATTCCATCCACCTGGCGAGCATTGAGGACGAGAATTACTTCGGGTTGGAGTTCACCTTGCAAAGCTTCGGTCCATGAAGCGGGGTTCTTAGTCAATCTAAATTGTGCCGTCGTGTCGCCAATTTTTTTAGTTGCTATGCGTTCAAGCTGGCTTTCGCTAAATTCGACCGGTTGGGCACCGGCAATTTCACCAACGACATTGGCCAGAAGAGCATTTCTGTATGCCGCAGAACCTTTCTTAAATTTAAGGTCGTATTCCTTGTTGGTAAGTCCACATGTGCATGAGTAAATTCCGCGCCACCAGGTTAAATACGAGCCACAACGCGGACACACTGCACCATCGGGATGATTTCGTCCTCCGAAGGTAACGCGCACAACGTTCGCAGCATTTACCACCGCATAATTAATGTACGGATCATCAATATCTGCCACAAAGACCGTCTCATTAGCCTCGGTACACTCAACATGCCATCTATCGGCAACCCTTTTAACTTCATGCATCCGATGTAATTGATCGCGCGTGAGGTTGAGCAATAACACGATAGTCGGATCCGTTTGAGCAATAATCCCAGGAAGATGGAGCTCATCGATCTCCAGAACAGCATATGGCGCAGGCGACATCAAGGCGTTCGCAGCTCCCCAGGCGAGATTAGATCCAGAACCGCTGGTCGTTACGGGACCAAGTTGGGATATGAGTGAAACAACCGCTCGAGTTGTTGAGGTCTTGCCATTTGTTCCAGAGACCAGAATTACCTCTTTATTTTGAGCCAAGAGCGAGATCGCCTCAGGTTCAATTGCCAGCAAAATGCGACCGGGCAGCGTTTCACCCTTATTACCAACCAGGCGGGATGTGGCACTGGCTAGTTTGGCGACCAATATTGCAAAGCGAAGTCTTGGGCTCACCACGCTCTAACAATACGCCTATTTGCGCAGTGATTCGCCGGCAGAGCGGGGAAGGGCAATCACATATCGGAGTGAGATCAAAAGGGCGCAAACGGCAAATCCAAAGGCGAATGAAAATTGATGTGTTGAACCTGCTAGCGCGCGACCAATATTTATGGCGATCACCGCTGTAGCAACAGCAATGGCTGTAGAGAGCTGCTGCACCATATTTGCCAAAGTATTGGCGTGAGACATTATCTCGAGATCAGTATCAGCGAAAGTGATCGTGTTGTACAAGGTCATGCCAATGGAGCGCACACCGCCTGTTACAGTCAAAAGAATAGCGATCCAGAGAAATGGAATTGATGAGCGCAATAGACCGAGTGAAATAGTTAAGGGAATACTAAATAGAGTCGATATAAGAATGAGGGGTTTAAAGGAAAACTTGTTCATGAGTGGCGTGGTAAAAACTTTGAATCCCAAATTGCCCAACATATAGAAGAAGAGGGTTTCACCCGCCTTCTCCGCACTCCAACCAAATTTGTCTTGAAAGAGCAATGGCAACACAAACGGGGCAGTATTTTGTGCCACTCTAAATAACAATCCACTGGTGCTATTTAAGTGGAAGGTCTGAATCTTCAAAACAGATACATCAATCAATGGGTTGGCTACTTTGCGTAAGTGCAGAATCGTTGGAATGCCAATTCCTACGCCAGTTAAGGTAAGGGCCAGGGTAGAGATCAGATTGATATGCGGTGCCCCAAGATTCGCCGCGGCAAAGACCAACGTTCCCAAACTGACGGCGCAACCATAAAATCCCGGCCAATCAAGGCTATCTACCTTTCCACCTGGGATTGCCGGAACGATCTTCGCACCAACCAATAAGGCAACTAGACCTATTGGAATATTTACCAGAAAGATCCAATGCCACGATGCGTGGCTAATGAGAAAGCCCCCAAGGACGGGGGCAACTGCAGGCGCCGCAAGAGCTGGCCATACAGAGTAGGAAATGACACGAATTACCTCGTTCTTATCAACTGACCGCATCAGGATAAGTCTTCCCACGGGAACCATTGAGGCTGCGCCTATTCCTTGCAATATCCGCATGGTTGTTAACTCAATTAAGTTGGTACTTAACGAGCATAAGAGTGAGGCCGCACTAAATAGAGTAATGCTGCTGAAGAGCACAATTCTTACCCCATATTTATCTGCTAGCCAGGCAGATATGGGTATCAAAATAACGATCGCGACCATATAAGCAGTCGCGCAGATTCCCACCTGTGCAGAGAGAACATGAAATGAACGTGCAATTGTGGGAGCAGCGGTCGGGAGAATGGAAAAATCAAGAAACTCCATAAACATAAGCCCAGCAACTAGAAATGCAACTGGACCTATCTCTAATCGATCTTTCGGGTCTCTCAATTTCGCCCTAACTAAGCTCGCCTTAACTACTTGATAGCAAAGACTTTAGAGTAAATCACCCTCGATTGGAATTCGATCACAACGAGATCATTTCCAGCAGCGACGGGGTTCTTTCCGACCCTTCCAATTCGTCCATTGATATGAACGATAACAACCCCATTTTTCGCGCTGACCACGATTGAGCGACCAACGGCCTTTGCGCTCACGATAGGAACGACTGGCTCTTTGGTTGGGGTGGGCTTTGGTTTGACGGTAGGTGTCGGAACCGGTTTTACCGTCGGAGTTGGGGTTGGCTTAACAGTGGGTGTCGGGGTCGGTTTTACCGTCGGAGTAGGAGTTGGGGTTGGCTTTGGAGAAGAAGTAATCGTCACAGTGCTCTGAACAGTATTTGATTGACCATATTTGCCTGCGGGTTTTTGAACGGCAGAGATCGTGGTTGTTCCAACGGCGATCGGAACTAATTGGCCATTTACTATTTTTGCGATCGCGCTATTACCTATTGAATAACTCCACACACCAGTTGAGTTTGAAGTTGGATTAACAATGGTTACAGGTGCTCCAAGAGTCACATTAATCGGAGAGAGGGAACCAATAGTTGGGACTAAACCCGCAACCGAGATTGTGAATGTGGTTGAGTTTGTTAACCAGGTACCAGAAGCAGCTTGAGTCAAAGTTAGGGTTGCGCTACCGGCATTTACAACAGAGATCGAAAGTCCTGCTACCGAAGCAATTGAGGGATCACTTGAAGTAAGACTCCACGCCCCCGGAGATCCAGTCGTTGGCGGAGTTATTTGAATTGCAGGATCTCCAACAACCTGATTGAGATTTGGAAGCGTTGGAATCGGTGCTATCTGATTAACGGTAAGAGGAGCAGTTTCTACTGCAGAATATCCGAAGGTGCTTGTTGGGTTCTGTTTAGCGGAGATAGTTGTCGACCCCGCCTTAAGTATGGTCAAGGTGTTTCCCGAAACAGTTGCGATCGTAGGATCGGCCACTGTGTATACCCAGGTGCCAGTGGAATTTGAAGTGGGAGCAACAAGCGAGAGATTGTTGCTTGAGGTGCTGCCAAGCGTGTAGTTAATAGGCGCAAGTGTTCCCACAGTTGGAGGTGTTGCGGTAATCGTTAAGTTCATCATCAAAGTCGCCGATTGAAATCCAGCTGCGGGCGCCTGATGAGCGGTGATCACTGTTGTTCCAACGCTATTGGGTGTTACAACGCTTCCAGCAACACTCGCCACCCCAGGAAGTGATGAGGTGAAGGTCCATGTTCCTGGAGAGTTTGAGGTTGGAACCTTTAGATTAAATGAGGTAACGCTGTCCTTAGATATCGAGACATCTGAGAATGCGCCGACGGTTGGCTTGAGAGCGGTTATCTGCAGGGTATTTGTCGTAGTTGCACTCGAGTAGGTGCTGGTTGCGGCTTGCGTGGCATTAATTGTCACAGTCCCTGCATCGAGCAATGTGACTACATTGCCTGCGATCGTCGCCAAGGTATAACCGTTAGAAACGTTATTTGAGAGGGTATAGATCCATGTTCCCGTTGAAGAAGAAGTAGGGGGTGTTATCTTGAAGGTACCCGCTGTGAGTGGAGCCGTCAGGGGAGCCCAGCTTCCCAACACCGGGGTTCCTGGATTGATTCTGAAAACGGTACTTCGACTAACCGAGTTATAGCCGCCAGCTGCTGCCTGAGTGAAGGTCAGCTGACCAGCTCCTACTGTCTTCATTGTCAAGGTGAGCCCATTAATGGTGGCCAGAGCGGGATTATCGAGCGAGATCGACCATGCGCCGGGAGAGTTTGAGGTGGGCGGAGTTACCGTAACGGTCTGTTGATCAATCGAGACTGAAATTATCGAGAGAGGTCCTAGTTGTGTGGTCGCCGCAAAGCCCGATGGGGCAGAGCTGAGAGTGACAATAGACATGACAATGGCGGCGCTAAAAAGTAACTTTCTCACGCCGCCATTATCTTGCCTTGAACTCTCAAAGTGTGGGAACTAGCCCCCGTTGGAACCTTAGAGATTTATCTCTCGAAGAGAAGTGTGCCTTTTAGTCGAGCTGTGCGCGACGCTCTTCTTTAGTCACCTTGTGGAAGTAACTAGAACCTTGGCGCCAGAAGATTGCCATTGGAATGACTCCAATGACCACGGTTCCTACACCTACCCACAGAGCGAGGTGGCTCAAGGTCGGAATAACTTTGACCAAAACCGCAATCAGAAAGAGACCCGAGAGAGCAGGCCATAACCCAACGAGAAGGAAGGTCTTTATATCTCTCAAGAGATAGTGGCGATAAAGCACGATTACTGAGATTGCTGCAAGTGCATAGTAAAAGCAGATTTGAATTCCGATAGCCGCTACGCCAGCTTGTGCGATGTCGTTCACCTTTTTAATGAACTGAGAACCGATAAAGAATACGAGAACGAAGAAGGTCGTAAACAAAGTCGCATTCCATGGAGTGCGGAACTTCTTATGCACTTGACCGAATGCACCAGGCATCGTGAAATCGCGACCCATAGAGAAGAGAGTTCTGGTTACCTGAATCATCTGGGTTTCGATTGTTGCTACGGTCGAGAGCAAGACAGAGACAATAATAAATTTGCCGAACCATCCTGGGATCAATACCGCAGCGAAATCGCTCAGGATGCTGCTGCTGTTGTGAAGGGTGACATCGCTCAACACCATATTGAGCGCAACAATTGTCAGAAGGAAGGTTGCGAAAACAAAGAATATTCCGAAGATTCCGCCACGTCCGGCATCATCTTTTCCATTCTTGGTCTCTTCATTCAGATTTGCTGTGACATCCCAGCCCCAATAGAAGAAGGCTCCAGATACAGCGCCGATGAGGATTGCGCTCAAACCATGTGCAACTACATAATGCGACGCAAACGGAGTAGAGCTTGCTGCGGCCGCAGAATCATTCGAGTAAGCCTTAATCTGAGTGAAGGAGAACCAGCCCCAACTAAAGTGATGGGTGTGTGGGTGGTGGAAGATTGCAATAACATCGAAGAGCCAGAGTAATCCGAGCTCGACAACGGTCATAACGACTTGAGCTTTAGCAGTAAATTCAATGCCATAAGCGATGATCGCCACCATAAAAATAAAGATCAGCGCACCAACGAGAGTGGTCCAGTGGGTATTACTGATCGTCGCTTGATTATTTGTAAACAACGAGAGCAAGCCGGTAGAAGCCGGAAGCGTTGAGACAAGTCCAAAAATGATCGAGGCAGTAACAAGAGACCAACCCGCCAAATATCCAAGGATGGGGTGAAGTGCATTTCGAACCCACACATAAGTCGCTCCGGCATTTTGTTTCACCTTGCCCATGTAATGGAAAGCAAGTACTACGCCAAACATCGCAATTCCAGAGTAAAGAAGTTCGCCTGGGCCAAAGAGGCCAACGGCAATTGCCAAAGTTACGGTCGTCGCCGCAATTGAGTAGGCAGGGGCCGAGCCAGCGATTCCCATAATGGAAGACTCGAAGAGTCCCAATACGTTGGAAGCTAGGCCATTTCCTTCATTCTCAATCTCTTCATGAGTCGGGCTTGCCATTCAGGAACCTCCGAATTTGCGAGGGCATCCAATGATGCGCTGGGTGAGATATCCGCAGACCCTACATCCTCACCGTGTCTTTTTGCGAGCGTTTGGCAGGCAAAATAACCAGGCGAGATTGGATTATTTCCTTATATTTATATCTGTTCTGCGGTGGCCGAGGAGAATTGGCTGGCGTAGAGATCAAAGTAGAAGCCCTTAGCCGCCATCAGTTCTTCATGGTTGCCCTGCTCAATCAATGTGCCCTTATCCATCACCAGGATCGTGTCGGCGTCACGGATGGTAGAGAGTCGGTGTGCAATGACAAAGCTCGTTCTTCCCATTCTCAACTTAGCCATCGCATGTTGAACCAGAACCTCAGTTCTCGTATCAACCGAAGAGGTCGCCTCATCCAGAATCAGGATCGCCGGATCGGCCATAAATGCCCGCGCGATCGTCAGAAGCTGACGTTCTCCGTTAGATACCGTTGAGTTGTCATCCGTTAGGAGAGAGTCATAGCCACCGGGCAGGCCCCGGATGAAGTGGTCGATATTGGCAGCCTTGGCGGCTTGAGTTACCGCCTCTAGGGAGGGGTTGCTTGATCCAAAGGCAATATTCTCCTGAATGGTTCCAGAGAAGAGCCAGGTATCCTGCAAGACCATTCCAAATTGGCGCCTCAGATCATCTCGAGTGATATCCCGCGTATTCACACCATCAAGGGTGATCTCACCACCATTGATCTCATAGAAGCGCATAATCAAATTAACCAGCGTGGTCTTACCTGCTCCTGTTGGACCAACAATCGCCACGGTCTGGCCGGGCTTTACATCGAGATTAAAGTTCTCAATCAGCGGTTGATCTTCCTTGTATCTGAATGAGACATCCTTAAAGGAGATGGCTCCCGTAGCGCGAGCAATCGGCACACTTGGTGTGCGATCTGGCTCTTCTTCGGGGGCATCCAATAATTCAAAGAGACGTTCTGCCGAAGCAACTCCTGATTGAACGGTATTCATGAGGCCGGCTATTTGCGCCAAAGGCATTCCAAATTGGCGCGAGTACTGAATAAATGCCTGCACATCACCCAGTGACATTGTTCCTGTGGCCACTCGATAACCACCTAATACCGAGATTCCTACATAAATGAGATTAGAAATAAAGGTAGTGGAAGGCATGATGATGCCAGACATGAATTGGGCATTGAAGGACGACTTGTTGAGGCTCTCGTTGAGAACTCCAAAGTCGGAGATCGCTTGCTTGCGTCGCCCAAAGACTTTAACGAGCGCAGCCCCTGTATGCATTTCCTCAACATGTCCATTGAGTTTTCCGGTCCAATCCCATTGCGCAATGAATTGCTTCTGAGATGCCTTAGCGATTCGAACCGAGACGAACATAGAGAGTGGAATGGCGATCAGTGAGACCAGGGCTAGCAGCGGACTAATCCAGATCATCATGATGAGTACAGAGATCACCGTGAGCGCTGAGTTAAGAATCTGCGACAAACCTTGTTGCATCGAGGTCGAGATGTTGTCAACGTCGTTGGTTACACGTGATAGTAAATCTCCACGAGAAGTTCCATCAAAGTAACTCAATGGAAGCCGGCCGATCTTCTCTTCTGCCAAACGGCGCAATCTGAAGACGGTCTTTTGAGTTACACCTGCCATCAGATACTGCTGCAACCAAAGGAAGAGCGAGGAGATGATGTACAAACCAATCGCCAAGAAGATCCAATGAGCTACAGCAGTGAAATCAATACCCTTGCCTGGAACAACTCCGCTTTTGTTAATTACATCGGCATAGGTATTTTGTCCGCTGGCTCGAAGCCGTGCAACAACCTGAGCTTTGGTAAGACCAGCTGGGAGCTTGCGCCCTAAAAATCCATAGAAGATGTTGTTGGTTGCATGTCCCAAAATCTTCGGACCGAACGAGCCAAGAGTTACCGCTGTTGAAATAAGTACAAAAACTACGTAGAGCGTCTTGCGCTCCTCGCCCACCTCGCGAAGGAGGCGACGCAAGGATCCCTTGAAGTCTTTCGACTTTTGAACCGGTCCACCCATCATTCCCGCCATGGGTCCGCCGCGGCCTACCCCACCAGCCATTGGAGGGCGACCGCCTTGAGGTGCGCGCTGACTCATGATGCCGCCTCCTCTGGGCTCAACTGGGATAGGACAATTTCTTGATAGGTCTCACTACTCTTCATAAGTTCTACGTGAGTTCCAATTCCAGCTATCCGACCTTCATTAAGAACAACAATTTGATCGGCTTGCAAGATAGTCGAGACGCGCTGAGCGACGACGATCATGGTGGTGTGCCCCATGACATTGTGGAGCGCACTTCTCAGCTTTGAATCCGTGGTGTAGTCAAGTGCACTAAAAGAATCATCAAAGATAAGAATTTGCGGTTGCTTTACTAACGCGCGAGCAATTGATAGTCGTTGCCTCTGACCACCGGAGAAGTTAGTTCCGCCCTGCGCAACACGCGCCTCAAGTTTTTCTGGAAGTTCTTCAATGAAATCTCGGGCTTGCGCTATCTCTAACGCACTCCACAATTCTTCATCTGTCGCATCTGCTTTTCCGTAGCGCAAATTCTGTGCGACCGTGCCACCAAATAGGAATGAGCGTTGTGGGACTAACCCGATCTCTGACCAGACGGATTCAAGGGGTTGATCTCTAACATCAACTCCATCAAGAGTGACTGATCCGCTTGTTACATCGATGAAACGAGGAATTAAGTTGAGCAGCGTCGACTTTCCAGAGCCGGTAGATCCGATAATCGCAGTGAATTTCCCTGGCTCAGCGGTAAACGAGATATCAGAGAGAATTGGATGCTCAGCACCGGGGTAGCGGAATTCCACCTGATTAAATTGAAGCACGCCGCGACGCTCTTTAGGTTCAATCGGCGTAATAGTTTCAATCACAGATGACTTGGTATCCAAAACTTCTTGAATTCTTTCAGCACACGCAGCCGCTCTAGGAATTTGCAGTGACATAAAGATTGCCATCATGACGCTGCTAAGAATCAACATGATGTAACTCAAGAATGCAGTCATATTTCCGATCTGCAGATTGCCGGATTGAATTAATTTTCCACCAAACCAGATAACCGCCACCGAGGACAAGTTAAGAATCATTGAGAGTGATGGGAACATCACTGCAAATGTGCGAGTTACGCGCAGTTGAGTGCGCATGAGATCCAGTGATGCGTCAGCAAATCGACTCTCTTCTTGACGAGTCTTAACGAATGCTCTGATAACTCTTACACCGGCGATCTGTTCGCGAAGCACCAGATTAATTCGATCAATCTTGACCTGCATGACACGAAAAGCAGGGACGATCCGGCGTAACAAGAGAACGATGAGAAGTGACATGATCGGAAGCACCACGAGCAACAGACCAGAGAGCGTAAGGTTTGAACGCAACGCCATGATGATCGCGCCAACACCCGTGATGGGGGCGCCAATCATCATCGTGAAACCCATGAAGAGAACTAGTTGAACTTGCTGTACATCGTTGGTGTTACGTGTGATTAATGAGGGGGCGCCAAATTTGTTGAGCTCTCGAGCTGAGAATCCCTCAACTGCAGAGAAGACCGCTCCGCGGAGATCGCGTCCAAAGGCCATCGCAACGCGAGCTGCAAGGTAGGCAAGCCAAACTGATGCGCCCATGACGAGGGCGCTGGAAGCCAACATAATTTCACCGATATGCCAGATGTAACCCACATTGCCCTTGGCTACCCCGTTATTGATGAGGTCGGCGTTGAGGTTGGGTAAATACAGGCTGGCAATGGCTTGGATCAACAACATCAACAAGATGAGATAAACCTGCTTCTTATAAGGGCGCAGGTATTTCTTCAGAATCTGAGTAAGCAAACAGGACTCCTATTATTTGGAATTCCCAAAGCCTACTCCCGCAGCGAGGAAGGTTCTTCCTGATTAAATCTCCACCCCGATGTACTTAGTCTCAAGAAATTCATGAATTCCGGCGAAACCACCTTCTCGTCCCAAACCAGATTGCTTGACTCCACCGAAAGGCGCCGCTGGATCTGAGATCACTCCACGGTTGATCGCGACCATGCCAGCCTCAATCGCTTCCGATGCGCGAATCGCTCTCTTGAGATCTCCTGAATAAACGTAGGCAATGAGTCCGTATTCGGTGGCATTGGCGAGCGCAATAGCCTCCTCATCGCTGCTAAAGGTGACGATTGGAGCAACCGGTCCAAAGACTTCCTGAGCCAGAATTGGATTATCTGCAGCGACAGAGAGAACTGTGGCTGGGTAGAAAGCTCCCTCACCTTCGGGGATCACGCCACCCAGGTGGAGGTTTGCACCAGCGGCAACCGCTTGATCAACTAATTGCGCAATCTTGTCGCGCTCTTTACGCGAGACGCTCGCACCTAACTGCGCACCTTCGGCGAGGCCATCTGACATTTTAAGTGAGGCCATCGCTACTTTAAATTTCTCGATAAATTCTGCTGCAACACTCTCTGCCACGATGAATCGGTTCGCAGCGGTACACGCCGCACCACCGTTACGCATCTTGGCAATCATGGCGCCTTTAACGGCCTCATCTATATCGGCATCATCAAAAATAACAAAGGGAGCATTACCGCCGAGCTCGAGCGAGGTACGAAGTACTAGATCGGCAGATTCTTTGAGAAGAATTCGCCCGACCTCGGTCGATCCGGTAAATGAAACATTGCGAACACGAGGATCATGCATCATGCGCGAAACCATCGCTCCAGTTTTTTCTGGCATTACAAAATTCACAACACCAGCGGGAACTCCGGCACGCTGCAAAATATCAATAATCCACAGCGCAGTCAGAGGAGTCTCCGATGCCGCCTTCAAAATTACGGTGCATCCGGCGGCCAAGGCTGGACCAATTTTGCGAGTCGCCATCGCCGCTGGGAAGTTCCAAGGAGTAATGAGCAGCGATACTCCAATTGGTTGATGTGTGACCAGAATTCTCTTATCTCCACTCGGAGCGGCGCGAAAATCACCGGGGGTTCTAACAGCTTCTTCGGCAAACCAACGGAAGAACTCGGCGGCATAGATAACCTCACCCTTTGCATCGGTGAAAGTCTTTCCATTCTCCATGGAGATGACTCTGGCGATTTCATCCGCTTCAGCGATCATGAGTTCGAAGGCCTTACGCAAAATCTCAGAGCGCACCCGTGAGGCGGTCTTTGACCAGGCGGGAAAGGCATCGTGGGCAGCTTTAACCGCAGCATCACATTGCGCTTCATCAGCAGTGGAGATGTCGGCAATAAGTGAGTTGGTACTTGGATTTAGGACCGGCAATGAGCCCGCTCCTTTTACCCATTGTCCATTAATGAATAGCTCGGTCTTCAAGCTAGCACTCACGAGAACTCCTTCGTTCTGCAGTTACTTCTCAATCTAGAATTCTAGAGAATCTAGAAAATCTGGAGCCTCGGGCCGGGATTGAACCGGCGACCTGCCCATTACGAGTGGGCTGCTCTACCACTGAGCCACCGAGGCGGAGTTGTAAGAGTACCCTGTGGTTTATGGAACTTTCTGCAATTTTATGCAACCACGTAGAGACCCCAAACGGCCTCTTATTCATCTCCGGCGGTGGAATTGATCGGGTCTCAGTACCCGCAGAAGCTCCAGCACCCTGGCCTATAAACGTTGCAATTGCCGCTCAAGTGAAGGTTCCTTGGGATCTCACAAATAAAGATCACCATCTCATCATTCGGTTACAGGATATTGATGGGCAGGATGTTCTGCTGCCTACGGGACCAGATACTTTCGGGCCATTCAGGGCTGAGATGAATTTCCAAGTAGGTCGACCCGATGGTCTACAACCCGGTGAATGGCAAGTTATCAATTTGGGATTCAACATGCCTCTGCTCCCAATTCCTAAATTGGGCGACTATTTATTCTCGTGCGAGATTGATGGTGAAGAGTTAGATCGAGCCAGATTTAAAGTAACTCGAGCTAATTAGTCGACGCGAACTTCTCCAGAAGGTGTTTGTAGGTAGACCGCAACGATTCCTGTATCGCCATCGTTTGTGGCTGGATCAACCCAAATAACTTCTACATCTCCAATTGCATCTGAAACTTCTTCGCCGGCGTATTGCTTGATCTTCTCTTTATCCCCAGCGAATTCAACTTTGGTAATGGAGGCGGTAGCCACTCCATCCTTAGATGGATGATCGGTGGTCAACCACTCGATGAAGAAGGGAAGTTGCTTATCTTGCAATACATCTGAAACGCCAATCTGCTTCCAACGCAGATCAGTTCCATCTGGCTTGCGACGATGACCCTCTGCAGCGGAGCGACCAATGCGAGCCTCGATCGGTGCAAGGTCATCAGTAGATAGAACCCAGGTCAACCAACCGCCGCCCTCATTTGCGCGCTTTGAGACTGCTTTACCAAATGGACTGCTGTCCGTAGCTGGATGATCCAAGGGGCAGACAACCTCGAGGTAATGACCGTTGTGAAGTGGCGCTGTGAAATTGCGAGTTCCAAATCGGGGGTGGATTCCACCATCTACAAATGTTGTTCCTAGGGTGGAACCTAAACGCTGAACTGTGTCAGAGAGCTGTTCGTGGCTAGTTACATATGAAACATGGTCGAGGCGCATAGGGAAATAATGCCGTATCTGGAGGGGTGCTTTTTACCATCCCCACTTTTTGACATCCCCAGTTATGCCGTCACCGCCCCCGCGAGTGCGGCGTCGGTATCGCAGGTAATGTCGTGAACAGGCGGTTTCCCGGTGAGGAGATAGCTGTTCATGGCATTGTCCACGCAGCTGCTCCCTCGATTTGCGCCAGTGTGGCCATCGCCATTGAGCGTGATGAGGGTGCTGTTCAATAAGTCTTTGTGGAGCCCCTGCGCCCATTTGTATGGAGTCGCCGGATCACGGGTGGTTCCAATAATCAGTAAGGGGTTAGTAGCCAGATGAGTAAGGTTTGGTTCAACCACTGGCTTCGCCTGCCAATACATGCAGGGAAGTCCTGAATAAGCCAGGTACGGTCCAAAGATTGGTGCCGCTGCGCTGAAATTCTTGGCATCTGCATCCACTTGAGCCATAGTGCGAGGATCGCTGAAGTCGAGACAAGAGATTATCTCTGCGATATCCGTTTGGTTTGAGGTGTAATGTCCAGATACATCGCGGTTGTTATATGAATCAACTAAAGCGAAAAGACCATTAGGGTTTTTATGGTTGAGGGCTGCTGAGAGCGCATATTTAAGATCCTGCCAACCGCTTGAAGGATCATAGAGTGAGGCTGCAATTGCTGTTACTGCCAATGATTCTGATAACGGTCTAAGTTGAATCGAGAGCAGCGGTTTAGTTCTGCTCATCTGTAAAAAGTCTTGTATCTCTTTGATTGAATACTGTGGATTAGCGGCCACAAAAGATTTAAGCGCGGTATCAAATCCAACGGCTTGTGCCAGGTTCTGATCTCTCACCGATACATTCGGATCGACGGCGCCATCTAAGACAATGCGACCAGTGGTTTTGGGATAGAGGGCCGCGTACAAAGTTCCAAGAAATGTTCCATAGGACTTGCCTATGTAATTTAGTTTTGGCTCTTTGAGAAGAATTCGAAGCAATTCCATATCTCGAGCGCTGTCGAGAGTTGAATAGTGACCAAGTTTCGATCCCGCTGCTTTGGCGCATGAGGTGGCCATCAATTTCGCAGCCGCGATAGCCGAGTTCTTATCTGCCGCATTCTGCACGGAACCATCTCCACCCAGGAAGAAATCCTCCTGTTTATCGGTAAGGCAACGAATCGGATCAGAGAGGTTCACTCCGCGTGGATCAAAGCCGATCAAATCATAAACATCTTCAATACTCTTGGAAACGATGTAGTCGGCGCTCATTACATATTGAATTGCAGAGCCGCCGGGTCCTCCTGGATTCATAATGAGTGAACCGATGCGCTTGGCCGGGTCATTGGCCACGTGTTTGATTACTTGAATGGTGATGGTGTTACTATCGATATGACTGTAATCCACTGGAACTTTAAATTGAGCGCATTGAAAACCATTATCGCAAGGCTTCCAATTGAGGGTTTGGCTCTGCAAAGTGGCAAGGGTCCAATTTTGAGTTGCGAAGACTGGGGAGCTAAAAGATCCGAGTAACGCTAATGCGAGTGAGATAACTCCAACTTTGATTCTCACCGTAACTGCACCATCAGCGCCTCAACTGCAAGCAAAGGTGCGGCGTTGCGCGATAAGTGAGCGCGCGTCTTCATGATGGCCTCAAGCTTTCGTAGGGTGGATTCCGCATCTGTGTTACTTGCAACAATCTTAATCTCTCGCTCCATATCACCGTTTATCAGAGAACCCTCAGCATACGATCCACTTTGGACCAACAAGATATCCCGATAAAAGGTGGCTATATCTAGCAGCGCGCGATCTAGGTAATCCCGCACCATTCTGGTCTGCCGTGATTTCTGATCCTTCTCCAACTCTTTCACCGCTTTAGCGCCACCCTGAACTACTCGAGTTCCTTGTTGGCCCCAAGCCTCTTTAAGTGCGGCGGTCTCAACCTCGTTGCGTTTATCGGCATCGGCTTCTGCCTCTCGCTTTGCAGCATCAACAAGCAACCCTGCACACTTAAACGCTGACGCAATATCTGTAATAGTGAGAGGCAATTTGAGAATATCGGTACGTCGAGTTCTAGCCTCTGGATTCTTGGCTAAATACCTGGCTCGACCGATATGGCCTTGTGAGGCCTTAGCGGAAAGCTCTGCGATCTCAGATGGAATCGATTCAGATTCCAATAACTTGGCAACAGCCTGGATTGAAGGCGTACGTAGGGTGAGATTGCGCGTGCGTGATCTGATAGTTGGCAAGACATCTGTAAGAGTTGGTGCACACAATAGCCATACCGTCCGAAGTCCAGGCTCCTCGATCGCTTTAAGAAGTGCATTTGCAGCCGACTCTGTTAATCGATCTGCATCTTCAATAACTACCACGCGATATTGCGCTACCGATGGCGTCCAAGAAGCCCTGGTAATTAATTCGCGGACTTCTTCAATCTTGATGGAGAGACCTTCTGTGCGAACCAATTCAACATCAGCGTGGGTGCCTTTAAGTGCCGTTGTGCAGTTGATGCAGACGTTGCAACCAGAATCCGGACAGAGAAGCGCTGCCGCAAAGGCGAGTGCCGCGTTGCTGCGCCCTGAACCTGGAGGGCCGGTAAAGAGCCAGGCGTGCGTCATGTTTTGAGATTCATCTTCATGATTTTTTGCAGCCCGAGTAGCTTCTTGCAGAACTGCAACCGTCTCTGTCTGATCGACGAGTGCATCAAATACAGACATATTTACTTCTTGGACTTTTCGCGATTAATCTTTAGTTGAGGCAGTTGTGAGACGCGGTCTTGAATTTGTTGCGCAATCACAGCAACATCTTGAGTGGCATCGACCACAAAATATCGATCAGGATCGATATTTGCTAAGTTGAGAAATTCGCGACGAACACGTTCGTGAAAGGCCAAAGGCTCTTGCTCGAGTCGATCAATACTTTCAAGCCTTCCGAGACCGATCTCGGCTGGGAGATCCAAGATAAAGGTCAGGTCGGGCGTTAGTGATTCGGTTGCCCAACGCGAAATGCGTGCCACTTCGTTTGGCTGAAGTACGCGTCCTGCGCCCTGATATGCGATAGATGAATCTAAATAGCGATCCGTTATTACGACATCGCCGTTCAGGAGTGCGGGTTGAATAACTGAATACACATGGTTAGCGCGGTCTGCTGCATAAAGCAGCGCTTCGGAACGAGGAGAGATATCGCCAGTCTTGGGATCAAGCAAAATTTTGCGTAATTGCTTTCCTAAAACCGTTCCTCCGGGTTCACGGGTAGTGACAACCGACTCCCCAATGCTCACCAAGTATTTCTTAAGGGAATCTGCCTGAGTTGATTTTCCGGATCCCTCGCCACCTTCAAAGGCTATAAATAGGCCTTTATGGTTCTGTCCCGTAATTCCTCCGAGTTCACCTCTGAATGCCGCCACAATATCCGAGAAGAAAGAGACATTAGGTCGATCCTTCATTCTCTTGTAGGAGAAGATTCCTACAACAAGACCAATAACACCCGCACCAAAGAGGGTAAATGCTGCGCCACTGTAATGTAGATGAACATTATCAATCGTAAATTCATGTCGGCCAATAACAGCAGCCAAAACTGGACCCACGGCGAGAACGATAAGTAGTGAGATTCGTGTGAGTGATTGCACGAAGGCGTTTACTCGACCACGAACCTCATCTTCAACTTCCATTCCGAGCAGCGTCATGCCGGTCACAAATGAGAGACCAGCAAACGCTCCCAATGAGATCGTCATCAAAATAGCAAGCACGATATTTGAGACAAGAGAGAAGATAACTAGAAAGGCAGAGGAGATGGTTAATGAAATTCCAAAGATGCGGCGTCTAGAAAATTGCCCGAAGATCTTAGGTCCGAGCCAGATACCAAGAGCAAGTCCTGTGAAAACTGCAACAAAGAGGATTCCATAGGCAGCATCACCTGCGTTGAGATCGGTGACGAAGGTCTTGCCCAAACCAATTACGGCGCCAGCAGCAAAGAAGGCACCGAGCATTCCAATAATCAATCCGCTAATCACCTTGGAATGAGAGACAAATTTAAATCCGTCAACGAGTGATTTTCCAATGTTGTCATTGACAGCGCTCTTAGATGCTGCGCCTTTAGGAATGCTCTTGAGTCGATAGACCACCCACGCGGTATACAAGAAGGTAACCGAATCTATGTATAAGGCTAGATCTGCGGTTGATGAGTAACGCGTATTAGTAAATGGGGCTATGACTGTGGCTACCCCTGCGAGAAGCGAGAACATAATTCCGCCGAAGGGAGCACTTCCGTAGCTCGCGATCAGAGTCATCTGGTTAGCAGATTCAAGTTTATCTTTTGGAACTAAATTTGGAACCGAAGCCTCTTTAGCCGGTGACCAGAAGAGAGTTACGGTCTCCACAATTGCCGTTGCGGTATACAACCAGATGTAGGTATGCACGAGTGGAATAGAGAGATAGAAGCCAAAACGCAAAATGTCACAGACAATCATGAGTCTGCGACGATCAAACTTATCCGCGATTACTCCAGCGATTGGGCCGAGCAAGACCGCAGGAAGAAGTCGAACTATGAAAACACCGGCGATAGCGAAGTTGGCCTTCTTGTAGTTACCGCCTAGATCTGAAGCTAGCGCGGTAGTCGCCAAAAGTCCTAGCCAATCTCCAAATGAGGAGAGAGCCATGCTGTTCCAAAGTTTGCGAAAGGCCGGAATTGCAAGGACGCTACGCGACTCCGATTGTGCGGGGGCGGATGGGTAAGGCAGCGCCTGAGACATGGGTTAAGCCTAGAGGGTGGCGCTAGAAGTGGCTTTTCCTCTTCCAGAGGCCGCCTTCTTCTTTGCTTTAGGTGCACCCGTTGCTTTGACTACCTTTGCGGTAAGACTCGGGGCGCTCTTCTTTGAACGGGTCGCCTTTTTCTTGACTCGTGTAGCTCCACCGTTTTCGGCCTCCCATGCGCGCCGACCTGCCAACAACTCCATCCCGCGTTCTAGCGTGAGGAACTCGACGGTATCGCCGCGTCGTAGCGTGGCATTTGTTTCACCATCTGTGACATACAAACCGAATCGACCATCCTTAACCAATACAGGTTTTTGTGAAGCAGGGTCTATACCTAAATCTTTTACAGGAGGTTTGGCGACTCCCCGTCTGCGCACCTTCGGTTCCTTGTAGATCGCAATCGCTTCATCAAGGGTAATTGTGAATAACTGATCTTCTGAGGTGAGAGTTCGGGAATCGGCGCCTTTCGTTAGGTATGGACCGTATCGTCCGTTCTGCACCGTGATTGTCTCGCCCTCATATTCACCCAAGGTGCGTGGCAATGACATCAATTTAAGAGCGTCATCTAGAGTGATTGTGTCGAGCGACATCGTTGATAACAACGAAGCCGTCTTTGGCTTTAGATCATCCTTCTTCTTGCGCGGCTTCTTGAGTTCACCTGTCTTCTTATCAACTACTAGCTCGGGCTCCGGCAAAACTTGCGCAACATATGGGCCAAAGCGTCCCGATTTTGCAACGAGTGGGTATCCGGTCTCCGGTTCGACTCCCAACTCACGCTCTCCAGATGGCTTGGCAAGGAGTTCAATGGCAACCGCTAAGGTCAATTCATCCGGCGCCATATTCTCTGGAATGTTGGCGAACTTTCTATTATCGCCTTCGCCTTGTTGAATGTATGCACCAAAACGGCCAACCCGAATCTCAATATCTTGGCCCATCTTCATCGTATTTATCTGCTGTGCATCAATGGCGCCCAAGTCAGATGCGAGCGCTTCAAGTCCTGGAACATCGTCATGTCCATAGAAGAAACGAGTCAACCACTCAACGCGATCCGCCTCACCGTTAGCGATCTTGTCCAGATCTTCTTCCATTGAAGCGGTAAATTCGTAATCAACTAATTTAGAAAAATGTTGTTCGAGCAATCCAGTAACGCTAAATGCTAAGAAGGTAGGAACGAGTGCACGTCCACGTTTTGCAACGTAACCACGATCTTGGATGGTGGAGATGATCGAAGCGAATGTTGATGGTCGACCGATTCCAAGCTCTTCCAGCTTCTTGACCAAAGTTGGTTCGGTATAGCGTGCTGGAGGTTTGGTCTCGTGCCCCTCACAGGTGTATTGATTTACACCAATGACATCTCCGACAGACATTGGCGGCAGACGCTTTGCCTCGTCATCAATATCAGCGGCGCCCTCTTCCTGAACATCTTCGTATGCGGCCAAGAACCCTGGGAAGGTAATTACCGATCCATTGGCCCGAAAGATTGCGCTCTCTTTCTTCTTGGTAATCGCCTCAAAATCAACGCGCATCTGCATCTTTTTGGCATCGGCCATCTGGGAGGCGATGGTTCGCTTCCAGATAAGGTCATATAAAGCGAATTCGTCGCGGCTTAGCTCTGGGGCGAGCTCGCCAGGAGTCTTAAATACATCTCCGGCAGGACGAATCGCCTCGTGAGCCTCCTGTGCATTCTTGGTCTTACCTTCATAGAGGCGTGGGCTACTTGGAATGTATTCCTTGCCGTACAACGAGGCAGCTTGTGCTCTCGCTGATGAGATCGCCGCTTGCGAGAGCGTTACCGAGTCGGTACGCATATATGTGATGTATCCATTTTCATATAAACGTTGTGCAACTCGCATGGTGAGTTGTGCGCCCCACCCTAATCGTGAACCAGCATCTTGCTGCATTGTCGAGGTTGTAAAGGGAGCCTTTGGTCTTTCAGTGCGAGGCGACTCTTCAGTGCTCAACACAGTGAGTTTTTGGCCACTCAAACTCTGAGTGAGTTCGTTCGCCGATGCCTCGTCCAGCAAGAGAATACTGCTGGCTGACTTCTCTTTAAGTCCGCCGTTCTCATCAAAATCATTTGTTGAGGCAACCCGCTTGCCATCCAACGACATGAGGCGTGCTGTGAAATTCTTCTCTGTCTGCGCTTTTAAATCCCACCATGATGAAGAAATGAATGCCATGCGTTCACGTTCACGCTCAACAATCAGGCGAGTTGCAACTGATTGCACTCGCCCCGCACTGATGCGTGGCATAACTTTCTTCCATAGAACAGGAGAGAGGCGATAACCGTAAAGACGATCAAGAACGCGTCGGGTCTCTTGTGCATCTACTAATCGATAATCCAGGTCACGAGTATTTTTCGCAGCCTCTTGAATAGCTTCCTTGGTAATTTCATGGAAGACCATTCGGCTGATGGGAATCTTGGGACGAAGGACTTCGATCAAGTGCCAGGCGATTGCTTCGCCTTCGCGGTCCTCATCGGTTGCCAGAATAAGTTCGTCGGCGCCTTTCATAAGAGCTTTTAACTCATTGACCTTGGCGCGCTTGTCGGGATTGATGACATATAAAGGAGCGAAATCCTCCTCGATATTTACACCCTCTTTAGCCCAAGCGGTCTTCTTATATTCAGCTGGGATATCAGCGGCGCGCTGTGGCAGATCACGAATGTGTCCGACCGAAGCCTCCACCACGTAGTCATCCCCTAGGAAGGCGCCGATCTTGCGCGCCTTCGCAGGGGATTCCACGATCACAAGCTTGATACCCAAATTAATTAACTCCTAAAGGATCTTGAAGGCCACGAGAGCCCTCTGCCCTCACTGTAAACCGAGTTAGTTATGCGATGGTTATGCGATAACCGTCCCAGCTCTAGCGCTTCGAATCAAAGCGTAGATAATAACGAGGACAGCGACGGCTGCAATCAATCCACTTGCGACCGCATGACCCTTAAGTGAGAAGGAGACGATCGCAGGAGTGATCAGAAGTGCAACCAGGTTCATAACTTTGAGAAGTGGGTTGATAGCAGGACCGGCGGTATCTTTGAATGGATCACCAACGGTATCTCCAACGATCGTGGCGACGTGGGCATCTGATCCCTTTCCACCATGGTGACCATCTTCAACCATCTTCTTTGCGTTATCCCATGCTCCACCAGCGTTAGCAAGGAAGACCGCCATAAGTGTTCCGGTTCCGATCGCACCAGCCAGGTAAGCACCGAGTGCGCCGACGCCGAGGCCAAAACCAACTGCAATAGGAGCCATAACAGCAAGCAATCCAGGAGCGACAAGCTCACGCAATGAATCGCGAGTACAGATATCAACCACGCGACCGTACTCCGGCTTCTCGGTCCCATCCATGATTCCTGGGTGTAGGCGGAACTGCTCACGGACTTCCACTACAACTGCACCAGCAGCGCGTGAAACGGCATTGATTGCTAGACCTGAGAACAGGAATACAACTGATGCTCCGATAATGAGACCAACCAAGTTACGTGGGTTGGCGATATCGAGAACTCCCTGGAATTGCAGGTTGAGAGCAGATGCGGTCTTACCTGCATCACTCACCGCCTTCAAAATTGCATTTGTAAATGCTCCAAAGAGTGCGGTCGCTGCAAGTACTGCAGTAGCAATAGCAATACCCTTTGTGATCGCCTTCGTTGTGTTTCCTACAGCATCGAGTGATGTGAGGATTGCAGCACCTTCGCCATGGACATCGCCTGACATTTCAGCAACGCCTTGGGCGTTATCTGAAATTGGTCCGAAGGTATCCATTGCAACAATAACTCCAACTGTTGTGAGGAGTCCGGTACCAGCGAGCGAAATAGCAAAGAGGCTAAGCACGATCGAACCGTGCCCAAGTAGAAATGCGCCAAATACGGCTGCGGCGATCAACAGTGCAGAGTAAACGGCTGATTCGAATCCAATCGCAATACCGGCCAAGATCACAGTTGCCGAGCCAGTGTTGGAAGATGCTGAAACATCATTAACTGGGCGACGACCAATCTCAGTAAAGAATCCGGTCAAGACCTGAATTGCAGCGGCGAGAACAATTCCAATGAGAACAGCGCCGAATGTCAGTAGACGTGGATTTACATTGCTTGAAGTATGTGCTGGATCCAACCCAGTCAACAACTTCATAGATCCAGGTAGATATGTAAAGGTTGCGAATCCAACCAAGACCGCAGAAATAATTGCAGATAGGAAGAATGAACGGTTGATTGCCTGCATTGCAGAGCGATCAGTGGAGCGAAGTCGAGTAATAAATACACCGATGATCGCAGTAACAATTCCAATTGCAGGAACGATCAATGGATAGATCAACCCAGCATCGCCGAAACCAGCTTTACCGAGAATCAGTGCGGCAACGAGTGTTACTGCATATGACTCGAAGAGGTCCGCTGCCATTCCCGCGCAGTCACCGACGTTATCGCCAACGTTATCTGCGATTGTTGCCGCGTTACGAGGGTCATCTTCTGGAATATTTTGTTCAACTTTTCCTACGAGGTCGGCACCAACATCGGCAGCCTTGGTAAATATTCCACCGCCCACGCGCATAAACATCGCGAGCATTGCAGCGCCGAAGCCAAAACCTTCGAGTACCTCAGGAGCATTTTCGCGGTAGATGATTACGACCAGCGAAGCACCGAGAAGTCCAAGTCCCACCGTGGTCATTCCAACGACGCCACCGGTACGGAAGGCGATCTTGACCGCCTTCTCGGCTGACTTCTGGCGAGCTGCCTCAGCAACGCGGACATTTGCGCGAACCGCCAACCACATTCCGTTGTATCCGACTGCAGCGCTAAAGAGAGCTCCGAGCAAGAAGAAGATGGAGCGGCCGATGCGAATATCCGTATGTCCTGGAAGTGCAAAGAGCAGGACAAAGACGACCGCGACAAAGACTGAGAGCGTCCTGAATTGGCGATTGAGATATGCCGCTGCACCCTCTTGGACTGCAGCTGCAATCTCCTTCATCTTCTCAGTTCCATCGGATTGAGCCAGCACCTGTGCACGAAGACCATATGCAATGGCCAGCGCGAGCAGAGAAACTCCAAGAACGATAAAGACATAAATTAGATTAGTTCCGGTGACTTGCACGGATGTCGTCACTATTTTGACTCCTCATTGAGTGGATAGGGGCGGTTGGGGGATCTAGTTTCTTTTAAGGGTCTTCCTAAGGGTTGAAAGGTTACACATATATATAAGGTGTATGACAAATTTTCAGCCACCAATCAGTATCCTTTAGCCCCTATGAGCTTCATAAGCGTCACCTCAGCCCTCAATTCCAACTACTCCCTGGTCATCATCTTCGCGATTTTGGCTCTGGAGACTGGATTGCCCCTGATCATCGGTCTTCCTGGTGACACCCTGCTCATCACCGCTGGGCTCTTCGCCGCCGGCATCGGTTCGACCCACGGCCATCACCTCAATATTGGACTGGTAGCCGTCGGGGCTCCTCTATCGGCCATCGTCGGTTCTCAATTCGGCCACTGGCTCGGATGGCATTACGGCATCAAAATCTTTAGCAGGCCAGACTCTAAATTCTTTGATCCGGGCAAGATCAAGTCGGCCGAAAAGTACATCACGAAGTATGGTCGTGGTCGCGCCATCGTGCTTGGTCGCTTCATTCCCGTCGTACGTGGCCTCATCAATCCACTCTCTGGAATTATTCGAGTGCCCTTTAAAACCTTTACCTTTTGGAATATTTTCGGCGCAATCTTGTGGACCCAGATTTTGATTTGGGGCGCCTATGCAGCGGGAAATACCTTCGCGCATACGATCTCAAAATATCTCACCGATATTGTGTTGGCTATCGCCGTGATCACCGTAGTGCCCCTGGGTTGGGAGATCTTCAAAGAGTGGCGCAGTCGCAAGCACCTCTCTTAAAAGTTTTATAAGCCTAGATCTGCCAACTGATAAGCGGCCCGGTATTCCAGCCCTGCATCACTGACAGTCTGTGCGGCGCCTCGTTCAACAATTACAGCCACTCCAACCACAATTGCGCCTGCTTCTTTAAGTGCCTCCACTGCAGTTAGAACTGAGTCGCCAGTAGTTGAAGTGTCTTCCACGGCGAGAACTCGCTTACCTGCAACATCGGGACCTTCAATTCTTCTCTGCAATCCGTGCGCCTTCTCTGCCTTTCGAACTACAAAGGAATCTAGCTTTCGTCCCTGGCGGGCTGCTACATGCATCATCGCGGTAGCAACTGGATCGGCACCCAGCGTTAATCCTCCGACTGCCTCGTAATCCCAGTCTTTGGTGAGTTCGAGCATTACCTCACCGACCAATGGTGCAGCCGTTGAATCTAAAGTTATGCGTCGTAAGTCGACGTAGTAGTCGGCCTCCTTGCCAGAGGAGAGAATGACCTTTCCGTGAACAACCGCCTTGTTAAGAATTTCGGATTTAAGCTGCTCGCGTGTGGTCATGGCGAAACCCTATCTACTCTTCTTTGTAAATCACCACACTCTGTCCCGGGTGCTTAACAATGGCGCGAGGGGGATTAGCGGCCATCAGTGCATCGACCTCGGTGCGCAATTTCGCAACCTCTACAGCCATATTGGCTACAGCCGACTCCAACTCCATAATCCTTTTGATTCCCGCAAGATTGATTCCATCACCTACGAGTCGTTGAATATTGCGCAGCGATGCGATGTCGCGCAGGGAGTAGCGACGTCCCCGACCGCTGGCTCGACCCGGGGAAACTAGGCCCATCCGATCGTATTGACGCAAAGTTTGTGGGTGCATTCCAGATAGCTCTGCGGCAACAGAAATTACATAAACCGCCTGGTCATCATCTGGATGTAGCTCTGAACTCATGCCCCGGCCCTCTCTTTGAGATGAGTACGTGGTGACTCTGCCTTAGTTAATTTGGCGAACTCCTCAAGCGCTGCCTTGGCTTTGCTGTCCAGTCGTTGTGGGACGTGGACTTCTACAGTAATGAGGAGGTCACCGGTCTGGGAATCCTTCTTTACTCCACGACCTTTAACCCGTAAAACTTTTCCATTCTGAGTTCCGGGTGCCAAGCGAACTGTTACATCTTCTCCGCTCAAAGTCGGAACAGAGATATCGGCACCGAGGGAAGCTTCGGTAAATGTGACCGGCAGGGTCATCAACAAGTTGTTGCCATCGCGGGTAAAGACGGGATGTTTAGTGACATGAATAATGATGAAGAGGTCTCCAGGTCCTGCAGGCCCTGTGGCACCGCGTCCTTTGAGTTTGATCTTGCCGCCATCTTTGATTCCGGCGGGAACACGCGTCGTGATTGTTTGATCTCCAACACGAAGTGTTATCTCGCGTCCATAGATGGCATCGCGAAATGAGATAGTGGTCTCGGTCTGCAGATCCTGTCCTCGACGAGGAGCGCGGCTACCTCCGCCGAAGAGAGTTGAAAAAATGTCATTAGGTGATCCGCCACCGAAAATATCTTCAAAACCAGCGCTGGAAAATCCACCGCCCTGGCTCTGTTGTCCTCCACGCGGAACTCGACCAGTTGTGAATGCATCGCGCATCTCTTGATACTCGGCGCGCTTCTTATCGTCAGAGAGAACTTCGTAAGCCTCAGAGACCTCTTTAAAGCGATCTTCTAATTTCTTGTCACCCTTGGTTTTATCGGGGTGTAGATCCTTAGCTAATTTTCGATATGCCTTCTTAATTGCGGCGGCATCATCATTTTTGGACACGCCAAGGATCTTGTAGAGATCTTTCTCGTACAGATCCTTGGCGGCCATTTACATCAACTTCTCTCTTTTTAGTTTATGTTTTGCTTAATCTAATTTTTACTAATTTACTCGGGGTCCGTAACAATTACTTGTGCCGGACGAAGAACTCTCTCCTTAAATTTGTAACCTGGACGCAAGACCTTTGTCACCTGAGTCTCGGTTACTGAAGAAGATGTCTCGTGCATTAGCGCTTCGTGAATATTTGGATCGAATGCCACACCTGTATCAACAAATTTGGAGAGTCCCAACTTTGTCGTGGTGTTGATCAGTTGATCTGCTACTGCCTTGAATCCACCGGTTAACTCGCCATGCTCTTGAGCGCGATCAATATCATCCAATGCACCGAGTAGTTGAGCTAGAACGATTCCTGTCACAACTTCTGCGGATTCAATACGCTCTTTATCCACGCGCTTGCGGTAATTCTGGAAGTCGGCCTGCAGTCGTTGTAAATCGCTGGTGAGTACAGCGACCGGATCAACTTCTGCAATTGCCTCGGCTACTGCGTCAGAGAGTGCTTGTTCAGCACTCTCTGCGCCAGTTGGTTCTTCCGTCATTACTGCTCTTCTACAATCTCAGCATCCTCTACGCCATCATCAGCCTTAGGTGCCTCTGATGCTGATGCAGCGTTAGCTGCGTAGAGGGATGCCCCGAGTTCTTGACTCAAAGAAGATACCTTTTCGGTAGCCGACTTAATTGCACTCACATCGGTTCCGGCCAAGGCGCTCCTGAGTTCAGCAAGTGCGCTTTCTACATCAGCCTTCTTGGATGCTGCATCGCCTTGGGAGAGCTTCTCCTCGTTGTCCTTGATGAACTTTTCAGTCTGGTAAACCAGGCTGTCACCAATGTTGCGAGTCTCGGCTTCTTCACGACGCTTCTTATCTTCTTCAGCGTGTGCTTCTGCATCCTTGACCATGCGGTCAATCTCTTCCTTGGAGAGAGATGATCCACCACTAATGGTGATCTTCTGCTCTTTGCCAGTTCCAAGATCCTTTGCAGCTACGTGCAAAATACCGTTGGCATCAATATCGAAGGTAACTTCGATTTGTGGGACTCCGCGAGGAGCCGGTGCGATTCCAGTGAGTTCGAACATTCCGAGTCGCTTGTTTGCACTTGCAATCTCGCGCTCACCTTGGAATACCTGAATCTGCACCGCTGGCTGATTGTCATCGGCAGTTGTGAAGATTTCTGAACGCTTCGTTGGGATCGTGGTGTTCTTCTCGATCAACTTTGTCATAACGCCACCCTTGGTTTCGATACCAAGTGATAGTGGAGTGACATCGAGTAGAAGGATGTCCTTTACATCTCCCTTGAGTACACCAGCTTGTAGAGCAGCACCAACAGCGACAACCTCATCAGGGTTTACGCCCTTGTTTGGCTCTTTTCCACCAGTGAGTTCGCGGACCAAATCAACAACTGCAGGCATGCGGGTTGATCCACCGACAAGTACAACATGGTCAATGTCAGAGATCGGAATTCCAGCATCCTTAAGCACTGTCTGGAATGGACCCTTGCATCGTGCAAGAAGATCCGCAGTCATGCTCTGGAACTGCGCTCGTGTGATCGTCTCATCCAAGAAGAGTGGATTCTTCTCGGCATCAACTGTGATGTATGGAAGGTTGATCGAAGTCTGTGCAGATGAGGAGAGTTCGATCTTCGCCTTCTCGGCAGCTTCGCGAACGCGCTGCATAGCCATCTTGTCCTTGGTGAGGTCGATGCCATTTGCCTTCTTAAATGTGGCAACGAGGTGATCGATCAAAGCCTGATCCCAATCATCTCCACCGAGGTGGTTATCTCCGTTGGTTGCCTTAACCTCAATAACGCCTTCTCCCATTTCAAGGAGTGATACGTCGAAGGTTCCACCGCCAAGGTCGAAGACCAAGATTGTCTGCTCCTTATCGCCCTTATCAAAACCATATGCAAAAGCTGCAGCGGTTGGCTCGTTGACGATACGCAAGACATTAAGTCCGGCGATCTCTCCAGCCTCCTTGGTCGCCTGGCGCTGTGCATCATCGAAGTAAGCGGGTACGGTGATGACAGCATCAGAGACGGTGTCACCGAGATAAGACTCGGCATCGCGCTTTAGCTTCATCAAAATACGTGCTGAAATCTCTTGTGGGGTGTACTTCTTGCCATCTATCTCTTTGGTCCACGAAGTCCCCATATGGCGTTTTACGGAACGGATAGTGCGCTCCACATTTGTGACCGACTGACGCTTTGCGACTTCTCCAACCAAAACCTCGCCATTTTTGGCAAAGGCGACGATCGAAGGTGTGGTGCGGGCACCCTCAGCGTTGGCAATGACGGTGGGTTCGCCACCCTCCAGCACGCTCACGCAACTATTTGTTGTTCCTAAATCAATTCCTACAGCTCTAGCCATTTTCAATCTCCCTCTCATACGCCCCCGAAGGGGTTCCCGCCCGTTTTACGTCTGGGCCTGACTGAATTCTCGCCCTTGAGTCGTTGTCTGTCAAAAGATTGAGTCGACACGGCTCAAGTTAGGAGTTGATCAGGTAACAGGGTGGAGAGAGGGTTTATTCCCAGGATTGATAGACCGGGCGTTTTGGAAAGGCCCGAAGGACTACGGCCGCCAGAGCGCCACCGAGGAGGCCGCCAACGTGGGCGTGCCAGTCCACATTTGGGATGGTGAAGCCAATTACTAAGTTAAGTGCCAAATATCCGAGAACTTGACCGTATTGAACTGGCATTCTCTTTCCAGCAATGACCATGGCTCCGAAGAGTCCAAAGATCATTCCTGAGGCTCCGACCGACGGTTGATTTGAAGGATCGAGCCAGAGGGAGGCAAATGAAGCCCCCACCGTTGAAATAAGAAGGATGAACGCGTAACGGGTTAATCCGTAGAAACGTTCAACGATGGTTCCCAATTGGAACAAGACAAGCATGTTCATTCCTAAGTGAATCCAACTCGCATGAGTTAGGACCACCGTAAATACGCGCCACCATTCACCGGCAAAAACACCGTGAATGCGGCCATCGCTAAATATTGCTTTGTTGATGAGCAACAAATTGTCTTGGAGACCCAAACCGCCCCACGTAATTTTGGGAGCGTAATTAGCAATAATAAAGAATCCTGAAATAACAACAATCAAATTTGTTGTTAATGAATTCTTGAGCTTCATGAAATTATTCAGTAATAGTTACAGAATTTATCTTGATCGCCTCTACTGGGCGATCCATTGAGCCGGTCTTGGTTGCCTCGATAGCATCAACAACTTTCTGAGATGCTTCGTCTTTTACCTCACCGAAGATCGAGTGCTTGCGGTTAAGCCAGGTTGTTGGAGCGGCGGTAATGAAGAATTGTGACCCATTGGTGTTTGGTCCCGAGTTTGCCATCGCAAGAAGGTATGGGCGATCGAAGTTGAGTTCGCCATGGAACTCATCTGCAAACTTGTAACCGGGTCCACCTGTGCCGGTGCCCTGAGGGCATCCGCCTTGAATCATGAATCCAGCAATAACGCGGTGGAAGATTGTCCCGTTATAGAAATCCGTCTTAGCCAAATCTACGAAGTTCTGGACCGTCTTTGGGGTGTGATTGTCGAAGAGCTCGATGACGATATCGCCCTTAGTTGTATGAAGAGTTGCTGTGGTCATGGCAGTTGCCTCCGCTTTGAGTGATGTGTGAAAAAGTAAGTGGAGCCTAGGAGGATCGAACTCCTGACCTCCTGCTTGCAAAGCAGGCGCTCTACCAATTGAGCTAAGGCCCCGTATTTAATTCAGAACCCGTACCTTATCTGAACTCCCCAAAACAAGGAAATTTCAGTTGGGCCGACCCCCATTACAAGGAGTTCTGGGGGTCTGCAAAAGGTTCTCGACGCTTTATGCGCGCCACTCCGGCAGGCGCTCTGGAGAAGCCGCGGCTAAGGCATCTTTGACTGCCTGAATATTTCCGACGAGTCCATAGACAGGTGTTCCTGGTTGTTGGCGCCACGACTCATCGATGCTGCCAGCGTCTACCGCATCAAATCCCAGCTCTTCAATTAAATCCATGACCACCTTCTTGGCTGCAGGGTCATCTCCTGCTACGGGCAGCGCCATGCGATCGGAGTCGCCTTGAGGGCGGGCCTTCTCAATAATGTTGACCGAGTAGATGCCATTGAAAGCTTTAACTACTGGGTGACCGATCTGATTAGAAACCCATCGGCTCTCGGTTACTCCGTTTTCAATCTCAGCGATCAACCCATCACGACGCTGGGCGTAATAGTTTCCTGTGTCGATGACAACGACACCCTCGTTGGCTCCATCGAGAAATCCCTTTGGGAGGTCTGGGATGTTCTTTTCGGGGATTGTTACAACTACTAAATCTGCTTCGTTTGCAGCGGTTGCAGCAGTTGCTGCTTTGGCACCAGTTTCTGCCACGAGTTCAGCTAAAGATTCAACACCTCGGGAGTTGGCGACGGTTACATCGTGCCCAAGCGCTGTTAGGCGACGTGTGAGATTTCCACCAATATTGCCTGCACCGATAATTCCAATTTTCATCTTTGCTCCCGCTCGCTCATTAAATTGATGATTGAGTCTATTCAAGGGGAGGGAGTGTGGCTCACTGAAAAATATTGAGGAGTTACTTTGGTGGGCCTGGGAGGACTTGAACCTCCGACCTCTTCCTTATCAGGGAAGCGCTCTAACCAAGCTGAGCTACAGGCCCATTATCTGGGGTCTTGCGAGTGACCGAGGCTACCCGACTTCAGGGGTTAGCCCAAAATCTCCTCAGAGACCTCATCCTTTACCTGCGTAATAGAGACAACCGAGGTTCCCTCGTCGAGATTTACCAATCGCACACCGAGGGTGTCACGACTGGTCTCGCGGATCTCTTCTACTGCAGTCCTAATTACAACTCCACCTGAGGTGATGGCAAGGATTTCATCACTCGGACGCACAATCATCGCTCCCACCAAAGTTCCGCGAGAGTTCTCATCGATCTTGGCGGCTTTAACGCCAAGTCCACCACGGGCTTGCTCGCGGTACTCGGCAAGAGGGGTGCGTTTCGCATACCCACCATCGGTAGCCGTTAATACATATTGATCAGGTGATGAACCTGAAATCGCAGCCATCGTAAGAAGTTGATCATCAGCGCGGTACTTCATACCGATAACTCCAGAGGTCGATCGACCCATCGAACGAAATGAACTTTCTGCGGCCGAAAAGCGAAGTGACATTCCATGCTTACTTACGAGCAAGATCTCATCGTCGTTTGTTATGAGTGCGGCTGAGACCACTTCATCTTCATCCTTGAGATTGATTGCAATCAATCCACCGGCGCGAGGGGAGTCATACTCAATTAATGGTGATTTCTTGACCATTCCACTTTTGGTGGCGATCACGAGGTAATGCGTTGGGTCGTATTCGCGGAGAGAGATGACTTGGGCAATAGTCTCATCAGGTTTGAAAGCTAAGAGGTTGGCTACATGTTGTCCGCGGGCATCGCGTCCAGTGTCTGGAAGTTCATGCACCTTGGCGCGATATACCCGACCTTTATTGGTAAAGAAGAGCAACCAATCATGGGTCGATGCGGTGAAGAAGTGATCCACTAGATCATCTTGTTTTAGAGCAGCACCCTTCACACCTTTACCGCCACGGCGTTGAGCTCGATAAAGATCGGCTTTAGTGCGCTTGGAGTAACCACTACGGGTAATGGTTACAACAACCTCTTGATCGGGAATGAGATCTTCAACAGAGAGATCGGATTCAGCGAGAACTATCTGAGTGCGGCGCTCATCGGCATACTTCTCACCAAGCTCGAGAAGTTCGCTCTTAATAATCTCGAGTTGCTTTGCTTCGCTCGCCAAAATTTCGTTGAGTAAGACAATGTCTGCCATGAGAGCTTCATATTCATCGTTGATCTTCTGACGTTCCAACGCCGCAATACGACGAAGTTGCATATCTAGGATTGCGTTAGCTTGGATCTCATCTACATCAAGCAGCTGCATCAATCCGGTACGTGCCTCTTCTGGAGTCTTAGATGCGCGGATTAATGCAATTACGGCATCAAGTGCATCCAGGGCTTTGAGGTAGCCCTGCAAAATATGGGCGCGCTTCTCGCGTTCAGCCAGACGATAACGAGTACGACGAACAATGACCTCGACCTGGTGCTCGATGTAATAACGAATAAATTCATCGAGCCGCAAAGTGCGCGGAACGCCATCAACAAGAGCCAGCATATTTGCGCCAAAGGAATCCTGTAATTGGGTGTGCTTGTAAAGATTGTTGAGAACTACCTTCGGGGTTGCATCGTTACGAAGAACGATTACCAGGCGTTGACCAAGGCGTTCATTACCTTCATCGCGGACATCTGCGATTCCCTTGATGCGTCCTTCTTTAACGAGCTCTGCGATCTTTAAGGCGAGGTTATCTGGATTTACTTGGTAAGGGAGTTCGGTGACAACTAAGCAAGTTCGCTTGTTGATCTCTTCGACTTCAACAACAGCACGCATGATGATGGAGCCGCGTCCAGTGCGGTAAGCATCTTCAATACCTTGTCGTCCAACAATAAGTGCCTTGGTTGGAAAGTCGGGCCCTTTAACTATCGTCATTAATTTCGCCAGCGTCTCTTCAGGAGAGGCATCTGGATTCTCAAGTGCCCAGGCAGTAGCGGCGATAATCTCAGTGAGGTTGTGCGGTGGGATGTTGGTTGCCATACCAACGGCAATACCGGCAGAACCATTAACTAATAAATTAGGGAAGCGAGATGGGAGAACAGTCGGCTCTTGAGAGCGACCGTCATAGTTAGGAATAAAGTTGACGGTATCTTCATCGATATCTCGCATCATCTCCATTGCGAGTGGAGCGAGTTTTGCCTCGGTGTAACGCATTGCAGCAGCAGGATCGTTACCTGGTGAACCGAAATTTCCATTGCCATCGATTAATGGATAACGCAGTGACCAGAATTGAGCCAAGCGAACTACTGCATCATAAATAGCTCCGTCGCCATGAGGATGGTAATTACCCATGACATCACCGACGATACGAGATGATTTGTAGTAACCCTTATCTGGTCGATAACCAGCATCGAACATTGCATACAAAACGCGGCGATGAACCGGTTTTAAACCATCGCGAACATCCGGCAGTGCGCGGCCAACAATGACCGACATGGCGTAATCCAGATAGCTGCGCGCCATCTCGACTTGAAGGTCAATTGTTTCAACCTTCGAGCCTTCCATGCCCTCTTGAAATCTATCTTCCATCAGATATCCAAGAACCGAACATCTTTGGCATTACGTTGAATAAATGAGCGACGCAGATCCACATCTTCACCCATCAGTACTGAGAAGAGATCATCGGCCGCGGCGGCATCGTCAAGAGTTACTTGAATCAAGATGCGGTGAGTTGGGTCCATAGTGGTATCCCACAACTCTTTGGCAGGCATCTCACCCAACCCTTTAAAGCGTTGAATTCCATCCTCTTTAGGGAGTCGCTTTCCAGCATCGAGGCCGATCTTGATAAAGCCATCACGCTCACGATCGCTAAAGGCATATTGAACTGGTTCTTTGCCGCCCCACTTCAATTTATACAGTGGTGGTTGTGCTAGATAAACGAAACCATTTTCAATCAGTGGGCGCATGAAACGGAACAAGAGAGTGAGGAGAAGTGTGCGAATATGTTGGCCATCAACATCGGCATCGGCCATCAAAATAATCTTGTGATAACGCAATTTTGCGATGTCGAATTCATCGTGAATACCAGTACCAAGCGCGGTGATAAGAGCTTGTACTTCGTTGTTCTGTAGGACGCGATCAATTCTCGCCTTCTCCACATTAAGAATTTTTCCACGGATAGGTAGAACGGCTTGATAACGCGAGTCGCGGCCACCCTTGGTGGATCCACCAGCTGAGTCACCCTCAACAATATAAAGCTCACATTTTTCTGGTTCGGTCCATTGGCAATCCGCCAACTTTCCTGGCATCCCACGTCCCTCAAGAAGTCCCTTGCGTGAACGGCTTAGGTCACGAGCTTTGCGGGCAGCAACACGAGCTGCAGCCGCATCAATACTTTTGCGAACGATATCTTTTCCCTCACCAGGATTCTTTTCGAACCATGTTGTAAGTGATTCGTTCATTGCTTTTTGCGTAAAGGATTTAGCTTCAGTATTTCCAAGCTTTGTTTTGGTCTGACCTTCGAATTGTGGTTCTCCGATTTTGATGGAGACGATCGCAGTTAAACCCTCACGAACATCATCGCCTGTTAAGCGATCCTCCTTCTTGCGAATGAATCCCCACTCTTCACCGAATTTATTAACGATCGAGGTAAGGGCGGTGCGGAAACCTTCTTCGTGAGTTCCACCCTCTTGTGTATTAATTGTGTTAGCGAAGGTATAAACGCTCTCTGAAAATCCGGTGTTCCATTGCATGGCAATTTCTAGCGACATCTTCTGCGCTTTATCTTCAGCTTCAAAGGCAATGATTGTCTTGTGTTGCTCACCTTTGGTTAAGTTGAGGTGGCGCACAAAATCAACGATTCCACCCTCATAGTGGTAGGACGCACTTAATTTGTTACCAACTTCATCAACCCGTCCAGGGCGTTCATCTGTAAGGGTGAGGGTGAGTCCCTTATTTAAAAATGCCATCTCGCGGAAGCGAGCGGAGAGAGTTTCGAATGAGAAATCAGTTGTCTCAAAGATTTCGGCTGATGGCCAGAAGGTGACGGTTGTTCCACTCGAGGTTGTGGGTTCACCCTTACGGACCGGACTCTGAGGTACGCCGAGCTTGTACTCCTGGTACCAATGGAAACCATCGCGTCTCACCTCAACCGAGAGATCTGTTGAGAGAGCGTTGACGACCGAGATACCGACGCCGTGTAATCCACCCGAGACTGAATAGCCGCTATCGCCAAATTTTCCACCGGCGTGAAGTACGGTGAGAACGATCTCCAGGGCTGGGCGTTTTTCGATGGGGTGGAGGTCGACGGGGATTCCGCGGCCATTGTCCACAACCCGGACCGCCCCATCAGCCATAAGGGTTACATTGATTGTGTCGCAGTAGCCAGCCAGGGCCTCATCGACTGAGTTATCAACTACCTCATAGACGAGATGGTGGAGGCCGCGCTCACCAGTGGAGCCGATATACATTCCCGGCCGTTTGCGGACCGCATCTAGGCCTTCGAGGACGGTGATGGCGCTGGCATCGTATGAATTCTCAGACACAACCCACCTCCTCTAACTCGGGGCGCCTGACCTAAAAAGGTCTAAAAAGCGCCAAACTGCCAGAACCAATTCTTAGGCGAATATGGCTGGTACGACCTCGAATCCTAGTCGTAAATGGAGCATAGAACCAGCCATAAAAAGGCGTAGGTGAACTTCTGACAGGCTTTTAGAGATTAGCCGTAGGTATCCCTAGGACCACGGGAATTTCGGATCGTTCTCACGCCTTTTTTCCAACTGGGAGCACCAGGGGGAAGAATCACAATCTGCTCCACAAGAGCACCAGGGGCAGAGTTGGAGATTGTTTGAAGGAGGTTGTTGGCCATCAAGGTGAGTTGAGTAGCCCAGGCCGAGGAGGTTGCCTGGATGGTGAGGAGGCCATCAACAAGAGAGATGGGTGCCGAGTGGTTGCCAATGTCGGGACCGACAACCTCTACCCACTCCGTAAATAAGGAGCCCTCTGCAATTCCTTGGCTCCAATCTCGCGCAGCCACCAACTCATTAAGAACGCTGTTGAGAGGTTGAGGGTCGCCTATTTTTTCGCGTGGTGCTTCCTCAACATTGCTTGCCCTATTTCTTCGAGAGTTATCGCGCCAGGTTTTATATAACTCTTTAGCAAGATCAACTTTCATGAAAGTAATTTAACGCTTCCATTTTTAACAAGATAGGTGGTTCCGGTGAGATCTTTTGGAAGATCCCCTTCAACCGCCACTGTTATGAATGTTTGTTCTGCCGATTGTGCGAGTGAGATGAGTTGTGTGCGACGCTCCTCATCGAGTTCTGAAAAGACATCATCTAAAATTAGAATAGGTTTGGATCCTTCAGATATTAATAATTCATAAGCTGCTAACTTTAAAGAGAGAGCGATCGACCAAGACTCTCCGTGGGATGCGTACCCTTTTACGAGATGGTCTCCAAGATTTAAAATTAAATCGTCGCGGTGAGGTCCAACTAAAGTTAAACCACGATCCAACTCTTGATTGCGACGTTCCGCCATTGTATTAATGAGCGCAGAGTAGTTCTCTTGGGAATTTACACTTGGGTTATCTATTGAAGATTTATAGGTGATGTGGGCTGGCTTTTCTGCAGATATATTTGCATAAATCTTGGAGAAGTACGGGTTGAACTCTGTTAGAAGTGAGAGTCGAGCCGCAATTATTTCAGCCCCGAACTTTGCAACTTGTTGATCCCAAGGTTCCAGTGAGGTGAGACTGGCACGCGTCTTAAGTAAGGCATTGCGTTGCCGTACCGATCGCTCGTAATCACTAATAACTCCAGCCATTCTCGGAGATCTAAGTGTGAGGATTTGATCAATAAACCTTCTACGCTCTGTGGGGTCTCCACGAACTAAATCCATATCTTCAGGTGAGAAGTAGACACACTGTAATAACCCAAAGAGCTCTTTCTGACTTCTTATGGGGTTTTGGTTAATCCGCGCCCGATTTGCCTTCTCTGCATTAATCTCAAGCTCTACTAACATTTCTCGATCCGGGTGTTGGATTTTGGCTCTGGTGTAAGCCGCACTCTCACCGAGTTTTACTAGTGGGAGATCACCAGATGTTCGATGTGATGATAAGAAAGCCATATATAAAATTGATTCAACGATATTTGTTTTACCCTCGCCGTTTCGTCCAAGAAAGATGGTTATCCCAGGAGCGAGCGGTAGATTTAACTCTGAATAAGAACGAAAGTTCTTGAGGGAGAGGTGTGAAAGGTGCACGCGTGTTAGGCGCTATAGCGCATCGGCATAAGTAGGTATTGATAACTTATATCGCGCGTTCCAGATAACTCGTGCTTACCGGTAAGCACAGCTGGTTTTGTAGATCCAGTAAAGTTAAATTGAACATATGGGGTGCCGATAGCTTGCAAACCATCTGTTAAATATTGTGGGTTGAAGGCGATATTGATTGGTTTGCCAGAATAAATAATTTCTAACTCTTCAGTGGCTTGCGCATCCTCGCCAGCTCCCGCTTCGAGTTGAAGTGAGTTGTTGTTAAAGATAAGACGTAGTGGAACGGTTTTATCGGTTACTAAAGCAACGCGTCGGACTGAATCAAGTAGTGGTCCTACCTCAATAGTTGCCTCTGCTACTGACTCGGTTGGGAGTAGGTGACGGAATGGAGGGAATGATCCATCGAGGGTTCGGGAGGTCATTGTTTTCAACTCTGAGAGAAATCCGATGAGTCTCTCATTTGAAGTTGTAGGTGAGAGAGCAAGTGTTACTTGTGAGTGCGCAGTGAGTGATTTAGCTGCATCGGCGAGGGTACGGGCTCTAACTAATGTGTTGACTTCAATATCTGGGCTTTTGGCTTGCCAATTAAGTTCACGTACCGCTAAACGGTAGCGGTCGGTAGCGGCTAGGGTAATTTTGTTTTTATTAATTTCGATATGTACACCGGTGAGGGTAGGGAGTGAGTCATCTTTACCGGCAGCGATAGCGACTTGGTTTACCGCGTGTGCAAATACATCACTAGGGATGACGCCTGCGGTCTCGGGCAGTTCTGGAAGTGAGGGGTACTCATTCACAGAGAGAGTAGGAAGGGTGAATTTTGCAGTTCCGGCTGTCACCAATACTCGACTGCCATCTAGTGTGAATGTGATGGGTTTATTTGGGAGGGAGCGGGCGATCTCAGCGAGGAGGCGGCCAGGGACAAGAACCTTTCCTTTAGCTGAGATATCGGCTTTTAAAATAGCTTTGGTTGAGGTCTCTAAATCTGAGCCAGTGAGGGTGATTGAGGTATCGACATCGATCATGATGCCTAGGAGCTCAGGTTTGATCGGGCGAGTGGAGAGGCTGCGCGCCACCCAATTAACGGCGTCTACTAACTCCGTTGGCTCTACTAAAAACTTCATCTCCACACCGCTTTCTTAACTACCTGAGTTTAAGGTTTAAGCCCGACAAGCGCGCCCCGCCTAGTTATTGTTTTGGCTCTTTTATATCTATTTAAAGTTATTCGTAGTAACCAGAGGGATTTCCTGTGGAAAACTGTATAAATGCAGGTCAGTCGCTGATAAATCTTCTCTACAGTCGTGGGCAACTATGTGGAAAACCCATCAAAACTCTCCTCTTCCTTAGATTTATTGAGGAATTTAAGGAATTTATCCCTAATATCCCCACAAAACCTCCTTAAATATCCACAGTTATCCACAACTTACCCACAATTGGGGTTAGTGGATCGCTAATTCTTTGCTTGAGCCCTAATCCGGGTGGTTAATTCAGTGACCTGGTTATAAATAGAGCGCCGTTCAGCCATCAACTGGCGGATCTTCCGATCTGCATGCATAACTGTTGTGTGATCGCGGCCCCCAAAAGTCTGTCCGATCTTTGGAAGGGAGAGTTCGGTGAGCTCGCGGCAGAGATACATGGCGATCTGGCGGGCATTAACCAAAACCCGGCTCCGGCTCGTCCCACAAAGATCTTCCAAGGTAAGGCTGAAGTAGGAGGCGGTCTGGGCCATGATGGTCGAAGAGGTGATCTCTAGCCCAGCCTGGTCAGGGATCAAATCCTTAAGGACGATCTCAGCAAGGCCCATATCGACCGGCTGGCGGTTGAGTGAGGCGAAGGCGGTCACCCGAATAAGAGCGCCCTCAAGCTCACGGATATTGGAAGATATTTTGGAGGCGATGTACTCAAGAACATCATCTGGTGCATTCAACTTATCTTGAGCCGCCTTCTTTCGGAGAATCGCGATACGAGTCTCAAGCTCCGGCGGCTGAATATCGGTGATGAGACCCCATTCAAATCGAGAACGTAGTCGATCCTCAAGAGTTGTGAGTTGTTTAGGTGGTCGATCACTCGAGATAACGATCTGCTTATTAGCGTTATATAAAGTGTTGAATGTATGGAAGAACTCTTCCTGTGTTCGCTCTTTATTCTCTAAGAACTGAATATCGTCAACTAAAAGAACATCGAGATCGCGATACCGCCTCTGAAATACCGAGGCTTTATCGTCACGAATTGAGTTAATAAAGTCATTTGTAAATTCTTCAGATGAGACATATCTAACGCGCACAGAGCCATATAACTCCTTGGCATATGCGCCAATAGCGTGCAGGAGGTGGGTTTTACCCAACCCTGACTCACCATAAATAAATAGCGGGTTATAAGCCTTAGCGGGTGCTTCAGCCACAGCTACCGCTGCTGCATGAGCAAATCGATTAGATGCTCCAATAACGAATGTTTCAAAGACATATCGAGGATTGAGTTGTGATTGCTCTTGAGGAAGTTTTGATCCTAAGTCGCGACCAGTTCCACTCTTTGGTTGAAGTTCTGGTGTTGTCTCATCCAAAATGTCATCACGAGGTTCATCAACCTCAAGATTTTCATCAACAGTTACAGCAATATTTATTTTTTGACCGAGTTGATTTGTAAGAATTTCATTCAGTGCGGATTTAACACGCAGCTCTAGAAAATCCTTGGCAAATTGATTGGGGGTGTTGAGCAGGAGTGTTGCTCCACCCTCTCCCTGGAGGAGGCCAAGGGGTTTGGTGAGGGCTAAAAATGCCCGATGCTGCGGTGATTCAGCCGCCATAGCCTCAACCACCAGAGCCCAAAGGGTGTTGAGATCTACCTCTTCTAATAAAGCCATGCTCGCCCCATACCGATCAATAATGAAACCCAAAAGGAGATCTACCTGGAGAGGTTATCCCCAAAGTTATCCACAGCCTGTGGTCTAAACCCAACCTTTAGGGTCAGGAGGCGCCAAACCTGTGGATAGAGCGCGAACCTATGGGGCTGTGGGCAAAAGCGCAAGTGGTTTATCCACACCAATTCGGCTAACCTTGCCCTTCCGCTGTGGCCCTAGTCGGTGCCAACCCCTAAACCGCTAGGAGAAAAAGAGGAACTTATGAGCAAGCGTACTTATCAGCCAAACAATCGTCGTCGCGCAAAGAAGCATGGCTTCCGCGCCCGTATGGCCACACGTGGAGGACGAGCTGTTCTTTCGTCTCGCCGCGCAAAGGGTCGCACTCGCATCTCAGCATAAATTGTGCTTCCAGCATTGAACCGAATGCGCCGAGGCCAAGATTTTTCTAGAACTACCAAGACTGGGCATCGCGCGACCTCTAATTTGTTGGTCCTCTACTTCCTGACGCATGAGCAATTGCCCAAGGCGCCGCAGGTTGGGCTCATCATCAATAAGAGCGTCGGTGGATCCGTGACAAGGCATCGAATTGCTCGTCAGTTGCGACATGCCATGGCTGAACATCTTTCAGAGCTTCCATCACATACACAGATAGTGATTCGGGTTCTTAAAGATCATCCAGATTATCGGAGCGATCTTGCAGAGTTGATCTCAAAAGTTCGCAAGAGATCTGGGGTTGGGCAGTGAAGAGAGTTCTCATTGCACCAATTAGATTTTGGCAAATTTTTATCTCGGCAAATATGTCGCCACGTTGTAAATATTTTCCATCATGTTCCCAATACACAATCGATGCAATAAATGAATTTGGTCTGCGTGGGATATTGATGGGCGCTTGGAGAATTTTGCGGTGTAACCCATGGTCTCATGGGGGCGTTGATTACGCCGGTGGTAAGAGAGTTGAGTACGAACATCTAAAGGGAGCTAAGGGATGAATGCCATTTTACACCCGCTTTATTACGCAGTTACTTGGGTAATTGTCACATTTCACAGCCTTTTAGGGCTCTTTTTAGGTAAGGATAGTCACGAATCACTCAAGTGGACCTTCTCGATCGTCCTACTTGTAATAGTTATTCGAATAATTCTCATTCCTTTATTTGTAAAGCAGATTAAGTCACAGCGCGCGATGACCGCCCTTCAACCAAAGATGAAGGAGATTCAAAAGCGCCACAAAGATGACCGTCAAAAGCAATCTGAAGAGATGATGAAGCTCTACAAGGAGCATAAGACAAACCCACTTGCATCTTGTGTTCCATTACTCGCCCAATCACCAATCTTCTTTGCACTCTTCCGAGTGTTAAGCGGAATTGCACATAACAAGTCATATGTTCCTAGTGTCTTAACTCCAACACTTTTAGCGAAGGCACATGACGCCAAATTCTTGGGCGCCCCTATCTCTGATAGTTTGATTAGTTCGCACATTACGACAACAAAGATCGTCACAATCATCATGATCGTCGCAATGTCAGCAACAACATTCACTACTCAACGTCAATTGATGATTAAGGGAATGCCAAAGGTTGATCCTTCGAACAACATGATGTTGCAACAGCAGAAGATCATGTTGTATTTATTCCCACTCATTTTTGCGGTGACCGGTGTTAACTTTCCAATCGGTGTCTTGATTTACTGGTTGACCAACAACCTCTGGACCTTCGGACAACAGTTCTATGTCATCAAGAGAAACCCAACCCCAGGATCTCCTGCTTACGAGGAGTTGCAACGCAAACGCGGTATGGCTGGCACTGCCACCAATCCAGCGAACCCTTCAGGCACATCAATAACACCAGAGGGTTTAACTGAGGCCGAGCGCGATGCGGCAGCGAAGAGCCGCCAACGCCAGCAGCCAAAGAAGAAGAAGCCACGGAAGTAGCATAAATCCCCTCAAAATATGACAAAAAGGTTTAAACCCGACAGAAAGGCAGCACAATGACTGAGACAGAGAGCCCCAAGAAGTCCCTTATCGCACGCCTAGAGGAAGAGGGCGATGTAGCAGCGGATTACCTAGAGGGATTACTGGATATTGCAGATCTCGATGGAGATATTGATATTGATGTTGAGAATGAGCGTGCCTCCCTGGCTATCGCCGGCGGCGCACTCTCCCATCTGGTCGGGGATAGTGGAGAGGTATTAGATGCCTTGCAGGAGCTAACCCGTCTGGCGGTGCAGACCTCCCTCGGTGAGCGCTCACGGTTAATGCTCGATATTGATAACTTCCGTAGTAACAAGAAGGCAGAGCTCACCAAGTTGGCCCATGAGATCGCCGAAGAGGTTAAGAGCTCAGGTGAGCAGATTAAGTTGAAGCCAATGAACGCCTTTGAGCGCAAGGTCATCCACGACACGATTCAAGAGATCGGCCTAACAAGCGAATCTGAAGGCGAAGAGCCCAATCGCTGTGTGGTCGTCCTTCCAGCTTGACCGTTTCACGTGAAACTCTCCTAGATCAATATTTCAAGGAGAGCCCAGAGAAGGCAGATAGATATGCCGATCTCCTTAAAAGTTGGGGGATTGAGCGCGGGCTAATTGGTCCTCGAGAGGGCGATCGAATCTGGGAACGCCATATAGCCAATTGCATCCCGGTAACTACCCTCATCCCAGAGGGAGTTAAGGTGGTCGATATCGGCTCAGGAGCTGGGTTGCCCGGAATTGTTATCGCCTTGGCGCGACCAGATCTCTCATTAACCCTGATTGAACCCCTGCAGCGGCGGGTGGATTTCCTTAACGAGGTAATTTCTATCCTGGATCTTCCTATCACCGTCATCCGAGGAAAATCAGAGAGCGTTAAGAAGAGTTTTGAGGTGGTAACCGCTCGTGCGGTTGCCCCACTTCCGAAGTTGTTGACTATCTCATGGCATCTAGTAAAGAGCCAAGGGGCGCTCTTGGCTATGAAAGGGGAGAGCGCCCAGGCGGAGATTGATGCCACTGAAGCTAAAAAGCACTCAACTACCTCATTAAAGATCATCGAATTGCCCGGTTTTGAGTTAGCCCGTGTTATTGAGGTCAGAAAGACTGCTTAACTACAGCCATGAGTGATTCACGTGAAACACCGACCGGGGGCTCTCGGAAGGTGGTTGGAATCCGTCGACTAAAGGAGCCGATGCCCAGCCCCATTAAGACGCGGATCTTTACCGTGGCGAATCAAAAAGGTGGCGTCGGAAAAACAACCTCAGCGGTAAATATTGCTGCTGCGATGGCGATGGGTGGGCTAAAAGTCCTAGTAATCGACCTAGATCCACAAGGAAATGCATGTACAGCCCTTGGCGTAGACCGAAATAAAACTCCTGGCATGTATGAGGTTCTCGTAGAAGAGGCCGACTTATCTAGCACCGTACAAAAAGTTGCAGGTTTTCCTAGCCTGGAATGTGCCCCAGCCAACCGCGAGTTAGCAGGTGCCGAGATAGCGCTGGTTACCTTTGTTGCTCGCGAGAGTATCTTGAAAGCGGCTCTCAATAAATATTTGAAGGAACGTGAGGCGATAGGCGATCGTTTGGATTATGTAATTATCGATTGCCCACCAAGCTTAGGTCTGCTCACCATTAACGCACTTACTGCAGCGGAAGAAGTTCTCGTTCCAATTCAATGTGAGTATTACTCACTCGAGGGAATCTCATTGTTGATGGAGACTTTGGGGAAGATTCAGAGAGCTCTCAATCCACTCGTCCGTGTAAGCACAATATTGCTGACGATGTTCGATTCACGAACACGTCTAGCAAATGATGTTGCAGATGATGTTCGTCGACACTTCCCAAATGAGTTGATCGATATTCCAATTCCTCGCGCAGTTCGCGTTTCAGAGGCTCCATCATTTAATCAAACAGTTATGACATATGACGCCACATCTCCTGGTGCTATTGCCTACATGGGTGCAGCACGAGAGATTGCACGGAGAGGATCAGCGGCATGAGTGCACCACGTAAAGGCGGCTTGGGACGCGGATTAGATGCGTTGATTCCCACTACAACAATCGGAGAGGTAACAAATAGCACTGGAATTGTTGCAGGTACCGCTCTCGAAGTCGATATCAACTCTGTTCTTCCAAATAGCAAACAACCCAGAACATATTTTGATGAAGAAGCACTTCAAGAATTAGCTGCCTCTATTAAGGAAGTCGGAGTTATGCAACCTCCGGTTGTACGCGAACTTCCAGATGGTAACTACGAATTGATCATGGGAGAGCGTCGACTTCGCGCATCAAAACTTGCTGGACTAAAAACTATTCCTGTAATTCTTCGCGCATCTAAAGATAATGAGATGCTACGAGAAGCTCTCTTGGAGAACATTCATCGCAGTCAGTTAAATCCACTTGAAGAAGCTGCTGCATACCAAAATCTTCTCAATGATTTTGAATATACCCATGAGGAGTTAGCGGTAAAGGTTGGTAAGTCCAGGCCGGTAATTACAAATACTTTACGTCTTCTCAATCTTCCAGCATCAGTACAACGCAAGGTAGCTGCGGGTGTGCTCTCTGCCGGCCATGCTAGGGCTTTGCTCTCTCTCACCGATGCTTCGGAGATTGAGAACTTGGCACATCGCATCGTCTCTGAGGGTTTAAGCGTTCGCGCTGTTGAAGAAATAGTTGCGATGAGCGATGGAAAGCGAAAGGGTGAAAAGGCAAAGCGCAGCAACGCTGAAAACCATCACCATAAGGATTTAAGCGATATTTTGGCAAACAAGTTAGATACCCGAGTGACGATCGAATTAGGCAAATCCAAAGGCAAGATCACCATTGAATTTGCAGACGAAGAAGATTTACAGCGAATTACCCAAATTCTGCGGTAGAAATTAAATAATCGCGCGATTTTCCATCTCGGTACGAATTACACCACCCAGCGCCTTAACGCCCTCTCGAATTCTCTCCGGAGTTGGATGGCAATATGACAATCGCATCGACCAACTTCCAAAACCATCGGCATAGAAAGCGGTTCCTGGAACGTATGCAACCTTCGCAACGATTGCCTTCGGCATTAGCGCAGTTGTATCAATCTCTGGTGGCAGAGTAACCCAAACATAAAAACCTCCACCAGGTTTGGTCCAGCTCGCACCCTCTGGGAAGTATGTCTCTAAACTTTCTAACATGGCCTCTCGACGCACTTTGTAGAGCTTGCAGAAAGATGCGATTTGATCGCGCCAAGGTTGGTCAGCCAAATAGCCGCTAATGGAGAGCTGTGTGAAGTTTGATGGACACAAGATTGAACTCTCTGCCGCAATAACTAACTTCTCTTTCAGTGATTGTGGAACCAGGGCCCAACCAACGCGGAATCCTGGTGCAATTGTCTTAGAGAAAGAACCTAGATAAATAACATTTTCGGAATCCTGTGCACGCATTGCATTGGGTGAGGGACGATCAAACCCTAATAAGCCATAAGGGTTATCTTCGACGATAAAGATTTTCTCTGCTGCACAGATCTCCAGAATTTCAGTGCGTCGATCTGCCGGTAGAAGCACGCCCGCAGGATTCTGATAGTTAGGGATGAGATACAAGAACTTGATCTCTTGTCCGGTCTTGCGAACTGCAGTAATTGCGGCGCGAAGGGCATCTGGAACCATTCCATTTTCATCCATCTCAACATGGACGACATTTGCCTCGTATTGCTTAAAGGTACCTAGCGCTCCGACATAACTTGGAGCTTCAACGAGAACAACATCACCGGGATTGATAAAGATGCGAGAAATAAGATCAAGGGCTTGTTGAGATCCCGTAGTGACGATGACATCGTCGGGGTGAGCCCTGATTCCTTCTAGAGCCATGACATCGCAGATCTGTTCCCGTAGCTTTGGGTGACCTTGACCGCTTCCATATTGGAGCGCCTCGGTGCCATTCTCCTTGATCAACTTATCGACTACATCGGCCATCATCTCCATGGGAAGTGCGGAGAGGTTGGGCATACCACCGGCCAGTGAGACGATTTCTGGGCGGGAGGCTACGGCGAAGAGGGCTCGAATTTCACTGGCTTGCATTAGCTCTGCTCGGTGGGCGAAGCGCTTAGTCAGTTGCTGGTCTTCACCAGTGCGAAATCGTGTTACCTCGTTGGACATCTATCAATTCTGCCATAGATGCGCACTTGCAAGAGGCGGCTTTATTTACGGAGTCCTGCTCGGCGAAGATCTGAGATCCGCAGCGTCCCAGTCTTGGCATCGTTCTCGGCACTTAGGTACAAACGTTGGATAGCGACCATGAGAGCTTCAACCACTGTTTCACGAAATTGCGGATCGGCAACTCGCTTGGCATCCCCAGGGTTGGTGGAATATCCCAGCTCGATGAGGACCGTTGGGGATTTGGTTAGCCTTAAAAGGTCCCACGTCTTGGCATGAATGCGGCAATTAAGTAGATCGGTACGGGCGCAGATCTCGCGTTGGGCCAAGGTGGCAAACCGTTCACCCACAATGGAATGAACCCCATGAGAATCGCTCCCGTAGTAATAGGTCGCAACACCATGCGCACTGGAATTCTTATAAGTATCTTGATGGAGAGAGATGACGAGATCGGCTCCCGAAGAATTAGCAAGCTCGATTCTTTCAGATTCTTGTGGAGCGGATGCAATAGTCCTTGTCAGAAAGACATTCACCCCGAGCGCGATGAGTCGCCCTTCTAGCCTTTGGGCTAAGTCAAATATCTCAGGAGAGAGTGATGGATCTATAACTATTACTTTTCCTGAAAGTGCAGGACCACGCTCGGCACGAATCGCCGCATCACGTAATTGGATTGGCGCCCCACCCGAAACAATCTTCTTCAAACGCATCATCGACATGATTGTTGCTGGACCACATCGCCCATCAACTTTCACTCCAACTGATTTTTGAAACTCTTTAACCGCCGACTCGGTCTCGCTTCCAAAGATTCCATCTACTCGGCCGCAGTTAAATCCCATCTCACTCAATTGAGATTGCAGCGAAGCTACATCATCTCCTCGCATAAATGGAGAGACGAGGGAGAGAACGCGATCACCCAGTTTCCAACGTGCCTCATCCAAAACTCGAAGCGTTATCGCATCAACAATTCCAGTAACCCGCAGTCCACGAGATTGTTGAAATTCTTTTACCGCGCTCGCTACCTTCTCATCAAAGACGGAACTCTCCTGGTTTAAAAGGTTTAGGCGTGTTAAGTAATTAGTAACTTGTAAAACAAGATCGCCCGATCCACCAAGTGTGAGATCGGGCGACATGAATCTGCTATTTCGTCAGTCAGAGATTATTAAATATAGGCTTCTAGATCTTTAAGAAGCGCAGGCTTTGGCTTCGCTCCGACAATGCTCTTTACAACCTGACCACCAACGTAGACATTCATCGTTGGAATTGAGGTGATGCCGTACTTCATTGCGATTGAGGCCTCTTCATCAGTATTCAGCTTTACAATCTTGATCTTGCCAGCATGTTCTGCTGCAATCTCTTCCAAGATTGGTCCTACTGCACGACAAGGTCCGCACCACTCAGCCCAGAAATCGACGAGAACTGGTGTTGTGCTCTTAAGAACCACGTCTTCAAATGTGGCCGCGGTGACTGGTGGTGTGTTGCTCATGTTTCCCTCTCGGTTAATTAAGTGAATTCTTTTAAAAAGTTTTAGTGTAGAAGCGCAATTCTAGTGTCCTGCAAGGAATCTTTCAGCGTCTAACGCGGCCTGGCAGCCAGACCCCGCAGCGGTAATCGCCTGGCGATAGGTGTGGTCAACCAGATCTCCACATGCAAATACTCCAGAGAGATTGGTTCGAGTAGAGCGACCCTCTACCTTCACATATCCCTCGTTATCAAGATCAACTTGCCCTACCAAAAGTTCAGAGCGAGGGGAGTGCCCAATGGCAACGAAGAGACCGGTAAAGGCTCTCTCACTCTCTGTGCCATCTACCGTGTTACGTAATTTCAGACCGGTCACATTATCTTCACCAAGCACATCAATAACCTCTGTGTTCCACAAGAATTCGATCTTGGGGTTGGCGTTAGCTCGCTCCACCATGATCTTTGAAGCGCGTAATGAATCACGGCGATGGATGACAACAACTTTCGAGGCAAAGCGAGTGAGGAAGTTAGCCTCCTCCATAGCAGAGTCACCGCCACCTACTACTGCGATCTCTTGATTGCGGAAGAAGAAACCATCGCAGGTCGCACACCACGAGACACCACGACCAGATAAGCGCTTCTCGTTGACAAGCCCAATCTCTTTATAAGCAGAGCCTGTTGCCAGAATTACAGATTTAGCACGTAAGACATTCCCACTGCCATCTGTTAGGACTTTAATATCCTCTTTAAGTTGCATATCAACGATGTCATCGCGGATTAGTTGTGTACCAAATTTTTCAGCTTGAGCTTTTAAGTTGTCCATAAGGTCAGGACCGATAATGCCACCGGGAAATCCAGGGAAGTTCTCGACCTCGGTTGTGTTCATAAGTGCACCACCAGCGGTGACTGAACCCTCGTAGAGAACTGGCGAGAGTTGGGCACGTGAGGCATAGATTCCAGCGGTATATCCAGCTGGGCCAGAACCAACAATCACGAGATCGTGGATAACTTCACTCACGTCAACACCTAACTTTCTGAACCTTGGTAATCCACAAACCCTATGAGCGTCTCCGCCTGAGAAGGACCGCTAAGGCCGCTCCCACTTCCGCGATCTTAAAGGCCTTGGCAATGCCAAGGTAGCCCAAACCGCTGACTGAGAGAACAACCAATAGTTTTGCGTTATTCCCGCCCGGGATCTTCCCCATGATCAAGTAGAGCGGAATAGCGACAACTGAGTAGATAAGGGCCAAACGTGCATAAAAGCCGGTGATCTCGCCGGTATGGATCTCAATGTTGTAACGGCGAAGTAGTCGGATAGATGTCCATGCCCCTATGTAATAACTCAGGGCGAGAGCGGCGGCCAATCCGACGGTTACCCATTTGGCGGGCAAGGTCATGGCTAACAGGAAGGAGAGGAGGCTACCAATGAGGTTCATGATCGCATTACTAAGAACCTGCAATTTGATGTTTTCAAAGGCGATCAACCCACGGAGTGCAATGAGATTAACGCTGAGCGGAAGCAACCCCAGGGCAAATGCAGATAGGACTAAGCCCAAATAGCGGGCATCGTTGTTGGAAATTCCAAAGAACAAGGTCCGGGTAATAAGGGGTCCATACAGCAGAAATGCGATGGCGCTTGGGACGGTGATGATTCCAACCAGTCGAATTGCCCGCACCAATTCATCATGAATCTCTTGGAACTTTTGTTCAGCGGCATGACTAGAGAGCAAGGGCAGTATCGCGGTAACGATCGAGATCGTCACAACCGAATGTGGCAAGAGCAAAATCAACATGGCATTTCCATACGGGGTATAGCCAACGCCAGTTGTAATGCCAGCTTTTAAAGCACGGACCGCTGCACCTGTCGATAAGTTAACGGTTACTAAATAACTAAGTTGTGAGATAGCTGCAAAGGCGAGAGTCCATGACGCTAAGTGCAGAGACTTGCGAATTTCAGGATCTCTCCAATCAAAACGCGGATGAATCTTTATGTTGATCTGCCTTAGAACCGGAATTAAGCAGGCAAGTTGAACCACAAAACCCGCAGTTGTTCCGATACCTAACCATGTCGCCTGGCCATGAGAGATAGTTGTAACTTTCCAACCTTTGGAGATATGAAGGAAGTAAGCAAAGACTCCAATGACAACTACATTGTTGAAGACGGGAGCCCACATCATGGGCCCAAACTTTCCTTTAGCGTTCGCAACCTGACCAAGTAATGCAAAGAGCCCCATAAAGAATATTTGAGGTAGGCAGTAGCGCATGAAGAGGACGGTCAAATTAAATTCTGGGCGACCGGAATAACTACTTGCAAAGAGGTGCACCAGAAGCGGTGCCGCAACTATTGACACAAATACAAGAACTCCAAGAACGACACATGTAGCTGTAACAAGTCGAGAGATAAATGCTGATCCACCATCTGGTTCCCGGATGGCACGAACCATTTGTGGAACAAAGACCGCAGTAAGTGCACCGCCAATTATCAAGTTGTACAAAATATTTGGCATGGTGTTTGCGACGTTGTAAGTATCTCCCAAGAGGGTTGTACCTAGCACCGCAACTAACAAGAGACCGCGAATGAGTCCTGTAATACGGGAGACGAAAGTGCCTGCCGCCATGATCGCCGACGAGCGGATAATCGAGTTATCACTCATCTCTGTCTTCTCCTGATACGGCGAATACTTTGGAAGGTAGCGGCGACGAAGAGCACGATGGCAGCGCCAGTGGTAAACCAGGTGGCTATTGGACTAATCACTGAGAGTTGCAGCGGATAGATCACCGAATCCCCCAATAAATTGCCATGGGTGGAGGTGAGTTCAACATTCAAACCCGAAGTTCCGGATGTCAAAACTGTAATAGGAACCATTACCTGGATCTTGGATTTTGCTGGAATAACTACTTGGGGCAGGGTTCCAACTTCAACCTTCAAATTAGTTGGTATTACATAGAGGTTTACTTTGACATCTAACGGGAAGCCATTTGTAAGAGTGATAGGTAGATCTTGGTGAGTAGATGTCACCGTGAACTTGCCGGGGCCTAGATGAACTAGATGCATCTGTGCATACGCAGCGCCCGTCAAATCTCTTATTAAATATTCGCGACGATCTTTGGTGAGGTCGGGATTGAGAATTCTGATAAGAGCAAGCCGTGAGATATCAATCTTTGTTGGATCAATATATGAAGCGGTTGCCGCAAATTGGGAGGCATCATCTTTGAGTGAATTAATGTCGGCCGAAGTTAGGCTGAAGTGTGAATTTGAGTGGTACACCGCAGGGTTCGTGACATCAACCCCTAACAACGTTGCAAGTCGACTCTGCGAAATGGTGAGAAGGTAATTGGCCTCGTGAGGGGAGAGTTGACTTACCCAATATGACGAGGGGTTGCCGTACACCATTGGGATGATGGGGTCGGTTCGTACATCTAATTTGAGTTGGTCGAGCCAAGACTTAGCCGCTAGTTCTGCTGTGCCCGCAACACCTGATGTGAGTGTGTAACCACCAGCCATTGCAGTCACATCATCTATCAGTGCGGGATCAATTACCCAAGTTCGTTCACCTGTAGGTGGATTGAAAACTAGTTGCCCAAGTCGCCCGGTAAAACTAATTGAGTCGGCGAGAGCATCATCAATGAATTGCCCATTAATCTGACGATGAGATGGTTCGGTGAGATAAATCGTCGTACCAGCTTGAGCAACGGGAGTTGCGATAAAGGTGAAGGTGAGAGCAGCAAGTAGAGCTAGTAGCCGCTTCATACTTTTAAGTCACCAGATTTGGCAATGAGTTTCTTCTCATCTGGATATGCGAGCAACGAGATGATCTCGTCTAATGGAAACCAACCGACATCATCGACTTCACTCACTTGAGGCGCTAATACACCGCCGACCTCTCGGAATAGATAATGGTGAACGGTCTTGTGAATCCGCTTTCCACCTGCCATGAACCAGAAATCAATAATTCCCAACTCACGCGAGATCTCGCTTTGAATTCCAGTCTCCTCAGCGACCTCACGAATCGCTGCCTGTTCAGGTGTTTCGCCAGCTTCGATATGGCCCTTGGGAAGTGACCAAAGCAAGCGTTCGCGAGATGCATCTTTGAGATCACGTCGACCTATAAGTAAACCTTTGGTGCCGGTGCCATCAATAACTAATCCCCCAGCGCTAACCTCATCCACTCGCTTGGCATAAGCCGGGCGTTTTTTGGGGGGCGTTTTTTTGACAGGGGCGGTACGAGGTTCGGTTTTAGCCGGAGTTAAAGTATCAGTGGGTGAGTGTGGGCCCGCAGGACGCCGTCTCCGACGTTTTTTCCGTTTCGCTTCGCCACCCGCACCAGGTGCCGGGGTCATAAGAGAAGGGTACTGCTCTAGCCTTACTCATTGTGAGTACCCAGTTGCCTAATCCAGGAGCCATCGCAGCCGAACTAGCCCTCGGCTCCCTCGCTCTGCACGGGGAGTTGATTGCATCCTTGGCGGAGGCTTTTAAGCGTGAGGGATTTACTCTGGCTCTCGTTGGGGGGCCGGTGCGTGATGCCATATTGGGCAGACTTGGAAATGATTTAGATTTCACGACTAATGCACGACCACCAGAGAGCACCAGGATTCTCAAAAAGTGGGCAGATAACGTCTGGGAGATCGGTGCCGCCTTCGGAACTATTGCTGCAAAGAAAGGCGACGTCACTGTTGAGGTAACGACCTATCGCAGCGAGAGTTACGACCCACAATCGCGTAAACCGGATGTGAATTTTGGAGAGACGATCGAGGGCGATCTCTCTCGCAGAGATTTCACTATCAATGCGATGGCGCTAGAACTCACGACAGAACAGCCGACATTTATAGATCTCTTTGATGGCGCTGGAGATTTAGCAAAGAAGGTATTGCGAACTCCAGGAAGTGCTACTTCTTCATTCACTGATGACCCACTTCGCATGTTGCGCGCTGCGCGATTTGCGGCACAGTTAGATTTCTCTGTTGACCCATCGGTTATCTCAGCGATTGTTGAAATGTCTGATCGACTATCGATCATTTCCGCAGAACGTATTAGAGATGAATTTGTTAAGACTCTCATGTCATCCAATCCGAGATTGGGACTACGTCTACTTGTTGAAACTGGTCTAGCGGCACATTTCCTTCCAGAGTTGCCGAAATTGAAATTGGAAATCGATGAACATCACCACCATAAAGATGTCTACGAACACACGCTAACTGTTCTAGAACAGGCGATCGCCCATGAGGATCGATTAGGTGGGCCTAACCTTGTGATTCGCTTAGCGGCACTCATGCATGACATTGGCAAACCTCGAACGCGTGAATTAATTCCTGGAGGTGGAGTCTCTTTCCATCACCATGAAGTTGTGGGTGCGAAGATGACAAAGCGGCGACTTAAGGAGTTGCGTTTCGAGAGCAAGATTGTTGATGATGTTTCAACTCTTGTCTTCCTGCATCTTCGTTTCCATGGATATGGAAGTGGAGAGTGGACCGACTCAGCCGTCCGTCGCTACATTCGAGATGCAGGAGATTTGCTGGATTCGCTTCATGTTCTTACACGCGCAGATTGCACAACGCGCAATAAGCGCAAAGCTGATCAACTCTCCGCTACGTATGACTCTTTAGAGAATCGGATCGCAGAACTGAAAGCTCAAGAAGAGTTAGATCGAATCCGCCCTGATTTAGATGGCCAGCAGATCATGGAGATATTAGGAATTAAACCTTCTCGACTTGTCGGTGAGGCCTACGATTTCCTGCTCGAGTTACGCATGGAGCGCGGCCCGCTTAGACCAGAGCTAGCTACCGAAGAGCTACTTGCTTGGGCGCGCAATAAAGAACTTGGAATTTCGCAACAATAAGAAGGTGGTCAATGCGAAGACCGCGGTCGTAAGAAGCGGAAGTGCTACCGATTTTCCAGATGTGGGCAGGATGAGCGCTGCCACAATCGCACCTAGAACAATGAGGCCATTTACCGCCACATCATAAAAAGCAAAGACTCTTCCGCGGAACTCATCAGCTATTTGTGATTGAACCAGGGCATCGTTGGTGACTTTTACCGCCTGGCCGCAGGTCGCAATAAAGAAGGCAGTCGTTAAAAGTAGCCACTCTTGAGGTAGAAAGGCGATGAGTACGAGAAATGGGAATGGCGCAATCATCATTATTCGTATCCAACGGTGTCGCCCAAAGTAATTGACGAAGAATGGCGTGATAAAGGAGCCAACACCAAAGCCAACTCCAGCAACCGCGAGAGCGTAAGCAAAGCCTGCTAGACCGGCATCCGGATTGCTAGGTGGGTTAAAGGTATTTCTCTCCAGCAATAACCCCATCAATGTAAGTCCAGTTAAACCTCCTCGTTGAATCGCGGTAGAAAATATTCCACGTAAAGCATCGGGATGGTTTCTCAAAATACGTAAGCCTTCTTGCAGTTCACGAATTCCCCGAACTTCAACTGGAATCTCATGATCAGCAGGCCCAATCTCCTTGCGAGATAACCTCCGCGTGAAGAAGGAACTTAAGAGATAACAGACCATCGCAATCAAAATTACTTTGGCATCACTCAGATCACTCTTTCCGTGATGATCAAATAATTTCTTTACACCAATTCCGATTCCGCCGCCGATGACTACACCGATACTTCCTCCGGTAACCGCCAAGGCATTTGCGGAGATCAACTCATCTTTCTCGACGACCAATGGCAGGCCAGCGGAGAGCCCGGCGAGAATCAATCGATTAATTCCAAATGCCACTAGTACCAAGAGGGTGAGTGGCACGCCGGTTGCCCCTGCCTTAATCAGTAGCGCAATGAAAGCAAGATCAACAGCTCGGATGAGATTCGAGAAGAGAACAATTCTCTGGCGAGAGAATCTATCTAGAAATATTCCGGCATAAGGACCGACAAGTGAGTAAGGCAGAAGCACGACGGCAAAGGCGGTGGCGGCGCTCACCGCATCGGGCTGACGTTCTGGGGAGAAGAGCACGAAGGATGCTAATGAGGATTGGAAGATTCCATCTCCTACTTGTCCGAGCCAACGTACTGTGAGGATGTGGGGCAACTTGCTCCCAGGATGAAATGGCCAATTTTTAGTCATCCCAACCTTTCTCATGCGCGCAAGCGTAGTTAGTTATAAAGGTTTATTCTTGGAAACTATGTTGGGCACCTTGTGGAGTCGTCGTGATGCGATCGATTATTCACTTAAGCGTCGCGCTACGTTAATCGCGCTCTTCAAAGGCACGACCTCGGGGTTAGATGCTTGTGATGCTGATCCCTATCTCAAGAGCGCTGCCAAATATCACGGAGAGCGAGTAGAAAGGCTCTGTCCTGTTTGCCGCAAAGCTGAGATGGTCGAGTTGCGATATACCTTCGGCGATCAACTCGGTCAGTACTCAGGCCGCATTAAGACTTCCGCCGAAATTGAAGAGATGCAGAGCCAATACGGGGAATTCCGCGTCTATATCGTTGAGGTCTGTATGGGATGCGGTTGGCACCATCTGATCTACTCCTTCAAGTTGGGAGATGGTAAATACCGCAAACCCCCACGCAGGGTGCGAACTCTTGAGGATGAGGATTACGCCCGTAGCGCTGGGCGGTAACCTTTCCACATGGAAAAACCAACCCGCGAAAACCTGAGAACCTGGTTTATCCGCGGGGCGATCTTCACCATCGGTGGGGGATTTGTTATAGCGACCTACCTCTTTTCCTACGCCTACTTCACCGTCAAGATTCCTGACCCCAATCAATATGTAAATAGTCAGGCCACAGTTATTGAGTACGCAGATGGGTCGGAGATTGGTCGAGTTGGAGCCCAAGATCGCACCAGCGTCCAATTAGCGAGCATTCCGATCAATGTGAGACATGCAATATTGGCTGCCGAGGATCGCAATTTTTATAACGAGCACGCCTTTAGCCCAACGGGAATTTTGCGTGCGCTGTGGCATGACGTTCGCGGTGGCTCCTTGCAAGGTGGTTCAACTATCACGCAGCAATATGCCAAGACCGCCTTCTTATCTCCGCAACAGAGTATTCAGCGAAAGATAAAAGAGATTGTCATTGCCGTTAAATTGGAACAGCAACTCTCTAAAGATCAGATTCTTGAAGATTATCTCAACACCATTTATTTTGGTCGCGGCGCTTATGGAGTGCAGACAGGTTCAGAAGTTTTCTTTGGTCGCACAGTCGATCAACTCAATGTCTCGCAAGCTGCAGTCTTAGCCAGCATTCTCAACGCCCCTGGATATTACGATCCAGCTAATGGACCAAGCTATCTAGCACGATTGCAGGCGCGCTGGAAGTATGTACTTGATGGAATGGTGAAGGCTAAATGGCTCACCCGCGCCGAAGAGGCAAAGCAGGTCTTCCCATTTATTCAACCGAGAGTCGCTTCTGGTTCTCTAGCGGGTCCAAAGGGTTACGTAATCTCTTGGATTGAAAATCAATTACAGCAATTTGGATTTACTCAAGATCAGCTACTGCAAGGTGGGTTGGTTGTAAAAACCACTCTGGTGAAGAAGGATCAAGAGGCAGCAGTCGATGCTGTCGCAAAGCGCACTCCTAAGGCACCATTCAATAACCTTCGTGTCGCCTTGGTTTCGATTCAACCCGGAACTGGAGCGGTACTCGCAATGTATGGCGGTCAAGATTATTTGAAGAGTCAGTACAACAACGCGACGCAGGCGACTACTCAAGCAGGTTCATCATTCAAACCATTTGCACTAGTCGCTGCTCTTGAGGCTGGAATTAGTCTGCATTCGGTCTGGAATGGAAGATCCCCACAAGTCTTTTATGACCCTGGCTCGCAAGGTCCATACCCAGTCTTTAACTACGGTAACGAGCAGTACAACAACATTAATCTCCTCGATGCAATCGCTAACTCCGTAAATACCGTATTCGTTCCACTTGGCATCAAGGTGGGGCCCGATAAGGTTATTGATGTTGCACGGCGCGCGGGTATTCCGACTTCAGTGCAGATGGTTTCAGGACCTTCCGTCACGCTCGGTGTTGCAAGTCCACATGTAATAGACGTGGCCTCGGCATATGCCACCTTTGCGGCGCAAGGAATTTATGCAAAGCCCTACATCGTCTCGCAGGTTATTGGCGACAACGGAGGAATCCTCTATCAAGCGCAACCTCAGACAAATCAGGTATTTGCTAGCGATGTAATGGCTGATTTAACAACGGCGCTACAAACCGTCACCACATATGGAACCGCCTCAGGTGCGGTAGCTGATCTCGGAAGGCCGAGCGCTGGAAAGACGGGTACCACCACTGATAATGCGAGCGCATGGTTCACCGGATTTGTGCCTCAAATGGCTACCAGCGTTGCACTCTTTAGAGATAACGCTTCAGAGTCACTTAATGGAATTGGTGGTCTCAACGCCGTTACCGGTGGAACCTTCCCTGCAAAGATCTGGGACCAATATATGCGAGAGGCGTTGGCGCACACTCCCGTAATGGACTTCCCACCTCCAGCGAATATTGGCGGTGTGGATCCAACACCTATGCAGAGCGCGGTTCCAACGATGGATCCTAAACTCGCCTTTCTTACTCCTAAACCCACACCAGCTCCTTCACCTAAAAAGAAGAAGTAAATAAACTGGAAAGAGTATGAAACTCTCCTTTACAACAAAGGCAGTTATCGCACTCGCCTTATTTGCTGGCTTACTTTCATTCGCAAAGTTTGATCACTGTTACAACACCAACTGGACTGGCGTTGGAGTGGATGTGCATGAGTGCTACAGCGATCTACCTGCGCTCTTTGATGCACGAGGTTTAGTGAATCATGTTTGGCCCTATTCCAGCGCCACAAACTCTGTTGAGTACCCACCACTAACAGGAGTTGTTATGTGGGCGACTGCTCTCATAACTCCGCATGGACAAAATTCGGATAAATATTATTTTCTAATAAATATTGCGCTGTTAGCCGCGCTCTTTGTATTTACCGCCATTCTGATCTCTAAAATAAATCCTGCAAAGTGGTATTTGCTTCCGCTGCTGCCGGCAGTCATCGCATCGACGTACATCAATTGGGATATGTGGGCGGTGGCAACTGCAGTCTTGAGTATTTATTGGTTTGATCGAAAGAGATATCTACTGAGCTCGATCGCGTTGGCGATCTCGATTGCTACCAAATTCTTTCCTATCGTTTTACTTATCCCAATCGCGGTTATCTTTTTGAAGACGAGAGAGGTCAAGGCGGGTCTCCGTTATCTCCTACAGACCGTCCTGCTCTGGACATTTATTAATGCACCATTTGCGATCCTCACCCCCAAGGGATGGTGGCGGTTTTTTAAATTGAACTCGGATCGACCTGCGGATCTAGGTTCCTTCTGGCAGGCAATAAATATTTTTAATATCAATCCGCCACACATCAATGTCTACTGGATGGCGCTATTTCTTCTTGCATCTCTTGTAGTTGTCGGACTCCTGATTCGCAACGTAAGTACTCCGACACTTGCACAAACAGCCTTTATCTTTGTCGCCCTCTTCACCGCTCTCAATAAGGTCTACTCCCCTCAATATGTATTGTGGTTGGCCCCATTGGGAGTTATGGCTCTGGTTAATAATCGAGATAGAGCAGCCTTTTGGATCTGGCAGGGAGCTGAGGCGATCTACCACTTCTCCATTTGGGAGTACCTCGGCGGCTTTGCCGGGGCCAACTTCGCACTTCCGGCCAAGTGGTACGCGGGAGCAATCCTGCTTAGGGTGGCGACCAGCCTATTTTTCGCCTGGAGGATCCTCTTATCCACACGGGATCTGCCCGCACAGGAGGACGAATTTCTCCTATTGCAGACGGGAGGTTAGGCTTACCCTTCCTACAGGTTCTGGGCACCCGTCCTTTTCGCTGTAGGAGCAGTAACCCTCCTGCCGTGGAAATCCCACGGCCGCTTTAGTCCAGAGGAGGTGGGGTTAACGCATGCGTCATTATGAAATCATGGTCATTCTCGATCCTGACCTAGAAGAACGCACAGTCGCACCAAGTCTTGAGACATACCTCAAGATCATCAAAGATAGTGGTGGAACCGTCGACAAGCTCGATATTTGGGGACGTCGTCGCATGACCTTCGAAATCAATAAAAAGGCCGAAGGAATCTACGCTGTTGCTGATCTGCACTGTGGTCCAGATGCGATCAAAGAACTTGATCGTCAACTCAATTTGAACGAAGCGGTGCTTCGCACCAAGGTCGTTCGTCCAGATCAACTCAATTCATAATCAGATAACAGTTAATTAAGCGAGAGAAAAATGGCAGCTGGCGATACAACTATCACAATGATCGGTAACTTAACAAGCGATCCTGAACTGCGCTTCACACCATCAGGTGCTGCAGTTGCAAAGTTCACCGTTGCATCAACTCCTCGTTATCTCGATAAGGCAACGAACGAGTGGAAAGATGGCGATAGCCTCTTTCTTAACTGCCAAATCTGGCGTCAAGCTGCAGAGAATGTTGCAGAGTCATTAACTCGCGGAATGCGAGTAATTGTCTCTGGACGTCTCAAGCAACGCTCTTATGAAACTAAAGAAGGCGAGAAGCGCACCGTATTTGAGGTTGAAGTTGACGAAGTAGGTCCATCACTTCGCAACGCAACTGCAAAGGTCACAAAGACCACCCGCGGCACGGGTTCCGGCGGCTTCACCGCTACATCTGAAACTGCATCATCAGATGATCCTTGGTCAGCAGCCCCAGTCGGTGGCGGTTGGGCAACAGGAGCATCGGATGATCAACCTCCGTTCTAATTTATTAGAACGTACCTCATTAGAAACCAACCATTCCTGTTTAATAAACAGGGCCCTCTTAAAGGAGCACCACAGTGGGAGCAAGAAGTAATAAGACCTTAAAACCAAAGAAGGTCGCGCCGAAGATGTCGGCTGCGGCTTTAAAGAAATTTAAGAAGAAGCCATGTTCTTTCTGCCAGCAGAAAGTCACCTATATTGACTATAAGGACATCGCAACACTTCGTAAGTTCATCTCTGATCGCGGCAAGATCCGCGCTCGCCGAGTAACGGGTGCATGCACCCAACATCAACGTGCAATTGCCGCCGCGGTTAAGAACTCCCGCGAAATGGCGCTCTTGCCTTACACCTCAACAGCAAGATAAGGGGAGGATATACAAATGAAACTCATCCTTACTCGCGAAGTTGCCGGGCTAGGTCAGGCCGGAGATGTTGTCACTGTTAAAGATGGTTACGCTCGCAATTTCCTACTTCCAAATGGCAATGCAATTGCATGGTCATTAGGTGGAGAGAAGCAGATCGAAGGAATTCGTCGCGCACGTAGCGCTCGCGAGATCCGCGACCTCGATCACGCCCGTGAGATCAAGACAGCTTTGGAGCAGGCTCCAATCGTTGTTAAGGCAAAGGTTGGCGGAACCGGCTCACTCTTCGGTTCAGTCACCGAGAAGGATCTGATCGCTGCGATCAAATCTTCAGTCGGAATCGATATCGATCGCCATCGCCTGAAGGCACCAGTCATGAAAAAGCTTGGCAACTACACCGCCAAGGTAAGCCTCCATGCCCAGGTCGCTGCAAATATCCAGGTCCAGGTAGTTGCTGCTTAACTACTAGTACGAGCCGACCCCACCTAGCTCGCTAGGTGGGGNTTTCTCATTAATTGAGATGACAAAATTTATCTTTATCCCCAGCCCAAATCTCGATTTTGAGCGTGAATTAGCTCAAACTCACAGAACTATCCCCAGTCCAGGGTGAGTTACCCACAACCGCTCCACATAGAAATTCAGGTTATCCCCAGCAAAACTTTGCTTACCCACATCAAGGTACACATGGTCTGAGGCGAAAGTAGGGAATGTCGGCGCTCCATAAGAAGATACGGGCATGAGCATCGCTGAACTTCCAAATCGAGGGAATACCAGCCTACCGGCTCGACCTGTTGAGTTCGAGAGAACTCCACCGCAAGATTTAGTCGCCGAACAATCAGTGCTTGGCGGAATGCTCCTCTCCAAAGATGCGATCGCCGATGTTGTAGAAATTATCAAAGAGCGTGATTTCTATCGCCCCGCTCACGAACTTATTTACGATGCAATTCTTGATCTATATGGCCGTGGCGATCCTGCCGATCCAGTGACCGTCGCAGCCGAACTCACAAAGCGTGGTGATATTGCGCGTGCAGGTGGCGCGCCGTATCTCCACACTCTGATCTCGTCAGTGCCTACTGCAGCCAATGCTGGTTACTACGCTCGCATCGTTCGCGATCGCGCAATCTTGCGTCGACTGGTCGAGGCAGGTACAAAGATTGTTCAGATCGGTTATTCCGAGGCTGGCGATGTCGATGATGCTGTAGATGCTGCGCAAGCCGAGGTCTACCAAGTAACAGAGTCACGAATGAGTGAGGATTACATCCAACTCTCAGAGCTACTTCCAGCAGCGCTCGATGAGATCGAAGCTATCTCATCGGGAGTTGCCGATGAAGGTGTTAAGAGCGGTTTTCGTGATCTCGATTCCCTGACCAACGGTTTTCATCCAGGAAACATGATCGTCTTAGCAGCGCGTCCAGCAGTTGGTAAATCAACGCTTGGTCTAGATATCGCCAGACACGCCTCCATTCACAATGGCGATACCTCTGTCATCTTCTCTCTCGAAATGAGCCGCTCTGAGATCACAATGCGCATGCTCTCTGCCGAAGCGAAAGTTGGATTAAATAACATTCGCTCTGGCTCACTCTCAGATGATGAGTGGGGACGTCTAGCGAAGAGAATGGGTGAGATCTCGCAAGCCCCGCTCTTTATCGATGACTCTCCAAATCTCTCGCTCATGGAGATTCGTTCTAAGGCTCGGCGCTTAAAGCAACGACACAACCTCAAACTCATCGTGATCGACTACCTCCAGTTGATGACATCGGGCAAGCGGGTAGAGAATCGTCAACAAGAGGTCTCAGAGTTCTCGCGTAACCTCAAATTATTGGCTAAAGAACTTAACGTTCCAATCATCGCTATCTCGCAGCTCAACCGTTCACCAGAACAACGCGCTGATAAGAAGCCAATGCTCTCCGATCTCCGCGAATCTGGCTCTATCGAACAAGATGCAGATATGGTTATTTTGCTGCACCGCGATGACCTATACGACAACCAGAATCGCTCTGGCGAGGCGGATCTCATCGTTGCTAAGCATCGTAATGGTCCAACTCGCACCATAACTGTTGCAGCACAACTCCACTTTGCGCGCTTTGCTGATATCGCTCCAGCCTATAGCGGTGGCGAGAACTTCGTTAAAGATTAATTCTTATCTTCACTTATCAGCGTATCTGGCAACAGTAAATCCGAAATGAATCGGTAGATTCACCGCAAAGATCACAATTGTTGCGCTCATCAGAGCAAGTACGCTTCCGCGCACTCCATCTTTAATGAAGATATATTCCAGCGCTGCCGCAAAAATCGAGTAAGCCAACAGAGTCCACTTCGCTACTAGGAAGAAGGTTTTCCAAGCAAAGCCTGTTAGGCGTGTCAGCAGAACGAGATTCACTAGAACAAGCAGAGCTGCAACGACAACGGTGAGCGTTGTGAAAGTTAGCGAGGTATGTTTTGGCAGGNGGGCAGCGAGGAAGACGCCACCTGCAACAACGAGAGCCAAAATTACAACGGAGATCTCCGAAACTGGAGGTAACTTCTTTGGTGTGTTCATAGCGTTGCAATCCTTGTCATAATAATCAGGGTAGCTACCTGCATTGCTCCAGTGAGCCCGGCGGTATAGAGAAAGCGCTTCATTAACTTTCCAATAACCTCACCGTTCGGTCTCTCCTTCTTTAGTTCAAAGAGAACACCCAGATTGGCAGGCTCCAGAAATCCAAGCGCTACAACTGCCATAACTCCTACGACGATCATCGATGCAACTACCCACCCATGATGCTTATCTGAGGAGAGAATGAATCCCTCATGGCGAGCTAACTGCCATCCTCCAGCCAGCGTAGCAATCACCAGAGTCGGCATAAGAAGGACCATCTTCGGCATGAACTTCTTAGAGAACTCCATACGTGCAGGAATACTCATCTTTCCGATGATTGGTCCTATAACAAATCCGAGAAATAGATCGATTCCAGTCCACAATCCACCGCCAACGACATGAAAGAAATCCAGCGCCCAGAGTCTGTTCGTTGCTACCGCGATAATGAGTCCGATATAGACGATAGCTACAAGCGGTATCGCACTGGTTGGAATGATTTTGAAATCTTTGGGTTGCTCGGTAATTACATCATGTGCCATGAAACACTCCCTCACCGCTGAAAGATTTGTAAGAAAAGGGTAGAGAGTGGCGCGAGGCGATTCAAGAGATTGCGCGGTTAATTTACGGGGGTTAGCAAGCCACTCTTAACGTCGTAGATCGCTCCCATGACCCGAACCTCATCGTGAAGTAGCGGATAGCTCTCTATTTTCACAATATCTTTTAGCAGCGCCCCGAGTTGATCTTCTGTGGTCTGAAAATCCAAGCTCCGAGTATCTACACCGCTCTTCTGCGAGATTGCCGCGTGAATTCCTGCCTCGTCGGTGCTAGCCATCCGGCAATCGGTATGTGGCATGACAAGAACTCGGTTTACTCCTAGAAGGTGGGTGGCGAGCACCAGCGTTCGTAAGACGTCATCTGTAACACGCGCCCCGGCATTTCGAAGAATTTTGGTGTCGCCCGCATGCATACCCACTATGCGTAGCGGATCTATACGCGAATCCATACATGTAACAATGGCTAAGCCCTTTACCGCAGTGCCGGTGAGCTCTTCGGAGGTGAAGGTCTGTGCAAAGGATTGATTGGCAGCAAGGACATCATCAAATCTATCCATCGCCTATCCCTCCACTTTCTCATCTGGAATTTTTTCATTTGCAATAAAAATTCCCACGAGCACAACTGCCGCTCCAATAAGTTGAATAGTAGTGAAGGTTTCCTTCAGCAAGATCCAACCAAAAACACCTGCAAGAACTGGCTCCAACATTCCAATGATGCTCGCCACCTGTGGCGAGAGGGCGTTGACTCCCTTGAGAACGCAGAGATATGGCAGCACTGTTCCAACGATGATGATGAATGCGATCAGCGCCCAACCAGGAAGATGGTGTCCCGTGAAGTGGCCATTGAGATTTATCTCTTCCTTAAAGATATGAAATGGGTATGACCACCATGGTTGGACAACGGCAAAGAGAATGGAGGTGATGCCAAAACCCCAGACCAACATGGTGTCTGTGCTTCTGCGCTTGCCGAGCGCCCGACCCATCACAAAATAGGCAGCCAGACTAAGAGCATCTAAGAATGAAGAGATAACCCCAAGTCCGTTGAGGGTTAATCCCTTCCACACCTCACCAACCAAGATCAACCCTAGGAAAGCTGCGACCAATCCCAACCACATCGAATTGGAGATCTTTACCTTCTTATAGAAGCGCAGGTAGAGAACAATCCAGATCGGCGCAGTAAATTCGATAATTAGGGCGATCGAGACGTGCAATCTCAGAATTGAGAAGAAGTAGAAAGATTGAACTGCCGCGATCCCAATTACTCCAAAGAGTGTGAGCAGACCTAGCTCTCCCTTTCCAGGGCGGAGTAGAGGGAGCCTGCCTTTCAGAGCGAGATACAGAAGGAGCGCCACGAGTGAACCGGTGGTCCGAATCTCGGTAAGGCGCCACGGTGTTAGCCCCGCCTCCATTACCCATTTCGAGACGATCCCGTTGATGGAGTAGAGGAGCGCCGCCGTGATCAGAAGGAGATAGGGGCGGCGGGAGTTCATTGTCCAAACTTATCGGCTCGCTCTCAACCAAAGAGCCACATCGACCAGATTCCTCTGCTGATAGGGTTTTGACCGTGCTACTAAGTGATCGCGATATTGCCGCTGAGGTCTCTGCTGGACGGGTGAAGGTTGAACCTTTTAGCGAGGGGATGATTCAGCCTTCGAGCGTGGATGTTCGACTCGATAGATTCTTTCGAGTCTTTGAAAATCACAAATACTCGGTTATTGATCCCTCGATTGAGCAGGCCGAACTCACCCGAGAGGTATCGGTCAACCACGACGAGCACTTCATCTTGCACCCTGGTGAATTTGTACTGGCCAGCACCTACGAGATCATTACTCTGCCGGATGACATTGCGGGCCGTTTAGAGGGAAAGTCATCCTTGGGTCGGTTAGGACTCCTCACTCACTCGACTGCTGGTTTTATCGATCCTGGCTTCTCCGGCCACATCACCCTGGAACTTTCTAATGTAGCCAACTTGCCGGTCAAGCTATTTCCAGGAATGAAGATCGGCCAGCTTTGTCTCATCAAACTCTCATCTCCAGCGGAACATCCATACGGCTCGGCGCTGTACGGTTCTAGGTACCAGGGGCAGCGCGGTCCAACACCGAGCAAATCCTGGCTTAATTTTCACCAATCAAAAATTCAATAGTAAAAGTTAAAACTTAAGGAGCTTGAAATGAAAGCCGTCGTCTTAATAGTTGCTCTTCTCCTCATCCTTGCCCTACTAGCAATAATGTCGCGCAACCGTCTGGTCCGCGCCAATATCTCAGTTGATGAAGCCTTTGCCCAGATAGAGGTGCAACTAAAGCGTCGATCAGATTTGATTCCTAATTTAGTTGAGACGGTTAAAGGTTATGCATCTCATGAATCTGGAACATTTGAGGCGGTCGTTGCAGCGCGGGCTAAAGCAACAACAGCAACCACGGTCGCCGATGTGGCGGCCGCGGATGGCCAGTTAACGCAGGCGCTCCGTGGTCTACTAGCAGTCACCGAGAATTATCCGGATCTCAAAGCATCTTCAAACTTTTTAGCTCTTCAAGAGGAGTTATCTAGCACCGAAAATAAAGTCTCGTTCGCCCGTCAGTTTTACAACGACAATGTGCGGAGTTTAAATGCTGCGATCAAGACATTTCCAAGCAGCCTATTCGTGAAGTCAACAGGCGTTACTTCACGTCCATTCTACGAAGTTGATGATCCGCAAGATCGCAAGGCTCCACAGGTCAAGTTCTAACTATGGATTTTCGCAAACTCCAATCGGCGAACAAACTTAAATCCACGGAACTTCTCTTTGGTATGGCCCTGCTCGTCGGGGTTGTTATTTGGGCGCTACTAACTTATTTTGGTAAGACAGGTATTGGGGTAGTTCCGTTTGCAGTTGGAATTGCACTGCTCTCGGTCTGGGGCTCCTACTGGACTTCTGACAAGATCGTATTAACCATGACCGGTGCCAAGATTGTTACAGAGGCAGATAATAAGCAGCTGTATGACTTAGTGTCAGAGGTTTGTATTGCCGCCGGGCTTCCAACTCCGAAGATTGCGATTGTGGAAGATAACGCACCAAATGCCTTTGCCACTGGCAGAAATCAAGACCATGCTGTTATTGCTTTTACAACCGGAATCTTGCGCGTGATGGATCGAGAAGAACTACAAGGTGTGACCGCGCACGAGATGGCACATGTTGCCAATCGCGATACCTTGGTCTCGGCTATTGCAGCGACGACAGCCGGAGCGCTGGCGCTGTTGAGTGACTTTATGTTGCGCATCATGATCTTTGGTGGCGGCAATCGACGCGACAATAACAACAACGATCAAAATCCTCTTGCACTGATTGCATCACTGATCGTTCTTATTTTGGCCCCACTAGCGGCGCTACTCCTACGACTCGCCATTTCGCGTAAGCGCGAAGCGCTCGCTGATGTCACGGCCGTTGCTTTCACACGAAACCCAACTGGGCTAAGACGCGCTCTAGAGGTGCTCGCCGCAGATAACACCGTGGTTCATCAGAAGTCCACAGCGGTCGCGCATATCTGGATTGAATCTCCATTGGATGGCAGCAAGACTTCCCAACTTTTTTCTACGCACCCACCACTAGCAACCCGGATTGCAACGCTTCGCGCGATGGAAGGAAATGGCTCCGCTCAAAGCTGAGAGGGAACTCTTAAGTGCCCACCAGGAGTTATCCGTCCTTCTTAACGGCTCTTAGGCGTCTAAGATGAAGGCATGACGAAGCGAATCCTCGTGGTTGCGATAATTTTCGTCTGGTTAGCACTCGGTGAGGGTGGCGCAAGTTGGGCCACTACCCAACCAACTTCTACATTAATTGGGTTAGATATAACTGGAGCGACCCTCACAACCGCCAATGCGGGAGCTGATTCCGCTCTTACGGTAACTTTGAGAAATACTTCAAGTCATACCCTGTACATCACTGGTATCGGATCATCAATAGCTAGGTCATCAATGATCTTTTATGACTCCAATATGTGCCAGGGTGATAGCGCAATGATTCCTCTTCAAAATATTGCGGTAAGTCCTGGAACCATTCAAAAGTTGGGATACAAATATCAAGGAGCCATGCTCGGTGCATTGACCACAAAATTACAACTAGACGGTAGCGCTCCAATGCAAATTAATGTGAAGGATTCAAAGAACCGTTTCAGCACACTTACATTCAAGGCAAAGATTGTTTCGCCCCCTAAAGGCCTTCACTTCGCCATGTCTGGAATGCATTGAAGATGGGCATTCAGTCCCGCCTTATCCAGGCAGTTCGACCCACGCTCGTCGCCTCAACCCTGCTCCTGTCGGCGGTTTTGGCCCACATGGCAGGATGCGGAGTGTTTGTATCTGGAAAGCAGCTCTTTGTAGAGACTGGTGTACTGGTTGGACTGATCGCATTTTTCGCTAGAGGGAATCTAGAAGGTCCTCGCTTAGCCACGCTTGCAATTTTTGCTCAGTTATCTGTTCATTTTCTTCTCGGTGGCATGATCATGAACAACGAACGCATGCTTGGCTTCCATCTTCTTTTTGGGTTTATCTCTTATTTTGTAATTTCGGGGATAGAAAATTATGGGAAGAAATTATTAAAGATTGCTCTCCTATTCCTTAATGTTGATCCATCTGAGCTCAAGATTGAAGTAATCAAAGGTGTTTATGGCGTATATGGAGAGCAAACGCCATTTTTCTCTACGAGAAGTCGAAGATTGGGAGCTTTAAGAGCGCCACCATTTTTCGCAATTTAAGAATTCTCTTCTAACTCGCACACTTACAAGTTGGTGGTTTAGAACCACTTTCGATAGATCGACTCCTTCACGCTTCACATACTTCTTATTAAAGGATGGTTTATGAAAACCCGAATTAAATACCTGGTTATTCCAATCTCTTTGACCCTCGCCCTACTAACGGCAACTGGCGCAAATGCAGCGTCCATAGCGCAGCCACCAAGCTCTGTGGGAACTGCAACAACTGTCTCTGTTCCAGCAAATGTCCTCGCAGCCAACTTTCTCGATCAAAATGGGATGCAACACTCACTTGCAGAATTAAAAGGCAGTACCGCAATACTCGTACCTCTCCTCACTCTCTGCGGAGATACCTGTCCCTTCACCTCCGCCAATATGCTCAAGATTCAGCAGGCTCTATCAGAATCGAAAAATACTTCAATCAAAGTAATTGGCATCGACGTGGATCCTTACCGTGATTCACCGAAGCGGTTGTTAGCTTATGCAAAATTGATAGGAGCAAATTTTCAAATTTGGACCGCAGCAGGCAAAACCACTGTTCCAACCCTGACTAAAGCTGATCTAGCGAAGAAAAACCCAATAGGCACTGGGGATATCAATCCAAATCTTCTCGCCATTGAGAAGTTCCTTGGATACTCGGTAAACGTCATTCCTCAAGGAAACCCTCCGGCAACCGATTGGATGGCTCCGTATGAGAAATTGACATACGACATCGATCACTCAGATGGATTCGCCATCATAGATTCAACTCAACACTTGCGGTTTGTGAGCGGAACGCTACCTGCCTTTACAGGCACAATCTCTAAAACACTAGCTAACTTCATGGGAAGTAGCACAAACGTTTATAAGAGTCCGGTTTACAAAGGTGGTTGGACGCCAGCACAGGCGATTCAAGCTCTAAGTTGGGTTACCCAAACTAAGCTGTAATTGGAAAGTGCAGCGTAAAGGTGGCACCTTCTCCTAATTTAGATTCGACGGAGACGGTGCCGCCATGCGCTTTCATGACAGCATCAACGATCGATAGCCCCAATCCGCTTCCCTCGCCGGAGTGGCGAGCGCGAGATGGATCGATTCTGAAGAAGCGCTCAAAGATCTTGGCTTGATCTGACTCTGAAAGCCCTGGACCAGAATCCTTAACCGAGAGCGTGACCTCATGATCGTCGGAGGTAGCAGTTACCTCAATCTGGGTACCTCGTGGAGTGTGAGTGCGAGCATTTGCCAACAGATTGGCGAGAGCCTGATGAATTCTCTTGTTATCTCCAAGAACGTAGAGCTCTGAGGGAACATTTACAGTGATTGGATGATCGGGACCCGCTGCTCGGGCAGATGCGACACACTCCTCAACCAGGTGGGTGAGGTCGACAGGTTCTAGAGCAAGTGGCCGTGATTCGTCCATGCGGGCAAGTAGAAGCAGATCTTCTACGAGAGAACCCATGCGAATCGATTCTTTTTCGATTCTTCCTACGAGTTCCTTAGTCTTCTCTTCGCCGGTGACTGCGCCTTGGCGATGTAACTCTGCAAAACCGCGGATTGCGGTGAGTGGAGTACGTAACTCATGCGAGGCATCGGCAACAAAACGACGAAGTTTAGATTCTGAAGCGTTCTTCTGTGCAAAGGATTCTTCGATGCGCCCCAACATGATGTTGAGTGATTGAGTGAGACGACCAACCTCAGTGGATGGTCTTAACTCTGGAAGACGAGCAGATAAATCGCCATCTGCGATCGCGGCGGCAGTTACCTCTACCTCTAACAATGGTTGCAGGCTAATTCCGATCAACCACCGTGAGACTAAACCAATGATGATGAGTACCGCGATGCTAATTAGTAAGAAGAGCCAACTTAGTTCATGCAGGGTCTTATCAACACTTGACAGTGAGACAGCAACAACCACCGATCCCAAATCAGAAGGTAATACAAATGCCTCTGCGCGCGTCTCGGAGTCAGGGTTTGATGTATGAACCGTGAAGGGCTTTCCATTTGTCGCTGCTACTTGAGCGAGGGTCATGCCACTAAAAGTGGCCTGCGCTCCTCCAGCTGAGATATCTCCGCCAAGTTGACCGAGGACAACACCAGTTGGATCTAAGAGAGTTACTGATGTTGCGGTAGGCACACCGCGCAAAGGACTAACTGTTCGAAATGGTTGGTTTTGCGATTGTGTAGTCGTGGAGTCGTCAGAGTTAGGATCAATTCCTGCTCGAACTAAACGACCTACAGTTCCGCCAGCAATGCTTGAGAGTTGAGAGTCAACCTGGCGAATAAGAAATCCCCGCAACTCGGCATTGGCTGCAAAATCTGATGCACCGATTCCGATTGCAGCCACAACTACGGTGGCGAGCAAAAGTCGATTGCGCAGGCTCCATTGCGAGAAGAGAGGGAGTTTCTTCATAGTGAAAGAATTATCTTAGTTTCCGGCAGGAATTCGCATTCGATAGCCGACGCCACGCACAGTATGAATGAGTGCGGGCTCATAGATATCAATCTTCTTACGCAGATATGAAACGTAGGTTTCTACAATGCCTGCATCGCCACGGAAGTCGTATTGCCAGACATGATCAAGGATCTGCGACTTACTCACTACGCGATCTGCATTGATCATCAAATAGCGAAGGAGAAGAAATTCTGTAGGGGAGAGGTCGATAAGGTTGCCGGCGCGGCGAACCTCATGAGTTGCCTCATCGAGCTCTAGATCTGCAAAGCGGATCTTCTCTTCATCGACTGTTGCCTCAACGGCACCGATGCGACGGAGAAGGGCGCGCAGACGAGCAACGAGCTCTTCAAGTGAGAATGGCTTGGTGACATAGTCATCTCCACCGATGGTCAGCCCTGCGATCTTGTCATCAACGGTGTCTTTGGCGGTCAGAAAGAGAACTCCAACGCTATGACCTTCTGAGCGAAGTTGACGACAGACCTCAAAGCCATCTTGGTCTGGGAGCATTACATCAAGGATTAAGGCGTGGGGTTTGAACTCCTCGGCGATGGTCAGGGCCTGCGAACCGGTCGCTGCAGTGCGGACATCAAAGCCAACGAAACGAAGGCTGGTCGCTATTAGTTCACTGATAGAACTCTCATCATCTACAACGAGAATTCTCTGCAAATTGGAATTGGATGAATCTGCCACGGTGACTCTCTCTTTAAGTGCGGTCATTTCTTAATCCTCCACGGAACTGTATCTATGCCCATAGATGGGCACAGGTGAGAGGATTCTCTAGTTGACTGGGGATTTCCTGAGAAATAGCAGAAGTTTTCCACAGGGTTTATCCACGGTGTGGAGAATTACAGCCATGTAATTAGTGGGTAATTTGAGGGTTAATTGAGCGGGTTAATTAGCGCCACTTGGTCGCCAGGGAGAAACCCGCAGCGATAAAGCCAAAGCCAATGACCATATTCCAAGCCCCGATATGTGGGATTGGGTAGCCGGTATTGCTCACATAGTAGATAACGATCCAGACCAGTCCGATTAGAAAGCCTGCCAACATGAGAGGAGCTAGCCACTTTGGGCTCTCTTTAGGCAGTGGAGCCAGGTGGGCAATCTCATCCGGAATGTAGACCGGATCCTTCTTGCGGCTCTTGGACTTAGGCATGAGCAAAAGGTACACCACCATAAGAGCAATCCCGAAAATCCAAACCTGAAAACCGCATCTAGAAAACCTCGATTCGCCAGAGTAGGTAGCCTTACCCCATGGCTCGCATACTGGTCGTGGATAACTATGACTCGTTCGTCTATAACTTGGTCCAGTATCTCGGTCAGTTAGGCGCTGAAGTCACCGTCATCCGCAACGATGAGGTGGATTTTTCGACCCTCCAAAATTTCGATGGGCTCCTTATCTCGCCTGGTCCCGGAACTCCTGAGGCGGCCGGAGCAAGTATCGAACTCGTTAAATATGCCGCAGCACATCAGATGCCGCTTCTGGGAGTCTGCCTCGGTCATCAAGCGATCGGCGTAGCTTTTGGGGCGACGGTCTCGCGAGCTCCAGAGTTGTTGCATGGCAAGACTTCAATAGTCCACCACACCAACCAAGGTTTGCTTGCAGATCTTCCAACTCCCTTTACTGCGACTAGGTATCACTCGCTCGCGATAGAACCGCAAACCCTGCCCTATGAATTAGAAGTAACGGGCAAGACAGATTCTGGCGTGGTGATGGCAATTGAACATAGAACTCTTCCAATTTCAGGAGTTCAATTTCATCCCGAGTCAGTTCTTACTGAACATGGCCATCAAATGCTTGGCAATTGGTTAGAGCGTTGTGGAGATGTCGGGGCTCGCGCACGTTCAGAAGGTTTATCTCCTGTTGTGATCCGCGCTTAATTACGGATTAGACGGTTGCGGAGATGGATTACTCGTTTGAGTGTTTACGGTAATCGTGACGGTACTACCAATATTTTGAGTAGTCCCTGCATCTGGGGCTTGTGCTAAAACAATTTGATTTGGCTGAGTTGAATCAGAAGCGGTTGCAGTTCGCACTAAGAACCCAGCTTGAGTCAGCGTTGTAATTGCTTGCACTTGCGTCAAACCAACAAGATTTGGAACCTGCAAACTTCCACTCGCAATCTGCAAGATGACGCCCGCACCGGCCTGCAAGATACTTCCCGGTGAAGGGTTGACGCTGAGAACAGTTCCTGGTGACTGGTTTGAATCCTGCGAGACGGTTTGCGAAATAGTGAGTCCAGCGGCGGTAAGAGCATTGCGAGCATCGGCAAGTGAGAGCCCAATTAAATTAATTGGTACTGATGTATTGCCCGTTCCTGATGATTCGGTCAGCGTAATGCTGCTGCCAGGAATGACTTTGGAGTCCGCAAGTGGGAGCTGGCTTGAAATTCGACCCTTCGGAATTGTTGAGGATGGAGCGGGTTGAATTGTAATCGTGGGAAAGTTAGTGAGAAGTGCGCGAGCTTGTGCCTCAGTTAATCCGACGACATTAGGGACTTGCAGAGATGGAGTTGCAGGTGAATGAGTCTTAGTTAGAAGAGTTGACCCAACGATCAGAATGAGCGCTGCAACTACTCCACCCACCAACATAAATCTACGACGTGGCTTAGTTCTTCTGATCTTGGTTGTAACTTGCTCACCGCGGACAGCACGACGTAAATCTTCAAGCATCGCGCCCGCATCTTGATAACGATCGTTGGGATCCTTATGAAGTGCCACTTTTATAATGGTTTCAAGGTTTGGATCGATATCAGGATTAATGTCAGATGGAGCCGGGAGCGGAGCTGAGACATGTTGGAAAGCAATCGAGACAGGAGTATCGCCAACAAAAGGAGGGCGCCCCACTAATAGTTCATACATCAAACAACCGACTGAATAAATATCGCTTCGAGCATCGGCATATTCACCAGTTGCTTGCTCGGGTGAAAGATATTGCGCAGTACCAACGACATTCCATGTATTGGTCATTGTTGCGCCAATGTCATCCAGTGCTCGTGCAATACCGAAGTCCATCACCTTGACCTTGCCGGACTCGGTAATCATGATATTTCCAGGTTTAATATCTCTATGAATGATTCCTTGATTATGTGAGTAATCAAGTGCCTCTAAGATCTCAGTAACAATTTTTACAGCTTCATCTTGCGAGATCACCGCTCCTGATTGCAGAAGTTGTCGCAGGGTATGACCTTTGACCAGCTCCATGACGATGTAAGAATCCGCGCCATCTTCGCCTGAATCGAAGACCGCAACGATTCCTGGATTATTTAAACCGCCAGCAGCGAGCGCCTCTTTCTTGAACCGCGCGACAAATGCTGGATCTCGCGCCAAATCACTGCGCAATATCTTTACGGCGACTTTTCGATGAAGTCTTAAATCCTCTGCAATATAAACATCGGCCATTCCACCAGTGCCGATCATGGCTCCGATTTCGTAGCGACTATTGAAAATCTTGTTGTTCATACCTGTGCTGCTCCCAGAAGTTCCAACTTCGGTTCATTAGATCCTTCAACAATTTCTACCCAAAGTATGGTGACGTTATCGGGAGCGCCTTTTTCATGCACCGCATCTATAAGGTGGTCGACGACCTTCTCTGGCTCTGATCTCTTGATGATGATGGCGATCTCGTGATCAGAGAGAACTGAACTCAATCCATCGCTACATAAGAGGTATTGATCTCCGACCTTTGCTTCGAAGAGGTGCAAAATAGGATCGATTCCAGAGTCGCCGATAAGAGCTTGCGTGAGCAATGAGCGCTGCGGGTGATTAACTACTTCATCAGGAGTTAGACGTCCCTGATCTAAAAGTTCTTGCATAACAGTGTGGTCGTAACTCAGTTGCACTAATTTTTTGCCCCGCCATTGATAACAGCGCGAATCTCCAATATGTAGAAGTTCTACATGCTCACCGTTGAGGTGTAACGCGGTGAGCGTCGTTCCCATACCTTGCAGGCTGCGATCGGAGTTAGCTGCAGTTGCGATCTCGTGATCGATAGAGAAGGAGATATTGAGCAAGAGATCTTCGCGGGATTCGGTATCTAACGCTGGATCACTGAGCACTCCACTCAACTCTTTTACAGAGGTAATAGCTATCTTTGAGGCTACCTCACCACCGGCATGGCCACCCATGCCATCGGCGACTGCAACCAATTGAGGAGAGACGAGAGCCGCATCTTCATTGCCATCGCGCACAAGTCCTAATTCGCTCCGCGCAATAACCTTGAATGAGCGATTCATAGATTTAGCCTAACGGTGATAACCTCTTATAAGTAAGCCCGAGTGGCGGAACGGCAGACGCGCACGGTTCAGGTCCGTGTATTCGCAAGGATGTAGGGGTTCAAATCCCCTCTCGGGCACTCATTTCACTCAGTTAGAGTTGGCGAGTGAGCACCTATGCCTATCTTGGACCCTCAGGAACTTTTACAGAAGCGGCCCTCATCGGCATCACAACTAAGGATGATCACCTAGTCCCTTATGCCAATGTAACCGCTGCTCTCGATGCGGTTCGGTCGGGAAGCGCGGAGTTCGCTTTGGTCCCCATTGAAAATTCCGTCGAAGGTGTCGTCGCCCGCACCCTTGATGAGCTGGCCACTGGTCAGGCCTTAGAGATTGTGGCTGAAACTACGATCCCGGTGAGTTTTGCTCTCATGGTTCTTCCCGAAAATGAATCGGGAAAAATAACTCGCATCGCGACCCACCCACATGCAGAGTCGCAGTGCCGACAATTTATTGCTCGTGAATACCCTGGTGCCGAGGTAATTACAACACCCTCTACGGCAGCCGCTGCGGAGGGGCTAAAAGAGGGCAATTGGGACGGAGCAATTGCAGCGAAGATCGCCGCAGATAAGTATGGACTCAGCGTGATCGCTGAAAATATCGGTGATAACGATGCAGCGGTAACTCGATTTGTTCTGGCACGCATGCCTGGACAAGTTCCAGCACCAACGGGAAATGATCGAACCTCTCTAGTCGCCTATATAGATATTGACCACGCAGGTGCGTTACTAGAAATCCTGACTGAGTTCGCTAAAAATAATGTGAACCTCACTTTTATCCAGAGCCGGCCAACTGGTCGCGAGCTGGGGCACTACCACTTCATCATTGATGTGGAAGGCCATCAGAGCGATGCTGCGGTCGCGCTCGCTATCGAAGGCCTGCGCTCCATCTGCGAGGACATTCGAGTTCTCGGTTCATATCCACGAGCGACAAATAGATAGGCTAACCCCGTGATTGATCTGAAGATACTGCGCGATGATCCAGAGCGCGTTCGCCAATCTCAAAAGGTTCGAGGCGAGAGCGTTGAGATCGTAGATCAACTCTTGGCACTCGATGAGGCGCGCCGAAGTGCAATAACAACCTTTGAAGCTCTACGTGCTGAACAAAATCTCCTCTCTAAAACTGTAGGTGCAGCCAAAGGTGATGAGAAGGCCGCCCTCCTAGAGAGCGCTAAGGAATTGTCAGCTCGAGTTAAAGAGGCCGATGCCGCACGAGCTGCAGCTGAGGCAGCGGCCGATGCCGCGTTACTTCAAATCCATAATTTAATAAGTCCAGAGGCGCCTGTTGGTGGAGAAGCAGATTTCGTCGTGCTTGAACATGTCGGCACACCACGAGATTTCTCTCAAGCTGGATTCGAACCGAAAGATCATGTCGAACTCGGCAAGATTCTTAAGGCGATCGATACCGAGCGCGGAGCGAAAGTATCTGGCTCTCGTTCCTACTACTTAACTGGCGTCGGTGCGCTGCTGGAATTTGCGCTTGTTAATTATGCGATTTCATCTGCCACTAAGGCGGGCTTTACGCCAGTAATTCCGCCTGTACTTGTTAATCCTCCAGCAATGGAAGGAACAGGCTTTTTAGGTCAAGCCGCAGAGAATGTTTATCGTCTTGAAGAAGATGACATGTACCTCGTCGGCACCAGCGAAGTACCTCTGGCTGCTTATCACATGGATGAAGTCATCGCGGAATTACCTCTGCGATATGCCGGGTACTCCACCTGTTTTCGTCGCGAAGCCGGTACATATGGAAAAGATACCCGCGGCATTATTCGTGTGCACCAATTCGATAAGGTCGAAATGTTTATTTTTTGCGAGCCAAAAGATGCGCTCGCTGAACACCAGAAATTATTGCAATGGGAGAAAGAGTTCCTCAACGCAATGGAAATCCCTTATCGAGTAATCGACGTTGCCTCAGGAGATCTGGGAGCGAGTGCGATTCGTAAATTCGATATTGAGGCATGGATTCCGACTCAAAACGCATATCGTGAAGTTACAAGTACCTCTAACTGCACTGAGTTCCAAGCGCGTCGTCTAAATATTCGTTATCGCGATGGGGAATCCACCAAACCTGTTGCAACTCTCAACGGAACACTCGTAGCAATCCCACGCATGATCGTTGCGATTCTAGAAAATCACCAAGAGGCAGATGGATCAGTTAATGTTCCCGTTGCGCTTCGCCCCTTCTTAGGAGTCGACAGATTACTTCCGGCGTAGCAGGTGTCAGGCCAAAGGTCATTGCAACCGATCTTGATGGAACGATCGTCTCTTCATATGAGCGCATTACTAATAGAACCATCGAGGCATTTACCGCTGCCCATGAATTAGGGATCGAAATATTCTTTGTTACTGGTCGCCCACCACGTTGGATGCCGGAAATCAAAGAGGCATTTGGTTTCGGTAATGCCATTTGTGCAAACGGTGCGATGCACTATGACCTGCTTAATGAGAAGGTAATTGAAGAGTGGTTGATACCAATCGACTCTCAATTTGAATTTGTTAAAAGGATGCGAAGCGCAGTGCCTTCAATCTCTTTCGCCACTGAATATGGCAATGAATTTCATCATGAGAGCGCTTACGTTCCACGATGGGATGTGGGAGTCGATCACTCTCCAGTTACATACATTGAAGAGAAGTTGGTTCAACCCGCATTTAAAATGTTGGCGCGTTGCTCCAATTTCGAACACACCTCCGACGAACTCTTGGAGATTGCGCAGCGCGAGGTCGGGGATCTGGTAACAATTACACATTCCAATGCCGGGGAATCTCTTTTAGAAATATCAGCGCTTGGAGTAAGTAAAGGTCAGACGCTGGCTAAGCTCACCGCAAGGATGGGATTTACCGCCGCAGATGTCGTGACATTTGGCGACAACCCAAATGATTTCTCGATGCTCGCTTGGGCGCAGCGTTCATGGGCGATGGCCGATGGCCACCGCGATGCACCCAAATATGCCAAGTTCGTGGCAGAACCCCACCACATGGATGGGGTAGCCATGGTTATTGAAGAACTATTGCAGTTGCCGGCTTAGGCTCCCGTAAAAACAGTCTCAACTTCTCCATCTTTATTTTCAAATGCCGCAATGTAACTCTGTGCGATCAAGTCTGGATCGAATGGGGTTCCAGGTGCCACTGTTCCACAGATAGTGATGGTAGCTACGTGAACTCCTTGAGGTTTTAGTTCCTGCGCTAAGAGGAGAGCAGCACTTCGTACCATTGCCTTTCCTAGCGAGAGGATTCCGTAATCACTCGATGGATAGAGAGCGAATCCACCACCCGTCACAAGGACTGCTCCAGAACTCTGCTTGAGTCGGGGAAGCGCAGCCCGTGTTGCGCTAATGAGGCTATATAGATTGACCTCGCTTGCAGACCTAATTTCCTCAGGGCTTGCTGCGAGCAGCGGTCCACCGAATGCTGCCGAGTTGTAGACGAGTGCATCTACCGGAGCAGAGATCTCGCCAATTGCTCGGGCGACATCTCCTGGAATCGCCGCGTCGGCTGTAGCAGTTGTAACCGCGACGCCAGTGGCACGAATATCTATCGCGAGCTTTTCGAGATTTTCTGCGCTTCTTGAGATTAAGTGAATTGGGTGACCTTTGAGTGCGAAGGCCTTCGCGACTGCCGTTCCAACGCCTGGACCTGCACCTACAATGATTACAAGCTCGGGATTTTTCATGGCAGAACTCCTTCACAATTGATTTATGAGATGGTTTATGAGACCGGTCTACTGCTGAGGCTTCCGACCATACCCCTCGGCGAAGGCACCCACCTCCTGAATTTTGCCTCCGTATAGGTGTGCCACTAAGTTTGCCCACGGAGGGCTCGCATAGCGGCCGAGTGCACCGGTCTTGAAAACCGGCAAGGGAAACCTTCGTGGGTTCAAATCCCACGCCCTCCGCCATT